>Ga0209536_100013577_pt1 | contig 11735 bp, 7 predicted proteins | sample DeeMarSeWOR28_12_FD_187461 | JGI IMG/M metagenome (GOLD analysis project Ga0209536, IMG submission 187461) | Marine sediment microbial communities from White Oak River estuary, North Carolina - WOR-2-8_12 (SPAdes) (version 2) | ecosystem: Environmental > Aquatic > Marine > Intertidal zone >... | reverse complement strand
CCCCTTCTGGAAAGGCCGGTGGTCGGCTCGAGGTGGAGATCGATCGCTTCTTGCATGGCCCATTCTCCCGATAAGTAGTCAATCAATGACCCACTGCGGAAAGGCGACAAGCCGCTAACCAGTTAAATTATTGACGTCCCTATCGAACTGCAAGTGCTGCTTTAGCCACGAATACCCCGCAGGTTGCTCCGATTTTGGCCAAAGCAATTAGTCTCGGTATTGATGTGAATCAAGAGAAGCTGATCGAGGCGCTTGCATATCAGACCAAAGTCTAATACGAACCGACTGCAGGGATCGCTGTCAGCGGGCTTTGTTGAAGCGCGGCACGAGGCGGCCGGCACCACCGAACAACGTGCGTGCCAAGCGCAACAATCGACGGCCCAGCGCAGCAGGCCAATGCCGGATGACGTCCAGCCAGCTGTAGATGGTCGGCAGCAGCACCAGGCTGACAAAGGTCGAAAACAGGAGGCCACCTACGATTGCCCGCGCCATCGGAAAATACGGCGGGCCGTCGCCGCCGATCTGGGTGGTGCCGATACACAGCGGGGTCAGGCCCAGAACCGTCGTGCCGACGGTCATCAGGATGGGGCGCAACCGCTCCTCGCCGGCCTTCAGCAGGGCGTCATCGCGGGACAGGCCCCGCATGCGCAGCTGGTTGACATGGTCGATCAGCACGATGCCGTTATTCACCACCACGCCGATCAGGATCAAAATCCCGATCATGGCCATCAGCGTGAAGGTCGTGCCGGTGACCAGGAAGAACCAATACACGCCGATAACCGAGAACAGGATGGTGCAGATCATGCTCGCCGGGTAAATCAGAGACTCGAACTGGGCGGCCAAAACGATGTAGATGATGGCGATGGCGAGCAGGATGTTGAACAGCATTTTCTGCATCGCTTCCTGATCGTCATCGAAGCCGCCGCCGAACTGCCAGGCGTAACCGGCCGGCAGGCTCATCAGCTCCATGTTTGCCTTGATCCGCTCGCGCGCCTGTTCCGCGGTGATGCCGTCCAGTTGCGCCGTGACCCGCAAGCCGGTCTGCCGGTTGAGCCGGCGGATCTCGGTGGGGCCGCTGATCTCGGACAGCCGCACCATGGACATCAGCGGCACCGCGTCGCCGACCGCATTGTGCAACTTGATGTCCCGCAGATCGTCCAGGTTCTCGCGGTCCGATTCGCGCAGTTGCAGGCGCACCGGTACCTCGCCCTCCTCGCCTTTGAACTCGCGGAGATCGACGCCGCGAATGGCGATGGCCACCGCCTGCGCCACCTCCTGCGTTGAAAAACCCAGCTGATTGGCGCGTTCCCGGTCGACGCGCAGCTGCACTTCCTGGTCGCCCGCTGCCGCTTCGGAGACGACGCCGCCAAGCCCCTCCACCTCGGACAGCAACCGCACCGTATCCTCCGCGAGCCTGCGCAAGACGGCGCTCGATGAGCCGGTCAGCGTCACGTTCAAACTGTCGCCGCCGCCGACGCGCTCGAAACTGAAACTCGGCCGGCCGATGGCGATCCTGGGCAGCCCTTCCATTATCCGCTTACTGATTTCCTCGGAGGAAAGCCTGGCCTCGTCATCCTCGGTCAGCAGGATGGCGGAGAGCGTATTGGCGGAACCCTGTTCGTCGTAGTAGGTGTAGACCGTGCGAATTTCAAATTCTTCCTGGTGCGCGTACAGGTACTCCTCGATGCGGTCGACCGACTCCTTGATTTTCTCCAGCGGATATTGCCCATTCAGGTGGTAGCTCAGATAGAGTTTCCGTGTCTGGTTCTGCGGGAACATGTCGGTCTCGACCAGCGACAGGGGCACCGCGGCCGAGACCAGGGTGAGCAGGACGAGTCCGGCGGAAGCCCAGCGGTGCCGCAATGTCCAGCCCAGCAATCGCACGTAACGGTGTTTGAGCCATTCGACAGGCGCGTTCTGATGCTGCGACGAGGGCTGGTCCAGGCGCGTGGCCAACAGCGGAATGATGGTCTGCGCGATGAACAGCGACACGGCCAGCGACACCACGATCGCGATCGCCACGTGGGTCAGGAAGATCGAAATCTGGTCCTGTTCGCCGAAAATGATCGGCAGGAACACGGCCGCGCTGGTCAACGTGCCGGCCGCCACGGCCAGGCCGACGGCGCGCACGCCGCGCAGGGCGGCGCCCTCGGGGTCACCCGGCGTGTTTTCGTGCTCACGGTGAATGCTCTCGCTGACGACCACGGCGTTATCGACCAGCATGCCGACGGCCAGCATCAGGCCCATCATCGACAGGATATTGAGTGACAGGCCCAGGAAATACATCACGCCCAGGGTGATCGTGATGGCGATGGGAATCGCCATCGAGACCATCAGGGTGGTCTGTATGTGTCCGAGGAAGAAATACAGGACGATCAGTGACAGGACGGCCCCGATGAGACCGGCCTTGAGCAGCTCGGACAACGACTCGGTAACGCCCTCGGCCTGGTTGTCGAGGAAAAACAGCTGGATGCCCCGCATCTCGGGTGATTCCCCGATGCGCTCGACCTCCGCCAGCGCCCGTTGCCCCACCTCCACGAGGTTCGCGCCATTCTCCTTGAATACGCTGATACCGATCGCATAGTGGCGGTCGAGATGCCGCGCATAGGTCCGTTTCTTGTTGTCGTAACGGATATCCGCAATGTCGCTCAAGCGCAGCCCGTCCGGGCCAATCACCAGGTCACCGATTTCCTCGACCGTGCGGAATTCACCCTTCGGATTGACCCGATAGCGGGTGTCGTTGTCACGGATCAGGCCGGCGGAGTCTGAAAAATTCACCTGCTGCAGCTTGCGTTGCAGATCCACCAGGTCGACGCCGTGCGACACCACCCGGTCCGCGATCAGCTCGATGCGGATTTCGCGCGGCTCGACGCCCTCCAGATCGACTCGCGCCACGCCGGGTATCCGCTCCAATGGCCGCACCAGTTTGCGCATCAGCATGTCGTAAGCGCCGGACAGGTCGCGCTCGCTGGAAATGCGCAGCCGCAGCACCGGCTGATCGGTAAAATTGAACTTGAAAACGTTGATGCGCCGGACGTCGGCCGGCAACTGTTCGCGGATCGCTTCGACGCGCTCCCGCGCCTCCACCGCCTTGATCGAGACGTCCTCGCCCCAGTCGAAAATGACTTCGAAATTGGAGCCGCTGTCGGTCGACCTCGAATCAAGCCGTTTGATCCCGGACAGCGTGGCCAGCACTTCCTCGACGGGCCGGGTGATTTCCCTCTCCACTTCCTCGGGCGTCGACCCCTGGTAGGGGATCTGGATGCCGATAAACGGCACGTCGACCGCCGGGAAGTATTCGAGCGGCAACAGGCGGGCCGAGACCAGGCCGATGGCGACCAGGGACAGGAACACCATGACGATGGTGACCGGCCTGCGCAGTGCGAATTCAGCCGGGGACATGGTTAGCCCGTTTGAATGGCTTGTGCGGCACCGCTAAGGGTGTCCGGAGCCGGTTTGGCTTCAGCGGCCGCGATGGTGTCCGGCCGACGGTCCAGGACCGTGTACATCACGGGCACCACCACCAGGGTCAGCAAGGTGGAGGTCAGCAGGCCCCCGATCACCGTGATGGCCATCGGCGAGCGCATCTCGGAACCCTCGCCCAGGCCCAGCGCCATCGGCAACAGCCCCAGCACGGTGGTCAGCGTGGTCATCATGATCGGCCGCAGGCGCAACCGGGCCGCCTCGCGGATCGCGCTGAGGCGGTCGGCGCCGCCCTGCCGCAGCTGGTTGATCAGGTCGACCAGCACGATGGCGTTGTTTACCACGATGCCGGCCAGCATGATCAGTCCGATAAAAACAATCACGCTGAGGCGCGTATCGGTCAACCACAGCGCGAGCGCCACGCCGACGGCGGCCAGCGGGATCGAAAACAGGATCACGAAGGGATGCAGCAGGGATTCGAACTGCGAGGCCATCACCAGGTAAACCAGGAACACCGCCAACGCCAGTGCGAACCACAGCGAGCGGAAAGAGGCCTCCATTTCCTCGCTCTGGCCGGTAATCTGCATGCCCAGCCCATAGGGCAACTGCACGCCGGCCAGCAGCGACTCCGCCTCTGCCACCGCGGACCCGAGATCGCCATACGCCAGGTTGGCCTGGATCAGCGCGACCCGCTCCTGGTCCGTCCGGCGAATTTCAGACGGGCCTTCGGCTATGCGGATTTCCGCCACCGAGGACAGTGGCACCGGCCGCTCGCTTTCGGGATTGATGATCAGTTCATGCACGGCCGCTATGGACTGGCGCTCCTGCTCCGACAGGCGCACCAAAACGTCGATCTTGCGGTCCCGCCAACTGTAGCGGGTGGCGACGCGGCCGCGGAGCTTGCCGACCACCTGGTCCGAAATCTGCTTGACCGTCAAACCGAGGGCTGCCGCGTGCTCCTGGTCGAAATAGATCTGTATTTCGGGATGCCCGCGCTCGACGCTGGACTCGATGTCCGCAAAGCGGCCGGACTCGCGCAGCTTCCGCACAACCTGTTCGCTGGCGGCCCGCAGCGAAGCCAGATCGTAACCCTGGATTTCGATCTCCAGCGGTTTGTCGAAGCTGAGCAACTCCGGCGCGGTGAAGTTGGTCTCCAGGCCAACCGTCTCGCTTGCCTGGTCGCGAAGCCGGCCAATCACGGCGGCTTGTTCCGCCGTGGTGCTGCCGGGCGCCATCACGACCAGAATGCGCGCGATGTTCTCACCACTCTCGGTCGGGTTGGCGTCGATGCGGTTACCGGACCCCGCAACGCCATAGCTGTAGCCGACACCCGCCTGGCCCGCAGCCACCTGCTGCAGCCGGGCGCCCAGCCGGTCGGTTTCCTCGAGCGGCGTGCCGGGGGCGGCTTCGAGTTCGACTTCGAACCGGCCCTGTTCGAGCTGCGGTACAAGTTCCGTCCCGGTCGATCGCAGCAGCACGACCGCTACGCAGAACAGCACGAAGGCCAGCGCCAGGGTCGAGGTGCGATGCGCCAGGGCCAGGTTCAGCAGGGTTGCGTAGCGGGTCCCGAACCAGCGCCCCAACCGGCTGCTGCCGGGCTCGGGCGGCAAGGTCCGCTCGCCGCGCGCCGAGGCCATCATCGGAATCACGGTCATGGCCACGCCGAGCGATACCGCCAGGGCGAAGGCCACCGTCAGCGCCTGGTCGCGAAACAGCTGACCGGCCACGCCCTCGACGAAAGCCAGCGGCAGGAATACCGCAATCGTGGTCAAGGTGGAGGCGATCACAGCGCCGCCAACTTCACTGGCCCCGCGCAGCGCGGCCGGCACCAGTCCCTGCCCTTCCGCACGGTAACGCGAGATGTTTTCCAGCACCACGATGCCATTGTCCACCAGGAGCCCGGTGGCCAGGGCGATGCCGCCCAGGGACATGATATTGAGTGATATGCCAGCCTGCCCCATCAGAAAGAAAGTCGCAATGATGGACACAGGAATCGAGATCGCGATGGTCAGGGTGAACCAGACATTGCGCAGGAAAACAAAAATGACCAGGATGGCGAGCAAGCCGCCCAGGATGGCCGCGTTGACGACCTCACTGATGGCCCGGTCGATGAAAACGGACTGGTCATCGACGGTTTCGATCTGCGCGCCGGTCGGCAGTTCCTTGCGCAATTCCTCGATCCGCGCCCGCACACCGGCCGCAACGCTTACGGTGTTGGCGTCGCCTTCCTTGTAAATGGCCACTTCCACGGCTTCGCGGCCGTTCATGCGAATGATCGCTTCACGCTCACTGTAACCGGCCCTGACCTGCGCGATATCCCGCAGATAGATGGGGCGTCCGCTGCCCGGCGCGACGATCAGGCTGCCGAATTCCTCGACCGACGCGAACTGGTTCATGGTGCGGACGAGGTAGCGCTGGGTGCCCTCTTCCAGGCGGCCCGCCGAGACATTGACGTTCTCGGCGGCCAGCCGCGCGGTCAGATCGTCCAGCGACAGCCGCAGTTGGGCCATCTTGCGCTGGTCGATATCGATCTGCACCTCGTCTTCCAGGCCGCCGCTGATCTTGACCGCGGCGACGCCTTCGACCGGCTCCAGCACTTTCTTGATTTCTTCGTCGGCATAGCGCCGCAGCACCTTCAGCGAGGTCTCGTCGGTGGCGCCCGCCGCGTCACCCAGCGTCAGACCAAAGCGCATGATCGGGTCCGTGGCCGGGTCGAAGCGCAGCAACAGCGGGCGGCTGGCCTCCAGGGGCAATTGCAGCACTTCCAGCTTCTCGCGGACGTCCAGGCCCGCCCGGTCCATGTCGGTGCCCCAGGCGAACTCGAGTATCACGTCGGATTGTCCGGCCCTCGATACGGACTTGACGGCCCGGACGTTGGTGACCACGCCGACCGCCTCTTCCACGGGCCGGGTCAGCAAAGTCTCGATTTCCTCAGGCGCGGCGCCGCGATATTCAGAGCGCACGGTCAGGGTCGGGTAGGACAGGTCGGGCAGCAGGTTGACCTTGAGATCCTGCAGCGCAATCAGGCCAAACAGGACCAGGGTAACGGCAGCCATGGAAATGGCCACACGACGGCGCGTGGCCACCTCCACCAACTTCAGGGTTTTCGTGCTCACGTCAAGGGCGCTCATCTGCCCGGGCTCATGCCCTGGGCTGCTGACCGATGCTGATCACTTCCACCCGGACGCCGTCGCTGAGGCTGCTCTTGCCGGCCGTTACGACGGTTTCCCCGGACGTGACGCCGTCGCGGACCTCGATCAGCCCGGCGCGCTCGTAACCCAGCAGTACGGTACGGCGGCTGGCCGCGCCCTGCTCGTCAATAACGAAGACATGGCTGCTTTCGTCCTCGGTGATCACCGCACTGCGCGGTATCACGGGGACGTTTTCATGCAGGTCGTAAAGGATTTCTACCCGGCCAAACAGGCCTGGTTTCAGCATCCGGTCGCGATCGCCGACCCTGGCGGTTACGCGGAATGTCCCGGTGCCGGGATCGACCACGGGGCTGATGCGGATGATTTCGCCGGCAAAGCTCTCGCCCGGCCAGGCGTCCAGCGACATCGACACCTCGAGGCCCTTGTGCAGCACGCTGAGTTCGCGCTCGGGAACGTGCAGCACCGCCAGCAGGGGATCGTAGCTGGTGATCCGGTAGACCGGATCGTGCAGCTTCACCAGGTTTCCCGCCCGCACCATGCGCTCGGACACGTAACCGGAGATGGGGGCACGGATATTGGTGTATTCGAGATCGAGCCGGGCCAGGTCGTAGGCTGCTTGCTGCGCCTGCATCTCGGCGCTGACGCGTTCGAAGTCGTCAGCGCTGACCAGTTCCTTTTCGAACAGCTCTTTCTTGCGCTGGTAGTCGGTTTCCAGTCGCTTGAGTGCCGCGCCCGCCTTTTCCACTTCGAGGCGGTAACGGTTCGTTTCGACCCGGGCAAGCACCTGGCCGGCTTCGACGAAATCTCCCTCCTCCACTGCGATTTCCAGCACCACGCCCGTGATCTGGGCGACCACGATCGCCTGCTCATCCGCCTCCAGCGTGGCGGTGCCGGAATAGAATGCCGCGACGTCGCTGGTTGCGACGGTAGTCGCTTCAACCGGTATGGCCGGCTCCTGCTCCGCGTCCGCCGCCTGGCCCGGATCCGTGTCGCTGCCCGCTGCATGATCCATGCAACCTTGCAGCGTCAATGCGGCCAGCATCAACAGGGCCCAACCGAATCGCGTGATTGCCTTCCCGCCTGTTCCGCTCATCACTTTTACTCCACTTTTGGTGTTTTATATATGTATAACACTAACACAGTAAAATCCTGTGCCCATATGCCGTTGGTCATGTCCTGCCTGCCGCCGTTAAAGAGGTCTCCTTCAACCGGTTCGGATGCAATAAGCGGGCCACGTCGAAAAAACCGACAGGGCCCTTGGAAATCAGACGTCTCGAATGGTGAAAGCGTTACAGGGAATGGAAAAGGATTGGTGCAAAAGCGCATTAATTGGCCGGCGCGGCAATCCCGGGCGCCCCGACCAGCCTCGATAATCGCGTCACGGCGTTGGTTTGGCCGGAAACAGCAGGTATAATCGCCGCCTGTTCGGATTCAAAATAACCCAACCACGAGACCGCGATGCGAAACCCGATTCTTTCTGCAGCACTCCTGATGCTGACCTGCCTGGCGCTGCCGGCAGGGGCCGCGCAGGCCGGAGACGCAGAGGCAGGCAAGATCAAGGCCTATACCTGCACCGGCTGCCACGGCATTCCCGGCTACAACAACGTCTATCCGACCTACAAGGTGCCGAAGATCGGGGGACAGAATTACGAATACCTGGCCGCGGCGCTCAAAGCCTACCGCGACGGTGAACGTCATCATTCGACCATGCAACTGCAGGCTTCCAGTCTGTCCGACAAAGACATCGAAGACATCTCTGCCTACTTCGCATCACTCGGCAACGGCAGTTAAGGGGCCCCTATGAAGCGCTGGAACAGCATGAACAGATTAGCTCTCTCCGCACTCTTGCTGGCGGTACTGCCGACGACGCTGTTGGCCAAAGGCGACCCCGCGGCTGGTCAGTCCAAGTCACAGGTGTGCCAGGCTTGCCATGGTCTCGACGGCAAGAGCATAGCGCCGATCTACCCAAATCTTGCCGGGCAGCACGAGGACTACCTGGTGAAGGCGCTGGCCGACTACCGCGCCGGACGCCGCACAAACGCCATCATGGCGCCGATGGCGGCCAACCTCAGTGACCAGGACATCGAAGACCTGGCGGCTTGGTACGCGAGCCAGGACGGCCTCAAAGACCTGTCCATCCAGTAGGACCGAATTCATTCGGGACCAAAGACTTTCCAGGAGGTACCGGGCACCCCGGTGCAGGACCGTCATTTGTCGGGAACAAATTACCGAGCGCCCAGGGACGGCTTGAGCGCAGGCAATGGAGCGAGTGCGGTTTTGCCGAAGGTGAAGAAGCGCTCGCGGAATGCCGTCGCGCGTGTGTCCTGGACCGGGGTGCCCGGCACCTCCCCGCAAAGACCCAGGATGTTCCCGAATAAATTCGGCCCTGCGAATTCCCTAAATCGCCGATTCGCCTTGCGAACCACCCGCGTAATAAGGGTTGGTGCCACTGTGGTGATCGGTGGCGTCCTTGACCGCGGTGATTTCGGGCAGATGTCGGGTGAGGGTTTGTTCGATGCCCTGCTTGAGCGTGACGTCGGCCATGCCACAGCCATGGCAGCCGCCACCGAACTGCAGCACGACTTCCTTCTGCTCGGTGATTTCGACCAGTGCGACGCGGCCGCCGTGAGAGGCGAGCGCCGGGTTCACCTCGGTCTCGAGCAACCACTGGACACGCTCTTCCAGCGAAGCCTCGTCGGCCGGTGCCGAACCCTTGATGCCCGGCGCCTTGATGGTCAATTGACCGCCGGTGGCGTCTTCCTCGAAATCGATTTCAGCGCGCTCGAGCCACTGTTCACTCAGACGGGCGACATACAGACTGAACTTCTCGAATGCGACCACGCGATCGTCAGGCATGTTCTGGCCCGACGGACAAAACTGGAGATCGCAGCTGGCGCCCGGAGTGCCTGGCTGGTTGACGGAAATCCTCAAGCCGAGATCGGCCTCGTCCTGCTGTTCAATGAGCCGGGCGAAATACGCCTGGGCGGTGTCCGTGATCGTAATCATAATCCTGCCTGTCCGGTGAATTACGGCGACTGCCGGTGAGCGCCGATAGAATTGGTGACTCTATTGTGCATTAAATTGAACTCCTGACCGCAGTTTTCAAGGCCGCCGCCAAAAACGGCAGGGAGCGATCCAGGCGCCAGTCAATGGCCGAGTGGGTCCCGTCGAACTCTTCGTGGCGGTGTGGTATGCCATGCTCGGTAAGGGCGTCGGCAAGCCGCCGGGTGCCAAACTGGATATGGTACTGGTCGTATTGGCCTGCGTCGATGTACAGCCCGTGCAGAGAGCGCAGCGCTTCCGTGTGTCGGTCGAGCAGGGTGAGCGGATCGAATGCCAACCAGCGCTGCCAGCGCTCGGGTTCGAGTTCACAGGTCCGCAGGTCGAAGGGCAGGCGAATTCGGGCCGGCTTTTCCGGATCCGGGTCGTAACTGGCAGCCATCGCCAGAATCATCAAGGTGGAGTAATCGTGACCCGACGGCCGGTTACGCTTCCAGAAGGCTTGCAGGAAAGCCAGCGGATCTCCGTCATATCCCGCCAGCACGCCGCACACCGTGGGAAATTCGCCACGGAACAACAGGTCGAAGCCCACGTCACCGGCATGGCTGGCGGCGGCGCCCCAGGTATCCGCATGCCGCATGGCGTGATACAGCGCACCATAACCACCCGAGGATTTGCCGAACACCCCTCGCCCGTCGCGGCTGCGGACCAGGTTGATCCGGCCTTCCACGAACGGGATCAGCTCCAGCAGCAGGTAATCGGCGTAGCGGCCGACCGATGGCGAGTTGACATACTGGTTGCCGCCAAGGGATGTGTAGCAGTCGGGGATCACGACGACCGCGGGTTCCATGGCGCCCGAACCGATCAGCCGGTCCAGCCGGGCCGGCAGATTCTCGCCGTGGTTACGCCAGTTCAGGTGGCCCGGACCGGCGTTGGTGAAGGCTGCCAGGTCCCACAGGGCGACATGGGGCGGGTCCGCTTCCGAGTATCCGGGCGGCAGATACACTGCCACTTCGCGCTCGACCGGATCGTCCCAGGGGTTGTCGGCCAGCACCTCGGAGCGGTGCTGTATATGCACGACGGTTCCACGCGGCCAGTCAGCTTGCGGTCTGATCCGGCTCATCCGCGTTGTTGCGCCCGGGTATTTGCAGTCCTGCCGGACAAGCAGTTATTTGCGGGGCCGGACACTTGATCAGAGCCGTCCTTCCCTGGCGAGCACAGCCTGCATGTGGTCGAGCATGTCTTCGCGGATGTCATCGTGGTCCATCGCGTATTCGATGGTTGCCTTGATGAATCCGTGACGGCTGCCGCAGTCGTAACGCGCGCCGGCCAGAGGCAGGGCCAGGACCGGATGCGTGGTCAGCAGGGCGGCGATGCCGTCGGTCAACTGAATTTCGCCGCCTGCACCAGCCTGCACCTTGCGCAGGGTCGTGAAAACCGAGGGATCCAGCACATATCGGCCAATCACGCCCAGCCTCGAAGGTGCGTCCTCCGGCTGCGGTTTTTCCACGATGGTCTCGATGGCCATGTGGCCCGCAGAATTCTCACGCACGCCAACGATGCCATAACTGCTCGTCAACTCTTCGGCCACCTCCTCCACGCCGATGACGCTGGCCCCGGTATGCCGGTAGACATCGATCATCTGTGCCAAAGCACCCGCGCCGTCGTTACGGATCATGTCGTCAGCCAGAAGGATGGCGAACGGCTCGTCGCCGACCACCGACTCCGCGCACAGAATGGCATGGCCGAGGCCCAGGGCTTCCGGCTGCGTGACGTGCACGCGGCTCACATGATCAGGAACGATGCCGATGATGCGCTCGAGCAATTCGTTCTTGCCGTCGGCGGCCAACTTGGTCTCCAGTTCGAATTCGGAGTCGAAGTGGTCGGAAATCGCGTGCTTCTTGCGACTGGTGATGAAAATCAGCGTGTCGATCCCGGCCTCCAGCGCCTCCTCCACCGCGTACTGGATCAGCGGCTTGTCGACGATGGGCAGCATCTCCTTGGGAATGGACTTGGTCGCCGGCAGGAATCGGGTACCCAGACCGGCCACCGGAAAGACGGCTTTTCTGATCGGTTTGAGTGAGCTCATCGCCGTTTTGCAATCACCCGGTGTCAGGCGGACCGGTGAATGGAAACCACCTCGGCGGCGCCGGGCTTGGT
>Ga0209536_100013575_pt1 | contig 11736 bp, 7 predicted proteins | sample DeeMarSeWOR28_12_FD_187461 | JGI IMG/M metagenome (GOLD analysis project Ga0209536, IMG submission 187461) | Marine sediment microbial communities from White Oak River estuary, North Carolina - WOR-2-8_12 (SPAdes) (version 2) | ecosystem: Environmental > Aquatic > Marine > Intertidal zone >... | reverse complement strand
AATTTGCAGAACAATCAAATCGCAGAGCTGGCTCTGGCGCAGATTCAATTAGCGGAAGGACAAAGAGATTTGGCAATTGAAACTCTAAAGACCGCTATCGGCAGAGATCCCGGTTCGTTTGCGGCCGAGCTTGCCAAAGAAATTATGGCCCGACAGGGTGAACAGTACAGAGCGCCGATAGATCCCGATACTGTTTTGAATATGCTGGAGAAAGTTTTTGAAGAAACACTGGTTCCCGTATTTACTGCACCGGAGGAGATGTTTTCGGCACAGCTTAATATCAGGGGTGATGAGTTTCCATTCGACAGTGAAATTAACGGCAACGTCGCGATAACAAATAATTCCGTTGAGCCTCTTGTCATCAGTGATGACGCTCTATTTAAGGGCAATATCAGGATTGACGCCGATATTAGTGGAGACATAAACAAAACGATACCGTATCTATTCTCTGCAATCTCGCTTATTTCTTTGACATTTTTTACCGTGTAAGGACACTGGTCTGCTCTTATGATAGTCAAACATTCGTTGTATTGCCTCAATCGCTCTTCACACTTCCCTTTAAATTTCGGTGAAGACGCGATCTTGTTGAACTTCTTAACTAGCAGCTCGAAATCTGGCGGCGCTTTGTCGACAACCTTAAAACCGTTTTTCACAAATAATTCTTTCCTCGCCATAAAAGGGCCTTTTCGCGTTACCACAGCAACACCATGCAGATTTTCTTCCCTCGCATCCTTTAGGCATTCATCAAGCAAAAGCGAACCATAGCCTTTCCCCTTGTAAATACTCTTAAAACCAGAAAATATGCAGTGAATGAACATATACCCACTCGCTTCAACTGGCCTCCAGCAATATTCACCGGGGATATATTCAATCATACCCTGAGTTCCATCTTTATCGGAATACAATGTTTTGATTTTCATACCTTCTGGAAAGCGGTCTTTTAACCATTCAATCTTTTCCGGGTATCCTGCCTTCTTAATATCTTTGTACCCACATACTCCGTATTCAAGAATATTTTCCGCATTGGTATCAATAATTTCTATAGTCATCTATAGATCTCCTTCAACATAGTAAGGTAAAGCTCGGGTCATATATCACTTCAACGGCTTTCTGGTACTTTCCCATGTACTCTGATTTGGTTTCTTTGCGTTCAATTTCGTTAAAACCCACTTTTTGCACCATAATAGCAAAAAGTCCATTGCCTCACAGTTTCCCGGTGATCCAGTGCGACCGATTTGGCTTTACATCACGCAATATATCCAGATATTTCTTGCTTTCTCCGAATCCTGCATAAGCACTCTATTCTAGGCAATTATACAGGAAAAGCATACCTTCAGTGTATCAACCAGTGTATAAATTGGTAATGCGGTTGCAGAAATGGATGCGAAAACCTACCTGAGGTTGGACTTTCTTCGTGCTCAAATAAATGAGTAAAATTGAGCCGATAGACGCCCCCATTTGAACCTCCGGTCACTTCCTACTTTATTGTGACATCCTTGACATTTGTGTTTCACATGGCCTTTCTAAATACGGATACCCAATTCTTATGTTATAATCCGTGCTAGAGGAAACTCTCCATGCTAGAATTGACGGTCAAAGAAAGAAAAATATTGTTTGTGGCAGCGAGGAAAGTCCGTACCTACAAATTCATGCAGTCCATGGGTTATCAGAGGCTTACTAAGAAAGCTGCCGACGAAAGGACTAAGCAGCTCTTAGCGGAAATCAGTGCCAATGAGCTTAGAGATGCTGAATCATGGTCAAAAAGAATTGAGCGGTTGGCAAATGGGGACAGGAAATTTGCCAACGCCTCATTTTTAAATCAAAAAGTTGGCCTGATGATGGGTATTTTGGGCACCAGAGGCTTCTTTGAATGGGTTATCATTGCCGAAGACGAAGCAGTTGAAGACTTTGCTATCCAGGCAGCGAATATTGGCGACCTAACCACCTCGGAGGAATGGACCAGAATAGCATCCGATGAGCGCCTGCATATACAGCGGATGAAAAAAGAGGTCTTGGGTATGGAAGGTTGGGAGATGGGAAGTGGTGGTGGAGTAAGAGACGTTATCTTTGGGGCTAATGACGGTCTGGTGTCAATATTAGCACTGGTTACTGGAGTTTATGGGGCAATTACTGAGAGTAATCCCATTCTTATTGCCGGTATTGCCGGGGCAGTTGCCGGGGCCGTATCTATGGGGGCTGGCTCCTACCTGTCAGCAAAGTCAGAAAAAGAGGTAACTGAGAAGGAAAGCGACAGAAAAGGGATTAAAAGAAGAGGTAATCCTGAAGAGGAAAAGGAGAAACTGGTCAGGTTCTACCAGGCAAGAGGATTTAATAAGCGAGATGCCGAGGCTGTAGCGGATAGAGTAGCCCAACAAATGGAGTCAAGGGAGTCTTATACCCTCGGAGAGGAGCTCGGGCTGACTTCGGAAGAATCATGGCCCCCGACCAAAGCAGCTCTTTTTACCGGGCTGTCATTCGCTGTTGTATCTCTTATTCCCATCCTACCATTTACCTTTATGGGGGTGAATCCGGCAGTGATAACAGCGGCAATCGCCAGCATAGCCTGCCTCTTCATTGTTGGTGCCAGTAAAGCCATCTTCAGCAGAAAGAGCTGGGTACGGAGCGGGATTGAGATGATGGCGATAGGAGCCCTAGCCTCAGTTGTAACGTATGCAATAGGATTGGTAATCCCAGTCTAGTCTCTCACAGTGCCTAAACAATCTCCCACTCGCAGTAGGGATCGCCAGCAACGATACACTTGGACTCCCTGACATGCCGCTTCATCACAGCTGAGAAGAGCCCATTAAGGAAGCCGGTGGTGAAATAGCACGAAGGCTCCCTGATAGCCGTAGCGAGCTTAGTCCGTACCGTCTCACAATTTTCCCTTATCCTTACCGTCTCACCTAATGTGACCTTTCCCACCTTACAGTAGTTCATGAAGTCTATGACTCGCCTTATCGCCTCGTCCTCGTTTATTCCAGCTTTTATTAGGCGCTCGCCGATCTCCTTGCCTGACTTTGCACCTCCCATCCTTTGTGCCATTCGGTATCTCTCGCCTAGATGGGGAAAACCCATGGCATGACCGGCTACATGGAGGTGGACATCACTCCCCAACCGGGGTCTTTCTACAGGAGTTCTCTTATGGAGTAAAAACTCCATCAGGCTTTCTATCAAACGCTCGTGTATCCTTTCCACAACTGAGCTGTCTTTGTCCAAAGAATCCCTTAGCTCATCAATTTCCCCCGGCACAAGCTTAAATTCACAGTAGGGATCTCCCAGCCCTATGCACTTTGTCTCCACGGCGTTCCAGTCCCTTCCACCCTTCTCAAATGCTTTGAGTTGGCCTGCCATCGCTGGAGGGAGATGAGAAGCTACAGCGTAACCTATATTGTCTAATCCCCAGCAGTCAGAGCTTTCGTATACTCTAACGTAGTGTTCATCGGTCTTAGAGATATCCTCAAGGTATTCAGGGATGCCGCTTCGCTCCATCCGTGCTCCTATTCCATACGGACTGCCCCCCGCTCCTTTCGAATATTTTTTCATGTCTTTTACCCGGCTAAAGTTCTTAGGGAAGAACCCAAGAGCTTGAAAAGTAACTATGAAGTTCACGAGAAGCCTCATGCGCCAGGGAGCAAATGCTATCATCTTCCGTGCTAAAGTGGTGTCCTCCTTATTTAACTCGTATATCATCTTCGGGAAGCCTTTGGGGTCCCAAAGCATGCCACTCCAGTGGGCAAGATTTGGCCAGAACGAATTGACGAAGTCCCCTACCTCGTTTCTAACTATGGCTTCTCCTCGCCCGAACATGCTTTTCATAAACTGCCTCATTATGCCTGGGTCGAAATCTAACGTAGATTCGATTGTCGGCTTGGTTTCTATCGGGAATTCAATCCTTATCGGCCTTACCTTTGGATGCTTTACCACATTAATAGTCCTTGAGCTCTCCCTTATCTCCATCTTAACAATGCCGTCGGCAACGCTCATCATAGCACCCAGGTCTTCCTCCTTACCGCAGCCCTCATCCATTAAGGCTAGTACTGAGTTTCCCTCAGAAGCGAACTTCGCCAGGCATAGCCTCATAAACCTGAACACTTCTTCCTTGTGAAAAAGATAGGGTGATGTCAGGGAATCAAAAGCAAGTAAGGCATCACTCCGGCCAATTCTATCCTGCAGCTTGGCGATAGCCATGCTTATGCTGTTCAGATCTTCACAGTTGGCTCCTACAGTATCCGGACGATCTGTAGTTTTTACCCCTACAGTCTCACCAAAGGCGTCAATAAAACTTAACGAATCAGATGGAACCTCACCCATGCCTCTTTCTCTTAGAAGACCACTGACCTCAACAGGGCCGTGTTCAGTGGTTACGAATATGATTGGCTTGTCCATGGCTAGGCCGTTGAGTACCACCTGATGGCAGAAGGTTGATTTCCCAGCTCCCGGAGGCCCTGACAGCAGAATCAAACTCTCCTTCGGCACTTCTTGAATTTCCGCTAATAACGATCTTCTTTTTTCCATACCACACTTCCTCCCCATCGTAATCTGCTATAATATCTCCCACTCACAGTAGGGGTCACCGGCAACAATACACTTCACTTCTCTGACATGCTGCCTTTTCACAGCTGAGAAGAGGCCGTTAAGGAAGCCGGTAGTGAAGAAGCAGGAGGGCTCCTTGATCTTCGTCGTCCAGGCCTTGGTTTGTGAGCCCTCACAGTTCTCCTTTATTCTTATCGTTTCATCCATCGTAACCTTTCCCACCTTACAGTAATTCATGAAATCTACAACCCGCTTTATGGTTTCATCCTCTTTTAGCCCGGATTCTATCATGCGTTCACCGACCTCCTTTCCCGACTTAGCCCCTCCCATCCTCAACGCCATCCGGTATCTCTCACCAGCTAGAGCAGGGAAAGCCATGACGTGGAACACGACGTGGATGTGTATATCGCTCCCCAACCTGGGCCTTTCTACAAGTGGCTTCTCATCGAGCAGAAATCCCATGAGGCGCTCTATCAGTCGTTCGTGTATCCTTTCCACAGTAGAAGCGTCTTTTTCCAGGGAAGACCTCAGCTCACCGATTTCCCCCGGCACCAGTTTAAATTCACAGTAGGGGTCTCCGATCCCTATGCACTTCGTCTCAATGGTGTTCCAATCCCTCTCGAGCCCTCGCCAGGATTCGAACCCTTTAATCAAGCCTGCAATCGCAGTAGGAGGGATATAGGAAGCCATCGCGGTACCGACGTTCTCGAATCCCCAGCAGTCAGAGCTTTCATATAATCTGAAGTAGTGCTCGTCTGTCTTCGAGATGTCCTCAAGGTATTCAATGGTGCCGGTGCGCTCATTCGGCTGCCGTCCTTCCATAAGTTTCCACATTTTTTCCACGTCTTTCACCTTGCTGAAGCTCTTGGGCAAGAATAATTTCAAGAGAAGCTTCCAGCGCCAGGGGAAAAACGGAATTATGTCCCTTATCATGACCCCGTCTTCCTTGTTGAGTTCATATGTCATCATCGGGAATCTCTTTGGCTCCCACAGCATGCCACTCCAGTGCGCCAAATTCGGCCAGAACAGGTTCACGAAGTCCCCCACCTCCTTTCTGATTACTGTTTCCCCTGCTATCCTCGCTCGAACAAATCCCCTTAATACACCCGGATCGATGATGCGCGCTTTGAGTCCAACACGTTCGGACTCTATAGGGACTTCAATTCTTGCCGGCCTTACCTTTGGGTGCTTCACCACATTTAATGTCCTTGAGCTCTCTCTTATCTCCATTTTGATGATACCATCAGCGACGCTCATCATGGCGCCCAGGTCTTCTTCCTTGCCGCAGCCCTCATCCATTAAAGCTAGTACCGAGTTCCCCTCGGAAGCAAACTTCGCCAGGCAGAGCCTCATGAACCTGAATACCTCTTCTCTGTTAAAGAGATAGGGAGATGTTAGGGAATCGAAAGCAAGCAAGGCATCATGCCGGCCGATCCGCTCCTGTAACTTAGCGATTGCCATGCTTATGCTGTTCAGGTCTTCGCAGTTAGCTGTTACAGTGTCGGTGCGCTCCGGGTTCGACGCCCCTACAGTTTCACCAAAAGCATCAATAAAGTTGATAGCACTAGGTAGAGGCTCACCGGCACCTCTTTCTCTTAGTAAGTTCATTACCTCAGATGGACCGTGCTCGGTGGTAACAAATATGACTGGCTTGTCTAAAGTCAGCCCATTTAGTACCGTTTGATAGCAAAAAGTGGATTTCCCGGCTCCTGGGGATCCCGTAAGTAAAATAAGGTTGCCCTTCGGCACCTCCTGTATTTCAGCTATTGCCAACCCTCTTTTTTCCATATCGCTACCTCCTCTAATGGTGACTACCTATACAATCTCCCACTCGCAATATGGGTCACCTGCCGCAACACACTTTATTTCACGGACATGCTTATTCTTAATCGCTGAAAAGAGTCCGTTCAGGAAGCCGGTGGTAAAGAAGCATGAGGGCTGCTTCTCGTGTTTCATAATGGTGGTTCTCAGGGCTTCACAGTTCTCCCTGATTCTTACCGTTTCACCCAATGTGATCCTACCTACCTTACAGTAATCCATGAAATCAATGACTCGCCTGATGGCTTTGTCCCCACTAAGGCCAGCTTCAAGCAGGCGCTCACCGATTTTCCGGGCTGACCTGGCAGCCCCCATCATCTGTGCTCTTCGGTATCTCTCACCGACAAGGTTGAGATACCCCATCCCATGTAAGAACACATGCAGATGAACATCGCTGCCCAACTTGGGTCTCTCTACTAGGGGTTTGTCCTCAAGCAGAAATGCCATAAGGCGCTCCATCAACCGTGCATGTATCCTTTCCACGGTTGAGCTATCCATTTCCAGAGAAGCCTTCGGCTCGTCAATTTCTCCGGGGACAAGCTTGAATTCGCAGTAGGGATCACCCAACCCTAAACACTTCGTCTCCAGTGAGTTCCAGTTCCTTTGGTTGTTCTCACCTAGTATGCAGTAACCAGCGAGCTGAGGAGGCATATGATAAGCCATAGGTACGCCAATGTTTTCGAACCCTACACAGTCAGAGTTTTCGTATACCCTGAAGTAGTGTTCATCAGCCTTAGAAATATCCTCAAGGTATTCCAGTATGCCGCTACGCTCCTTACCAACCATATTTAGCGGAGGATATTTTAACATCTTTTTCACATCTTTAACCTTACTGAATCTCTTAGGCAATAAGCCTATTGATTGGATCGAACGAAGTACCTTAAAGCCAAGTCTCGTACTCCACGGATAAGCTGATAATGACTCCTCTGCTGAAGCACCCTCATACTTGTTCATCTCATATAGCATTGTCGGGAACCCTTTAGGGTCCCAGAGCATGCAGCTCCAGAGGCTAAGGCTGGGCCAGAACAGGTTGACGAAGTCTCCAACCTCCTTCCTCATGACTGTTTTGCCCTTATTGTATGACTTGAGAAACTTCGCCAGAATATCTGGGTCCCAATCCATTTGCGGCCTAGCTTGCGGCTGTTTTGGTTCTACGGGAATTTCAATCGTTACCGTATCCAATGTAGGATGTTTCACTACGTTCAGAGTTCTTAAACGCCCTTTCGCATCCATTCTGAGAATGCCATTGGCGACGCTCATCATGGCCCCCAGGTCTTCCTCCTTGCCACAGCCTTCATCCATCAAGGCAAGTACCGAGTTCCCTTCGGAAGCGAACTTAGCCAGGCAGAGCCTCATGAATCTGAAAACTTCCTTTTCATTAAAGAGGTAGGGAGATGTCAGAGAATCAAAGGCAAGGAAAACGTCGCGGTTCCCAACTCTCTCTTGAAGCTTGGCGATAGCCATACTGATGCTGTTCAGGTCTTCGCAGTTGGCATTCAAAGTGTCATGGCGTTCTGCTGTCGTTTCCCCGACAGTTTCGCCGAAAGCATCAATGAAGCTGAGTGCACCACGTGGAGGCTCACCCACGCCTCTTTCTTTAAGAAGGTCTATGACCTCGGAAGGGCCGTGCTCAGTAGTTACGTATATAACTGGCTTCTCCATCGCCAATCCGTTGAGAACGGCCTGCTGGCAGAAGGTGGATTTTCCAGCCCCCGGAGATCCTGCCAACAGAAACAGGTTACCCTTAGGTACATCCTGTATTTCGGTTAATGACAATCCTCTTTTCTCCATTTTGCTACCTCCTCCCATCGTAACTTACTATATTATCTCCCACTCGCAGTAAGGGTCTCCAGCAGCGATACACTTTGTTTCCCTGACGTGCTGGTTCTTGACTGCTGAGAAGAGGCCATTCAAGAAACCGGTGGTGAAGAAGCACGAAGGCTCCTCGGTTTCCAATCCGAAGGCCTCACAGTTCTCCTTCATCCTAATCGTATCACTTAGTTCTACTTTACCTACCTTGCAGTATTCCATGAAGCTGATAACACGCTTTATCGCCTCATTATCTGTCACTCCGGCTCCCATAAGGTGTTCGCCAACCTCCTTTCCTGCCTTAGCCCCACCCATACGCAGTGCCATACGGTATCTCTCACTGAGCAGACTAGCGCTACAAACATGATTCATGATATAAAAGGCAAGCCCGCCGCCTAGTTTTGGCCTCTCTACCAACGGTGTACCATTAACCACAAAACGAACAAGCTGATCCATGAGGTAGCTATGTATTTTTTCAACAGTTGAGCTGTCTATTGCTTCTAAAAAGCTTTTCATCTCCTTGATTTCACCGGATACAACTCTAAACTCGCAGTAGGGGGCACCCATTCCAATACATTTCGTCTCAAGCACATTCCAGTCCCGTTCCTCCTTGTCCAATGCGTTGAATGCTCCCGCCAACAAACCACAGTCCTGGAAGGCTAATCGAGCCCCGACATTACCCAACCCCCAGCAGTTATAACCTTCATATATCCTGATGCAATGCTCATCCTTTTTGGATGCTGCCTCCAGATATTCCGCAATTCGCATTCCTCTGTTTTCCATAGGTTTTTTTTGGCGTGATAGGAACTTTTTAACGTCTCTAGCTTCACTAAGGTTCTTGGGCATAAATAACCTGAAAAGGAGCTTCATGTGCCAAGGAAGATGTGCCAATCCTTCCCGTAGCCCGGTATACTCCATCTGCTTATCAAGCTCGTACGCCATTGTCGGGAACCGCTTCGGATCCCAGAGCATACCGCTCCAGGATGCAAGGTTTCTCCAGAACATGTTGACAAAGTCCCCAACTTCTGTCCTCATTTGCACCCCACGACCCGACAGAACTGTTTTCATTATGCGCATATGGACCTCAGGATCGAATTGGTCAAGGGCGATCATCCTGTTCCAGGTCATCGGAGTCTCAATTATACCAGGCGCTACTTTTGGATGCTTCACCACATTTATAAACCTTAAGTTATCCCCTATCTCCATCCTAACAATGCCATCGGCAACACTCATCATTGCTCCCAGGTCTTCTTCCTTGCCACAACCCTCATCCATTAAAGCCAATACTGAGTTCCCCTCAGAAGCAAACTTGGCCAGGTAAAGCCTCATAAACCTGAATATTTCCTTCTCATTGAAGAGGTAGGGAGACGTCAGGGAATCAAAGGCAAGCAGAATATCACGCCTGCCAAGCTTTTCCTGCAGCTTAGTAATCGCCATACTGATGCTGTTAAGGTCTTCACAGTTGGCATTTACAGTATCGGGGCGCTCTGGCATTGTCGCCCCCACAGTCTCACCGAAGGCATCAACAAAATTGAGTGCGCCAGGAGCAGGCTCACCAACTCCTCTCTCTTTCAAAAGGTCTGTTACCTCTGAAGGACCATGCTCGGTAGTCACGTAAACCACTGGCCTATCCATGGCCAACCCATTAAGCACCACCTGATGGCAGAAGGTAGATTTCCCGGCTCCCGGAGGTCCTGAGAGCAGAATCAAGCTCTCGTTCGGCACTTCCTGAATTTCAGCCAGTGACAAGCCTCTTTTCTCCATTTTGCTACCTCCTCCCATCGTAACTAACTATACAATCTCCCACTCGCAGTAGGGGTCTCCGGCAGCGATACACTTAAATTCCCGGACATGCTGTCTCTTAACTGCTGAAAAAAGACCGTTCAAGAAACCTGTAGTGAAGAAACAGGATGGTTCTTCCATAGCCTGAAAGATTACCTTGGCTGAGCTCTCGCAGTTCTCCCATATTCGTATCGTTTCATCTACGGCAAACCTGCCTACTTTACAATATTCGAGGAAAGAGATAACTTTCCTGATGGCATCGTCTTCAGGTAACCCTGCTTCAACCAGGCGTCCGCCGACCTTCTTCCCCGCCCTGGCACCACCCATCCGCAATGCCAATTGATATCTCTCACCGCCTAGAGCCAGATATGGAAACCCAAACGTATGAAGGACTGGATGTAGATGGACATCGCTTCCCAAACTGGGCCTATCTACAAGGGCCTTCTCCTCTAATAGAAATCCAATGAGACGCTCCATTAGCCGTTCATGTATTTTTTCCACAACTGAAGTGTCTTTCTCCAGGAAAGATTTCAATTCTCTGATTTCCCCCGGTACCATTTTAAATTCGCAGTATGGATCGCCAAGCCCTAAGCACTTTGTCTCGATTGTGTTCCATTCCCTCTCATCCCCCTCAAATCCCAAGAGTTGGCCTGCCATGTGCGGAGGGAGGTGTGAGGCTATCGTAGCGCCCAAATTCTCCAAACCCCAGCAGTCGGCATTCTCGTATATTCTAAAGTAGTGTTCGCCAGTTTTAGACACATCTTTAAGGTATTCCATAGTGCCGCTGCGCTCCCACTTTGCCGCTATATCGTACGGCCCGTCTCCCATCTTCTTCATCTCTTTAACCATACTAAATTGCTTTGGGAAAACCTTAAGAGTCTGTAGAGCAGGGAAGAATTTCAAAAGGAGTCTTATGCGCCAGGGAAAGAAACGACGCATCTCTTTCGACATGGCGAATTTAGCGTCTTCCTTGTTTACCTCGTAGATCATGGTCGGGAATCCCTTGGGGTCCCAGAGCATGGTACTCCAGCGAGCAAACTGAAGCCAGAACAGGTTGACGTAATCTCCAACTTCCTTTCTCATCGCGGCTCTATTTTGTCCCGACATGCTTTGTATCCAACGTCTCATAATATTAGGGTCAAGACGTAACCTTGCTTTAAACGCGTCAAATGAGGATTTGATTGTTGGTCTGGTTTCTAAGGGGACATCAATTCTCGTCGGCCTTACCTTCGGGTGTTTAACCACATTTATAGTCCTAGAACTCTCCCTTATCTCCATCTTGATGATGCCATCAGCTACGCTCATCATTGCTCCCAGGTCTTCTTCCTTGCCACAGCCTTCGTCCATTAAAGCTAATACCGAGTTTCCTGCAGAAGCAGACTTTGCCAGACAGAGCCTTATGAACCGGAATACTTCTTCCTTGTTAAAAAGGTAGGGTGATGTCAGGGAATCAAAAGAGAGAAGAATATCCTGCCTACCAATTCTCTCCTGCAGCTTAGCGATTGCCATGCTGATGCTGTTCAGGTCTTCACAGTTAGCGCCTATTGTGTCCAATCGCTCTGGGGTTCTTACACCTACTGTTTCGCCAAATGCATCAATGAAGTTTAATGCCCCGGTTGGGAGTTCCCCCAGCCCTTTTTCTCTGAGAAGACCGATGACCTCAGCTGGGCCATGCTCGGTGGTTATATAGACAACTGGCTTGTCCATGGCCAGGGCATTGAGCACCACCTGGTGACAGAAAGTGGACTTCCCTGCTCCCGGAGGGCCTGTAAGCAGAATCAAGCTCTCCTTCGG
>Ga0209536_100013574_pt1 | contig 11736 bp, 9 predicted proteins | sample DeeMarSeWOR28_12_FD_187461 | JGI IMG/M metagenome (GOLD analysis project Ga0209536, IMG submission 187461) | Marine sediment microbial communities from White Oak River estuary, North Carolina - WOR-2-8_12 (SPAdes) (version 2) | ecosystem: Environmental > Aquatic > Marine > Intertidal zone >... | reverse complement strand
CCTACATTGACCTCGGGCACCCGGCTGCGGGCAATGAGATAAATCCTGTCCTCCATACCGGCTAGGGCGAAGATAACATTCAAGTTCTCCATGACCATGAAACGCCTAACCAGCAGGGCAAATTCATCGACGTACTCGGTCAGGGCCAGCTTGGCCACGACAATGTCAATGCCCTGGATGGTATAGTTTACTGCCGATTTGATCAGATCGTTCAACAGGCCCAGCTGATAGACGGTAAGCTCCCTGGCGATGGATTGGGAAACGGTATGCAGGTTCGCTCCCTGCTCCAGGAGCCAGGATGCTGCTTCGAGATCATCGGGCGTTGTGGTCGCATAGTTGAATGAGCCGGTATCCTCGTAAATTCCCATGGCAAGAAGGGTTGCCTCGTCTTTGGTGATGGCTATGCCCTGCTCGCGGAACAGCTGGACAAAAATAGTCGATGTGGAGCCCACCGGCCTGATGACTTCCGCATCACCCTTAAGATCATCTGGGGTATCCGGATGATGATCATATATATGGAGTTCAATGCCCGGGTTTTCCAGACACTTGGCAAAATTGCCGAGCCTGCTGGCCTGGCGGGTATCAACCAGAATGAGTTTAGAGACCTTATCCAGCGGGATCTGTTTCTGGCGCTTGAAATCGAGAAAATAATGACTTGACTGGGCAAAGAAATTCCTGATGTTCTTCTCCTGGGAACCGGAAAATGCCATGACCGCATCAGGATAGAACTTCTTGGCAGCCACCATGGAGGCAAGGCTGTCAAAGTCAGCATTCATGTGAGTGGTTATGACTTCCATGTATTAAGGGTTATAGGGGTTCAGGGTTCTAGGGTTCTAGGGGGCTAGGATTCAAGTTTTTTTAACAAAACTATTTTCTCCTCTTTGCCGCAAAATTCTGCTATCAGAATGGGTATTGTAATAATCTTTGATAAATTGCAGGTCCGTAAATTTCCCTGCATGATCTTATTTCACTCGGATCCTGGAACCCTCGGCCCCTTGGACCCTATCGTAACTCCCATCTTATCCAATAGGCCTGCAATTGCCAACAGCCAAATTAAGGATTACCGGGCTGTAAAAATCATCCCCGGGGATGGAACTTCTTGTGGATGCTTTTGAGCCGGCTGTGCTCAACATGGGTATAAAGCTGAGTTGTGGATATATCGGAATGGCCCAGCATGATTTGCACTGAACGCAGGTCTGCTCCGTTTTCCAGCAGATGGGTGGCAAAGGAATGCCGGAGCGCATGCGGACTTATTTCCTTCCTGATGCCGGCCTGAACGGCAATATCTTTTAATATCTGCCAATAGCGGTTTCTGGTCATGGCCTTTCCCCGCCTGGTCACGAACAGTGACGGACTTACCTTGCCGCGCAGGAGCTGCGGCCTGACACTGTCCAGATATTCCTCCAGCAGCAGCCCGGCCTGCTCCCCGATGGGCACAATCCTTTCCTTGTTCCCCTTGCCCAGCACCCGCAGGTTGCCGCTGTGCCGGTTGAAACTGACCAGCGGCAGCTTGACCAGTTCTGAAACCCTGAGCCCTGTTGCATAAAGCAGGTGAAGCATGACATGATTTCTAGCGTTGAGGGGATTTCCCAGGTACAATTGTTCCGAAGCGGCGAGGATGGCATCGACCTCCCCGATGGTAAGGGTTTTCGGCAGGGACCTTCCCTGCTTGGGATGCTCGATCATGGTGGTTGGATCGGCGTCAATTAGATTTTCAGCCAGCAGAAACCTGAAAAAACCCCGCAGGGTTGAAATTCTTCTGGCAATCGAACGGGACGAAAGAGACTTTTTTCTGCACCAGGAGATATACCCCCTGATCACAGACCTGTCTACAAGCTTCAGGTCTTCTATGGCCTGTTTCTGAAGAAAATCGGCAAACGTCTTAAGGTCGTAGCGGTAAGATTTGTTATAGGTGTTTGGCGCCAGGCGGCGTGCAGCAGATAAATACTTTAGAAAAAGGTCCTGGTGGGAATAAAACGAACTCTGCTTTAAGGTAAGTACATCAGCGCCTCCCCTTGCAGGAAAGCGCTTTTCAGTTTTTCTTCTCGCCCTCTTAACCATTGGCCATTTTATTTATCTGCAATGGAAGCGGGCCTGATTCTGCAAAATATACTCTACGCCTTGCGATGCCTGAACTTGCGCATTTTCCGCTTTGCTTCAGCCTGTTTACGGCGCTTTTTCTCACTCGGCTTCTCGTAGTACTCACGGCGTTTCAATTCACGCTTGATGCCATCCATCTGCAATTTTTTCTTCAACTGCCGGATGGCATATTCAATATCACCTCTTACTTCAACTTCAATCATTTTATCTCCGTTTGTAAATAATGGTTAGCAAACAATTAATTTAACAAAATTATCCAGCAATTTCAATAAATATCCGGGAAGAAAGTCGGAGATATTAAAGGCAAAAGCAGTTTCTGTCAATGGTTTTTGTCGGCAAAAATCTTTCCCGGATTCAAAATGTTGTTGGGATCAAAGAGGCTTTTGATGCTCCGCATAAGCGCCAGGGATGTCTCATCAAGTTCCAGGGACAGGTAGGGTGCCTTGGTCATGCCTATGCCGTGTTCTCCTGAAAGTGTGCCGGAAAGGGACATGACATGTTCGAACAGTCTTTTTTTTGCTGTCCACCCCTTTTGATATTCCTCCGGGTTATCCCTGTCCACCATGATGTTGACATGGATGTTGCCGTCACCGGCATGTCCGAATGTCAGGATGACAATATCCAGCTCCCGGGAAAGCTTTTCAGTAAAATCGACAAGCTCCGGGATTTTTGTTTTCGGCACCACAACATCTTCGGATATCTTGTGGGGCCGCAATTTGAAGGTAGCCGGAGAAATTGAGCGCCTGGCCTTCCAGAGTTCTTCGATCTCCCTTTCATCATGTGCCTGCCTGACCTCAAGTATGCCGGGGTATCTCTGCCGGTCTGCCAGCAGCCGCAGGAGTTTATCGCCCTGCTCCTCTACAGACTTCATATCACCGTCCACTTCTATGAGGAGCAGGGCCCTGGTGCTTTGAGGCAGCGCTAAGGGCAGATAGTCATTAACTACCTGCAGGGCCGTCTGGTCCATATATTCAAGGGTATTGGGCAGTATTCCGCTCTTTAGTATCTCCGACACCAGCCTTGCTGCCTGGCTTAAGCTGTCGGTCAATACCAGGTAAGTCTTCTTATGGGTCGGCAGGGCCAGCAGCCTGACCACAATTTTTGTGATAATGCCCAGCGTCCCCTCGGAGCCGATAAACAGGCGGGTAAGATCATAGCCAACCACCCCTTTAGCTGTTCGCACCCCGGTATGCATTGCTTTCCCGTCAGGCAGAATCACCTCAAGGCCCAGGACATAATCTCTGGTCACCCCGTATTTGACCGCACTGGGACCGCCTGAGCATTCGGCGACATTCCCTCCCATGGTACAGAAATCACGGCTTGCGGGATCAGGCGGATAAAAAAGCCCCTCTTTACTTACAGCAGCCTGAAATTGTCCGGTGATCACTCCCGGTTCAACTACTGCCACCTGGTTATCCGCATCTATCTCGAGAATCCTGTTCAGGCGGCTCATGACCAGGACCAGTCCACCTTCGACCGGCAGGGATCCTCCTGTCATACCGGTGCCGGCGCCGCGGGGAATGACCGGGAAACGCTCACGGTTGGCGAGCTCCATGATCGCGGATATTTCAGCTGCGGAACCGGGGAACGCCACCGCGGAGGGCATGTATTCCATACCCGTGCCATCATAGGAATAGCACAGAAGATCTTCCCTGGCGTCAGTAATGTTTTTGGCGCCGACTATTGCCTGAATTTTTTTTATGACACTCTTGTCCATGTCCGCATGTCCTGAGTCCATAAGCCGCAGGATCCAGGTACCTGTTATGAACAGAATATGGCCTAAATGTCAACGGCCAATTGCCAATTGAAAAGTATAAGAGAAGCAGGTATCGTAAATATGATAACAATTAACTTTCAAATAGGTATCTCTTATGAAAAAATTACGACTTGCCCTGCTGGCCGGCGGTAAATCCGGTGAAAGAGAGGTCTCGCTCAAGGGCGCGGCAGAGGTTTTCAAGGCCCTGGACCCCCATAAATATGAGATAAAGCGCTACGACCCGGCAACAGACCTTGCAAAACTTGCCGGAGAGGCTGAAGGCCTGGATGTTGCCTTTATCCTGCTGCATGGTCCTTTTGGCGAGGATGGGACTGTCCAGGGCTTTCTCGATCTTCTTGCCATTCCCTACCAGGGCTCCGGGGTGCTGGGCAGCGCCATAGCCATGGACAAGAACCTCTCCAAGATCCTCTACCGCAACGCCGGCCTGAAGGTCCCTGAATGGTATATGGCTGCAAAAGAAGATATCAGAAACCCTGATAAAATCCTGGGCCAGTTGGGACTGCCCCTTGTCATCAAGCCGGCCACCCAGGGGTCCAGTCTCGGCATGACCATCGCCCGCTCAGAAGATGACATTGCAGAGGGCTTAAAAAAAGCATTTGCCATTGACCGGCAGGTCATGGTCGAGGAGTTTATAGACGGACGGGAAATAACCGGTGGAATTATCGGCAATGAAGAGTTGACGGCCCTGCCCCTGGTTGAGATCATTCCCGGTGAGGAATACGAATTTTTCAATTACGACGCCAAATATCAGCCAGGTGCTTCAAAAGAGATCTGTCCGGCAGATATTGAGGAACCGATCACCATCAGGGCGCAGAATTATGCCCTGGCCGCGCACCGGGCCCTGCAGCTTCGGGGCTACAGCCGCACCGATATGATTGTCAGCGGTGATGATATATACATGCTTGAAACTAATACCATTCCCGGCATGACTCCGACATCTTTGCTGCCCCAGGCTGCCGCTGCCGCAGGGCTTGATTTTTCAGCACTTCTGGACCGGCTCATTGAACTGGCCCTGGAAAAATAGGAAAGCGTCCTCTATTTGATTAATTTTTCTTAATTGAATTGGTACGTTATAGTAAATTTTCTCAACCAGGGGTTCAGGCGATCCTGAAGCTGGCAAAAAAGGTTCCCAAGGACAATGAAAATATTCCTCCTCTGTTTTGTGCCTCTTTTTGTGGCGGTTGATGCCCTCGGCGTTTTGCCGATTTTTATCAGTCTGACTGACAGTCTCTCACCGGATCAGAAACGCAGGGTCCTCGTCCAGTCTCTGATCACTGCAAGCGCTGTCGCCCTTGTCTTTTTGGCAATAGGCCCAAACATCCTCATAGCGCTCAACATTACCGTTTCGGACTTCATGGTGGCAGGCGGGATCCTACTCCTGGTCATCTCCCTGAGCGATCTTCTTACCGGCGAGAAAAGGCAGCGCCTGGTCGACCCTGAAACCTTGGGTGCGGTTCCGCTCGGTGTACCCATTATCACAGGACCTGCAGTGCTTACCACATCGGTCCTTCTCGCCAATGTGCATGGCATGTCATTAACAGCCCTTGCCCTCATCACCAATATCGGAATCGCAGGGGCAATATTCTGGTTTGCCCAGCCCATTACACGTTTCTTAGGCAATGCTGGCACAATGATACTTTCCAAGATCGCCAGCCTTTTCCTGGCCACAATTGCCGTGATGCTCATACGGAAGGGGCTGATTGAAATTATCAGTTCCGTCTACAAATTATAATATCCGGTGTAATTTATTCCCTTCTTTCCCGCCCGGAAGAACTGACGCCAAAAGAAAGATCCAGTTATTTGATACTACTTTTTGAGAGATATCTTTATTTGAACAACCTGAGCCCAATCAAGAAGTTTCTTGTATCGACTTTTTAAGGAGAATTGTTTCAGTATTTTCATTTTTTTCCATGGATAAAAAACAACTCCAATTATACCTGCAGAAACATTAAGTCATGCAATATTTCCTAGCAATCTAATTATGCCGATTTCAACTTGACATTAGGTTCAAAGACTTTATTAGTTTTATTAAGGGTTTTACCATATAATAAACCTCCAGGAGGTGTAAATTCATAATTCAGAAAAGAACCTGAACATTTAGGAGACTGTATATGCAGATTATTTAATCACCATCTTTTGTGAGAGGGGATTAATGATTATTAATGCAAAACATTTTTTTGCTGATGATCCGGGGGATTTGAGTCCTGGAACGAATCCTTCAGGGTTAAGTATTATTTGCGCTATTGTGGCATTAATAATTAACACCGTCATCTGCCTCAATGGCACAGCTGTTGCGGAAACTGAGGGGCTGGGCTGGCAGAAGCGTTACCCGGAAAAACCTTATTTCCTCCCGGTGCCGGACCCTAAAACTCCGAACCAGGGCGAAAACAATGTGGAAGATTATTATTTCAAAACCTACCAGGAATCACCTTTCGTATTGAGTGGCGACGGTCATGGTAAGCGGGCCTGGACGATCAAGGACGGCGGAACAAATTCGTTGAACATCCTTGAGTTGAACTACGGTTATAAAAAAACCCCCCATCATGATTATCGGACCATGGAAACCTTTGGCAGTTATACAGTTATACATCCAAGCACCGGTCTGCCAATGTATACGGTCCGGCCGGTCCAGTATGTTGTGGGGAGGAACGAGGACGGCAGTCCGCAGCTCGGGGTCCGCCCTATACCGGTTGATGATAAGAGCGATAACGGTTACCGGATCATGGACGCTTTTCTACGAAAAAAAATGAAGTTGAGCGACGATGATTATATTTTTGCACCTATCTTCTATTACCACCCTGAAAAGTATTATGGCTCATTACAAGAACTGAATAATAAGGAGATGTACCGCATAGTCGACGGTGTTACCCATATGGGTGCATATATCGGTCAGGGTCGAACCCGTAACTCCCCCATAAATTATCATAATATGAGATGGGGAGTTGTGGACGAAAATAATATTGGCTATCCGGCACAGGTGGCACAGGTTCATTACGACGGTGTTCCCGCTGCTGAATTCAACAAAAACGCCTACATAGCCCTGCGGCTGCTTAATGAAGGCAACGAGGGAGTCCTGCACCCGCGGCTTAAATTCGAACAGGATTATTACAATGCTATTAACTTGAAGGCAGTACTTGATTTCTACCGGGCCTGGCTTGACCCCACGTGGATCCGGGCGGAAAGTGACAACAATATACCCTTTTACAAAATGATCAAGCATTGGATTAAACACGATACCTATTGTTCCGAACATATTACCATGGCGCTTAATGTAGCATTAAACCTGGTGCAGACCGAAGCCGGATATATTGCCACCTTTGGCAGGGACAGTGAACAACCGGACCTGGGGGCTGCCAAACAGTTAAACGGTGTCAACAAGGGAGGAGAATGGTTCTGGAAGAGAGCCCGGATCGTCTGGAAACAGATTACAGATGAGCCTTTTCCACAGGTTGATGACACGCTCATGATTCCTCTCTGGTCCAGGCCGGGTCAGGTGCATACTGTGAATAGAGTTGTCGGTTACCGTAAGCTGGTTGCCGGCAATTCCATCAAACCAGGCGAGGCACCCCTTATCACGCATCCTGGTGTCTGCATGGCCTGGGCACCCATGGCCCTTGTGGAGATATTATTTGATTTCATGGAGCTTTACGCCCGCTGGGACAAGATCGGGCCCGAACTATCCATACAGGTACTGAATGGGTTTGAGGGAGAGGTGGCTAACCGACTTGAGTGGCACAGCAAAAAAGCCGGTCGAAACTACCAGAAGATCATAAAACCATTTGTTGAACTGATCATCAAATACTCCACCATGAGCAAAGAACACAACATTCCGCCTGCCGAGGCCTATAATCAATTCCGCCTGGAAGCTGCGGATGAAATTGAAAAACTCAGGAACTGTTCGGATTACAACATAGGTTCAGATACGTTCTGGTTCTATACGCCGCCGTCGATCATTAATCGCATCATCCAGGGATTACACCGGCACAACCGTTATGTGTCGTTTGAAATAGTTGCCACAGCCTTTCAACAGGAGCACCTACAGGAGACGGTTAGCACGGCCAGCCCTTTTTGACAATACTGGCCCATGGCCGAAGTTAGTTTATCTGTTGCCCTCTGTGGAAATAAAAATACTCTGGTGATGCACGGTGACAACTCATGACTGCATCAAGGATAAATAGATTAATTAGGGAGGATACCTTGCAGAAGCTCATACTTTTCTTGGCAGTGTTACTGCAACTGTTGAATTTGCATTCTACGGCCATCGCCTGTACCAGTTTTCTAATACAGGACGGCAAAAGACCGATCATGGGGAAAAGCTATGATTGGGATGTGGGGAACGGCATGGTGGTGATCAACCAGCGCGGCAGAAAAAAAATCGGCCTGGCCGTTGGGGAAACAGATCGGCCACCAACCTGGACAGCACAATATGGCAGTGTCACCTTTAATCAGTACGGTAGAGAATTTCCAGTGGGCGGAATGAACGAAGCCGGGCTGGCGGTGGAGGTTCTCTGGCATTTTTCTGCAGAATACCCTGGACCAGATAAGCGGCCAAGCCTTAATGAACTTCAGTGGATACAGTTTCAGTTGGACAACTACGCCTCAGTCAAGGAAATGATCGCACACGCCGATGCAATACGGATTGCAGGTGTGTATGCCAAAGTACATTATATGGCTGTGGATCAGCAGAACCATAGTGCAGTTTTTTCCTATATAGATGGTAAACTGGTGGTTAATGAAGATGTACTGGTTATCACCAACACCACTTTTTCCATATCCCGCAGCTACCTGGGGAAATTCACCGGGTTCGGCGGAGATCTTTCCATACCGCTAGGCAAAAAAGGATCTCTTGATCGTTTTGTGATCGCCAGGAGTATGCTGACCGCTGGTGCTCAAACAGATGCTGTCAGTGCCCCCATAAGCTTTGCCTTCAGCATCCTGGATGCGGTAAAGACACCGGACTATACCCAGTGGCAGATTGTCTATGATCTGGCCAATCGGGAAATTCATTTCCGCACTGCGGTGGATAAACGTATAAGACTAATCCGCATGGCAGCATTTAATTTTTCCTGCGCTGAACACGTCCTCGGCTTTCCCATTGACAGCAAGAAGCACGTGTTCGATAACCTGAGACAAGCATTTGTAAAATTTAGAAAGCTCGTAGCCAAGTCTAAGCAACCAGATGATGTCTCAGGAAATTCTAATCAATTCGATGATGTGTCTGAAAATTTTAGCCATATTACCGATTCGAAAAATGCGCGGATGGTGACCCGGGCTGCTTACCCGATACTTTCTTTTGTACCCGAGGGAATCATAAAGAAATTTCAAAAATATCCCGCATCGACACACTGCGAAAATATCACTGAGCAGAGAGCCGGTTCTGCGAAAGAGAGCCCCTAGGCTTGATAGTAGTCTGCTTTATGCTTCCTGGTCCGCAGCTGTAGGACTTATGGTTGTTACCTCTAAATCTCTCCCCAGAATTAAACAGCGCCCGATCTAGGCAGGTTTAGTATATCCAAAAGCTGTCTTGATATTTCAGGAATTATTCACGACTGTAAAGAGATAGCAGAAACCAACAATCTTGATAAACCAAATTTCAAATTCTAAAAAGCGAAATTTAAATTACGAAATATTAACTATCAGGGACAAGACAAGGTTCTTCTGAGCATTCATGTGCTTCTATGGTAACGTGGGAGAGTTCTTTAAAATCCGATATCAAGCCCTTATAATGCTCTATAGGTTTCGGGTAGTGAGTTACCAATGAGATGATGGCCGCATAGTCTATGGGACCAACCTGCCAGACATGAATATCAGTTACTCTGTTATCAGCATCAGATTCAATTTTTTTCTGGATTTCCTTTATATTTTCCTGGTCAACATTTTTGTCCAGTAGAATTGCACTTGTGTCCTTTAGAAGTCCATATGACCAGCGGGTGATTACTAGTGCACCAACAATGCCTATTAGCGGGTCAAGCCAGCTCCAGCCAAAGAATTTACCAAACAAAAGAGCTATAATGGCTAACACAGATGTCAATGCATCCGCTAGTACATGTAAGTATGCTCCTCTGAGGTTATGGTCGTGATGATGCGAATGTTTATGTCCTTCATCATGGATATGAGTATGCTGACCATGAAGCAGAAATGCACAAAATAGATTGACGAGGAGACCGATAACAGCCACAGCGATAGCTTCGTTAAAATGAATTTCAAGAGGTTGTACAAGTCTTTCTATTGACTCTACACCTATAAACATCGCTATAACCGCAAGGGCTATTGCGCTCGAATAACCTCCCAGTATACTTACTTTGCCTGTACCAAAAGTGAAGTCTCTGTTTGTAGCATGGCGCCGTGAATATTGATAAGCGAAAATAGTTATGGCAAATGCAGCAGCATGTGTTCCCATATGCCATCCATCTGCAAGCAGAGCCATTGATCCGAAAACAGTCCCAGCAATGATCTCTACAATCATTGTTATGATAGTTATAACAAAAACTTGTTTGGTGCGTGTTTCGCCTTTTTCATGGATAAAAGCAAAATCGTGGTTATGTTGCCACTTTTCTAACGAATGTATGTGCATGATTTTACCCAGTAATAATAGTCAAAATTCAAACAATAACACTCAATATCGTAGAATTTCATTTAAACATAAGATCAAATCAACTCAGATAACATCGACCTATCTTATGACATCTAATTCATATAATTAATAGGGTACTATAAGAGTGAAGCAGCTAGAAACCAACCCACTTCATCTTTTGGGATTATATATTAGGTGAGATAGAAAGAAATTAAGTTTTAAGTAGTGTGAATTTCTTTCCATCATCTTGATTTCTTGGAGCGTAGTTTATGATACAAGATTTGCACGGGACATATTGATAGATATATAAATTGAAAAAGGCGCTTCCAGTTTTCTGAAAACGCCTTTAACAGCAAATCAAGCTTTTCGGTCTACAAATTACGGGGTCCTCTGCCGCAATGACCAAATCTTCCTCTGGCATGTTTATAGCCAAATGGGGGGTTCTCCCCAAAAATCTCCTGTGCTTTTTCATCTAACAGATTTTTCAGATCATAGATTTCACCAGTAAGTTTGGCTACTTTCTTTTCATCAGGATTGTCCTGCTTCATTAAAGCCTTGCGTTCACTTCTTTTGACAGCTATCTGTTTCCTGGCTTCTTTTGTTTCTTCTCGAAAAGCGGCTGCCTTCTCTTTGTCCTGTTCATCATAAGACCATTTGTTACAATAACCGTAACCATCGCACATGCCATGCCCCCTACCAGGTCCGAAGCCATAGTTTCCCTGCGCATATACTATGGAAAATCCTATCAAACTAATAATTCCCACAACGGCCGCTACCGTTAAATATTTTTTCATTACAGCTCCTCCAATTAAAATTTTTTCTTAAATTCTGATATCCAATAGTTTGATATCCAATAGACGGATATAGGGAAAAATTAGTTTACAGAACTTTTCATAGTCTCCCTTCTGTCTCAAGTGGCGGGTATCTGATGGGACAGTAGACCTGCCTCAATTGGCGCTAAGAATTTCCAGAACTGCTTAAAAAATTTCTGCTGTGAATAAGTTGAATGCAAGGCATTGTCTCATAAGACTGGCAAGGTTTTTCTTTGACAGACCAGCAGGTTATATATTATAGGTCTACCATAGGTTGCGACTCACCATATATGACCATTGTATCAAGGAAACGGTTTCCGCACACTTTTCTTAATTATAATGGGATTATGATTGACCTTCTAGTAAACCGGGAGACAAGCATGCGTTTTTTGACCCTCTTGCTGACAGGCGTCATCTTGCTGACATCTGGCTGTATGAAGGTTGGCCCGGATTTCACCCCGCCTGTGGCTGCA
>Ga0209536_100013573_pt1 | contig 11737 bp, 9 predicted proteins | sample DeeMarSeWOR28_12_FD_187461 | JGI IMG/M metagenome (GOLD analysis project Ga0209536, IMG submission 187461) | Marine sediment microbial communities from White Oak River estuary, North Carolina - WOR-2-8_12 (SPAdes) (version 2) | ecosystem: Environmental > Aquatic > Marine > Intertidal zone >... | reverse complement strand
TTTAAACAGATGGTCCGTGCCCAGGTTGATCCGTGTCCTGATTTATGCATTGATCTTCATCCAAACCTATGGCATCATCTTTTTGTCATTTCTCGGTTTGCTTGATGTCTGGGCTGATTTCAGAAAACTTAATCAGGCAGCTGACAACCGGAACAGTTCTGCTTGATTGCCATGGCGAGGATGATCTGCCATAAGAAATTAAGAAAAAATATTTATTGAAAGGAATTTTGAGGTAGAAAAAATGGAACTTATTCTTAAAAAAACCGTGGAAACCCTTGGGGAAGAGGGTGATATTGTAAAGGTTAAACCGGGTTATGCACGCAATTATCTTATTCCCAAAAAAATGGCTGTTCTGGCCAATAAGGCGAATCTCGCCCAGCTGGAACAGGAAAAAGCCACAATAGATGCAAGAAGAGAAAAACAGCGGCTGGAAGCTGAAACACTGTCAAAGAAAATATCCGGCACCATCATTACGATAGAACATCGTGTGGGCGAGGAAGAAAAACTGTTCGGTTCGGTGACCGCCGCCGATATCTCAGAAAAACTGCTGGAAATGAATATTGAGGTTGACAAGAAAAATGTGCTTCTCGCTGAGCCGATCAAGACTCTGGGCGAGGTGATAGTTCCTATAAAAGTCGGCTACCAGATGACTTCTGAAATAACAGTTCAGGTTGTTCCGCTGGAGGCCGAATAATAAAAAAAGACAGGCCATGGAACCTGACCGGACAGCATCAAAGCAAAAAATACCCTCAGATCCGCATCGTTTACCTCCGCAAAACCTAGAGGCTGAACAATGCGTCCTCGGCTCCATACTTATGCAGCAGGGTGCACTGGTCAAAATTCTGGAACTGCTGACACCTAAAGATTTTTACCGCGAAGCCCACAAGATCATCTTTGCGGCCATGGTGGCTCTTTTTGAAAAGAATGAGCCGCAGGATATTATTACGGTTTCCAATATATTGAAGGACCGGAGTCAGCTAGATACTGTCGGCGGTCCTTCATATCTAGCCAACCTCACCGATATTGTCCCTGTTGCAGCCAATATTATCTACTATGCCCAGATCATCAGATCAAAAGCCATCCTGCGGCATCTCATCCAGACCTGCACTGAGATAGCTTCACGCTGTTACGAGGAGCAGGATGAAATTGACAGCCTAGTTGATGATGCCGAGCAGACCATATTCGAAATTTCCCGCAGCAAAAGCAGCCAGGACTTCCTGGCGCTGAGCAAGATCATCCCTGAAACCTTCAAGCGTATTGAGAAACTTGCCGAAAAGAAAGAATTAATAACCGGTGTGCCAACTGGTTATGATGACCTTGACAGGATAACATCAGGTCTGCAGCCGTCTGACCTGATTATCCTGGCAGGAAGGCCTAGTATGGGCAAAACAGCCCTGGCTATGAATATTGTCCAGAATGCTTCAATTTTCCATAAGGTTCCGGTGGCGGTTTTCAGTTTGGAAATGTCAAAGGAACAACTCGGCATGCGCATGCTGTGCTCTGTCAGCCGGGTTGATTCACAGGATCTGCGCACCGGTTTTATTCGTGACCCTGACTGGCCCAAGCTTGCCAGGGCAACGGGTATTCTCTCCGAGGCACCCATCTTTATAGATGACTCGCCTGCAATCAGTGCACTTGAGATGCGGGCCAAATCACGACGCCTCAAGGCAGAGCACGATATCGGCCTTGTAGTGGTTGACTACCTGCAGCTCATGCGGGGAAGATCCAATGCCGAGCGCCGCGAGCAGGAAATCAGCGAAATATCCCGCTCTCTGAAGGCCATGGCCAAAGAGCTCGACTTACCTGTTGTGGCGCTGTCTCAGTTGAACCGCAGCCTTGAATCCCGGCCGAATAAGAGGCCCCTGTTGTCTGACCTGCGGGAATCCGGAGCCATTGAACAGGATGCCGATGTAATCTGCTTTCTGTATCGTGATGAGATCTACAATAAGAGCGAAGATAATCCCAAGCGCGGCATAGCAGAGGTTATAATCGGCAAGCAGCGCAACGGCCCGACCGGCACCGTTGAACTCACTTTTATTGATAAGTTCACCACATTTGAAAACTACTCCCGTATTGAAATCCCGGCTTCTTACGTAGAGTCGAATTAATTATATAAAACTGTGCCATGACAGCCTCCCCCCATAAAGATACCGGCCGCTACGATTTTGACTCCATTGAAGCCAAGTGGCAAAAACACTGGCTTTCTGAAAATTCATTTAAGGCCAGGGAAGACTCCGAACGCAAAAAATACTACCTGCTTGAGATGTTCCCGTACCCTTCCGGCCGGATACACATGGGACACGTACGAAATTATTCCATCGGCGATGTGATCGCACGCTTTAAAAGAATGCAGGGCTTCAATGTCATGCACCCGATGGGTTGGGATGCCTTTGGCCTGCCGGCGGAAAATGCCGCCTTAAAGCACGACACCCACCCTGCCAAATGGACCTATGAAAACATAGATTACATGAAAAACCAGCTCCAGCGAATGGGCTTCAGCTATGATTGGGACAGGGAGCTGGCGACCTGTGATCCGGAATACTATCGCTGGGAACAGCTGTTCTTCATTAAAATGTATGATAAGGGCCTGGTATACCGGAAGATGACCTCTGTAAACTGGTGTGAATCCTGCCAGACTGTCCTGGCAAATGAACAGGTTATCGAGGAGCGGTGCTGGCGCTGCGACAACCAGGTCCAGCCCCAGGATATGCACGGCTGGTTTTTTCGTATAACCGATTACGCTGATGAGCTTCTGGAAGAGTGTGATAATCTGAGCGGCTGGCCGGAAAAAGTTCTCACCATGCAGCGTAATTGGATCGGTAAAAGCATCGGAGCGGAAATTAATTTTCCTGTAGAGGGCACGGACCAGGTCCTCAAGATCTTCACCACCCGCCCGGATACGATTTTCGGGGCCACATTCATGTCCATTGCACCTGAACACCCCCTGGTTGCATTAAGCAGGGACACCGAGCAGGCCGACGAGGTGGCACAATTCGTGGCCAGGACAAAAATTATCCGCAAACAGCTAAGGCCTGAAGAAGAGATTGAAAAAGAAGGTGTTTTTATAGGGCACCACTGCATTAACCCCTATACCGGGGACCGTATTCCGATTTTTACCGCTAATTTTGTCCTCATGGAATACGGCACTGGCGCAGTCATGGCTGTGCCTGCCCATGACCAGAGGGATTTCGAGTTTGCCCGGAAATACAATTTACCGGTCAAGGTCGTTGTGCAGCCCCAGGATGAGCAGCTGGATTCCGTCTCCCTTGCAGCAGCATTCGAAGAGCCGGGAATTTTGACCGGATCAGCTCAATTCAGCAACCTGAGATCAGAGGAAGCAAAAACAGCGATTACCGCCTTTGCTGAAGAGCAGGGATTCGGTAAAGGCATGACAACCTATCGTCTCCGGGACTGGGGAATTTCCAGGCAGCGTTACTGGGGAACCCCTATTCCCATGATTCATTGCCCAACCTGCGGTGTTCAGGCTGTTCCGGAAGATGATCTCCCGGTTGTTCTACCGCCGGCTGCCAAACCGGATAAAAGCGGGCGCTCGCCCCTTCACTCCCTTGAAAGTTTTTATAAAACCACCTGTCCCGGCTGCGGCGGGGAAGCGCGACGTGAAACCGATACCATGGATACATTTGTCGAATCATCGTGGTATTTTGCCCGTTTTGCCTCTCCTGATTTTACTGAAGGCCCTCTTGACCGGAACAAAGTTGATTACTGGCTGCCGGTTGACCAGTATATCGGTGGTGTGGAACATGCCATCCTGCATCTCCTTTATGCCCGCTTCTTTACCAAGGTGCTGCGTGACCTCAACTATATATCCACCAGTGAGCCCTTCAGAAACCTTCTGACCCAGGGCATGGTCATAAAAGACGGGGCCAAGATGTCCAAATCCAAGGGTAATGTTATTGATCCCAATGATCTCATTGAAGCATACGGAGCTGACACAGTCCGCCTCTTCAGCCTTTTTGCCGCTCCGCCAGAGCGGGATCTTGACTGGAGTGAAAAGGGCGTTGAAGGCGCCTCCCGCTTTTTAAACCGGGTCTATCGTTTTGTCGAAAGCAACAAGACTTTATTAACATCAGCGCCGGAACTGCTGCCATCAGACCTTGACGAGAAAAGCCGCGCCCTCCACAGGAAAACACACCAGACCATTCGCAAAGTTACCCGGGACCTGGAAAAGGACTTTCATTTCAACACCGCAATTGCTGCTGTTATGGAGCTGGTCAACCTTTTGCTCTCCCTGGCTTCAGAAGAGGCTGAGCATGACATTGCACCTGCTGCGATTAAAGAAGCGCTCGATGCAACCCTGTTGCTTCTTTATCCCATGACGCCTCATTTCTGTTCCGAGCTCTGGCAGATAACAGGCCACGAAGAACGCCTTGAAAATCTATCCTGGCCAACCTTTAACCCTGAGTCTGCCAAAGAAGAAGAAATAACAGTGGTTCTGCAGGTTAACGGTAAAGTGCGAAGCCGCCTGCTTGTCGCCCCTGATACCAGCCAGGAAGAACTCAAAGAGCTCACTCTGCAGGATGACAAAGTGCTTAAGTTCGTGGCCGGCAAGTCCATAAGAAAAATAATCGTTGTGCCCAAGAAACTTGTCAATGTGGTTGCTTAACTCGGATATTTTTGAGTTGAGGTTGCCCTTTATGTCAGGTATCAGTCGTTCTGCCGTTTTGTTGCAGGACAACAGAGCGATATATTATTTTTCTGAAATGGTGGTCATGAATAATCCGGGTTAGATCTCGACCAGGCAGATAAGATTTCAGCATGAAGACAATGCCGGCAAACAAAATTTTCCTAATTCGCTTCTCCCGCCATCTTCTTGTCTATTTTATCCTGCTCCTGCCTGCTATTGCCTGCACCGGTTGCGGCTACAGCAATCCTTACGCCGGGAAAGAGTTAAAGGAAATCCCAACAAAAACACTGTTGCTGACAACCTGGCAGAACCGCACCAATGAGCTTGGCCTGGAGTCCATATACTTCCGGCTGTTCAATGCATGGTTCAAACAGTCGGGAAGGATAGCGGTCGTATTTACAAAAGAAGAGGCTGATCTTAAGCTTACCGGAGAAATATCAGCCATTGACCTGCCCGGACTTTTTTACGATTCATTTGATGAGGCCCTGGAAATCAAAATAAAGCTGACTGTCCGCTTTACCCTGCATGACAACCGCAACAACTCCATATTGTGGCAGGAGAGGCAGTTTGTTATCTACGAACCTTTTATCATAGACCCGTCAGGGGAAAGTACCCGTTACAACAAGCAGCGGGCCCTGCTGCGCATAGGTGATGAGTTGGGTGAACTCATCTATCTCCGAACCCACGAAATTATCAAAAATATGCCCTGAAATACAGAAAAAATCTTGCCACCGCGCACAGGTCAGTTCCCCCTGGCAAACACTTTCAACGTCAACAGTGATTCAACAATTGCAGATCAAGTCTCTCCAGCTGGAAAATCCCCTCATCCTTGCTCCTTTAGCCGGATATTCGGACCTGCCCTTTCGCCTGCTCTGCCGACGGTTCGGAGCAGCTCTTTGCTATACTGAAATGATAAGCTGCCATGGTCTGGTTTATGAAAAGAAAAAGACGGTTCAGATGACGCAGACGGTCCCCGAAGAGCGGCCGGTGGCCCTGCAGCTCTTCGGAGCGGATCCGGTCATGATGGGAGAGGCAGCAACAATTGCATCTGACATGGCTGTTGACATTATTGACATTAACATGGGCTGTCCGGTAAAAAAGGTTGTAAAAAAGGGGGCAGGCGCCGCCTTGATGAAAGAGCCGGACCTTGCTGCATCGATTATCCGCCGGGTATGCAAACAAACATCTTTGCCTGTGACTGTTAAGATACGGACAGGATGGAGCCATAGTGCAATAGTGGCACCGGAGTTTGCAAAAATGGCAGAGGATAACGGCGCAAGCGCAATAGCCGTTCATGGCCGGACATGGAGCCAGGGATTCGGTGGTCCGGTAGATTGGCCTACAATTGCCCTGGTAAAGGAGAGTGTTTCTATTCCGGTAATCGGTAACGGGGATATTACGACATATCAGGAGGCTTTGGGGTTTCTTAAAATGTCCGGCTGCGATGGCGTCATGATCGGCAGAGGCGCCATGGGAAATCCTTGGGTCTTCACGCCGGAGGGGACTCCGACCTCCCTGGCAAAACGCATGGAAGGACTGAAGGATCATTTGCAACTCATCCAGCAATACAGCGACCCTGAAATGCTTCTCGCCAGGATAAAAAACCATGCCGGCCGCTATTTCAAAGGCATAGCCGGCGGATCGTCGGTACGGAGAAAAATTTATACCATGCCGACCTTTGAAGCCCTCATGGAACTTGCATGTTCATTTTAGTTTTGTTTTCCAGCACATCATCATTCCTGCATCTATAGTTGGCTTGACCTGAAGATACCTTCATATATCAGGCAATTTAAATGTAAACACTTATGCTTGCCTGAAGAAAAAAATTATGATAGGTATATTTTTTTCGCGGACTGCCGGATACTATTGAGAAGCTTCTGCAATGGTCTGACGCTTTTTTGTTCAGTCCCGTGAATCTCCGGCACATTCACCTGTTATGTTACGTGTAACCGGATTAGTGCTGAGCTGAACCGATATGTAAAAAGCAATTGGTGCTTGAAAAATTTAAAACAACGAAGGGAAGCAATAGATGAAAAAGATACTAGTTGCAAACCGTGGAGAGATTGCCATTCGAGTCATTCGGGCTGCACAGGAGTTAGGATATAAAGCTGTTGCCATTTATGAAACACCTGATACCGAAGCTCTGCATGTAAGAGTGGCGGACGAGGCACTATGGCTTGGGGACGGTCCCAGAAAAGATTACCTGGATATTGCAAAAGTAATTAAGGCCGCCCGTAAATCCGGAGCTGACGCTATTCATCCCGGGTACGGTTTCCTGGCCGAGAACCCTGAATTTGCCAAAGCCTGTGAAGATGCGGGTCTTATTTTCATTGGGCCGACATCCGAGGTCATTACAAACCTGGGCAACAAGGTCATTGCCCGGGAAATCATGGCAGGAGCCAATATTTCCATGGTGCCCGGCACCCCGAACCTGACGGCGGGTGATGAAGGCGTGCAGGAGGCACTGGCATTTGCCGCTGAATACGGTTATCCCATCATGCTCAAGGCCACTGCCGGAGGCGGCGGCCGGGGCATTCGCCGTATTGAAAACGACGATGAAATGAGAAAACAGATCCCCATGGCCCGTGCCGAAGCCAAAGCCGCCTTTAATAATGACAATGTCTATCTGGAAAAAGTGGTTATTAACCCTAAGCATGTTGAAGTCCAGGTTGTAGCTGACTCCTTTGGCAATGTTGTCCATTTAGGCACACGGGACTGCTCAATTCAGCGGCGCAACCAGAAGCTTGTTGAAATTGCCCCTTCAATGATCCAGGACGCGTCCATAATTGACGCCATATGTGATACCGCTGTCAAAGCCGCAAAGGCAGCCAACTATACAAATGCCGGCACGGTGGAGTTTCTGGTCGATAAGGACTTCAACTACTATTTTATGGAGATTAATACCAGGATCCAGGTCGAACATACCGTGTCGGAAATGGTCACCGGTATTGATATTGTCCGGACCCAGATCAAGCTGGCTTCCGGCAAGAAGCTGCTTTTCACCCAGGACGATGTCAAGATCCGCGGCCATGCCATTGAGATGCGCATCAATGCAGAGGATCCCAAAAACAATTTCATGCCCGAGGGCGGCAAAACTGTAAGCATTTACCGTTCTCCCGGTGGCTATGGAGTCCGGCTAGATGGTTTTGTCTACCAGGGCTATACCATTCCGGAAGTTTATGACTCCCTGCTTGTCAAGCTTACTGTCCATGGATACAGCTGGAATGAAACCGTTGACCGGCTCAAGCGCTGCCTTACAAACTTTGTAATCATCGGTCCCAAAACCACCATTCCTTTCTATCTGGAACTGGTCAAAGACCCTGATTTTCAAAAAGGTGACTTTGATACCTCATACCTTGAAACACACCCGCATCTCCTGGATTATGAGGAACAGAATACCGAGATAAATAAACTGGCAAAACTGATTGCCGAGATTCACTACAAAGAAGAAAATACGTACGCCATCTAATTACGCAATTTTAAAATATAAGGTACGATCATGGAAAGAATTGTTCATGGAATGAGTCCCAAGGAAGCACTGCAGATCCTGCGGCAGGCAGACGGCTACTATTTAACCAATACAGCCCGCGACCTGTCCCAGTCTGATTTTAAAAACAGAATCCTGCTGCATACTGACCTTTTAGCTGCTGAATCAAGGGAAAATGCTAATTATTTTTCACTGGAAATTACCGGCGGAGCTTCTGTGCATGTTGATATTTTAAGAAAACAGGTTGACCCCTTTCTTAAACTTGAACTGCTGCGTGAGAAGATGCCCAACACCATGTTCCAGACACTTTGCCGAGGGGTGAATCTTTTCGGTTACAGGCCTTACCCGCAGAATGTCATCAGGTTTGCCGTCCGTGAATTCGCCAAATATGTGGATGTCTGGCGCGTTTTTGACTTCATGAACCATATTCCCAATATGCAGGCGGTTTTTGAGGAAGTGCAGCTGGCGGACAAGATTCTGGAGCCATCCATCTGTTTTTCCACCGGTCCTGAACATACCGACGAGTTTTACGTGGGCAAAGTTCAGGAGATCCTTGATGTCACAGGCGAGGATATACTTCTCTGCATCAAAAACCACGGGGGTCTCGGCACCCCGAAACGTATCGGCGAACTAGTAGCTGCCATCAAACAGAAATTTCCGGAGCTCGTCATCCATTATCATGGCCATAACACCGACGGCAACGATATTGGCAGAATTACCGCTGCAGTGCTCAACGGGGCAACCATAGTTGATGCCTCGGATCATGCTTTTACCGGCTATTACGGGCCTCCGCCCCTGCTGAGCGTTATTCATACCCTCAAGGAATACGGCCATACAGCTGTCGGCCTCAATGAAGATGCTGTTATTGAAACTTCGGAAGTTCTGCGGAACGAACGGGACCATTACGAATACTTCGAGTCCCAGTTCAAGGGGTTCTCTCCTACAGTGCAAATACACAAACTACCCGGTGGTGCCATGGGGTCAAGCTTTGAACAGGCCGTAAAGGGAAAGTTTCTTGATAAAATGCCTACTATCCTGCATGACGAACTGCCAAAGGTGCAGATTGAACTCGGCAACTGGTGGTCTGTTACACCCGGTTCGCAGATTTTATGGACGACCGCTGTAACAAATGTCCTTGAGAAAGACCGCTACGGTAATCCCTCCGGTGATCTTAAAAACCTCCTGTTGGGGAAATACGGGCCGTTCCCATTTTATCGTCCTGCAGACTGGATATATGAAAAGGTTTTCGGCGCCGACTGGCAGAAAATCCTAGAGGAAGAAGGAGGCGTTGAAGATATTGCGGATATGGATATTGACAAGGAGCGTGAGGTTCTTACCGAACGGTTGGGCCACCCGCCGACGGAACAACAGCTGGTCACCTATCTCCAGCATCCGAATGATGCTGTCAACTTCTTCAAGTTTGAAGAGGAATTTGGCAAGGTGTATGTTCTGCCGCCCAGCATTTTTCTCAGGCGGGGCGGCTATAAACTGGGTGAGTCTCTGATGTTCAAGGATCATTTTGGCAAGGAGCACGTGATCGAGATCGGTCCCAAACAGAAAAGTGAGAAAGGCGAATGGTCCATTTTCCTTAATGTCGACCACCAGGAACGGAACTATGCGTTCAAGGAAGAGGCCAAGGAGGCTGCTGCAGCGGCCGGACCGCAGTTAAGCAAAAAAGAGATTGAAGACCTTGCCAAGGCCGGTGATATGCGGGCAACCTTTTCCTGCAATGTCTGCGAAATAGTTGTCAAAGAGGATGAGGAGGTTGCTGTCGGCGATAAGCTGGCCGTGGTTGAAGCCATGAAAATGCAGACCCCCGTTGTCAGCCAGGTGGCAGGAACTGTGATGGAAATACACGCAAAAGTTGGCGACGCCCTGAAAGCAGGTGACAAGATATTAAAAATTATAACCGAGGTGAAATAGCGAAAACATAAAAGCTGTTCATCCGGCCTAGACGGAAAAACCGGAACTGCTGCAAAGCGGGTTCCGGTTTTTTGTTCTTTACTTCCCAAAAAACTGACTGTTTATCCCTGTCTTGTAAACTCCCACGGGAAATTTTTATTTAATATCTATAAAGCTGTTTTCCGAGCAGTAGGGATTGGTGATGCGGTTGTCATTCTCAGGGTCACACCACCATTGACCGTCAACGACAAACTGGTATTCATACCTGCCGGGTTTAAGTTTCAACATCTTTTTCCAGACATCACCTTTGAATTTTCGGAGCCGGTAATCTTTTGCATCTACCTGCCAACCGTTGAAGTCACCTGCCAGGTAAACTTCATTTGCACCAGGAGCATACAAAGAAAATTCCGTTGACGGCACTGTTTTCTTCTTTGCTTTAGTTACGGCTGCCTTTTTAGCTTTTGGTGTTGCTGTCTTCTTTGCTTTGGCTGCAACTGTCTTCTTAACTGCCTTTTTCGTTGTTTTGCCCGAGCTCTTTGCCTTTGTCGCCATGGTATATTCCTCCTGCATTCATAAAATTAATGAGCAGCAATTTTTGCTTACATTCGTATTATGTCGCGCAGTTTTCTACCAAATAAATATTTATTTCGGGTACAGAAAAGAAATCTTTTTTAGACTTTTTGGGCATACCGACATCAGTAAGTTTCACTGGAAATGCATATATTGTTTCTTATTGAAAAAATATGAGAAGTTGTCAACAAAAAACATACGATTCTTCAAGTTATTTTATAATCATTATGCCATAAAAAAGTGCATGACTTAAAGATATGTCAAACGGTTAAACCCCCCCTTTTCGTACCAGGGGCGAGTTGCATCAATGCCCTCCATCTCGAAGATTATGACTTCAAGAACGAGGTATACTTTCGTGCCTTTGCGGACGCAGGCCGTCAAGGTGTCACCATGGTGTCCCATGGCGGCATGCAGGTGGATTTTAGGTTCATCTTCATCCCAGAAAATGGACCCGGTTCCCAAAACCTCCCTGGCACCTCGGACCCCTCTCCACACAGGTTCCGGGGGCATGATCGGCTCCTTGGGGCCGGTCACCACGTCTGCCTCACTTAATCCACCCAGGACATGAAACCAGCCGGTCCGGATATTTTCCTTTTTGATCAACCGTATAAATTCTTCCAGAAACAGATCACCCTGATCAAAACGTACGCTGAAAACCCTCCCGATTGTTCCCTTTCTATATTCCATCGTCCCTTTCCTGTTTTTGTGCAAACTGTGCTTTTTCCATGGCAGCCCGTAAAATTCGAAAGAGCTCCCGGCTGAATTTCCTGTTACGGGTCCTGGCAAACTCTATGGCCGCATTTCTCAGCAGTTCCTTGTCTGCATGTGGCAGCTGCCTGGCAATAGCCTGCATAGTCTTGCTGTCTAGCAGGATTTTCCCGGGTTCATACTCATTTGCATAACCGTCAGTCTCCTTTATCTCGTCATAAAGTTGAACCGCCTCCGAGATCAGCATGTTCCTGAAATGTTCAAGCTCCTGGAATTCACGCTTATCTTTCAGCATGGATCCTTTTTTCCGGGCCAGAAAATCATAGAGTTGTTCAAGGGGTCTATCGCGGAGAAGTTTTGTGGCATATTTAAGCTGCCGTTTCCTGGCCCCGCCTTTAAGATTTTTTGCCGAGACAATTTCATCC
>Ga0209536_100013572_pt1 | contig 11738 bp, 6 predicted proteins | sample DeeMarSeWOR28_12_FD_187461 | JGI IMG/M metagenome (GOLD analysis project Ga0209536, IMG submission 187461) | Marine sediment microbial communities from White Oak River estuary, North Carolina - WOR-2-8_12 (SPAdes) (version 2) | ecosystem: Environmental > Aquatic > Marine > Intertidal zone >... | reverse complement strand
GCCGACCGGCCGCACGGAGTAGATCATGTTGCAGAGCTCAACGCGTCCCCACCCCCTCCGCGCGCTCCCCTCCCTGCTCGCGATCGGCCTCGGCGTGGCCGTCGCGCTCGCCGGGGCGACGGGGCCAGCGATGGCCGACTGCTCGGTCATCGCGCCGGAGGGATTCGACCAGCGTGGGTTCCTCGGCAGCCTGACCTCTCCCTTCCTGACCCCTGGCCTCACCAACGACGTCAAGATCGTCGGTGCGATCTGCGAGCAGGCCGAGCGCTCGACGGCCGCCGACTTCCGGATCGACGGCGTCGACGTCGGCGCCGACGACTTCGTCGTCACCATCGCCTTCACGTCCGACCCGGCCGGCTCGCTGCTGGTCCTCGCGAGCGACGCCTCGCTCTGCGGCAGCGACCCCGCCTGCTCGGTCGACACCGTCTCCGAGCGTGAGATCGCGGAGGTCCCCCTGCCCGGCGGCGGTGTCGAGCGCCGGCTGCGCTTCCGCGTGCCCGAAGACCTCGCGCATTTCGGCCCGACGCGCCTGGCCGTTCGGCGCGCCGACGGGGCGGCCCCGGTCGCGACCGAGCTGCGAAGCGCCCGCTGCCTGGAGGCCTCTGGGAGCTTCGTCGCCTGTGTCGACGAGTTCTATCTGCTCGACGGCAGCTGCCGGGTCGGGGAGTCCTTCGCGAGCCGTCCCTTCTCCGGGCTCGTCGCCCTGCCCAAGACCGACTTCAGCGACCTCTGCACGGAGGGATGCGAGACGCCCGGCACGACGAGCCAGCTGCCGATCACGACCGACCGGGAAGGCAACGCAGTCTTCGCGATGATCTATGCCGACCAGCTGGTGCGAGCCGATCGGGGCGATGGTCGGATCGAGCCCCGCCCCAGGCGCCTCAGCCTGGCGATCGACGAGGCGGCGGCGAACGGCTTCACGGACGACGCGCCGGTCGTCTATGAGAGCAAGCCCTCCTCCTATACGTTCGAGGGCTTCCCACTCTCTCCCCCCTTCAATCCGTTCGTCGACCCGACGACGCCGGTCGGTCAGATCGGCATCTGGGGCATGGCGGATGCCGAGGCCACCGTCCACTTCGTGCCCCGTCGCAGCTGCGCGACGGAGCCCGCCCGCGCCTGCTCGGCCGACGCGGAGTGCCCCGACGGCGGGAGCTGCCGTGCTCCGGAGTTCGACTTCGCGCAGGACGGCGCGGCCGTCCAGCTGCCTCTGGCCTCCGCCGTCGCCGGGCAGGCCTTCGAGCTGAACTCCTGGCTCGACGGCGGTCTCTCGGACAACGCGGTCGCCGTCGCCGAAGACGAACGGCTCGGGGGCGAGCCCCTGAACCGCGACGGCGCGGCGGACGACATCGTGGTCGAGCTCCTCGACCGAGCCACCGGACTGCTGCGCCGGCTCGGTGATCTCGTCGGCGCCCGCGGCCTCGCCCAGGTCAGGGTGGCCGAGGGCGACGAGGACTTCGTGATTCCCTCGGTCGCGGCCGAGGATCGCCGCCTCGCCTTCCTCGAGCTCGAGTTCGCCGAAGGGCTGGCCAGCCCGCTCGCCGGGACGAGCCAGGCGGAGGCGCTCGCAGCGGATTTGAACGGCAACGCACGGCTCGACCAGAACCTGCGCGTCTTCACCCTCTCCGAGGATCCCGCAGCCGAAGCGGCGATCGATCTGCTGGCGCCGGGGCTACAGATTCCAGTCCTGACCGACGGGCGCTTCGACGACCGGCAGAATCTGGTGCTGAGCGATGGGCGTCTCTACTTCGCGTATGCGCCGATCCGACTCGAGCCCCACGCCTACCAGCTCGTCAACCAGGCGAGCGACGGTACGCCGGGCAACTCCTTCGCTGGAGACGCCGAGCTCTCTTCCGACGGACGCTTCCTCGCCTTCACGAGCGGCGCCGACAATCTCTTCGTCCCGGCGTTCCCCGGCGAGCTCTCCGCGATCACCTCCGGTGGGACTCTGCTCGAGGCGGTGGTGGGGGCCGGCGGTGAGTTCCCGATCCGGACGGGCGGTCAGACCATCTTCGAGTACGTCGCGACCGACAATGCGAAGGGGCCGGCCCCGAGCCACACCTACGTCGAGCTGCCCCTCTGCGACACGGCCGCCGGCGAGCCCGACCTCCTGGCCCTGGTCGATCTCGCCGCGACGGGACCGAACGCGGAGGTCGTCGAGGTGCCTAACAGCTGCGCTGATTGCGGGTTCCCGGGCGCGCTGACCGTCGAGTACGACCGAGGACTCGGCAAGGGTGGATCCCAGACCTATCGCCTCGTGCTCGATGATCCCGACGTGCCGGCCGGCGAGATCGGCGTGAACTTCAAGAGCGGGGGCCAGATCGAGTCGCTCGCGATCCGCGGCCCGGCCTGCATCGATCCGCGCCTCACGCCTGGCATCGAGCGGGTCTACCTCCGCGACCTCGAGGCCGGCACGACCGAGATCGTGAGCGTGGGCGACCGCGCGAGCTGCGCCGAGGCACCGGCTCCCACCGACAGCCCGTCGGAAAACCCCGACGTGACGATCGGCGGGCAGCTGGTCTTCTTCGACAGCGCGGCCAGCCTCACCGACGACGACGTCGACGACGAGCGCGACGTCTTCGCCTACGACCCGGAGACCTGCCGCGTGGTGAACGTGAGCGAAGGCGTCAGCGGCCCCGCCGCCGACCCCTCGAGCTCGGACGACGGAGCGCTCGTCGTCTTCGAGGTCGGCGCCGACCCGAGCCTGCTGCTCGTCGACCGCGTGGGCGGCACGCAGCAGGGCCTCGGCCCGGGCCGCGACCCGAGCCTCTCCGCCGACGGCACGAAGCTGGTCTACACCGCAGACGTGGCCGGCTTCTCGCAGGTCTTCCTGGTCGAGATCGAGAATGGCGTCGCCGGACCACCCGTCGTCGTGAGCGTGATCGACGACGAGCCCGCCCCGCTCGGAGCGGGCGGGGGCAGCGTCGCGAGCTCGGGCCGGACCGTCTTCGAGACGCCGCCGGGCGATTCGGACAGCGACCTCTTCGTCCGCGACGTCACGGCCGGGACCACGCTGCCTGGATCGAGCCTGCCCACCGGCGAGGCCGTCTGCACCGGCTCGCCCTGCGGTGCGTTCGAGGCGACGATCTCGGACGACGGCCTCTTCCTCGCCTACGTGCTGCGTGGCCTTGCGCCCTTCGACGAGGTCGTCCTGAAAGACCTGACCACGGGAGCGATCACGCCCGTCAGCCGCATGGCGGGCGCGGACGCGGACAGCTTCGCGCCGTCCCTGGGTGCCAGTGGCGACTTCCTCGCGCTGTCGAGCTTTGCGAGCCAGCTGGGCGGCGTCGCAGGCGCCGGCGCTCCGAACGTGTTCCTCGAAGGTCCGCTCGATCCGAATGCCCAAGCCGACGCGCGCGTCGGCGTGCTCGATCTATCGAGCTGCGAGGCGGGCGGCTGCGTGCCGACGCTGACCGATGAGCCCGTGCTGCGCGGAGACAGCTATGCCGGCGATCTCGCCGTGGTGGGCTCCCCCGTACGCATCCTGGGACGCGGCAGCCAGGGCGGCCTCTCGGTTCGCACCTACGACCGCGAAGGCTCGGCGGTCGCACTGGCCGGATCCTGGGTCTGCGCCATTGCGCGGACGGACGCCAGCGGCCGATCCGGCCGCTTTGCGGCCTGCGGCAGCCGAGCGGGCACGACGCTCGTCGACCTGACCTTCGCCGGCGCGCCGATCGAGGCGCAGGAGGTCGGTCTCTGTGGCGACCGGGCGATCGTGCTGGGCAGCGACGGGAGCCTCTACGAGGCGGATCTCTCGGTCGGCCCGGAGGCGGTCGCCATCCAGGCTGCCGTGGACTTCGAGCTCGGCAGCGAGCTCGACACCGATGCGGACGGTTCCGCCGACTCCTGCCTCGTCGCGTTCAGGAGCGCCGAGGATTCGCTCGGCGGCGGCGCGGCCGAGGTCGGGAACCGTGATCTCGACCTCGACGATCTGGCGATGTACGTGCTCGACGTCGACGGCAGCGTGACCGACTGCTTCTCCTCCGCGACCGACTGCCCCGGCCAGGCCTGTCGGCAGTTCAACTACCAGGTCGGCAAGCAGGCGGTCGTCTTCCTGGTCGATGAAGCCGACGAGAACTTCGGCTTCGACCCCAGCCAGGACATCTGCGCGCCGGGGACCGACGTGAACGAAGACGGGCTCTGCGACATCAGCGTGCGCCGCTGCACCGCAGCGGGCTCACTCACCGAGGGCACGTCCTTCGGCCGGGCCGCCAACGTCTTCGCGGCAGGGCGCTTCCCGGACGGCGAGAACACCGTGACGGAGGCGGGATTCTGCGGCACGGATCCAGCCAACGTGCGCTTCGGACAGCTCTGCATCGACGATCTCGACTGCCTGGCGCTTCCGGGCGAGACCTGCCAGCAGGGCTTCGTCATCCTGTCGGCGCTCGCGGACACGGACGGAGACGAGATCCCGGACGTCTTCGACAACTGCCCGACGGTTCCGAACCCCGATCAGGCGAACTCCGACGCCCTGGACCCGGCCCTGGCCTCCGATCCCTTCGGCGACGCCTGCGACGCCTTCACCTGCGGCGACGGCCTCCTCCAGACAGCGGAGACCTGCGATGAAGGGACCGAGAACGGCGCGCCGGGCGGCAGCTGCTCCGCGAGCTGTGGATGTACCGTTCAGTTCACCGTGATCGAGACGCTCAAGCCGGGCTCGAACGGGAACACACCGATCGTCGTCTTCGGCTCGGCGGCTCCGGACGGGAGCGGCTGCGTCAACCTGTCGAACAGCGAGGTGGGTGGCGTGGCGCCGCGCACGATCGACCCGACCAGCCTGCGACTCTCGGCGAGCCCGCCGAGCGAGGCGTGTCCGACCGCCGGCGGCGCGCCGATCCACGATCTCTCGCGGCGCTACAACAGTCATCTCGAGGACAACGACGGGGACGGCCTGACGGATCTCCGGGTCCACGTCGACACCGCGCCGATCGGCGGAGACGCCTCGACGACCGTCGTCTACCTGACGGGTCGCTTCAGCGACGCCAGCAACGATCCCGGCGCCTGCTTCGTCGCGACGGCGCCAGTCCAGGTCTCGGGGAACTAGCGCTCCGGGGGGCGAGTCTCCGGGCGCTCGGGCTCAGGCCGTCCAGCCACGGTTCCACCGGCCGCCGCCACGTGGTGGCGGCCGGTCAGACCGAAAGCGATCGCTCCCGTCAGCAGCCCGACCACCGCCCCGGTGGTCACGTTCCAGCTCGTTCAGGTGAAGCCACAACGCGGCGTCGCCAGCGCGAGCAGGCCCGGTGGCAACATCGCGAGCGCCCCGAGCAGTGGCCCGCGGATCCAGAACGAACGCGGCCAGACCGAGATGCCGACGAGAAAGCCGATCGAGAGGCGCGCGGCGTAGAAGGTCCAGATCGCGATGTCCCCGCGGATGTAGAGGACGTTGAACTTCTCCGGGATCGGGCCATGGATCAGCACCGGAAGCCAACCGAGCGCCAGGCCGAGCGCCGTGCAGAGAACGGGGTACGGTAGGCGCGAGCCGGGTGACGAAGACATGGCGCGCGCAACGATAGGGCTTTCTCATGGTCGACGCAGATCCCGCAGCTAGAACGCCCCTGACCGCCTATCAGCGCCGGCTCTTCCTGTTCCTTTCCGTCGCCACGTTCTTCGAAGGCTACGACCTCATCGCGATCACCCAGATCCTGCCCGACGTACGCGCGACCTTCGGGCTGTCCCCGTCCCAGGGCGGGTTTCTCGTGGCCGGCGTGAATCTGGGCGCGGTGGCGGCGTGGCTGCTGGTGCGGCGAGCGGACCGATGGGGACGTCGCCGCCTGCTCGCCTGGACGATCACCGGCTACACGATCTTCACCGTCGCCTCGGGCCTCGCCCCCGATGCCTGGAGCTTCGCTGCGGCCCAGTTCCTGGCCCGCATGTTCCTGCTGGGCGAGTGGGCCGTGGCGATGATGGTGGCCGCCGAGGAGTTTCCGGCGGATCGTCGCGGCTTCGTGATCGGGGTGATCCAGGCCTTCTCGAGCCTGGGCTCGATCCTGTGCGCCGCGTTCGTGCCGGCCTTGCTCGGGAGTCCCGTCGGCTGGCGGGCCGTGTACTTCGTCGGGGTCGTTCCGCTGCTGCTGATCGCGTGGGCGCGGCGCGGGCTACAGGAGACGCGCCGCTTCTCGGAGCAGGTCGCACCGACCGTGGGGACGACGAGCGTGCGACTGAGCGACATCCTGCGCGGGCCCTACGCGGGCCGTGTCGTCTACCTCGGCCTGATCTGGCTGCTGATCTACGCCTGCACGCAGAACGCCATCACCTTCTGGAAGGAGTTCGCGATCGCAGAGCGCGCCTTCAGCGACGCCGACGTGGGCCGATCCGTCAGCATCGCGGCGGTCGTGGCGATGCCCCTGCTCTTCGGTGTGGGCGCGTTGCTCGACCGCATCGGGCGCCGCTGGGGAGCGGTGATCGTCTTCTCTTTGACGAGCCTCGGCGTGTTCGGCGCGTTCACCCTGCAGGATCCGACGGGTCTCACGGCCTGCCTCGCTCTCGGTGTCTTCGGCGCGACCGCCGTGCTGCCCGTGCTCTCCTCGTTCAATACGGAGCTCTTCCCGACCGCGCTCCGCGGCGAGGCCTACGGCTGGGCGAACAACGGCATCGGGCGGATCGGTCACGTGATCTCCCCGGCCCTGTTAGGCGTCGCGGCCGAGTCCTTTGGCTGGGGCCCTTCGGTCGGCTTCACCGCGCTCTTTCCGCTGATCGCAGCCGCGCTGGTCTTCTTCGGGCTGCCGGAGACCGCCGGTCGGGAGCTGGAGGAGACGTCCGGGCTGTCGGCACCGTCCGCGCCGTCGAGGCAGCGCGCGTGACGCAGGCACGACGGGCAGACGCGAAGACGCATTCCGCTGCGACGAGACAGGCGTTCGCTCGCCCTCTCCGGGAACGGACCCGAGACGAGATTCCGGCGCCTGGCCCGACGCCTGGTCATGGTATTCATGGGCTCGGCGCCGACGGAAGCGCTGGTCCTGCTTGCTCAGCCACCGATCTGCTGTAGTACTCGAATCTTCGCGAGGGAATCGCCCGGCTCCCTCTTTCTCTGCGCGCTGCGCGGGTTGTCCAGGAGGTCTCCGTGAACCAGGAAGTGGCTGCGCTCTGCCGACGAATCCGTGACTTGACTCCGGCATCGGTCGAGAGACCGACGTTGGTGTACTTCGACATCATCGGCATCGCCTGGCCGATCCGCTGTCTGCTGCACCTCGCTGCCGTGGACCATGAGCTCGTCCAGATCTCGATCTTCCAGTGGTTCGAGCGCGACGAGCAGGGCAGACAGGCGCTCAAGGGGGTCTTCACGAACGGCCACGTGCCGCTCTACGTCGACGAAGAAGTGAGCCTCAATCAGAGTCAGATCATTCTGACCTACCTCGCCGAGCGTCACGGCATGGACGGCCAGACTGCGCGCGAGCGGCTCGCCGTGCGGGAAGTCATGGCGCATGCCTACGACGCGCTGTTCCACTGCAATGGCATGCTGTCGGTCACGATCCGGAACGGTCTCTCCGACGAAATCGCAGAGGCGAGACTCGGCGCCTTCCTGGGAGAAGGCGAGTGGCCCCTGGTTTCCGATGGCTACGACAACCATCTGCGGGGATTCGATCGTTACCTGAGTGCAAACCCCGCGAGCAGTGGCTTCTTCGTGGGCCATTCACTCACGGTCGCCGACCTCCACGCCTTCAACGTATTGTGTAATTGGTACAAGGCGTTCTCACCGGCCCGATTCGTCGAAGACTACCCGCGCCTCGAGGACTTCATTCAGCGCATCGCAGCGATCCCCGGGGTCACGGATTACATCACGCACGAGCAGGAGCCCACGACGTGGTTTCCGCTGCCTACGGTCGCCATGCGCCTGACGTCGCCCGCGGAGCTCGAAGGATTGACCGCAGCTCGATGACGAGCGAGACGAGTCGACACGGCGCTGGCGCTGGTCGTGTTCGGACTCGCCTCCGAGGAGCGGCCGGGAGACGGTACCCGGACCGGACGTATGCCGGGCTTCCTCGGGCCAGCTCTTCGGGGCGATCACGTGCGCGAGGGATCGGACTCGTCGGGGGACGGCCTCGAAGCCGCGGCGGGCAGCGAGCGAGCCGCGTCGGCGTCCAGGCTTCGCAGATGCAGATCGCGCTGCGGAAAGGGAATTTCGATTCCGGCCTCGGCCAATCCCGTGTAGATCCTGCCGAGGACGTCGCTCCTCACGCGCAGGAACCACATTTGGACCGTCCAGAAGCGGCACTCGAAGTCGAGCGAGCTGTCCCCGAGTCCGTGGAAGAGGACTTCGGGCTCGGGGCTCGCCAACACGTCGGGCGCGTCGTGCATGGCCGCACGAAGTACCTCGATCACGCGCTCGTGATCGGATCCGTAGGCCACGCCGACCGGGATCTGGATCCGCCGCTCCCGATCGGAGAGGGTCCAGTTCACGACCTGCTCCGAGATGAGATTCGCGTTGGGGACGATCACCTCCGCGCCTTCGAAGGTCCGTACCGTGCTCGAGCGAATGCCGATCCGATTGATCGTGCCGAGCACCTCCCCGATCTGGATCGTGTCTCCAGCCTGCACGGGGCGCTCGTAGATCAGGATCAGGCCGGACACGAAGTTGTTCACCACGTTCTGGAGGCCGAAGCCGATGCCCACGCCGAACGCGCCCGCCAGCACGGTGAAGCGCGAGAGATCGATGCCGGCCGCCATCAGGGCGATGAAGAAGCCACCGAGCAGCACGACGTAGCCCGCGGTCGCGCTGATCGCGTTGGGGATCCCGCGATGGAGATGTACGCGCGAGAACACCTCCTCCTTCAGCGCGAAGCGCACGAAGCGCGACAGGTAGACGGAGCTGGCGACCGTGAGTCCGAACACCAGCAGATCGCTGAGCGAGATCGACAACGTCCCGATCTCGATCGGCGTGAAGACGAGGGCCTCGAGCGGGGTGATGATCGTCTCTTCGATCATGAAGGCCCGCAGCACGAGGAGCGTGGCCAGTACAGCCAGTACGATCCGGATCCCGCGATCCCCCAGCTCGACGATCCGGGGGGCGGCCGCTCGCACGATGCCAGAGCGTCTCGCCCAGCTCGTCGAGAGCGCGATCAGCAATGCAGTCGTGATCACCCGGTCGATGGCATACGCGATGATGCCGAGGACGACGGTCCTGAGAATGCCTTCGACGAGCAGCTGCGCGAAGGCCATGTAGCCCGCGATGTTCGCGACGAGGGCGATCGCGAGGAACACGGCCACCGCCTGGATGCCCCGTCTCGCCAGGGCTCCGTAGGAAGCGGATGCGAGGATCTCGCGCCATCTGGACGATCGCAGGAGCGCCACCGCGACCGACAGGACGAGCACCGACTCGAGCAGAAGAAGCCCGCGCTCGACGACGACCACCTGATCGAAGAGGGGTCGGACCCGATCGAGGACATAGCATCCCGCCACCGCGAAGAGGGCCGGGTGCAGGGACTTCGAAATGATCGGCAGCAATAGCCTTACCAGTGGAATCAGGCTCAAGAGGCCCAGGACATTCAGCGCCAGGGCCGGCGCATTGGCGAAGACGTAGAGCGCGGTGAGACAGGCTGCGAGCAGGGCAACGGCGATCGGGCGTCCAAACACCTCGACCGTCCCCTCCAGCTTCTGACCGGCGGCGAGCCGCTGTTGTACATGGCTGCGGACGGCCAGCGCCAGCGACAACGCCGCCACGAAGACGAGCAGCGGCCCGATCGGGCTCGTCGACTCCTCCACGAAATAATCCCGAAGCGCCACCCAGTCGCTTCCGAGCTCTTCCTTCAGCGAGGCAGGGATCGCCCGCCAGCTGCCGGCGGGGTCGCCTGCGGCCGACCACACGGGCAGCCTGTCGCGATCGAGCAATCGACCGCGCGCGTCCGCGGAGGCCTGCCCGATCTCGGCGATCAGCGACTCCACGGCCGACTCGCTGCGCAAGACCTGATCGAGCAGTGAGAGAAGCACGCCGCGTCGCGCTCTGATGCGCGCGGCCAGGGCGGCGAGCGAGGATTCGTAGCCCGAGATCGAATCGACGAGGTCCGCAGGCGCTCCGCTCTGCGGGGCCACCTCCAGCGTGGCTTCCCAGCGAGCCTGTCGATGCTCCGTCTCCGCGAGCAAGGCCTCGAGGCCCTTGGTGCGACGCGTCAGCTGCGCCCGGATCCGAACGATGCGTTCCGCGCGGCCCGTCCACTCTCGCTTCATCTCGCCGAGGCTCTCGATGCTCGTGCGCTGGGAGAGCCGAAGGCGCGCCTCGCTGACCCTCACCAGCAGTCGATCGCGCGCGCCGCTCAGGCGCTCCTCGATGCTCTGGATCTCGAGATCCGGCTCCAGCCGCGCTTCGGCCTGACGCAGCCAGGGCTGCAGCGCCTCCGACTCCGTCGCGACCTGGGCCAGTGGAATGGGCTCCGGAGCCATCGGCCCGGTCGCGGCCTCGGTCGCCCCTTGCTGGCTCTTTCCCGCGTCAGCCACCGCGCTCAGCGTCTGCTGCAGCGATTGACCTGCCGCGGTCGTCGCGAGCAGGCCTAGCAGCAGGACCACGAGCACGGCGCATGCGCGCCGACCGCGCTCTCGAGAGGAACGCCCCGGCGCGTCTTCGCAGCACAACGCGTGAGGATCGTCGATCTCCTGGCGCTCCACGTATTTCCCCTTGTCTGGTCGCGGACTGCGCCGCACGTACCCACCCCCAAGCAGGGCGCGAAGAGCGCGAGCGTGGGAGCATGCCATCTCGCGGGCTTCACGGCGATCGTCTGGAGCCCCTGAGACCCCCGGGCCACTCGACCAACTGCGCGCGCCGCCCATCGGCTCCGGCGACGCCGCGCGCTACCAGGCCGAGCGGCCGAACCCTCCGTCCACCATGATCAGCTGCCCCGTCACGTAGCCACCCCACTCGGAGCAGAGATAGGCGCAGAGCGCCGCCATCTCGCGTGGCCGACCGGGCCGCCGGACCGGGATCGTCTCGCTCCACGCGTCGATCGCCGCCTCGCGATCGATTCCGCGCTCGGCTCCCATCCGGTCGAAGAAGCCCTCCATGAAGCTCGTGCGGAAGAGTCCCGTGCCGAGCGAGTTGACGGTGATCCCGTCGCGGCCGAACTCGTTGGCGAGGCTCTTGACGAGGGTGACGCCCGAGGAGCGCGCCGTGTTGCCGAGGACGTGGCGCAGCTCGCGTGGGGGCTCCTTCGCGGATCCCGAGCCCACGCTCACGATCCGGCCCCAGCCTCGGGCCTGCATGTCGGGAATCACGCTGCGCGCCAGGTGAGCGATGCTCAGGGTGAGCGCCTGGAATGCTTCGATGAAGCGCTCCTCGCTCAGCTCGAAGAAGTCACCGTCGGGAGGCGACAGCACGTTCGCGATCGCGATATCCGGGGATCCGAAACGCTCCCGCGCCGTCTCGACCGCGCGCGCGACGCCGGCCTCGGTCGTCATGTCCGCCGAGACGCCGGCCGCCTCGCCGCCCCGACCGACGATCGCTCGCACGGTCTCTTCGATCGGCTCCTCCGTGCGCGCGGCGATCACGACGCGCACGCCTTCTTCCGCCAGCAGCTCCGCGATCGACCGACCGATTCCCCGACTCCCGCCGGACACCAGCGCCACGCGACCCGAGATCCCCAGATCCATCCCTGCCTCCCTCCTCGCACCGACCTCCACGTCTCGCATCTTCTTCCGAACGAGCACGGGGAGCGGCTGCGCAAGCTACCGTAGCCTCCTGGGTCATCGGGCCCGACGGAGCCCGACCGTTTGCCGACGAGCAGAAGCAAACGTGGAGGCCAGCCGCGAGCCCGATC
>Ga0209536_100013571_pt1 | contig 11739 bp, 10 predicted proteins | sample DeeMarSeWOR28_12_FD_187461 | JGI IMG/M metagenome (GOLD analysis project Ga0209536, IMG submission 187461) | Marine sediment microbial communities from White Oak River estuary, North Carolina - WOR-2-8_12 (SPAdes) (version 2) | ecosystem: Environmental > Aquatic > Marine > Intertidal zone >... | reverse complement strand
GTAACGATTCTTAGCCAGGGTACCAAGGTTGGTATGAATTTATTTAACGGCAAGGATTTGAAAATTTCGGAATAAACCAACATTTATCATTTGGAGGAAAGGATGAACTACTTATTACCGCTGATTTGCACACTGGTTGGCATAGCCGGTGTGGTCTTTTCGCTTATTCTTGCGAGCATGGTTAAAAGTGCGCCGGCCGGCAACGAAAAAATGCGTGACATTGCCGACGCCATCAAAACGGGCGCCATTGCCTATTTGAATCGCCAGCTCAAAAGCATGGGTGTGGCCGGAATAATTCTTTTTGTCATCATCGGTGCGGTCTTGAGCTGGAAAACCGCCATCGGGTTTTTAGTCGGCGCCATTGCCTCTTTTGCGGCCGGCTACATCGGGATGCGCGTATCCGTAATAGCGAACGTGCGAACCGCCGAAGCCGCCAAAGGCGGAATGGCCAAAGGGCTGAACATGGCCTTTAGAGGCGGTTCGGTGACGGGTATGATCGTTGCCGGCCTGGCGCTGACGGCTGTTGCCGGCTGTTACACCGTGCTGCTGGCCACTGGCACCGAAACCCGCGAGGCGGTCATTGCGCTGGTGGCGCTGGGGTTTGGCGGCAGCCTGATATCTATTTTTGCCCGGCTGGGCGGCGGTATTTTCACCAAGGGCGCGGATGTCGGCGCTGACCTGGTGGGCAAGGTTGAAGCCGGTATTCCGGAAGACGATCCCCGCAACCCGGCGGTCATCGCCGACAACGTCGGCGACAATGTCGGGGACTGTGCCGGTATGGCGGCCGATTTATTCGAAACCTATGCGGTCACGGCGGTTGCCGCCATGCTGCTGGGCAACCTGCTCTATCCGGCAATTGCCATTGCCACGAATTTTCCGCTGGTGCTGGGTGCAATTTCGATTGTGGCTTCCATGATCGCGGTCTTTTTTGTCAAGCTCGGCAAAAATGAATATATCATGGGCGCCCTGTACAAAGGCATGTTCGGATCGGCAATCTTGGCAGCCATCGCATTTTTGGTGGCCTGTGTCACCATGTTCAGCGGTGTTCCGGAACTGGGCGGCATGCGGATCTTTCTGGCGGCACTCGTCGGTCTGGTTCTGACCGTCGTCATTGTGGTCATCACCGAATACTACACCGGCATTCGCAATCCGGTTAAATTTGTGGCGGAAGCTTCCACCACCGGTCACGGCACCAATATCATCGCCGGGCTGGCGGTCAGCATGGAAGCCACCGCGCTGCCGGTGCTGGCCATCTGCTGCGCCATCGGAATTGCTCACTGGGCTGCCGGCCTGTACGGAATTGCCATGGCGGCCATGTCCATGCTGTCCATGACCGGGATGGTCATTGCGATCGATGCCTATGGTCCGATCACCGACAATGCCGGTGGAATCGCGGAAATGGCTGGAATGGACGAAAGTGTGCGGGCGGTCACCGATCCGCTGGATGCCGTGGGCAATACCACCAAGGCCGTCACCAAGGGTTATGCGATTGGTTCGGCCGGATTGGCGGCGCTGGTCCTGTTTGCCGCCTACACCCAGGAATTCGCCCTGCACGGCGGCGGCGCGGAACTGCGATTCGATCTGAGCGATGTCAACGTCATCGTTGGTCTATTCATCGGCGGGCTGCTGCCGTTTCTGTTCGCATCGATCGCCATGAAGGCCGTGGGCAAGGCCGGCGGAGCCGTGGTTGACGAGGTCCGGCGCCAGTTTGCCGAGAAACCCGGCATCATGGAAGGAACCGACAAACCGGATTATGCCCGTTGCGTGGACATTGTAACCAAGTTTGCCCTGAAGGAAATGATCGTACCGGCCCTGCTGCCGGTGGTGGTCCCGATTCTGGTGGGGCTGATTCTGGGCAAAATCGCCTTGGGCGGCGTGCTGATCGGCAGTATCGTCACGGGTCTTTTTCTGGCCATTTCCATGACCACCGGTGGTGCAGCCTGGGACAATGCCAAAAAATACATCGAAGACGGTCACCTGGGCGGCAAGGGCAGCGATGCTCATAAAGCGGCTGTCACCGGCGACACCGTCGGCGATCCTTACAAGGATACCGCCGGACCCGCCATCAACCCGATGATTAAGATTCTGAATGTCGTTGCACTGCTGATGGTACCGTTGCTGCTGTAAACGTTCATCTTAATCCGGTAATTATTCAAAGGATTGGCGTAGCATTACGCCAATCCTTTTTTATTGATTGTTTATCAAAGGTGTGGTATGAACAATCTCACCCTGAGGATCACCCTTGAATGATGCAAACAATACGATGACCGGTGGGAAAATGACTGAAAAAAAAGTTAAGGAAAGTACATCACAGAGTTCCAAACAAAAACTGCGAGAATTTCAGGTAGGTGACCTCGCGGTCTATCCTGCGCATGGTGTCGGGGAGATCCAGGCGATTGAAAGCCGTGTCGTCAACGGTGAGAAGCATGATTTTTATATCATGAAGGTCCTCGAAAACGGCATGGTGATTATGATCCCCATCAGCAACGTTGAATCCGTCGGTTTGAGGGACATCATCAGCAAAAAAGATGTCCCCAGGGTATACGATGTGATGAAATCCCGCAAAGACGGGCTGCCCGACAATCAGACCTGGAACCGGCGCTATCGGGATTACATGGATAAAATTAAGACCGGCTCGCTTTATGATGTGGCCGAAGTATTCCGGGACCTGTCGCTGCTCAAACTGACCAAAGATCTGTCTTTTGGCGAACGCAAATTATATGATACGGCCCAGGTGTTGCTGGTCAGAGAGTTGTCGACGGCCAAGGATACCGACGAGGACACGATCATATCCGAGCTGGAATCATTGTTCGTTGCGGATAGTCCCGAAGCCGAAAATTAAGCGTCTCAGAATTCCTACAACTCAATGAAAATATAGAGTATTATTGAGATCTGTGATTGTGCCTCAATTCCAATTGGGGCGAAGCCCCCAACTTGTTCTGCCCCTGCAGTTTATCCGTGAATGGTGCCTTTACCATTATTGTCGAAGAAGCCGATTCCGGCCGTCGGCTGGATACGGTTGTCGCCGCTCGCCTGCCCGGCTGTTCGCGCTCCCTGGCGGCCGCATTGATTGCCGGCCAAAAAATCCTCGTTGATCAACAGTCAAAAAAACCGGGTTACCGCACAAAATTCGGTGACAAAATCGAGGGCCGGCTTCCGGCCCCCGAGTTGGTCGATTTTAAGCCCGAGCCGATTCCACTCGATATACTTTACCAGGACAGCCATATCATCGTTATTAATAAGCAGCCGGGAATTGTCGTCCACCCCGCCGCCGGACACCGCAGCGGAACCCTGGTCAATGCCCTGCTTTTTCATTGTCCTGATCTGGGGGCCATCGGCGGAGAGATCCGGCCTGGAATTGTTCACAGACTTGATAAAGACACCACCGGAACCATGGTGATTGCCAAAAATGCGAAAGCCCAGGAAGAACTCTCCCGGCAGTTTAAAGCCAGAGAAGTCCAAAAAAAATACCTGGCGCTTGTTTATGGCGACCTGCAGTCCGAAGCGGGTGAAATTAAACTGCCCATCGGCCGGCATCCGGTTGACCGCAAGCGGATGTCGACGACAACCCGCAAAGGCCGGCCCGCGGAAACCTTTTGGCAGGTTCGGCAACGTTTGAGGGGAATTACTTTGCTTGAGTTGAATTTAAAAACCGGTCGGACCCATCAGATTCGAGTTCATTGCACGGCAATGGGCCATCCGGTCGTTGGTGATCAGGTCTATCATTCTCGTAAGTGGCTGAGAGATATGGACAGATTATATCCGGCGGAATCGGTTGCGATAACTGCCCGGCTCAAAGCGATACCCAGACAGATGCTGCATGCCTGGCGGTTGCAATTTGTCCATCCCCATTCGGGCAAGGACATGACGTTTGAATCGCCGCTACCGACGGACATGGAGACGGTGATTGAGGAATTGAGACGGATGGCGTGAGGGAGAGGGCAGCGCGTTGCGAGGTACGGGTTGCGGGTCGGGAGGTGCTTAAGTGCTAATTTGCTTTTATGCGGGAGGGATGGGGATGAAAAAAACGCACGGCAGTCTGGATATTCAGCGATTTGTATCGATAACAGGTAAGAACCAGTACCTTCTCACCAGCGCAGGCGAAGCCGCTGTCATCGATGGTTCAGAGTCATATAATGAAATATTTAAAATCCTCGACAAAATGTCAATCGGGCTTAGATATTTGCTTATCACCCATGCGCATAAACGCCATCTCCAGGCCTTGCCTGAGCTGAAAAGGAACTATGGCGGAACCTTTTGCATGCACGAGTATGAGCATGAACTTCTTAAGGAATCAGACGCCGGCTTAGAGCCCGACCGGTTCGTCAAAGATAAAGAGCGATTGCCGTTGGGCGACATCGAAATTCAAGTGCTTTTGACTGCGGGACACACCAAGGGCCACGTCTGTTATTATGTCAAAAAGGCCGCGGCCCTTTTCAGCGGCAGCTCATTGTTGCGGCGGGGATACGGCAAAATTTGGGGACCGAAAAGCATGTCGTTGATACTCTTCAGCCTCAAGCGGCTCAGCTACACGATTCCCGCCAAAACTACAATTTATACCGGCAGCGGGGACCTGACGACCATGGGAAACGAGGGCTGGATCCAATGCCTGAGGTCAGCATAAGCACATTTTGTATACTTTCAGCAGGTATCAGGCATCCCGGCATGATCCATTCGCGTTGATTCACTTTATGCTGACATCAGAACAAGAAACATACATTCTAAACCACGCCTATGTCCCAGAGCACAGTGTCGTATTGATGACGAGTCTGTCCGGCGGGGAACCCTTTCTGATCGATGACTATTTTTGCTGCCGCAAAGACAATTGGGTTATCCTCATCGGGTACCCGCTTCAGCATGAGTTTGTTTGCGACGATTTCGAAGCGATCCTGCTCAAGGTCAAAAAAAAATTCAGGGCCGGGCGCATATCACTCATTGCGCCGGAACTTTCACAGCGCTTGGATGCACAATGCATGGAAAAAGATTGCGACGCCTATTATACGCTGGATACCCGGTTTCCAGCGATAAGCAGTGCGGTTGGGCGCAATCTGAAAAAGGCCGGACGACAATTGACTGTTGAGCGTGCTGATCACATGTCAGACGCCCATCTTCAACTGATGCGGGAGTTTTTTGAAAGAGTCTCCCCCCCGTTGCGGGTGCAACAGCTTTTTTTTAAAATGCCGCAATATGTCGCCGCTTCTCGTCAGGCATTTGTTTTAAATGCCTGGGATTCAGGGCAAAATTTAGCGGCCTTTTACGTGGTCGATCTTGCGGCGCGCGCTTTTGCCAATTATATCGGCGGGTGTTATTCCAAGAATAACTATGTACGCGGGGCGTCTGATCTGCTGATGTTTGAGTTGATCAAAATGAGTTCAGAACATGATAAAGGGTATATCCATTTGGGGCTCGGGGTTAACCGCGGCATACGGCGGTTCAAGGAAAAATGGGGCGCTAGACCTACGCTGCGCTATGCGATGTGTGAACTGGTTCAAAAAAAGCCGTTGATATTGGAAATCGCCAGGGCCATTCGGAAATTTGGAAGTTGCTGACCGTATCACTTTTACTATTTGAAGTTTCATATGAGAGTTCCCGGATATTATGTTTTTCAGAAAATCCAACGAGCGAGAACTAAAAATGATCTGGCAAGTGGAAAAAGGCCACAAAAGATCATATCTTGTCGGCACCGCCCATTTTTTTCCATACAGCTTCAAAACCTCGCTTCATCGCTGCCTGGAAAACGCCGGTACCGTGCTGTTCGAAGGCCCGCTGGATCAGGACAGCATGGCAAAAGTGGTAAACTGCGGCTTCGACCACCAAAGCGGTTATCATATTTTTAATGATATCGACCACCCAAGCATCGATAGAATCACCCGCGAACTTGCACCGCAATGCCGTGGCAGAAATGCATTTTTTATACTCAACCTGCGTAAATTCAGCATAGAAAATGCGCTGTATGACATGCTAAAGGGCATGAAACCCTGGCTGGCGTTTTTTACCATCTGGTCCAGCTATCTGAAAAAAAACGGTTGGAAATACTCGGTTGATTTAGAAGGATACACCCTTGCCAAGGAACTTGGCAAAAAAATCGTTTTTCTGGAAACCATCGAAGAGCAGATAAATGTTCTTGAAAACATTGCCCGTGATCGGATCATCGATTTCTTAGAGCGCGTTGACCAATGGCAGGCACTGACTCAAGGCTATGTCGCGTGCTATTTGGCCGGTGATCTGGAACGCATAAAATCAAAAGGGCTGCGGTTTCCCAGCCGTCATCACTCCGTCATCGACCACCGGGACCAAATCTTCTGCGCCAGAATGCTCGAATATTTAAAAGCGGGTGATGCCGTTGCCTTCGTCGGTGCTCCCCACGTGCAGGGCGTGAGCAAATTGCTGCGAGCCGATGGCTATCAAATTAAAGGCCCGGGTATGCCGGCGGTCGGGAAGATATGGTAAAGTTGATGGAGGGGATGAGGAGGAACAGGCGGCTGGGAGCCGCGTTGCGGGATGCGGGGTACGGGTTGCGTGTTGCGGGGATACGGGTTGCGGGATCATTTGATTGCAGATTGTGGATTTCGGATTGAAAGGCACAGCGCTAAGCGCTGAGGGCATGGCGCATGGGGCAGGGGGCAGAGCGCATGGGGCGCAGAGCAGGGCGGATGCTCTGACCTCTGTCCTCCGTCCTCTGACATCTGTCATCTGACCTCTGACATCTGTTCTCAGTTTTATGAACTTTGACTTCTTTTATAGTGGAGGTGCGATGATGAATTCCAACTCTTGCAGGGTTAAGGTCGCGGTGGTGCAGGCGGCGCCGGTGTTGTTCGATCGTGAGAAAACCATTCAAAAAGCCTGCGATCTGGTGGCCGATGCTGCCGGGCAGGGGGCCAACGTCGTGCTGTTGCCGGAGGCATTCGTTCCGGCCTATCCGCGCGGGCTAAGCTTTGGAACCGTTGTCGGCAACCGCACCCCGGCCGGCCGGCTGCTCTGGCAAAGATACTGGGACAACACGATCGAGGTGCCCGGCGCCGATACTGAATTATTGGGCCAAGCGGCCCGGGATGCCGGCGTTTACCTGGCAATCGGGGTTGTCGAGCGTGACCGGGACTACGGTGGTGGAACCCTGTATTGCACGCTGCTTTATTTCGGTCCGGACGGCCGGCTGCTTGGCAAGCATCGCAAGCTCAAGCCCACGGCGGCAGAACGCCTGATCTGGGGCGAAGGCGACGGCAGCACCCTGACGGTGATCGATACCGAATACGGCAAAATCGGCGGTCTTATCTGCTGGGAAAACTATATGCCCCTGGCACGCATGGCGATTTACGCCAAAGGCGTCGGCATCTACCTGGCGCCGACGGCTGACCAAAGAGATTCCTGGCAGGCAACCATGCGGCACATCGCTTTGGAAGGGCGTTGTTTTGTACTCGGCTGCAATCAATATGTCACCAGACAGATGTATCCCGACGACCTTGAAGGAATTGAGGAACTGGATGGGCTGCCCGAGGTAATCTGCAGAGGCGGCAGTGTCATTGTCTCTCCCCTGGGTGAGGTGCTGGCCGGTCCGTTGTGGGATGAAGAAGGCATACTGGCGGCCGATCTCGACCTGGCTGAAGTCACCCGCGGCAAACTGGATTTTGACGTCGTCGGGCATTACGCAAGGTCGGATGTTTTCCAGCTGAAAATAAACGAAAAGCCGCTCAATCCGGTGGTGGGAGATAGTTGATTGAGTTGATTGGGTTTATTGAGTTTGTTGGGTTGATTGGGTTGATTACTTGGATAGAGCTGATAACCCATAGCAGAGATGCCAGGAAGCTTGAATGCCGGGAGGCTGGAAGGCAGGGAGGCTGGAAGGCGGACACACAAAAAAGGTGGGCGGTCAGTTGATTTCGGACCCGTCGTCGTCCCTGAAGGACGGGGCTATGCCGCGGCTAAAGATGCAGAAGTCGGAATTGGATACCAGGGTCGTTTCACTGGTTTATGCGCTTTGCCGTTCTGCCCCTCCGACCTTCTCACCTTCCCACCTTCTTAACTTCTTTCTTTTGCCCCTTCCCAGCTTTCCGGCATATTCTTGCGTTTTCGCCCTTCACCCATTGCGCCATGCTCTATGCTCTATGCCCTATGCGCCAGGCCCTAAGCTTTTATTATGAGGTACGTCAAATATCCCGCATAACAGGCCAGAAGCACCAATCCGTCCCGGCGATTGACGGTAAAATTTTTTTTCATCATCAGCCAGGGTAAAAAGCTGGTAAATACCATCACCAGAAAATCGATCCATAAGCCGCTTTCGAAAAACCCGCCGTTCGGTATAGGGATCGGTCTTACCAGCGCCGCGACACCCAGCACGCTCATGATATTGAAGACGTTGCTGCCTACCAGATTGCCGATGCTGATGTCCATTTCACCGCGCATCGCGGCGACGACCGAGGTTGCCAGCTCCGGCAGCGAGGTTCCAAATGCGACGATGGTCAGGCCGATAAATTTTTCACTGACGCCCAAAATCTGCATGATGAGTACGGCGTTTTCCACCACAATCTGGGCGCCGCCCACAACCCCGACGATGCCCAGGGTGATAAAAACGAGCTGTTTCGGCCGCGATGCAATATAACCGATTTCCTCCAGTTCCGCCACAACTGACGATGCATCCACGATTTCTTTTTTGGCCGCATAATAGTTGAAAAAAGTGTAAAGGATGATCCCGGCAACCAGCGTCGCCCCTTCGATGCGGCCGAGGGTGGAATTCATGGTCAGCAGGATCAGGTAGATGGATACGCCGAGCATGATGGGGATATCGCGATGGACCACGGACGGATCGCTTTTAACGGGATTGAACATGGCCGACAGGCCGAGGATCAGCGCGATGTTACAGATATTGGAGCCGACTACATTGCCCACCGCAATCATGCTCTTGCCTTGAATCGAAGAGATCAGGCTGACGACCAGCTCCGGTGCGGAGGTACCGAAGGCCACCACGGTCAGTCCGATGACGACCGGCGACACCCCCAAGCTGCGCGCCAAACTCGAAGAGCCCTTCACCAGCCACTCGGCCCCGAAGTAAAGCAGGACAAACCCGACCAGGCATAAAGAAATATACAGGACCATATTCAGTCTCCTCTGACACCGAAAGGAATCTGCGTGCGATACTCGCGGCCAGTTCGTCGTCGATTCCGCGATCTTTCGAATTTTTGTGAACGGATAATAGGTGAGACATCGTCGCGTGTCAAGGACATTACGATTGCCGTCTGACCGGCAAAATCGTTTATCACCCCGGCTGCGGTGGGGATATCCACAATCGTTCCCTGCGGGACGGCAAATTGATCCTTTCTTAAACATCATGCTGAAATATGATTTGATTTATTTTTTAACCCGATTTTTCGATGGTGGTTCGAATTTTGACAATTTTTAAAATGTTTGAATACATGACAGTTCGTGGATAGGAATTTGATTTTTCTTGCAATTTTCCGCCGTATTTATTACTCATATGATAGGACCTTCCAGGCGGTGAAGGAGTTATCATTGCACGGGTTGAAATAATTCGGCGAAAGGAGGTAAAATACTGAACATTGTCGTACTGATGAGGCGAAACGTAGTGAAAGAAAAATTTCCCACTTAATTTGGAGAATTTCGAACTGTTCATTTCTCACCCTAAATCCAATTCAAAGGAGGCGAATGTTATGAGCAACGGAAATGAAAGACCGCCGGTCTGGCAAAGCGAAGACTGGTGGGCATGTTTTCTGGGTTGGTTCATCTTACTTTTGGCCATCATTGGGTTGAACGAAGTTGAAGCCGGAAAATGGATTGTCGGGCTGGTGCCCGCTGGTCCCAAAATCGGCAAATGGACGAGCCTGGCGGCAGCTTTTCCCAAAGGGTTCGGGGCGTTCCTTGGGCAGAGCGCCATCCTTTTTGTGTTTATGCTGGTCATCACCGGAATCGGCGGTGCCTTCATGAAATTCGATTTCAAGCGTTACATCCCCGGTTTTTTCGTTATCTTTATTTTGGCCTTAATCGCCATGATTTTATCCAAGCAGGCATTCTTCGCCAAGTGGGGCATAGAATATGTTATCTTTGCCTTGATTTTCGGCCTGATTATCAGCAATATTTTCCAGGTACCCCAGTTCTTGCGAGCTGCCGGCCAGACTGAATATTTCATCAAAATTGGCCTGGTATGCATGGGCGCCGGCATTCTTTTCTCGGATGTCCTCAGGGGCGGTTTTATGGGGCTGGTCCAGGCCGTTCTGGTGGCGACCGCCGTCTGGTTCATGACCTATTGGATTTGCCGTAAGTTTCAGGTCTCCGAGCGCTTCAGCGCCATCATCGCTTCGGCCAACGCCATTTGCGGCGTATCGGCAACCATCGCGGCCGGCGGGGCGATCCAGGGCGATAAAAAGGAAGTCAGCTACATGGTGGCCTGGGTCCTGGTGTGTGCCGTGGTGCTGATTCTGGTGATGCCGCCCATTGCCAAATGGTTGGAACTTCCCAACAACTGGGCCGGTGCCTGGGTCGGCGGCGTGATCGACAATACCGGGGCCGTTGTGGCGGCCGGCGGGATCATCGGCGGGGATGCGGCCTATAAGGTCGCCGCGATGGTCAAGATGGCTCAAAATGTTCTGATCGGCGTGGCCGCCTTTTTGATGGCTATCTGGGCCACCATGAGCCTGGACCGCAAAGAGGCGGGCGCCGTCGAGAGACCCTCATTTATGGAAATCTGGTATCGGTTTCCCAAGTTCGTGTTGGGATTTGTGGTGGCCTCCATCGTGGTTTCCGTATTTGTTGAACCGGCTTCGGGACTTAAAGCGGTCAAGGCCATCGGCAGCGCGACCAAGACCTACCGGAACTGGTTCTTTGCGCTATGCTTTGTATCCATCGGCCTGGAAACCAACTTTAAAGAGTTGATTTCGGTCGGCGGCGGCAGACCGGCGGCCGCTTACTGGATATCCCAGACGGCCAATGCGGTTTGGACCTTTTTCATCACCTGGATTCTGTGGTCCAGCACTTTCTTCCCGGCCGTCATTCCACCCGATTGATCAGATCCACTCGTTTGGCAAAGTTCAGAGCCCGGTTGGAGGGCGCTCTGTTCGCAGGGCGCCCCTTTTTATGCTGATATCGATAGTCTATCCCTATTCCTCCCGGTCGGCTAAAATTTGGTTCTCTGGTCGGTTCAGGGGATGATTGACAGATGAAGCAATTCGATGTTATTCCCAACCAGTAAGGATGGCCGACCATGAACAAATACGAAATGATTCTAGCTGCCGAAAAGCAATTTGCCAGGGAAGTTACCCTGGGAGTCATTGTCCAGCAGCCGCTATCGGTCTGGCACTATTTGTTGCCGGGGATGTTCATTTTCGATTTTTTGCGCCGCACCTCGGCCATCAGCCGCTACACCAAACATTTTCTGTTTCCCCGCCGACTGGCGATGGATACCGCCCAGCGTCTTCTGCAAGGTTATGAAAAAAAAGCTGAAAATTCGCAGGTTGCCGCCGAAATCCAAAATTGGCTCAGTTCACTGGATCTTTATTCCCTGCAACTGGCCCAGGCCCAGCAGCGCGCCGTCGATTTGCTGACCGCGCACTACCGCAGGCTGCTCGATGTCGAAGGCAACAGCCATGAGGAGTTGATCGAAAATGCCTATACTTCCCGGCAGGCATATGAAGCGCATCTGCATGAACTCACGGCGGCCGAAGCGGAAATTGACCGGGCCATCATCGATAAATCCGGAGCTACTGAAAAGCTGAAGGAAAAATTACAGCTGGA
>Ga0209536_100013570_pt1 | contig 11740 bp, 9 predicted proteins | sample DeeMarSeWOR28_12_FD_187461 | JGI IMG/M metagenome (GOLD analysis project Ga0209536, IMG submission 187461) | Marine sediment microbial communities from White Oak River estuary, North Carolina - WOR-2-8_12 (SPAdes) (version 2) | ecosystem: Environmental > Aquatic > Marine > Intertidal zone >... | reverse complement strand
CTTGGATCAGAATTGCAGGTCTTATCCAAAAACCTGGAGCATCATTTTTATTTCACCGATATTGATGAACTGGATCTTACCGCTATCAGTGCCATACAAGAATTTTTTAAAAACAGGGAAATATCAATTTGCATCAATTGTGCTGCTTACACTGCTGTTGATCAGGCTGAAAATGATATTAAAAATGCAACAGCCATTAATGTTACCACTGTTAAAAATCTTGCTGAAGTGTGTGCAATCTACAATGTGGTGCTATTACACATTTCTACTGATTATGTGTTTGATGGTAACAAATGTCGGCCATATCTTGAAACCGATAAAGCTGAGCCCATCAATGTTTACGGTCAAACGAAATATGAAGGAGAAATCCAGGCATTACGAAAAAATAACGCCACCATAATCATTCGAACATCTTGGTTGTATTCATCATTTGGGGCAAATTTTGTGAAAACCATGCTCCGGGTGGGCCGGGAAAGAAGCAGCCTCAATGTAATATTTGACCAGATCGGCACACCAACATATGCCGCAGACCTCGCAGAGGCCATAATTCAAATCGTTGACAGGACAAGCGCTGATCCAAATATTTCAAAATATGTAGGGATTTTTAACTATAGCAATGAAGGAGTAGCCTCCTGGTATGATTTTGCAATTGAAATATACAGGTTATCAGGAATCACCTGTGAGGTGAAACCAATACTTACAGAAGATTATCCCACAGCATCAAAAAGACCTCATTTCACTGTATTGGATAAAACAAAGATAAAATCTACATTTGGACTTACCATCCCATACTGGAAAGACAGTTTGGCTGTTTGTATTAATAAATTGGGCTATTGAGATATGCAGAAAAGTAAGAACTCTAAAATTATGAATCTTGATAGTAAACTAATCAGGCTGGACTTCCCGAAAGATAGGGATTTGGTTTGGCAACAGATCCATTATGCTTTTTTTACTTCCATTCCCAAAAATGGGCGAAGACATGGAATCACTTGAGGGAGAAAATTAATGGCTAAATCCCTAACAAAATTTTCATGGCACCAATTGGAAGCAGGCAAAGAAACGAATCAAGCGTGGCATGAAATTAAGAGTAAGCCTCACAATTTATAGAGATGGCTCCCAGACCCGTTCATTCTGTTATATAGAGGATCTGGTTGAGGGTTTGATCAAACTGATGCACTCGCCTGCCAAAATAACCGGTCCCCTAAATATGGGCAATGACGGCCAACTTACCTTGGTTGAACTGGCGGGGAAAATCCTTGAGATCACCGGATCAAAATCAGAGCTTGCTTATAAGCCGCTGCCTGAAGATGATCCCAAACAGCGGTGGCCGAACTTGATCTTGACCAAGTAAAAACTGAATTGGTAACCGAAAATTCTATTGCAAGAAGGGCGGTCAAAGACGTTAGAGTATTTCAATGGATTATTAAAAGAGAGTCGGTTGTAATTTAAGATTGAGGGATATTTAGCTGGCGACAATAAGTTATCCGATTTTGGGAGTCAAGTAAAAGCAAAACTTATCCACTTCTTTGGGAAAGCAAAACAATGTCTGAAAATGTAATAATTCCTAAAGATAATTTGGTTGAGCATCCTGCCATAAAAGGCTGGAAAACTCTGCAGCCAAATCGAATCGTACCTGCAAGTATTGAAATACTAAAGAAGAAGCGTAGGTCACCTGTCTATAAGTTGGAAGGTATAGGCCCACAAGGTGCTGACGTTGTGGCTAAGCGGTCAATTTTAGCTTCGGCACTGGTAGAACATACTATATATGAGAATATCCTGCCACATTTGCCAATTCCAACGCTCTCCTACTACGGATTTTTCAAGGAGGAAAATAGTGAATATGGCTGGAACTTTCTCGCATACACTAATGCGGATAAATATTCACCACGGATTGAGGAACATCGTGTGCTCGCTGCAAGATGGTTAGCTCTCCTTCATACATCTGCGTTACGGTTTGCCGGAGAGAATCGTCTCCCAGATCGAGGGCCACGCTATTATTTGGGGCGACTTCGGTCAGCGCAAGCCAAGATTTTGAACAGTCTCGACAACTCTGCACTGACTAAGGCTGACCTTGCTGTACTGAAAAATATTGTTGTCCAGTGCGAAATTATTGCATCCCAGTGGAGAACGATTGAGAAGTTGTGTCAACTCATACCTCACACTCTTATCCATGGAGACTTCGCAACAAAGAATATTCATGTACAAGTGGGGCATGCCTCACTTGTACTCCAACCCTTTGACTGGGGGAGTGCAGGATGGGGAAGCATAGCAATTGATCTGGCACAGGCGGGAATGCTGCCCAATGACTACTGGGCAAGTCCGGACCTTGCTACCTACTATTCGGTGGTGCGGGAGTACTGGCCTCACCTGAAATTAGAGGATTTACAGATGATTGCAATTTCCGGTAAGATATTCCGATGCCTTAGCTGTATTGACGGTGATGCAGAAAACCTGGCATACCTTTGGGTGGATAAGTGTATGTCGAAGATGCAGATGTACACGAACGATATGGCCGAAGCAATACAAGCAGCCAAAGGAGTTAAATGACTTCCTCACTTCGCATTATTGTAACTGGATTTATTGCAGAACATCCTATCGGTGGCATGACATGGCATTATCTGCAATACCTCATTGGACTCGCTCGTCTCGGTCACGATGTATATTATTTCGAAGATACAGGAAGGATACCCAGTAGTCCTGTGGACAAATGGTCAGCTACTAATTGCATGTTCAATGTAGATTATTTGTCCAATGTAATGTCACACTTCGGGTTGAGTGATAGATGGGCTTACTGCTTTTACTTGGGCCCGAAGTGGTTTGGTCTATCAGACGAAAAAAGACGGGCTGTGATCAATTCCGCCGATTTAGTCTTAAACGTTTCCGGATCGCTTGCACAACCCCAGAACTATCGGCAGGTTCCACTACTGATCTTTGTTGACACTGATCCCGTTTTTAATCAACTCAAACTCGTTCAAGGCAATACAAGTTTTCGCAATCAAGTCGATATCCATGATGTTCACTTCAGCTTCGGTGAGCAGTTTTCTAAAACAATACTCGCAGCAACTGGCCATTACTGGCGCCCGACAAGACAGCCGATTGTACTTTCTGAATGGCGTCAGACAATGCCGCGACGGAAAGTTTTTACAACTGTGATGAACTGGATGGTGAAAAAAAGTCCATTTCTGCATGCCGGGCAGATATATGGGCAAAAAGATATTGAGTTCATGCGCTTTTTAGAACTGCCCGGTAGAGTTGTACCCACCGTTATGGAACTGGCCCTCACGTTGGGGAAAGAGGGAATCAATCCGCGTGAGCAACTTGTCGAAAAGGGATGGCGTGTGGTCGATCCCCTCCAAGTTTGTCCTGATTACTATAGCTACCGCAAGTATATCGAGTCCTCGATGGCTGAATGGAGCGTGGCAAAGAATGGCTACGTGCAAGGTAAGTCAGGTTGGTTCAGTGAGCGCTCCGCCTGTTACCTCGCAGCAGGTAGGCCCGTGATCGTCCAAGATACAGGCTTTCCTGGTATACTTCCAGTTGGAGAAGGCCTATTGCCATTCACGGACATTGAAGAAGCAGTCGCAGCAATCCATGAGGTTGTAGCCCACTACCCGCGTCATGCTCGGGCCGCTCGTGCAATTGCAGAGGAGTACTTCGATTCAGACAAGGTTCTTAACCGGCTAATTAATGAGGCACTCAGTGCTGATGCTCGACTGTCTGTTTGCTGAACGTATGAGTGAGGTTAACATAATTATTAACCTCAACGGTTTGACGTTGAAAATTTATAACCAATTCTTCCTAATTAAGGGCGTTGCTCCTGTGATTTGACCCACCCGGGCAAAACACATTGAAAACAGGAAAATGCAAAAATCAAAAGACTCTGACATTCAAATTTTAATAAGGCTGCTTGGAATTGCCAGGCCATATCTTGGCCTGGTCGTTCTAATATTTTTTATCGGCCTATTGTCCACTCCTTTAAGTTTACTTGTGCCTGTACCCCTCAAAATAGTTGTTGACAACGTCATAAATTCATCACCATTACCACAGGTGCTTACCTTATTTATACCAGGTTCCATTCTCCTGTCCCCCAAGGCCCTGCTTTTATTCGCAGTAATCATGCAGGTGTCTGTTGTGTTGCTGGTCCATCTACAAGCCTTGATTTTATACGTACTGCAAACCTATACAGGTCAAAGATTGAACCTGAAATTCAGGCAACGCCTATTTCGGCATGTACAGAGGCTTTCTTTTGCTTTTCATGATGCACGTGGCACTGCGGATTCCATCTATCGCATACAATATGATGCTACTTCAATTCAACAGATAGTTGTATATGGGATTATTCCATTTATTACATCGATAATAACACTGGTTTCGATGATCTTTGTTATTCTAAGGATTAATTTCCAGCTGGCAATGATCGCTCTAGCTGTCCTGCCGGCTCTTTATGTTTTATCACGAAGGTATACCAATCGCATGAGGCCCCAATATAGGCAAGTCAAGAAAATGGAAAGTCATGTACTTGGCATAGTTCAGGAAGCCATGGGAGCCTTCAGGGTAGTTAAGGCTTTTAATCGGGAAGAAAGCGAACAGGGAAGATTTGAAAGCCAATCTGAAGTTACAATCAGACAGCATACAAAACTCGCCCTTGCGGAAAGTTCATATGGATTACTTGTCAATGGCACGGTTGCCTGCGGTACTGCCAGCGTGCTCTATTTCGGGGTCCGTAATGTTTCGGCAGATGTTCTTACACTTGGGGAACTTTTAATGGTCCTTACTTATCTTTCTCAATTATACGGTCCACTTAAAACCATAAGTAAAAAGATTGCAAGTTTACAGAAAAATATGGCCAGCGCACAGCGTGCTTTTGAATTGCTTGATGAAATTCCGGACGTTAAAGACAAACCGAATGCAATTGGAATCAAACGGGCAAAAGGAGACATTGAGTTTAATAATCTGCAATTTTCTTATGATGGCAGAACCAATGTTCTGGAGAATATCTCTCTTAAAGTTACAGCAGGAACCCTCATAGGTATTGCCGGCGAAACAGGCGCAGGCAAGACCACCCTGGTCAGTTTATTGCCGCGGTTTTATGACCCTACGCAAGGATCGATCATGCTTGATGGCAGGGATATTCGGGATTATAAGCTAAAAGATTTGCGTAACCAGTTTTCGATAGTTCTTCAGGAACCGGTACTTTTTGCAACAACAATTCGTGAAAATATTGCCTATGCCAAGCCAAAAGCATCTGAGCAGGAAATAGAAGAAGCTGCAAAAGCAGCAAATGCGCATGACTTTATAATGAATCTGCCAGATAAATATAACACCGTTGTCGGCGAGAGGGGGATGCGACTTTCCGGTGGTGAACGCCAGCGCATTTCACTTGCCAGGGCCTTTTTGAAAGATGCACCAATACTTGTTCTTGATGAACCTACAAGCTCTGTTGATATAAAAACAGAAGGTCTCATCATGGATGCCATGGAACGTTTGATGAAAGGAAGAACCACATTTATGATAGCACATCGTCTAAGCACGTTGGAAAACTGTGATCAGAAGATTGAAATTAATCGTGGGCAAATAATATTCACTCGGGCTGAAAATTTTTCTGTCGCGAAATAATGAAAAAACAAAAAACGCCAATAATAATTAAAGATAATATAAATGAACATCCAGCAGTGCTTGCTTGGTCTCAACTTAAAGCAGGTCTACCAAAACCTGAAGCAATTGAAGTAATCAGATCTGCCGAAAAATCAAAGAGACCTGTTCTAAGGCTTGTGGGTGTCGGGATAAATGGTTCTTCAGTTATTGCAAAAAAAACCAAGCGTACTAATGCCATGACTGAAAGATGCATCTATGAAAACGTCCTAAATTATTTATCTAGAGGGACTTTGTATTACTATGGGGATGTGGAGGTGGCGGATCAAAGATATTGGATTTTCATTGAGGACGTTCGTGGCAATCCATTCTCTTTTGAAAATGTTGAGCATGTTTCCCTTGCCACAAACTGGTTTGCAGAACTGCATACCTGTGTGCCAAAACTTGATTGCCTACCGGATCGCGGGCTGGAATACTATTATTCCCATCTTATTTCTGCAAATAACACAATATTATTAAATTATTCCAATAGCGCTTTGCGTGATGGAGATAGAAATTTACTTAAATCAATTATTATTTCGTTCGATTATCTCATGCATCACTGGGAAACGGTTCGTGGACTTTATAAGCAAATGCCTAAAGGGATGATTCATGGTGACTTTAAGACCAAAAATTTGCAAGTCAGGAGAGACTCACATGGGGTTTCATTGGTAGTGTTTGATTGGGAAGACTCTGGTTGGGGTTTGCCAGGTATTGATATGTGGAGATTAAACCATAAAGACTATTGGATAAAAGTACGAGATCATTGGCGTGATATTTCTTTTGAACACGTGATGCAACTCTCTAATTTAGGCAAGCTTTTTTGGTGTCTTGCAGCCATTGATTGGGTGGCAGTCAACCTTGCATATCAATGGATAGAAAAACCAATGGAACGGCTGATGTTCTATAAATCTAATCTGGATAGCGCGATTAAAGAGATATTGCTGTGTTAAAGAACATACAATTATTTGTTCACGTATTTAGAATTGAACTGAGCAAGAACTTTTATGATTGAAAGTATTAATTTACTACTAAACAATAAAGATCAGACAGGCGTGGCCGAATTGCAAGCTTTACTCCAAGAGCTTTTGGGAAAAAATGCAAAGGGGCGATTTCTGTCTGAAGAGATGCTTTTACGTTCACGTGTTTATCGTCTGAAATTCGAGATTGAGGATACTATCCGATCATTTATTGTGAAACGCTTTACTCCCTCCTTGGCACAACTTGAAAGAAATGTTGTAGAGAAATGGTTGCCTCAAGCAGGGTTAAGCGATAATGGCCCCCCTCTAATTGGAGCTGCTGCTGAAAAATCAGGAAAGTGTATTTGGCATATCTATTCCGATATGGGAGATTCTTCACTGGTTAATTATATTCAGGATGAAATTATAATTAGAGAAGCAATAGACCTCCTTGCAAAAGTACATACTAGCTTTGCAGACCATATCATCCTTGGTGAATGCAGGATGTTCGGTGGGAATTATAACATTAACTTTTATTCATCGTGTGTTGTGGAGGCAATGCGCACATTAGAGCATGTAAAACGCTTGGCAAAAGACATCCGGCCATCTTGGTTAGCTGTCCTTGAAAGTTTGTTGCAGCACTTATCTCTACTTTTTGATATGCGATCGGATCGTGAAAAGATAATGGCTGAATATAATGGCATGGAAACAATGGTCCATGGAGATCTATGGACAAAAAACTTTCTTGTGCAACCCACTGATTCCGGAGTCAGGGTGCTGCTGATCGACTGGGATCATGTCGGAGCTGGTCCTGTACATTATGATCTTTCAACATTGCTTCTCCGTTTTACACAGAAGGATAGACCCAAAATACTTGACTGGTATCAGGATGCCATAAGTTACATGAACTGGCAATTGCCAGGAGCCGATATACTTAATTCACTCTTTGAGACAGCCGAATATGCCCGTCTGGCCAACGCAACAATCTGGCCGGCTATTGCTGCGGGTCAAGGTCAACCAGAATGGGCATTTAATGATCTTATAAAAATTGAAGGCTGGTTTAATGATATGGAACCAGTGTTTTATAATGAAAAACTTAATTAAAATATATTTATCCGCCTGCATATTGATCCGAATAAAAACTTCGACATAGTCTGATTAAGCATAGGTTTATTTTATATGACCAAGTACTGCATCGTTAATGGAGATGATTTTGGCGCAAGCCATGGTATTAACCGCGGCATACTGGAAGCGCATCAAAAAGGAATTCTTACCAGTACAAGCCTTATGGTGAACATGCCTGGCGCAGAAGAAGCAGCAAGTCTGAGCCGCGAAGCACCTCTGATGAGCATTGGGCTGCACATTACATTAACCAACGAAGAAGGTGTACCCCTGATAAATTTTGATTCATTTAGAATGTGCAGGGCTGAACTGGATCGTCAGTGGGCTCGTTTTATTGATCTTTTAGAACGGCCGCCAACGCACCTGGATGCACACCACAACATCCATCGAGACATGCGTTTATATCCCCTATTTGCAGAAATGGCAGAGGAGAAAAAAATACCTTTGCGTGAACATTCACAGGTACGATATTTTTCCGAGTTCTATGGCCAATGGGATGGGGAAATGCATCTCGAGCAAATCAGTGTCGAGAATCTTTGCAGAATGCTGCAAACAGAGATAAATGAAGGATTCACGGAGTTAAGCTGCCATCCGGGATATGTTGATCCAGACTATGTAACGTCATATTCCCTTGAACGCGAGACAGAATTGCAAACCATCTGCAACCCCTTTATTAAACAGAAAATCAACGAGCTAGATATAAAGCTAATAAGTTACCACAAGATCTCAATGCCCCTGATATGTGAGGAGTTCATTTAATGAGTACAGTTGTTGTTTCCCCGTCCAATGTTGTGACCTTTCCTGAAGGGGGCGGGCATTTCTGGGTCTCCATGCAATATGTGCAAGGTTTTCAAACGCACGGCTGTGAGGTTTACTGGCTGGAGTGCTTCACCAGTAGCGGCGACGAGGATCGCGATGCCTACATGCTTGGACAGTTTTCAAAACGCATGGCCAGTTTTGGACTGAAGGGGAAAACGATTCTATACACGATTGAAAATTCAGGTTCCTCAGGCACTCCCGTGGTAAATTTTATTGATGTGACAGAAGCATATGCGAAATCAGTGTTTCGGCGAGCAGACCTGTTGCTGAACTTTTACTATGCAATGCCATCATCCCTATTAGAACAGTTCAGCAGCACGGCCCTGGTTGATATCGATCCAGGATTGCTGCAATTCTGGATCGGCGCCGGCCAACTGACCTTAGCCCCCCACAAATATTACCTGACTACAGGAGAAACAGTGGGTACACCCTCTGCCAAATTTCCAGACTGTGGCATCCCTTGGATACACATTCAACCCCCTGTGAGCTTAGAATGCTGGCCCTACCTTTATAATCCGGAATGTGCGGCTTTTACTACTATATCAAGTTGGTGGGGAGGTGGCGGCAAGGGTGAATTCATTACCGATGGCAAGGGCATTCTCTATGAGAACAACAAAAGAGTGACATTCCTTGAGTATGTGAATCTTCCACAATTGACCCCACAATTGCTCGAATTAGCTCTCAATTTAGGCGATGGTGATCAAGACGAATCAATCGAGCCTGAGAGCCAAGAACAAAAGGCAAAAAGTTATATACCTGGTGTGACAGATTATATAAGCGATGCAGTAGACCATAAGATACTTGATCATCATGGTTGGAAACTCAGGGATGCTTACGAAGTTGCAAGCAGTCCCGAATCATACCAATCCTTTATACAGGGTTCACGCGGGGAATTCAGCTGCGTCAAACCCTCTTGCCTGAAGTTCCAGAACGCCTGGATCAGTGACCGGACCATTTGCTATTTAGCAAGCGGGAAACCTGTAGTTGTTCAGGATACAGGCCCCAGTAGTTTTCTTCCCAATGGAGAGGGCATGTTCAGGTTTTCGACGATTGAGGAAGCCGCTGAATCTTTCACAGTAATCAATTCAGATTATGAAAAAAACTGCAGAACAGCGAGGGATATTGCTGAATCCTATTTCGATGCAAAAATGATAACGGCAAAAATTCTTGATTATTGTCAACCGTAAATATTTTGAAAAATGGACAATCAGAGAATTGACTGTATTCATTTGTCAGTAAAGGGAAACAGGAACAAAATACATTGTGGACGATCAAGTAAAAAATAAGGGTCATGACTAGAATAGAGGATTTATTCATGATTTCGTGTTTAAACATTTAGCTGGCATTTTGAGCATGAATTATTTATTTCGAACTATCATAACTGATAGACATTCAGTTTATTAAGTCAGCAGGAAGTTCTTATGGCCAAAATATTTCCAAGATATCGCCAGAAACGTTTCAGAAAATATTCTATCTTTTATTGACACCTGGTATTTTATTAGCGTTGAAAACTGTTGCGATTCAGATAAATCTGTCAGAATGCATTGGACACAATTAACCGAGATTTATCATTCACATTCAGGATATTTTCTGTATTCTCGCTGATTTTCAGTTTTGGCTGAAAAAAAGAATTTTTCAATAACACTAATCCTGTAGTAGTAGGGAACTCTCCTGCTTTCAGGCAAAGAATACTCCCAAAAATCATCCGCCAGGTCGATTTTATTTAATTGATTCTTAGCTATAATTGAAACATTATGGAGTAGTGGGTTATATAATTAATTTTTTTTGCAATTTCGATAAACATGATTTGGCAGACATTGACCTGTTCATGATAAACTCATGAACATATTTTCTGTTTCAGCCACGCAGTGCTCTATTTTCGTATTTCCTTTGAAGGAAACACGAGAATAGACATGAGTCTCATTTTATAGACCATATTCCCGCTGCATTGGTGATTTAATTTTATATAAACTTGGTGACTTAGAAAGAAGCAGAAAAGAAATTATGAGAAGGCTCTGATGCATCATTGCCTTTAATGAGAGGTGCAGATTCCTTTACCTGCTCATTTGGGAGAAAATCTTTGAATAAATCTCTGCTCTACCTGATCGTTTTTTTTATTTGTATACCAGCTGATTTAATATTTGGTGCTGAAACGAAGTGTATTGAAGAAAACTGTGTAATGCACCAGGAGGCTATAACATTTATTGTTGATTTTAAATATTCTGATGAATCTGAGGCTTGGGAAAGACACGCATTAGCTGCTGAAGAAAAAGCGGATAGAGAACATATTATTTTAAGCAGCAATGATACGTTTAAAGAAGAAAAAAAAGAGATAGAAATTCCCACCCTAGGAAAACTAGCTTTTGAACATATACGGGGTAGTATGCGTTCATTGCAAGTACCCTTTATTGAACCGTCTCCCGGTAAAATTGAAGGAATTGAAACTGAAGAGATACCCCTGCAAGAGCCCCTTATTGAATTTCCAGCTGAAAGCAGCAAAGAAATTGTAACTGATGATATGATCCCAACATTAATTGTTGTCGACGGGCTTCTGAATGACACATTATGGAATAAAGCATTTGTTTCAGGAGACTTCTGGTTATCCCTTGAAAATAAACCGCCAACCGACCCTACTGAAGTCCTGGTGGCCAGTGACAATAATTATCTGTATTTCGCTTTCCGACTGCATGACAGTAAACCCGAAGAAATTCAGGCTACAAGGACTGTGCGTGATGTTGGATTTGGATATGATGATTCAATAACAGTATTACTTGATAGTTTCTTTAATCGGCGGGATATCTCCCAGTTTTCGCTGAATCCTCTGGGGACCCAGCAAGATGATATTGCAGGTGGCCGCTCAAGCAAGATTGAGTGGAAAGGGGACTGGCTTGGCGCGGCAGCAAGGACCAATGAGGGGTGGACAGCCGAGTTTGCTATCCCTTTCGCTATATTAAATTATAAACAGCAAAATACAGTATTTGGCGTCAACTTCAAACGGTATCAGAGCCGCACCAAGGAATACAGTTGGTGGGCAGACGTAACACCGAAGAATCTTCCAGAAGAAATGGGGCAGCTGCAAGGCTTGAAGTTGCCAACAGTCGCAGCATCTGAAAGAAAGTCCTGGACCTTCATGCCGTATGTGTTGGCGGGGAAAAATATTCCTGACAAAGAGGGGGAAATAGAGGATTCATTGTTTACAGGGGGAATTG
>Ga0209536_100013568_pt1 | contig 11741 bp, 8 predicted proteins | sample DeeMarSeWOR28_12_FD_187461 | JGI IMG/M metagenome (GOLD analysis project Ga0209536, IMG submission 187461) | Marine sediment microbial communities from White Oak River estuary, North Carolina - WOR-2-8_12 (SPAdes) (version 2) | ecosystem: Environmental > Aquatic > Marine > Intertidal zone >... | reverse complement strand
ACTTATCGAGCTCAATAGTATACTTAAACCTTACACGGAAAAAATCCGGTCACTTGGATATCCGCCCGAGAAAGAGCAAACGCTGCTTTATAATGTCAGAAAAGATATGCTTGACCGCCTTATCAATCAGAAAATTGAAGATCAGGAGATAAAGCGTTCAAATGTCAACATCGGCGAAGAGCAGATCGATCAAACCATTGAACGGATTAAAGAGACAAATTATCTCACAGACGAACAGTTTAGGGCAGCATTGTCCAAAGACGGGATCACCATGGAAGAGTATCGCAAAAGCATCAAAGACCAGATACTCAGAACGAAGCTCGTTAATCTTAAAGTAAAATCGAAGATCGTAATTACCAAAGAAGACATCAAAGCCTATTATGAAAAACATATCGAAGAGTATAGAGGAAAACAAAAATATCATCTTCGCAATATTATTATGAGAGTTCCACTGTTTTCGGGGACAAAAGAGAAACTTGAGATTAAAGCAAGAATGATTGAGATCCTGGAAAAGTTAAAAGCAGGAGAATCTTTTGAAGTCCTGGCGGCAAAGCATTCAGAATCACCGGCGGCTTCTGATGGCGGAAATCTGGGTGAGTTCGAATTCGATTCCTTATCACCTCAACTTCAAGAGGCAATAGAAAAAATAAAGCCTGGTGAGTTTACTTCCGTACTCGATACAGATCAAGGATATCAGATTTTTTTTATAGAAAAGATATCAAGTGCTCAAGGAAAGACGCTTGAGGAGGTTTCACCAGAAATTGAACGTAAACTTTTTAATGAAAGCATTGATAAAAAATATCAGACATGGATTGAAGATTTGCGGAAACAATCCGTTATCAAAATCATCCAGTAGAGTTCTTCGGCTCTGACTGAAGAATCGCTGCAAGAGTTTGAAGTGAACTAATCCGCCACAGTGCATCAGCGGACAAGAGTTTAAAGTGAGCTAAAGTTATGGCGTCGCATTGCTCCGGTAATTTTATATAATTGACAGAATACCTTCACTTCCCCGTATAATACGGGATAAATAGGCACTTTTAACTTGTAAGACTTTGAAAAAAACAGCCCCTTTCAGGGGCAAACAAAAACCTGGTCCTTAAGCCAGGATTCTTTACTTTAACATATGCCTAATGAATCCAACAAAATACTCCTTGAAAGCATTAAAAGACTGCTCAGAAGAGATGCCACCAGCCATCTTCTTAAGATTGTAAAAAAAACCCATGCTGCGGACGTGGCCCTGGTATTCGATTCTTTGTCAATTCACAATCAACGCAGACTCTTTGGTCTTATAGATGATGTCAATATAAAAAGTGAGATTTTTAGCAATCTCGACGAGGACACAATTTTGGTTCTCATGGATGGAATGAATTTGGATGATATCGTCGAAATCCTTGATCTCATGCCAAGAGATGATGTTGCCGACCTATTGGGACGCCTGCCTGTGGAGAAGTCCGATGCGATCCTTGAAAAAATGAAAAAGGAAGGGTCGGAAGAAATTGAAGGTCTCCTGCACTATGATGATGATACGGCAGGCGGTATCATGGTCCCCGAATTCATTGCACTACAAGAAGATACAACCGCCGGAGAGGCCATTCGTTCGCTTCAAAAGGAATACCTGGACGTAGAGATGCCGTTTTATCTCTATGTGGTGGATGCGAGCGGTAAATTGATCGGCGTTAGTTCATTGAGGCAGCTTGTGATGGTTCCGCCCAACACCCCTTTAAAGAATTTTATGATCACAGACGTTTTTGCCGTAAGAACGGATATGGACCAGGAAGAGGTGGCAAAAATCGTTGCCCGTTATGACATCCTTGCTGTACCGGTGGTGGATGACACGAACAAGTTGGTCGGTATTGTTACCGTGGATGATGTGATCGATATTATCAGAGAAGAAGCGACGGAAGATATTCTGAAAATGGCTGGTGTTGTGGGGGAAGAGTATATCGAAACACAATCCGTTCTGAGAAGTACACGAATCCGCTTGCCGTGGTTGTCTGCAAGTTGTATCGGCGGTATTATTGCATTTTTTATTATTGGTCATTTTGAGGGGAGCTTGAAGAAGCTTGCCTATCTTGCAGCCTTTATTCCTGTCATTATGGGTATGGGTGGAAATATCGGCACTCAGACATCCACTATTGTTGTGCGGGGTCTTGCCACAGGACGCCTTAACATCGGAGATACCTGGGCGGTGGTTTTAAAAGAACTTGCCGTCGGGTTTATCCTGGGTGCGGTTTATGGCATTTTGATTGGTGCGGTGGCACAGCTTCGATATAGTATGTGGATAGTCGCAATGTCTGTGGGCCTTGCTGTGATATCTTCTATGGCCGTTGCTGCGCTGGTAGGTTCTATTGTACCTATGGGATTTGCAAGGATAAATATCGATCCTGCTGTTGCAACCGGTCCTTTCGTGACCACAGCAATCGATATCGTCAGCGTTTATTGTTATTTTCAGATCGCTACAACCCTCCTGGGTATATGAAAAGATGTCAAGCTTTTCAACGCCTGCAATCGTATTACGCCGTATCGATTACGGAGAATATGATTTTGTCATTACGCTTTTTACGCTGAGAAGGGGCAAAATTTCAGTCATCGCAAAATCTGCAAAAAAAAGCAAAAAACGATTTTCAGGAATACTTGAACTCTTTTCAATATTAGACGTGGTATGCAATGTTGGTCAAAGAAAAGGTCTTCCTGTTTTACAGGAGGCCGCATTAAAGTATCCCTTTTTCGACATCAGATCCAGCACATTAAAGACGGCCTATGCCAGCTACTGGGCAGAACTCATCAATGAGTGGATGGAAAGTGCTCAAAGACAAGTTCAGCTTTACCAGCTCTTTCAGTATGTTTTGAGAGAACTTGATACATGTCGAATATCAGGAGCAGCACTTTCTATTCTATTTCAGATAAAGTTTATGGCCCTATCCGGTCTTTCACCAAATTTAAGCCAGTGCAGCATTTGCCGTATTGAAGTAGAAAAGATAAAGGAAACCAGGGTTATATTTGATTTTGCAAAGGGAGGAATCTTATGTGACGGATGTACTTCCAAAACCTTGCAGAAACCGTTTCTTTCAAAGGGAATCATTAAACAGCTTTTATGGATAGAAAAGGGGGATTTGGTCAAAGCGGTGAGAGTCAGATTTACTTCTGATGCGTTAAGGGAAGGTTTGGAGTTCTTGGAAACATTTGTGCCCTATCATTTGGGAAAAGAACCTAAGAGTTTGAAATTTTTGCGGAAAATACGTAATTGGTAGATGCCGGATGAAAGGTTCAAAATACAGGATACCGGATGCAGGATACAGGATATAGGATGTAAGATACTGGGTGAAAGATGCAGAAAATCATTGAATCCCATCAATTTGAAGCTTCGGCACCATGCAGAATCGACATGGGGGGCACTTTGGATATCAGCACTTTTTATTATCCGCTAAGGCATCTTTTTCCATGCACCGTCAATATTGCGATGAAGTTAAGAACAAAGGTACGACTTCTTCCCTACGATAAAAAAAAAATAAAAATCACTTCAAAAGGATTTAAAGGCGCTGAATATCTTCTGGATAAGGCGCCTTTTGATCATCCGCTTGGTCTCATCTTTGCCATAGCGGCATATTTCAGAGCTGAAGGGATTCATATTGATATCGACTCATCATCTCCTCCTCGGAGCGCTTTGGGCGGGTCTTCCTCAGCCGCAGTGGCTCTTGTCGGGGCTTTTTCGAAGGTTAAAGAAACAAAAGGGGAGCCCCCCATTGCCAAAAAAAATATCGCTTTTCTATCCCAGACCATTGAGGCAAGTGTGGCAGGTGTGCCGTGTGGCTTCCAGGATCAATTGGCGGCAGTTTATGGTGGTGCAAATGTTTGGTATTGGCCGGGAGATTGCAAAGGTCCTTTTTTTCATAAAAAAACCATCATTGCGAAGCGGCACTTGCCAAAATTGGAAAAAAACTTGTTACTGGCATATTGCGGGGTGCCTCACGAATCGAAAGATGTTAATAAAAAATGGGTGACGCAATTTCTTTCTGGAAAGCACCATGGACTTTGGGCTGAAATTATAGTATGTACACATAAATTTGCCGATGCACTTATGAAAAGAGATATCCCTTCTGCATGCGAACAGATGAATAAAGAGACCGCCATCAGAAGGAAGATGACGCCTGAAGTACTGGATGAGATCGGAAAGGCGCTTGTTGAATCCGCCAAGAAAACGAATTGTGGTGCAAGATTCACAGGAGCGGGCGGTGGGGGTTGTATATGGGCGTTGGGTCGCTCGGAGGATATTGACAAACTTAAAGGCACATGGGAAGGTATTCTTTCAACAAGAAAGGATGCTGGCCTGTTGAGAGCGAAAATTGATTCACAAGGGCTTTTGTAGACTTTCTTGACGAGAAAATAACTAATAAATAAATTAGATACTCGACATAACTTTTGCCAATGGAAAATGTTACCGAGGCCTTCTCACAAGTGCCTATTTATCCCGAATTAAACTTCTGCATACATAGAATGAATAAATTAATATAGACATATGTGATCATATTTACGAGAGTAAATACTTAGTATAATAAAGTGTAATGGCCGCTGGCTACAAGTTGAATAAAAAGTCCAGCCTAACCGACTAATCACAAAAAGATGAATAAGGAAGGGAAAATGAATTTTCAGGATGTAATCATGTCGCTAGAGAAATTCTGGGCGCAAAAAGGATGTGTAGTGGCCCAGCCGTATGATATGGAAGTCGGCGCCGGGACATTTCATCCCACCACGCTTTTAAAAGCGCTCGGCCCCGAACCCTGGAATGTTGCTTATGTTCAGCCGTCGAGGCGGCCGACCGATGGTCGATACGGTGAAAACCCGAACCGGTTGCAGCATTACTACCAGTATCAGGTGATTTTGAAACCTTCTCCTTATGATGTTCAGCAACAGTATCTTCAGAGCTTGAAAGTGCTGGGCATAGATCCTTTGGAGCACGATATCCGATTTGTGGAAGACGATTGGGAATCCCCTACTTTGGGTGCGTCCGGTCTTGGATGGGAAGTGTGGCTGGATGGAATGGAGATTACCCAGTTCACCTATTTTCAATTATGCGGCAGTGTCGAGTTGTTTCCCATATCCGTAGAACTCACATACGGGCTGGAACGTATCGCCATGTATCTGCAAAAAGTGGACAGTGTGTTCGATTTGAAATGGACTGATACGGTGACTTATGGCGATGTGCACCATCAGCAGGAAGTCGAACAGTCGACTTACAATTTTGAAAAGGCGAATGTAAACATGCTTTTAGAGTTTTTCAATCAGTATGAGACCGAATCCGCGCGAATGATTGAAGAAAAATTGGTGCTTCCGGCCTATGAATACTGCCTGAAATGTTCGCATACGTTTAACCTTCTCGATGCTCGAGGCGCCATCAGTGTTGCCGAAAGAACCGGTTATATCGGCCGAATAAGAAATCTTGCCAGAGCATGTGCGGAAGGATATCTGAAGCAAAGAGAGGCCATGGGATATCCTTTGATGAAAAAATAAAGAATCCGTGCCCAAAAGATTCGGCTTAGAAAATGGGATATAGAAAATAGGAAACAGGAATTAGAAAATAGATCACCGTAAATTTCCAGATTAAAAGTTTTGGTTTTTGGTGATTGGAATTTGTGATTTTAAACACGAGACAGAGGTGACTATGAAAAGTTTATTGCTTGAGATCGGAACGGAGGAAATCCCGGCGGGTTATATTGAACCAGCGCTTGAATTCTTATCGTCGATGCTTTTACAGAAAATGACCGACGTTCGCATCGAACACGGCAACGCGAAGGTATTTGGTACGCCGAGACGACTTGCAGTAGAAGTTCAACAGGTGGCAGACAAACAGAAATCTTTAACCTCCGAAGAATTGGGGCCGCCGGAAAAAGTCGCTTTTGATAAAAACGGCAACCCCACAACGGCTGCATTGAAATTCGCAGAAAAGGTCGGGGTCTCCGTAAACGCCTTAACGGTAAAAGAGACCAAAAAAGGCCGTTATGTCTGTGCGCGGGTTGCGGAGCGAGGACTGGCAACCCGGACGCTTCTTAAAACCATACTGCCGGAAGTGATCCTGGCAACGCCCTTTCCAAAAACCATGCAATGGGCGGAACTCAATATCACCTTCGCCAGACCGATACATTACATCGTGGCCATTTTGGGAAATCAGATCATTCCGTTTGAAGTGGGAGCCACAAAGAGCGGGCGATATTCCTTCGGGCACTATTTTATGCAGCCAAGGAAAGTGAAAATCTCTTCACCGGATGATTACGTGAAAACCCTGAAAGATGCCCAGGTGTTTATCGATTTTGAAGAACGGCGAAAACTTGTTGAAAATGAAATTAACAAAGCGGCCAAAGGCGTCGGCGGCAAGGTATTCCCGGACGAAGAGCTGATTGATATCAATAAGAACCTGGTTGAATTTCCCATCGCCACGGCAGGAAAGTTTGACAAAGAGTTTCTGGAAATACCCGGCGAGATCTTGATTACCGCCATGCGTCATCATCAAAAATATTTTGCCGTGGTTGATAACGACGGCAACCTCATGCCCAGCTTTATCGCCGTGAACAACACCCGAACAAAAGATATGGCGCTTGTGGCCACCGGGCATGAAAGGGTGCTGAGAGCCCGTCTTTCGGATGCACAATTCTTTTTCAAAAGCGATGTGGAAGAATCCATGGATGATTGGGTCGAGAGGCTCAAGGGTGTTCTTTTCCAGGCCAAACTGGGAAGCATGTATGAAAAGGTTCAACGGATTCAAAAAATTGCAGCGTATCTGGTGAATGCCACAGGACAGAAAGAGAATGTAAAAAAACAGGTGTTGAGGGCCGCTTGGCTGTGCAAGGCCGATCTGGTCAGTCAAGTGGTATACGAATTTCCGAATTTGCAGGGCATTATGGGAAGAAATTATGCTTCGATAAAGAAAGAACCCAAAGCCGTAGCGGCCGCCATAGAGGAACATTATCGGCCGACCTATTCCGGAGGCCCCCTTCCGGAGACCGAAATCGGCGGGCTTCTCAGTATTGCCGACAAGATAGATTCCATTTGCGGATTTTTTTCCGTAGGGCTTGTTCCTACCGGCGCGTCTGATCCCTATGCGCTTCGCCGGCAGGGAATCGGCATTATCCAGATCATGAATGACCGGGGCTTTTCATTTTCCTTGAGAACGTTGATTGAAAAGACTCTGAGCATTTACGGTATAAAAGGCGCAACAAAAATCAAAGAGATTTCCGATACGATTTACACATTCATACAAAACCGCATGACCTATCAGCTGGTAGAGGAGGGTTTTTCCAAAGATGTCATTGCGGCGGTTGCCCAAGCGGATACGGATCATGTGCCCAATGTATGGAATCGCGTGCGTGCGCTTCAAAACCTGAAAGCAGCGGCGGATTTCGAACCTCTGGCCATCGCTTTTAAACGCGTGGTCAATATAATTAAAAAGGCTGATCTTCCCGCCCGCAAGACGGTCAATGAAAAATTGTTTGAACACGCATCCGAATCCAAATTGTATTCGGCCTATCAAGATCTCAAAGGAAAGGTGTCGAGTCATATTGCCAAAGGACATTTTGATCAGGCGCTTCATGAAATTGCCCGGTTGAGAGATCCGGTGGATACTTTTTTCGACAGTGTTATGGTCATGAGCAAAGAGAAAAAAATACGGAACAACAGGCTGAGCATGCTGGCACTCATCGCGGATCTGTTTGACACCATCGCAGACTTTTCAAAAATATCGACATGATGTGATTGGTGAATAGGAAAGAGCAAAGAGAAAAGAGTGTAAGGTAAACCAAGAATATACATGAATATTTTGAAAAATAAGAAAGTAAGAAAGGGAAGAGCAAGAAGGTGAGAAGGTAGGAAGGTAAGAAGGTTGGCATGTTTTAGAGTCTCCGACCTTCTGATTTTCTAACCTTCCCATCTTCTAATTACATTTATGTCCATTTGCGGTTATCTATTTTCTAATTCCTATTTCCTGTTTTCTAAAACCATTGGGGTGTCGTCGAAATGAAAGCCATGGTATTAAATGACATCTGCGATCTTAAGAAAAACAGAAGTCCTCTTCAACTAAAAGACCTGCCGGTTCCTACTCCCAGAGAAAAAGACATCTTGGTAAAAATATCCGTCTGCGGTGTTTGCCACACCGAGCTGGATGAAATTGAGGGAAGGACCCCCCCGTCTCGGTTTCCCATGGTTTTGGGGCACCAGGTTGTGGGAAGGGTCCAAGAGACCGGACCCCATGTCAGCCGATATAAAGCAGGAGACAGGGTCGGGATCGCCTGGATTTATTCAGCATGCGGCAGTTGCACTTTTTGCAGACAAGGCCGGGAGAACCTTTGCAAAGCATTCAGGGCTACCGGCCGGGATGCCCATGGCGGATATGCAGAGTATATGACGGTGCTCGAGGACTTTGCGTTTAAAATTCCGGATGTTTTTAACGATTCCCAGGCAGCGCCGCTGTTATGCGCCGGCGCCATCGGTTACCGATCTTTGAGGCTGGCCAACATCAAGGACGGACAAAACCTTGGACTGACCGGTTTCGGGGCATCGGCCCATCTGGTCCTAAAAATGGTCAGGCATAAATATCCGGACACGAAAGTTTTTGTTTTTGCCAGAAGTGAGAAGGAAAGGGATTTCGCCCTGGAGCTGGGGGCAATCTGGGCAGGAGATACCGAGGACATTTCGCCGGAAAAGCTGGACGGGATCATCGACACAACACCGGCATGGAAACCGGTTGTTGCAGCATTGAGCAATTTGAACGTCGGCGGAAGGCTGGTGATCAATGCTATTCGCAAGGAAGACAGAGACAAGGATTATCTGATGAAATTGGATTATCCCGAACACCTCTGGCTGGAAAAGGAGATAAAGAGTGTGGCCAATGTGGCCAGGAACGATGTCAGCGAATTCATCAACCTGGCCGCCCAAATCCCCATCATACCGGAAATCCAGGAATATCCCCTGGAATCGGCAAACGAGGCCCTGCTGGAACTGAAAGACAGAAAGATACGAGGGGCAAAAGTCTTAAACCTAAGCTGAGCTTTTCAATTTTTTAAAATGGTTAATTAATCCTATTTTTAAGGTATTCTGACATTTTATATTTCAACAATTTGAAACCCTGCGGGATTTCCAATTTCACCACATCTACTGCGTCAGATGCCGTTCCGCATAGGCGACCTATAGCGAAACAACATCTTCTCCCGCGGAGCGGGATTTCGCTAAACTCAACTTGCTTATCCGAGGCAAACTTGAAAATCGCTCAACTTAGGTTAAAAATTGTTTAGAATTTGTTTAAAACCCTTCTAAATGAGTGTTTGTTTTTCACCGCCCATTCGCTTCGCTCATTCGAGACGTAGAGTTCGCAGAGAATAATAATTTTTCCATTGCCTTTGACCCTGCTTGCTGCGGGACAGAGACGCCGGCAATGGAAAATCACTCAGCAGCTTACGCTGCGAAAACTACATAAGTTATCAAATATTTTGAGACGATGTGAAAAGCAAAAAATACTCTGTGTCCTCTGAGACTCTGCGATGAATAAATTGGTTTTTAAACACAGAAAAGCGGCTCAAAAAAGAAGTATGGACAAGAAAAATATTCTTTTTACCGGCCCTCCGCAATGCGGCAAATCGACCCTGATTGAAAAGATTGTAAAGAAAATCGTTACACCGGCAACCGGATTTTTTACCCGGGAAATCCGGGAATCGGGAAAGCGGGTGGGATTCTCCATCAATACGCTGGATCATCGCACAGGGGTGCTGGCGCATCAGGATATCCAAAGCCGTTTTCGGGTTGGACGATACGGCGTCAACCTTGAGGATATTGATATGATAGCAGTGCCTTCGATGATGCCGGACCGACCGGACATGCTGATCGTGATCGATGAAATCGGCAAGATGGAATGCTTTTCCGAGCTGTTTAAAAAAACACTTGTAAGCCTTCTCGATTCGAAACACCGGGTTCTCGGGTCGATCACAATGAAAGGAGACCGGTTTATCCGTCAGATCAAGGCAAGGGATGATGTTATGCTGATAACGGTGACGCTAAAAAATCGGGATAAATTGGAAAGCATGTTTTTCAGGGGCCAACTGCCCCCCGATCCCTTTTTGGATTGATGATTGAAGGCGTCGTTTTTCTCAGCTTATTAAAATATTATATTGACATATTAATATATTATGCTGTACGTTAATACCGAATCGTAATTAACGAATCGTTAATACCGTAAATGGTGGATCAACATGGAAAACCCGTTTAAATTCGGCGGAATTGTTCGCGGACCATTTTTCGCGGACCGAGAGCAGGAACTGGATGAGCTTTTTCGTGAAATGAGCAATTTGAGCAGGATTTTTCTGATTTCTCCAAGACGATACGGAAAAACCTGTCTTCTCTTTAATTTGATGGACAGGCTCGACGACATCGGAATAGCTTCTGCATACATAGATCTCAATGCGTATCCCGGCCTTGGAAATTTGGCTGAAGCATATACATATCGCACGACTAAAGCCCTTGAGACAAATACTGATAAGTTGATGAAAATTTTTTCAAGTCTTCGACTTCTTCGGCCAAAGATATCGGTTGGATCCAATGGGTCGATAAGTGCTGGGGTTGAGGTTGCCGTTCAGGAGAAGGCGTCTTTTTCCGCGCTGATCGAAGGTATGAAGCATGCAGATCGGCTTGCAGCGAAGCAAAACCGGAAATTGACCGTTATTATTGATGAATTTTCCGATCTCACAAAGTTTAACGGCCATGAGCTTGAAAAGGCGCTCCGTTCGGAAATCCAACAGCATGAGCACATCGGTTATATTTTTTCAGGTTCGGAAGAATCGGTGATGCTTTCCATGGCAAAGGATCGAAAGCGGGCATTCTACAAATTGGGACGGATTATGGGACTCGGTCCCATCGAAAGAAAACCGTATACCGACTTTATCATGAACTGGCTATACAAAGGAAACTACACGGCAGATCGAAATGATGTGCAAAAGCTGTTCGAACTGGGCGATGACATACCGCACAATATTCAGAGACTTTGTCATAACATGTGGGAAATTACCCGCGAAAACAGAGTAGTCGCGCCGGAGTTGATTGATCGGCTTCCGATGATCATTGCGCAGCAAGACTCGCCACATTATGAATTGTTGTGGCGATCCGTATCACAACAGCAAAAAAAACTTTTGATGGCCATGAGTGCCGACCATGATCCCAAGCCTTTTTCAAAGGATTTTCAACTGACATACGGTATCGGTCCTTCATCTTCCATAAAAGCATCCCTGGATTCTCTTGTCAAAAAAGGAATACTCTATAAAACCACCGAGGGAAAGTACCAATTTTCAGATACTTTCATGCCATGCTGGATAGATTATATCGGCGATAAGAAACAAGGCTGGTAATAAAATGGGATAAAATCGCCCTTTCGTTCTTCATCCTGCCTCCGACTTCCCGGCCCCCTGATCCGTTTTTTCTATTGATTTTATATGGTTTTTTTCTTACTAAGTAGGCTAAACAAACAAAGTTTTATAATTTCTACCGGCTACTGCAAAAATTGCTCCTATTCCGCTGCAATTATAACCATTTGATATGAATCTATTTGTTTCATATCTGTGAGAACTTTGAAAAATGTTCAATTTTGCCTGCCCCGTTATACTCGCATTTAATATTTAACCGGGATTCAAGTCCAAGGCAAGCGAGAATTTTAGCCACAGAGATACATTTAGTATTTTTCGAGGATTAAAATTTGAGTCTAACGCCGGAAT
>Ga0209536_100013567_pt1 | contig 11741 bp, 10 predicted proteins | sample DeeMarSeWOR28_12_FD_187461 | JGI IMG/M metagenome (GOLD analysis project Ga0209536, IMG submission 187461) | Marine sediment microbial communities from White Oak River estuary, North Carolina - WOR-2-8_12 (SPAdes) (version 2) | ecosystem: Environmental > Aquatic > Marine > Intertidal zone >... | reverse complement strand
TGGGTTTAGAACGTCGTGAGACAGTTCGGTCTGTATCCGCCGTGGGTGTTGGAGACTTGAGGGGAGCTCTCCCTAGTACGAGAGGACCGGGAGGGACTGGCCTCTGGTGTACCTGTTGTCCCGCCCGGGGCAGCGCAGGGTAGCCAGGCCGGGAAGGGATAACCGCTGAAAGCATCTAAGTGGGAAGCCCACCCCAAGACGAGGTCTCCCAGAGCATAAGCTCTCTGAAGGTCCCCAGGAGACCACTGGGTAGATAGGCGGCAGGTGTAAGCGGAGTGATCCGTTCAGCCGAGCCGTACTAATCGACCGTGAGGCTCAATTCCCTCTATGAATTGTGCGCGCACACGCATTGTTTCGCTCGCCCATCCTGATTTCAGTATAGATCACTGGCCCTTTCCGGTGGCCATAGCGAGGGAGAAACACCCGATCCCATCCCGAACTCGGCAGTTAAGCCCCTCAGCGCCGATGGTACTGCGGGCGAAAGCTCGTGGGAGAGTAGGTCGCCGCCGGAGCTATTCAAGACAAACGCCGTAGGCTCGTTCCGAGTCTACGGCGTTTGTCTGCTTATGCGGGAAGCTCACCCTAAGAACCATCTGCGGGTGCCCCCTGAACCTGGACTCGCCGCCGGCTCGAATGCACATCATTTGACATGTGCTATCTATAGGATATAAAATAGCTTATGGCTGTAGAGAAATCACATGAAGGCGGGGGCGCGTCAGCCACGGACCGCTTCCGGTGTGGCTACGTGGCCCTGGCCGGTCGGCCCAACGTGGGCAAGTCCACTCTGCTCAATGCCCTGGTCGGCGAACATCTGAGCATCGTGTCGGCTAAAGCTCAGACAACCCGCGAACGCGTGGCGGGCATTCTCTCCAGCGATACTTTTCAGATTCTCTTCATCGATGCACCCGGATTGCTTGAACCGCGCTATGCGCTTCAAGAGGCGATGCGCGGCGCCGCCGTGGCCGCCATGAAGGAAGCTGATGTCGTCTTGTTCGTCGGCGACGCAACGCGGCCCAGCACACTCCCCGGTGCGGACTTCTCGCGGGAAAGCGATGGCCGCTCAAGCCACGTGGTCGTTGCGCTCAACAAGGTCGACCTCGTCGATATGGTCGTGCGCGACGCGTTGCTGGAGGAGATAGCTGGGGCGGGGTATCGTGCGCTCGCCATCTCCGCGCTCACCGAGGAAGGGCTCGCAGATCTGCTGGAGTTGCTGTTGCCGTTGCTCCCCGAGTCTCCTCCCTTGTTTCCTCTGGACGAGAGCGCAACGCAGCCGGTACGGTTCTTTGCCCAGGAGTATGTCAGAGAGGCCTGCATGGATCTCTTCCAAGAGGAGGTCCCTTACAGCATCACGTGTCGCGTAGACGAGTTCCGTGAAGATCAGAACCCGATCTACATACGCGTCATTATTTACGTGGAGAGAGAGAGCCAGAAGGGAATAGTGATCGGCCGCGGTGGCTCAGCCATTAAGAAGGTAGGCGAGCGGTCGCGCCAGCGGATAGAGTCACTGGTCGGGCGTCGCGTCTTCCTCGAGTTACGTGCGAAGGTCTTGCCCGCTTGGTCGCGCAAGTACGCGCAGCTGAAACAGTTGGGCTTCCGTACCACACCCCCCGGTGGTGGCGGGCAGAAAGCCCCCTAGGGTATATTGGCAGGCAAGGAAGGGGTTTTATGCTCGACGAATCCATGCGTGAAGTGCTGGCCTGCCCGAAATGCAAGGGAAAGCTGGATTACAGGCCGGAAGAGTCGGCGCTCTTGTGTAATGCGTGCCGTCTGCGCTACACTATTAGCGATGGCATTCCGGTCATGTTGATCGATGAGGCCGAACCTTTCTAATTCAGCGCTCCTAGCCGTCCTGCTGGCTGTTCTTGGAGCTCCTCTGAGCGTGGAAGCCCAGGAACTGCCGGTGACGGAGGGCGAGTCGAGCGGTGCACGCTTAGGCTCCGCAGCTGCGAGCGAGGGCGCCACGTTCTTGCTGTTGCCGGTGGGCGCTCGTGCGGTTGGCATGGGCGGGGCGGTTACGGGCATGCGCGGCAGCGGGGACTTGTTGCTGTGGAATCCGGCCAGCGTTGCGGGCATTGAGAAGATCGGTTTGCTGTTCAATCACAGCGAATCCGTCTTCGAGACGCAATCCGAAGTTATCTCACTCGTTTGGCCTTTCGAGTCTGTGGGGAATTTCGGCGTCACCTACTACCTGGTCGACTACGGCGACCTGCCCAGCACCAGCAGCGAAGGCACCGTGCAGGGCACGATCAATTTCCGCAACCAGGAATTCCTTCTCACCTTTGCGGGTCATATCGTCGAGAGGCTGGAGTTGGGCGTCAATTACAAATTAGTCCAGCTCGTGTACCAGTGTGATGGTTTGTGCACCGGTCAGCAGTCGTTCACCAGTACGACCCACGCCATCGACTTTGGCCTTATCTACGACAAACTTGCAGGCTTGCCCGTTGCTCTGGGTGCCTCGGTCCGGCACCTGGGTCCGGCGATGAAGGGCGTCGCACAAGAAGACCCGCTTCCGACACGCGTTCGCGTCGGCCTCGCGTATCAAGTCCTGACTCCTAGTGCTGAAGGCCAGATGTTCGGACTCGCGTTGGCGGTGGATTTCCAAGACCAGTGGCGTGATATCGGTGATCCCGACGTGTTGCTGGGTACCGAGTTCGGTGTCGGTGAGATGTTCTTTCTGAGAGCCGGCTATGCGTTCCTGGAGTCGGGTCTTGGCGGAGCGTCCCTGGGGCTGGGGCTGTCTTACGATTGGTTCTACTTGGACCTGAGTCGCGGCTTCGACGACATCGCGGCGGCGACTGGCGATGCGGCGGTTCAACTGACTTTCGGTGTGACGTTTTGAAGCTCTGCCAAGCCTACTCAAGCACTGCAGCCTTCCTTGGGAAGGCGTTTTTTTTGCCAGAGACTGGGAAGGAAGTCCGAAGATGATCGAGGCTAGCGCAGTAGTTCGCTATTTGCAGGATCGGGCGGATCGGCCGCTGCGTGCCAAAGACATCGCTCGGGTGCTGAAGATCGACGCGCGTGAGTACCCAGCCTTTAAGCGACTGTTGCGTGAGCTCGAAGAGACAGGCCAGGTCTATCGGGCCCGGCGGGGCCGGTACGCTGTGCCGAGCCGTATCAACCTCGTAGTTGGGACTCTGCAGATCACTCGTGGAGGTCCTGGCTTTGTCGTGCCGGACGCGGACGGAGATGATGTGTTCATCCCGGTGTCGCAGCTGGGAAACGCTTATGACGGTGACCGGGTAGTCGCCCGGATCGAGCGTCGCAGGCGCGGCTGGAATCCGGAAGGGTCGGTCGTGAAAGTGCTCGAGCGGGCGCGAACGAGTATAGTCGGCGTCTATCGGCGTTCCGGTCGCTACGGATATGTGAAACCGGGAGAAGAGACTCTACGGCGGGATGTCTTTGTCCCATCCGGAAGCGAGGGTGCAGCAGGGGACGGAGAAGTCGTTGTGGCTCGCATCGTGGATTGGGGAGGAGACCATCAAGATCCGGTCGGTGAGGTCACGGAAGTGCTGGGCCGAGTCGGCGAACCAGGAGTCGATGTCCTCTCGATCGTCCACGCGCACGAACTACCGGTCGACTTCTCTCAGGATGTACTGGAAGAGGCTGAGGCGTTGGCGTCGAGCGCGCACGAGCCAGAGCACTTCGAAGATCGAGATGACTTCCGTGATTGGCTGACTTTTACCATAGATCCGGCCGATGCGAAGGATCACGATGACGCCATCTCCATCGAAACACTCGATGATGATCGCTGGCGAGTGGGCGTCCACATCGCCGACGTTTCCCACTTCGTACTGGAGAGATCGGCTATCGATCTCGAGGCTCTCCACCGCGCGACTAGCGTCTACCTCGTGGATCGTGTCCTGCCTATGCTGCCCGAAGTTCTGTCCGGAGACCTGTGCTCGCTGAGGCCTGGTGAAGATCGGTTGACCCTCTCGGTTCTTCTCGAAATGGACTCGAGCGGCGAAGTGCTGTCGATGAAGCTGGCCTCTGGCATCATCAACAGCCGCTTTGCCTTGAGCTACGAGCAAGCGCAGGAGATCATCGACGGAAGTCGATCGTCCGATGGGCACTTGCGTGACGCCCTGCGACGGCTGCGTGATCTATCGGTAAGACTACGTGTTCGGCGACAGGCACGTGGAGGTCTCGATTTCGACCTACCCGAAGCCCGTGTGGTCGTCAACTCGGCCGGCGAGCCGACTCACGTGCAGCGGTTGCTCAGGCTGGAGACACACCGACTGATAGAGGAGTTCATGATACTGGTCAACGAGTCTATCGCGCAGTTGGCCAAGAAGAAGAAGCTTCCCTTCATTTACCGTATCCACGAAGCCCCGGATCGAGATCGCTTCGAGCGCCTGCGCGAGTTCGTAGCCGGATTCGGGCTCAAGCTCCCAAAGGACGGCAACCGCTCGCCCGAAGCTCTGCAGAAACTGCTCGCCGCCGTGGAGGGACGCCCCGAAGAAACAGTGGTCTCAACGCTCACTTTGCGGAGCATGAAGCAGGCACGATATAGTGCAGAGCGGCAGGGACATTTCGGGCTCGGCTCTCGCGCCTACACTCACTTCACATCTCCGATCCGCCGCTACCCGGACCTGGTCGTCCACAGAATCATACGCGCTGCATTGTTAGAACGGTCCACGGTTCCGGAAGCACTGCACGAGCAGTTGAGGATTATAGCGCTGCGGAGTTCCACTCGGGAGCGCGAGGCGATGGAGGCCGAGCGCGATTCAATCGAGCTGAAGAAGATCGAGTACATGGAGCGCCATTTGGGTGACGTATTCGATGGTACGATTAGTGGTATTACATCCTTTGGAGCCTTCGTCTTGCTGGACGATGTGTTAGCTGAGGGCCTTATCCATGTCAGCCAGCTGGATGATGACTATTACAGTCACGTAGAGAGCGAGTATTCCTTGGTGGGCGAGAAGAGGAAGCGACGGTTTCGATTGGGAGACCGGATAAGAGTGCAGGTGGTCTCGGTTGACCGGGAGGCTCGAAAGCTGGACCTTGGAGTTGCCCAGTGACCCCGAGGGCGTATGTCAAATTGACGGCTTGTCAGGCCGGCAGTATGTTGAACCAGGAATTCACTTCGGACTACGACACACTTCGCATAGATGCCGCTAGCGCCAGTCATCGTATTCTATTCCTCTGCTGATTCGCATCCTCCGCAGGCTTTAATGGTCCATGTGGAGAAGCAGATGTCTACCCTGGTCAAGACTCACGCCGCTAGCGAAGTATTGGCGCTCGTCAACCGTAGCCACCCGGCGCTCGTCGTCCTCGATGGCGACGGGGCAATCGAGGAAGTCTGCAATCTGATCTCCACCCTCAAGTCGGATCCGTTCAGCGCGATCGTGCCGCTGGTCGTATGGTCGGACGAGGTGGGAGCAGATGTTATCGGCCGAGCGCTCGAGGCTGGGGCCGACGACTTCTTGAAGCACGGCATGGACGAGCGTGAGAAGGTGTTGCGCTTGGATACCGTTGCCAGACGCGTCGAGCGGGATGTGAGCGTACACCCGACGACTCGGCTACCCGGGACGGCGATGATCGAGCGTGATATTGCCGCACGGCTCGGCGAGGGCGAAGCCTTCGCCGTCTGCTATGCCGACATCGACAGCTTCAAGGAGTTTAACGATCGATACGGTTACCATCAGGGCGATAGAGTGATTCTCTTGACGTCCAAGATCTTGAGGGACGTCGTCAAGGCCTATGCCCCGAGCGGATTCATCGGGCACATTGGGGGGGACGACTTCATCTTCAATGTGTCGCTAGATATCTTTGAAGCGTGTTGCCGCGAGATCATCTCGATATTCGATACGCTGATACCATACCAGTACTCGGAAGAGGACCGGAAAGCCGGATTCTTCTGGGGGAAGGACCGACGAGGACAGCTTCACCGAATTTCCCTTATGACGCTGTCGATCGGCGTGGTCACGAACCATCAGCGGAAGTTCAGCCATCCGGCTCAAGTCGGCGAACTGGCGACAGAAATGAAAGCCTACGCCAAGACCAAACAAGGCTCGATCATGGTGGTTGATCGGCGACTCGGCCAAAGAGATGGCGCTCCAGCGGGGTCCAAACGGGAACAACGAAAGACATGAGGGAAAGACCATGAACGTCTCCTGCCCACAGTGCAAAACCGTCTTTCGGGTGGATCCGAGCAAAGTCCCGGTCGACGGAGTACGAGCCCGTTGCTCGGTCTGCGGGGGAGTGTTCGAGGTAGCCTCGCAAGAAGATCAGAACAAGCTCGCCCCCGTGACAGCTGCCGCCGAGCCTGCCCTAGTCGAATCGGTGGCGACCGCGCCCGAGGTGGTGCCGGAGCCGATCGATGATGAGAAGAAGGGGGAGGTCGAGCCTAAGAAACCTATCACACCACCGCACATCGTCCCGGTGGTGTCCGAGCCCGCCGACGCGGCTCCGGCTGAGCTCGAAGCGCCGAAAAGCGCCCAGCGCTTCCCCTTCGGTGCACCGGACCAGGATGCCCGGGCCCGCCGCCTGGCTCGAGCCCTGATCTCTGACTTGGCCGCCTATCATCCTGAACGCCAGGAGAAGGGGCTCAAGGAGGGACGTCTCAAAGAACTGTTTCAGGACGACCTTCGCAAGTCTTGGCAGGAGTATGTAGATCAGGTCGGACTCGATGTCGCGAAGAGCACGCCCTATTTCCGCGATGCGCTCAACGATATCCTGGCGAAGGGAAAGCGGGTATTCTGACGATTGAGAGGGTAGGTTGACCGACGGGGGATGTCGTAGATATTTGGCGCTCGGACCGAATCGACCTGGGGCCGTCCGGTTGGACGGCCCTATCGTTTGTGGTTATTATACTTACATGAATCATACGCAGTAGATTCTAACGAGTGAGGTGAAGGGTATGGCGGTGGCGACGGAGCTCGGCGTGCTCAGACGACTCGGGGAACGGGTCGAGGAGCTCAGGGGGTATCTTTGACATAGCCGCTAAGGGATCTCGGATTTCTGACTTGGAAGCTCTGACGGCGAAGCCGGGGTTTTGGGAAGATTCCGAGGGTGCACGCGGCGTCATGCAAGAATTGAACGAGCTGAAGAGTTGGGTCGAGCCCTGGACGGCGCTTGATCGCAAGGCCCGAGAGCTCGTTGAGCTCGGCGAATTGATCGACGCCGAGGGCGAGTCTGGAATGGAGGAAGAGTTTCGGGCTGAAGTCGAGCAACTTGAAAGCGAAGTTGAAGAACTCGAGTTCCGCAACATGTTGCGGGGCACCGATGCGGAGCGCGATGCTCTCCTGACGATCCACCCGGGCGCCGGAGGGACGGACTCTCAGGATTGGGCCGAGATGCTCATGCGCATGTACACGCGCTGGGCGGAGTCACATTCCTTCGAGGCGGCTGTACTCGATCTCGTTCCGGCCGATGAAGCCGGCATCAAGTCGGTGACGCTCGAGATACGCGGCCGCCATGCCTACGGTTACCTGCAAGCCGAAAAAGGTGTTCACCGCCTGGTTCGGATCTCGCCGTTCGACCAGCAGGCTCGGCGACATACGTCTTTCGCATCGGTCTTTGTTTATCCTGTAGTCGACGATGCCGTCGAAGTTGACGTGAGCCCGGAGGATCTTCGAATCGACACGTATCGGGCCTCCGGCGCAGGTGGCCAGCACGTCAACAAAACGGACTCGGCGGTCCGCATCACTCACATCCCCACAGGTATCGTCGTCTCGTGCCAGCAGGAGCGCAGCCAGCATCGAAATAAGAACACAGCGATGAAGATGCTCAGGGCAGCACTCTACGAGCAGGCGATGGAAGAGCGGCGTAAGAAGCGTGAGAAGATCGACCAAGCCAAGACCGAGATCGCCTGGGGCAATCAGATTCGCTCCTACGTTCTTCAACCTTACACGCTGGTCAAGGACCACAGGACTGAAATCGAGCAAAGCGATGTCCAAAGGGTCATGCAGGGCGACCTGGACCCGTTCATCATTGGCTACCTGAAACGATACGGGGCTCGAACGGCATGACGGAAACAGGTGAGGCACAGCACGTCATAGAGGCGCGGCGCGAGAAGATACGCCGACTCGCCGAGTTGGGCATCGAGCCCTACGCATACGGCTACGAGCCTAGCTGCTCCACCGAAGGTGCGATCCGCGACTTTCTGACGATGGGCGAGCAGACGACGGTGGCATGCCGTCTGGCTGGCCGCGTCAGATCGCTTCGTCCGCACGGCAAGACGACCTTTGCACATCTGGAGGACCGGGCCGGCAAGATTCAGGTCTACTTCCGAAAGGACGACTTGGGTGAGGCGCGCTACCAGCTCGTCGAAATGTTGGATCTGGGGGACTGGGTCGGCGTCGAGGGTTCGGTGTTCCGGACGCGTACGGGAGAGATAACGCTGAAGGCGAGTGATCTGCAGCTTCTGGCTAAGACGGTAAGGCCGCTGCCGTACGCCAAGGAAGAGACCGATGAATCAGGCGAGTTGATCGTCCACGGGGGGTTCGCAGACGTCGAGAGCCGCTACCGCCAGCGATACGCCGATCTCGCCGTCCACCCGGATGTGCGGAGTCTGTTCGTCACTCGGTCCCGGGCCGTGCAGGAAATCAGGCGCTTCTTGGACGACCGCGGGTTTCTACACGTGGAGACTCCTATCCTGCAGCCGATCTACGGTGGAGCTATGGCGCAGCCATTCAAGACCCATCATCGCGCTCTCGACATCGAGCTGTATCTTCGCATAGCCGACGAGTTGTACCTGAAACGTCTCGTCGTCGGCGGATTGGAGAGAGTATACGAGATCGGCAAAGTCTTCCGTAACGAGGGGATCGATCGAACCCACAACCCAGAGTTCTCGATGCTCGAGCTGTATCAAGCCTATACCGATTACGAAGGCATGATGGAGCTGACCGAGGCCCTCGTTCACCACGTTGTTACGGAAGTGTCAGGCTCTTCCGTCTTGACCTACCAGGGGCAGGAGCTCGATTTCCGGCCGCCGTGGCCCCGCTTGAGCTGGTATCAGGCACTGGAGAAGTACGGCTCTTTTGACTTCAGCCTCGCGGAGTTAGATGATGATGCCCTGCGCGCGTTGGCCGTCGAGGCCAGCGTCGAGGACGCTGACGACAAAGGACATGCCGCTCTTCTCGACGGGCTGTTCAAAGTGCTGGTCGAGGATCACCTCGTCGGACCGATCATCATCTACGACTATCCGGTCGAGTTGAGCCCGCTCGCCAAGCACAAGCGTGGTGGGGACTCGACTCTCACCGAGCGTTTCGAGGTTTATGTGGGCGGTCACGAATTGGCCAACGCGTTTAGCGAGCTGAACGATCCGTTCGAGCAGCGTGAGCGTTTCGAATCTCAGGTGCGCATGCGTGACGAGGAGGGGTGGGTGGAGGCTCATCAGGTCGACGAGGATTATATCGCGGCTCTTGAGTACGGGTTGCCACCTACCGGCGGCATGGGTATGGGAATAGACCGGCTGATCATGATCCTCACAGACCGAGCGTCAATTCGTGAGGTCATCCTGTTTCCGACTCTTCGGCCGGAGTAGCCGATGTCATTCGAGCTGTTTCTCGCATCGCGCTATCTATCAGCGCGCAGCCAGTCTCGCTTCCTGAACCTGATTACGGTCATCGCCATCGGCGGAATCTGTGTCGGCGTAATGGCGCTGATCGTCGTAATCGGGGTGATGTCCGGGCTGCAACGCGCCGTTCGGGAGGGTATCCTCGGAACCAACCCTCACATCATGGTCATGACCTACGGTGAGGGCCTGAGGCTGGAAGACTGGGAAGCGCCCCTCCTCCTGATCCGTGAGGATCCCGAGGTGACGGCTGTCGAGCCCTTCGTCTACTCGGAAGCCCTGATCTTCCAAGACGTGAATTATCAGCAGGGCATAGCACTACGCGGCATTCAGCGCGAAGCCACAGAGCGAATCGCCGATCAACTAACGTTGGGGGACTGGGCGTTCGACGAGACTCTCTCGGGCCTTCCTGGTATCGTTCTGGGTTTCCGGCTGGCCGACAGACTACTCGTTTACCCCGGCGATACAATAAGTCTGGTCTCCGGACAGGGGGCGGAGCTCACACCGGCGGGCTTTATTCCGAAGTTCAAGAAGTTCGAGGTGGTCGGCCTGTTTCGAAGCGGCATGTACGAGTACGACAATCAGATGGGCTACATTTCGTTGGCCACTGCCCAGGAGATGCTCGGTCTGGGCGATGCCGTCACCGCCCTGGCCGTCTGGGTGACCGATGCCTGGCAGGCCGATGTCGCGGCGGAGCGCTTGGAAGAAGCCCTGGGCTACCCGCACACGCTACGCGACTGGAAGAGCATGAATGAAGGGCTGTTCAACGCGCTCAAGTTGGAAAAGATGGGCATGGGCCTGGTCTTACTTCTCATTGTGCTGGTGGCCGCATTCAACATCGTCTCTACGTTGATCATGGTCGTCGCGGACAAGACCCGTGAGATTGGAATCTTGGGCTCGATGGGTTTGAAGTCCAAGAGAATCCTCAAGGTATTCATGCTGCAGGGGGTCATCATCGGAATCGCCGGGACTTTCCTTGGGCTTGTCGGCGGTCTCGCCGTGAGTTGGGCCATAGATTACTTCGGCTTGCTGACCCTCCCCGGCGACGTCTACATCATCAGTAGAATCCCGATCACCCTGAACCCGTTCGACCTGGCCTTGATCGTCATAGCCAGCATCTTGATTTCGTTCACAGCGACGATCTATCCCTCTCGGCAGGCGGCACGCTTGACGCCGGTGGAGGCGATCCGGCATGAGTGACGCAGCGCGGAAGCCCAACACAACGGGAGGTCTGGACCCCAAGATTGCCTTGTCCTGTGAGCATGTCTTCCGGTCATTCCGCGACAGCGACGGTTCCGATCTGCCAATCCTCATGGGCGTCGACTTGGAGGTGCGCGTCGGTGAAGTCGTCGCTATCACCGGAGCCAGCGGGGCGGGGAAGAGTACGCTGTTGCACTTGCTGGGGGGTCTGGATCGGCCCACGAGCGGCGAGGTCACCCTGGACGGTCTCCGGTTCTCGGGATTGGAGGAGCCGGAGCTCGCCGAAGTCCGTAACCGCCGACTGGGCTTTGTTTTCCAGTTCCACCACTTGTTGCGAGAGTTCACCGCGCTTGAGAATATCATGATGCCCTTGTTGATTGGTGGTGTTGAGGGCAGGCTGGCCCGGGCCCGGGCCGAGGGACTACTGCGGGAGGTTGGGCTCGAGGAGCGGGGGAAGCACAAACCTCCGCAACTCTCAGGAGGGGAAAGGCAGCGCGTGGCGGTGGCCCGGGCGTTGGCGACCGACCCCCTGGTCCTACTGGCGGATGAACCGTCCGGCAACCTCGACAACCAGACGGCGACGGGACTCCACGATCTGTTCTTCCGGCTGCGCGACGAGCGTGAGTTTGCGGTGGTGCTCGTCACGCACAATCGGGAACTCGCCCGCCGAGCGGATCGTGTTCTATGGCTGCACGACGGGTTGCTGCATCCCGTATCATTGACGACGGCGGAGCAAGAGGCAGTTTCGTGATGCTTTGCGACGATTGTGGCAAGAACGAGGCGGAGATTCATCTCACGCACATCGAGGACAACGAGATGAAGACGGTTCATCTCTGCCCTTCGTGCGCGGCGGACAAGGGACTGGACGCCGGAAGCGCGGGTAAGAACCTGCCTCTAACGGACTTCCTCGCACAGATGGGACAGGCTGCGCTGTCGGATGAAGAGGCCACTATCGCCGGGCCATGCAGCTATTGTCACACCACCGTTGATGATTTCAGGCGCAGCGGTCGGCTCGGTTGCCCTC
>Ga0209536_100013565_pt1 | contig 11742 bp, 14 predicted proteins | sample DeeMarSeWOR28_12_FD_187461 | JGI IMG/M metagenome (GOLD analysis project Ga0209536, IMG submission 187461) | Marine sediment microbial communities from White Oak River estuary, North Carolina - WOR-2-8_12 (SPAdes) (version 2) | ecosystem: Environmental > Aquatic > Marine > Intertidal zone >... | reverse complement strand
GTCATACACATCAAGATCACCATTAGAACGAGTCAAGTACGTACCAATATAGGTAAAAGCAGAACGACCAGGATACCTAATCCATAAAGATACGTTCTCGCCTCCACCAGGACCGCCGTTAAGATCAATGTCAACTTCAGAGTGAATCATGACTGTTGTATCAACGTTCATTATTAAATCCGCTTGTGCATTAACAGTTAGCATAGCAATGGGTGAAACAGTCATAGCAAACATCAGAAAAATCACAATCAAAGCGTTAACTCTGTTTTTAGACAATCTTCATTCTCCTTTATTTCTGTGAATTACACCTTGTTCCAAGATCCCATTTAAAATGTCGTAAGTAGGAGACTTTCTGACAAAAGTTATTTTAAATAGCTAGCTTACATTCAAATGAGGGATTGGAATTAGTATTGCCTAATCAAGATGTTGAAGCACTGGTTTCCCTGGGACTTTCAGCCTTCCAGAGCAAGATATACTTGACGCTTTTAAAGGTAGATGAAGCAAACGTATTAACAATAGCCAAGACCTCAAACGTCGCTCGCCAAGAAATCTATCGAGTAATTGGCGAACTACAAAATCGAGGTTTAGTTGAGAAAGTATTAGCTAAACCCGTTAGATATAAAGCCGTGCCAATAGAACAGATAGTCCCCAATTTACTATTACGCATAAATGAAGAAAAGAGTAGAGCGCATAACAAGGCAATGCAACTACTAGAACGACACAGAAACCGTAAAACGAAAATGCTTGACCACGAGAAAGTCGATAGTTTTTTGTTAATTAGTGAAAATACTGCACTTTCAAGCAGAATAAGAAACGCAATCGAAGTTACCCAAAAGAGTATGAAGCTTGTTACGCCGGGGAATAAGTTTGTGCCAGCACTTTTCGATCTAGCTGGTTATTTACAAGCCGCCTTGGAAAGAGGCTTGACGATAAAATGGCTTATAAACAAGCGCTTAAACAGAGATGAGGCCCCGGCAGTTCTATCAAAGTTATTAAAATTCCCTAATTTTAAACTGAGATATATTAGCGGAGCTTCATTGTTGACTTTTGGTTTATACGACAGTAATAGCTTACTTGTTGCTACTGATCCAAAACTCAATTATTGCCGGTCCCAAGCCTTATGTACAAATGTTTTTCCGTTTTTGGAATTGGCTAACAACTATTTTGATACGTTATGGATCAATTCTGTAGAAATTGAGCATAAATAAACGAATACCGCAGTTACATTGAAGAAGTAAAACTGGAACCTGAAAAAGAGGGATTCGCGAGTGATCCCTCCACTTGCTCGATGGTGCGAAGCCTACCCCGCTCGTTGAGAACATATCTTGGTCGGTTTTAGGAATTAAGTTGGCTATTCGCGTTTTCAATAGTAAAAAGAAGAAAAAGGTTTTTGGAGGTTTAAAACGGTGCGAATACTCCTATGAAGACAAGCCAAGCCAGCGCTGTCTTAGCCACAAAGCTTAGTATTATGTAGACTCGTTCGCCATATAGGTAGTCTCTCCAGCGACCTACGCCTTTGTATTGCAGGATCATGTTGAGGGCGAATACGTTGAACACTGAGAAGTAAATGAAGAATATTGAGTACACGAATGCTGGCGGTTCAGCGTCTGCTGACATTATTGCTGCTATGAAATATGCAAATAGCACTACCCATGGAACACCACCTGAAATACAGCCTACTATGAATGCTGACCAAGAAGTTTTTTCGGTTTTCTGGTTCACTAATTCCATAAAGTATCCAAACATTATCATCATTGCGTTCAACGTGAAGATCATCACGAGCGACCAGAAGTCCCAGATCCCTACGAACGTAGAAATCAGCACTATCATAATTGAACTTGAGAACGCGTATTCGTACCAGCGGTATGGGTTCATTCCTTTCTTAAGGTTTTCGTTATAGTCCTTGTTTTTTGGCCCTGCAATCAGAAAGTGTGCTGCAGCCGAAAGTAGAGGGAAAGAAGCAACGATTACTCCTAGATAGGTGAGGGTGAAGAATACCTGTGGATCTGGTGCTAAGTTGAAAACTGGTGGTGGTCCAGGGGTTATGTCGAGCTTTAAGTAGAAGGTGTATATGTCTTGTTCCCAAGTCAGAAGTGTACCCAAGGCGAGCATCAGTATTCCCTGTGATAAATGCAGGATTCCAGCGCCGAGGTTAAACCTCTTCAAATAACCAGAAGAGATAGGTGACTTTGCAATTATCTCCGTCCTTTCTTTATAATTCAAACAATCACCTCCCTGCTAAAACTATATTGGCTGTGAATTGATTCCATTACTTTATCTCTATTTGTTATAATTCTCTTTTAAGTTTGATAGCCCAAAACGGTGTCTATTCAGTCTCCAATGAATTTTGGATAATGGACTCAACCTCGTTGACAGGTTTTTCCCCTTCGATAATCAGCCATTTGCCAAGTGATGCCAATTCTAAGCCCTTTATTCTAATTTTTTGGAGCGCTTCTGGCTTTTCAAACATTTCAAATGCGTTGTCTCCTCTTTCTATGATTCTTTCGTAGGCTACTTCAGGTTTTATGTCTATGAAGAAGAGTTTTTCAGGTTTTGGCAAAATAGTGGTAAAGAGATGATAAGCCATTTTATCTATTGGCGAAGGCAAATACGCCGTTCCCAAGAAATAACGTACAAAAATTATGTAATCGTAGTCACGCCAACTATAAAGCAAAATTGAGTGCAGAACGTCAAGCATGTAAAACAATGCTGAAGCAAAGTGAGAGCTTTTACCTTTTGTTTGAAGAAAATGTTTGGCACGTGATCCAAAAAAATTGTCGCCAGAGGGATGAATCCGGAGACAAAACGTTTTACCTTGACTCTCCAATAATCTGGTTAGACTGTAGGCTTGAGTGGTTTTTCCTGAAGCGTCTAATCCATCGATAACAATGAACGGCATTTCATGTACCTCCACTAAACAATAGAAAAACTGAAGCCCCAAGCAGTGGAACTGTGATGTTGTCAAAACCTAGAGGCGAAAGGGCTTCGGCTATAGTCGATACTAAGGCAACCACTAAAGTTGCCATCAAAAGAAAATGCAGTGGCAGTGAATAAAGGGTTGAAAAGAAAAACAGACTGACTTCGATGCTGAGGAAACTCACCAGAAACATAGTTGCTGAGCCTTCTAGGCTTTTCTTTGTAAAAACATGATACTGCCTTTTGCCATATTTTTCACCAATTATTGCTGCTGAAGCGTCACCATACGCCATTGGCAACACACCTGCTGCGATTACGTGTGGTTTGGATGCGAAAAAGAGCGCTAACAGGGTATATGAAAAAGCATAGTAAACGAGACCTAGGTGATGCCCATCCTCAGTTATGCCCGTTAGCCCTTTAAGACGCTCGCTCAGAGTGCGGTTGGGTGAGTAGGGCGTAGCTAAGAATGTTACCAGTATAAATGGAGCTGCGACAAATAAGGGGAAGTTTAATGGGAAGGTATTTAGAGTGAAAAATGGAATTATGAAAGGCAAGTTGCCAATCATTATGTGTAAGAGCTTTCGGGCATGCTTGCCTGAAAACCCGAAATGTTTGAACCCTTTCCCCGAGACAACTATTGAAGTCAAAACATAAGCATAACACGCAACAAGCAGAATTATGTCCATAACCAATTTTTCGTCAAGCATTTTTATCCCTAAGAAAACTTGAAGGAAGTGTTTCTCCTGCGGTTATGAAAGTAGCATGGATGAAGAGTACAAGCTTCTTATTATTATGTTTCAAGAGCACTTTTCCATCCAATGCATACTCGATTATTTGTCTTAATAACTCTTAGTCCTATGCTTGAACCTAGCTTCAGTTTTTTTGCGTAAACAAATATATGTTAGCCAATAAATAGGAACAAACAAGGGAGAGAAATACCGAATTGAACAGAACCTTTCTGGTTATAATAGTAGTCGTTGTAGTCGCTCTCATTTGTGGAGGAATCTTCGCAGTCTTTTATTTTGGCACCTATAACAACATAGTTTCTCTTGAAGCCACAGCGGATGAAAAATGGGCACAGGTCGAACAAGAGCTTCAAAGAAGATACGATCTTATACCTAACGTGGTGAACTCCGCTAAACTCTACATCGAGTACGAAGGCTCCGTGTTGGAGAATATAACAAATCTCAGGAGCCAATGGACTGCAGCCAGCCAAACCGGGAATGTTGACTCCATCAACAATGCGACAGACGAGTTAGAATCAGGTCTTTCAAGGCTTATTGTGGTTTTCGAGAATTACCCTGAACTGGAAGCGTCTCAAATAGTCGAAGACATGATTATAGAGCTGGAGGGAACCGAAAACAGGATCTCAACCGAACGCATGCGATACAACGAAGCCGTGAGAGATTACAACATAGCCATCAAAGCCTTCCCAGGGAATCTATGGGCTTCAGGATGGGGATTTGAAAGCAAAGCATTTTTCGAAGCAAAAGTTGGCGCAGAAAACCCACCGCAAGTCCCCGGGTAGCACAGATGAGCGATAAACAAGTAATATCCAGAATATCAGGCAGAATATTTTTCGCAATTTTTGTTTTTACTCTTCTTCCTACACTGGTTCTCCCTGCTAAAGCCTACTTAATCCCTAATGATTGGATAGAAGAAATAGAATACTATGCCCTCCAAGTAGATCAGGAGACAACAGCCGAAATAGTTGTAGTGGTGCTCCAGTCCCTTACCGGACATGGGATAACAAACGGTGACAACAATGAAATAACAGATATAGTACAGCTTGGGGTCTACATTTTCAACGAGTTACCCTTAGAAACCTATGATGGCGACACGGTTGTTGGCATAGGAAAAGAGGGGAAAGATAACGGGGTCCTCGTCCTTGTTGCGATTCAAGAGCAGCAGTGGAGGATAGAAGTGGGGTATGGTTTGGAAGGCGAGATAACTGACATAGAGTCAAACACAATAGCGCAAGACTATTTGGTTCCGCAGTTGCGCGAAGACAACTATGGAGAAGCCCTTTACTACACCGTTGTTGCTCTCGCAAATGAGATACCTGTTGCTAATCAAACCGCCAATAGAGTTCGCGGATATTATTATTATGAGCAGGACAGTTCAGCAGAAGAAATTCCATTCTGGGAAACTGACTGGTTCATATTAGCCATCGTTCTGCTAATGATTTTGTTCGGGGTCTCTGCAGGTATTCCTGTATTTAGAAGAGGTGGGGGACGCGGCAAAGGTGGGCGCTCAGGCGGAGGAGGTTCCTCAGGCAGATGGTAAAAGTTGCATAATATAAAGAATCGGTTTTTTCAGGATTAAAAATAGTCAATTCTTCTTTTTTCTTCCTTAAATATTGCGTAAAAAAAATTTGGTTGGATGAGTGATCAATAGAGAAGCAAAGACACCTTGGGCGTCATATTCCTTCATAAATGTTAATGTTGCTGATCTACCAAAAATTGATATAGAGTGTCCCAAAAAAAGAGAAGTATAATCTTCAGTGATGATGTCCCATGACTAAAGCTTTGTTCTTAATTGACAGTTATCTCAAAGAAACAAAAGCCAAAGTCATTTCAATCAAAAATGGAAAGTACGTGACTCTCGACCAAACGGTCTTCTACCCAAAAGGCGGAGGTCAACCATATGACACTGGTAGATTAATCAAAGGCAAAGAGATCTACAATGTCGTTTATGTGGGCAAGTTTTCAGGTGAAATCTCACACGAAGTGGATGAAGATGGATTGCAGACAGGCGATGAAGTCTACTGCGTTCTGAATTGGGATAGAAGATATAAACTAATGCGTAGTCACACAGCTGCTCACGTCTTGGCATCTCTCCTCAATAGAGGAACGGGCGCATTTATCACAGGTAACCAACTTGAAGAAGATCACGTACGCTTCGACTTCAGTTTGGAAAAGTACAACAGAGAACTTCTTGAAGAGTATCTTGAAAAGGCAAACAAGTTATTCGGCACTGACGTCCCCGTGAAGTGGTACAAGTTGCCTCGAGAAGAAGCCATGAAGATTCCTGGGGTTGTCAAGATGGCAAAAGCGTTTCCACCTGAACTTCCAGTCCTGAGAATTGTTGAAATTGTCGGCGTGGACAGACAAGCGGATGGTGGTACACACGTTAGAAATCTTAGAGAAGTCGGAAAAGTCGAACTCATCAAAACCGAGAACAAGGGCAAAAACAACAGGCGTATTTACTTCAAACTAAATTGAAAAATGGGCGATGCGCGGGTGATGTCGCCACTTGCTTTTGGATTCGAATCTCACTCCTCATTAATCGATAAAAGTATATAGATAGTGAACTTTGACTATTTCTAAGAAAAGATGGAGTGTACGAGTTTGGCTAAGGTTCTCTTTATCGAACCACCTAAAGATTACTGGTTTGTCATGGGTGAATACCTCCCTCCTCCATACGGACTCCTCCAGCTTGCAGGCTACTTAGAAACCAAAATGCCCGGAACAGATATTGAAGTCCTAGACTGCCAAGCGATGTCACTTGATTGGAAGGGTCTAGAAAAAAGATTAGCCTCCTTTGATCCGGATATCGTTGCGACAAGCGGTTTCGCCACTTGCAATGTCTATGTTGCTGCCAGAACACTTGAAACCGCGAAGAAAGCGAATCCGAAAATACTAACAGTTGCTGGAGGTCAACATTTCTCGGCTACTGCCGAAGCGAGCCTTGAGAAATACCCGGAAATTGACGTAATTGTCAGAGGGGAGGGTGAAGAGACCATAGCAGAACTAACCAAAGCAGCAGAGGAAAACTCGAATATTTCAGGAATATCGGGAATATCTTTTAGAGTAAAGAACCGAATTTTACACAACAAGCCTCGTCCTCTCATCGATAATCTTGACACGTTGCCCTTTCCAGGCTATCATTTCGTCAAGGATTACGCACACCGATACCATTTCACTATGATGGCGGGTTCAAAAGCGAGGTATGGTATGGTTGAAGCTTCAAGAGGGTGCACGCATCATTGTACTTTCTGCTCACAATGGAAGCATTGGCAAGGCTCCTGCAGGTACAAATCAGTGCAACGAGTGGTCGACGAGATCGAATTTCTTTACAATAATTATGGAAGCAAGCTTCTATGGTTGACGGACGACAATTTCGGTTTAGGTCAAAGAATGGAAAATCTGTGCGATGAACTAATTAAGCGGGGATTTTCAGATGACATTAGCTGTTTCATGCAAGCTCGATGTGATGACGTCGTTCAAAATCAACGTCTTTTGTCGAAAATGAACAGGGCAGGAATCAATTGGTTACTTCTAGGAGTAGAAAGCAATAGTCAAAGCACCCTTGAAAGCTTCCGTAAAGGAACAAAGCCTGAGGACGCAGTTACCGCTGTGCGAGCTTTGAAACAAAACGGGATATTCTGCCAAGCAACGTGCATAATCGGTGAGCGTAGAGACACTCATGAATCAATTGAGGGTCTAAGGCAGTTTGTTAACGAATTGGATCCTGACCTAGCAATCTTCATGATGTTAACACCCTTTCCTGGAACTGATCTCTATGAACAAGCAAAAAATAATGGTTGGATTGAAAACTGGAATTGGGCTGATTACGATATGGTTCACGCTATAATGCCAACAGAAAGCCTAAACAGGGAGCAACTGCAAAACGAGCTTTACAAGTGTTATAGGCGCTTTTTCGGTTCTTGGAACAGACGAATAGAAGGGTTCTTCTCAAAAAACAAAATTAAAAGGAGAGCCTATCGATACATGGCGCGGCAAAGCATTTTAACGCAGTTAAAAAGCCTGGTATGAGCTGATAATCGTATGAGTTCAATTAATGTAAAGCACCTCAATTTAATCGAGGCTTTTTTGGTGTCAGTCTCAATATTTGGTCTATTATTATCAATATTCTTTGTTTTTTACACTTCCACAATCGCAGATGGTTTTGCATATCGTAATCTAGTAGTGGGCTCCGCATTTGGTGCAGTATGTGTTTTGGGAATCTACGCTGCGCTCTTTCCTAGTTCCTGTTTTACAATTCCCAAATTCCACAAAAGTAACAAGAATGACACATGGGCATTGAATATACATGAAACAGCTTTGCGGGCTCATCATCCTTTTTGCGAAAACTACGCTACACATATTTTGAGTGTTGGCAGCATGAAGTTTTGTGCAACATGTTCTGGACTGCTAGTTGGCGCGATTCTTGCTCTCTTGGGCACAGGTTTATACTTCTTTGGAAGCTTGAGCATAGGAGACCCAGCCATATTAGTTTTGACAGGTGCAGTCGGAGTTTCTTTGGGTTTGCTACAAGCGGCTTTGCCAAAGTTTAGCGTTGGTTTAACTCGATTTTTTGCCAGTCTTTTATTTGTTTTCGGAACCTTTCTAATGCTTGTTAGCATAGACATGTCAGTAAAAAATACTTTTATCGCTCTTTTTTTTGTCGTCCTGAGTATACTCTGGATTCTAACGAAGATAAGTCTCTCACAAAGAGATCACAGGTCTACATGTTCAAACTGTTCAGTAAAATCTTGTATACGGAAGAAAAAAAGGAGTTAGTTAGGGTTTCTTCTGCGAGCGACTTATGTTATATATTGCGCCCGCGACTATCAGAATGCCTATGATAATTATAATTACGTACCAAAACTCAAATGTTGCAGCGATTATACCTGTTTGCTGAAGCAGCATCGTGATCCCCCAGATTAGTATTATTACCCCAAATACGATTCCAGCTATTGCTCCGCCATGCGGTAGACCGAAGCATTCTTGCTCTGCTTTTCTCCGTTCACGACGACGAGAAGAAATCGTGCCTGTTTGCATACTCGCACCGCATTTAACGCAGAATTCCGCGACATCATCATTTTGTGTGCCACATTTCGGACAGTATACCATTTTGTGTGCCCCAAAGAGGGATTGTATGCGTTTTGCTAATAAGATTTTTGCCACTTGAAATTTAGATTAATAACGTAATGCTGTCATTAATCAAAAAATAGAAAAACTTGCAAAAATGTAGAAAAAAGGATTGTGCGGGAGACAAGCAGAGTTATTCTCGGCATTTGCAGACATATCACAGTCTCTTTCCATTATTATTTTTCAGCTGCAAGTAAAACTTGCATATTTGCATCTACGAAGTATCGAAATGATTTTTTGCCATACTTGTTCTCCAATTTTTGGATGTAGTTTTGCAGTGCATTGAGAGCGGCAACACCACCAATATTATCCATAAAAGACATTCTCATAACCCAACCCTTGCTACGTAGATAACCCGTGCCAGTAGTCAGGTCTTCCTCTTTGACCTCGTTTAAAGCAATAAGTTCACAGCAGACTCCAAATTCAGCTAAAGCCCTGAAAACATGGTCTTTCACAAAAGACCAAATCGCTAGAGTTTTTTGATTGCCTCGGTTAGCTATATAGGTTTTGGCATCCACAACAAGAGCAGCGTTCTTTTCTATCTCGAATTTGCCGTAAGCTCCAAGTATCCACAAGAACTTCGCAACATGAATTTTAAGGTTCTCAAGTTTATGATGTTGAGCGAATGTATCAGTGTCGGAGAGCCCTAATGAAGATCGGTCCAAGTTTGCCAGCAACTTGTAAACCGCTTTGAAAGAATTTGTCTGTTCCTTTGAGAAAGGCAGATTTTCAGGAGAGTCAACTATACCTCTTTTGGATTTGGGAGCTTTTGCAGGTTCCACAATTCTTTCTGAATCAATCGAAGCACGAATGCACTCCAAACGTCTTATTCCCTCAAAAGGTTCGACAAATACTCGGTAATCTTCTTCAGAAACCGGTCTACCCAACTTTTTCTCTATATTCTCACGGGTCCAAGCGCCACTTGTTGCTTTCAATGTATCACATGGAAAACTGGAACAATAGGCACAGTTTTTCACTCCCGTCTTATCTACGCATTGGCGTATCAGACACTTTCGATTGGGTAATCTTGATTCTTTCGGAATTTTGGCGTCTGGGGTTTGACATGTCAGACAGGGTGTTCTAATCGGCATATATCCCAGAATCCGCTTGGCATTGTTCCTATACTGTTCAAAATCTTTGGGGGTCATTTTCTCCCGCGGATAAGGCCCCCAAGGACAAGTGCTACAATCTATGCCACATTTGGCAACAAGATTTGACACTGACTAAATCTCCAATAAGAGGTCGCTGAAAAAGATAATAAAGCTTTCACAAACTAGTACAAGTTTTCCTGTTGAATATCTATTCTCTTACATCGCCTATATAGGTAACCAAGGAAAAGAATTACCTATAGATTCAGATTTAGAGTTGCATTGCTAGTTGCGCGAAGAAGTTGAGAAATACATTTCATAGGGGAATTGTACGAGTGAAAAGTCGGGAGTTTAATATAGGTTGCGGGCTTCTCTTCTTTTTTCCGCCTCTTCGTAGAAGCGCAAAATCTCATCAATTATCTCCACGTTGGAAAGTATCATTCTTTTGCAACAGTATCTTTTGATGCCCAAGCTGTCCAAAACGTCGCTGGGGTTTTCACCTGTTCTTATTCTTCGAGCGAACTCTTCCCAGCGGTCTCCAATCAGTTTGCCGCAGGTGAAGCATCTTACGGGAATTATCATTTCATATTTCTCCTTACCTGTAACTTTTCTGCGCTTTCGCCCGTGCGCCAGGACCTCCAAACTTTTTCGGTTCCTTTCTTCTGGAGTCTCCGGCAATCATGGTTCTATCATATTCAGTGAAAACTGTGCGTAGGTGACTGCTCTTTGTCCATTTCAACAGCGCGTTCGCTACAGCCATGCGGGCGGCTTCAGCTTGTCCCATATATCCTCCACCTGACGTTTTCACATCCATGTCCATCTGTTTCCAAACGTCTTCTCCAGCCTGTAGGAGAGGTTCCATAATTTTTTCGCGGGCGATTTCTGGCTCAAAAATCTCCACAGGGATCATGTTTATTCTTACTCTGCCGACGCCGGGTCTAACGACAGCGCGAGCCGCAGCAGTTTTTCTTTTTCCACTAACAACTATAACTTTTTTCGCAGGCATGTTTATTCACCTTGGTTCCATCCTATTTCTTTCGCCAATTCCGCAAGGGTTAAGTATGGTCCTTTTAGTTTTTCAGCTTGCGCTTCTTTAAGACTGATCATTTGTTGGTCTTTAAGGTCTTCGGGCACGCTAATAAATACCTTCAGTTTCTTAAGGGCAGTTTTTCCTTTCGGCTGTTTGAACGGCAACATTCCCCTCACGGTTTTCCGCAATATTCTGTCAGGTCTTCGATAGTGAAACGGTCCTCTCCTTGGAGCCCCGACTTCAAGGAATTCCTTGGCTTCTGCTACTTTGCTTTTCTTTTTTCCCGAGATAACCGCTTTCTCAGCATTAACTATTATTACTTTTTCGCCGCTCAACAGTTTTTTGGCGACTTTACTGGCCATTCTGCCGAGGATAAGTCCGTCAGCGTTTATTAGAGTAACAGGGTTTTTTCTGGTTTGCATTTACTTTTCACCGAAGTATCTTAATTTTTGAGCCTTTGGGGTTTTTTTCTACAAGCTCTGGAATCGATAAATATTTTGCTTTCGCCGCTGCAAGTTTTTCTTTCGCTTTGTCAGAGGCATTGAAGGCTGCTACGGTTACTGAGTGATCTAGGGTTCCGGCACCTAAGAGCTTGCCAGGCACAACTACGGCATCGCCTTTTTGAGTGTGCCTGTTGAGGCGACTCAGGTTCACGATGGCGCGTTGTTGTCTTGTCTTAGCTAAGTGTTTCGCTACATCGCGCCAAATATTTGCTTCTTTTTCTTTACCCTGTTTCTTCAGGAAGCGGATAAGTTGAATAAGTTCGGGGTTTGTGGATTTTGTTTCTTTCACTTTGCTTCCGCCTTTAACTGTTTTTTGAATTCTTTCAGTT
>Ga0209536_100013564_pt1 | contig 11742 bp, 7 predicted proteins | sample DeeMarSeWOR28_12_FD_187461 | JGI IMG/M metagenome (GOLD analysis project Ga0209536, IMG submission 187461) | Marine sediment microbial communities from White Oak River estuary, North Carolina - WOR-2-8_12 (SPAdes) (version 2) | ecosystem: Environmental > Aquatic > Marine > Intertidal zone >... | reverse complement strand
GGTGCAGCCGGTCTCGCTGTCGGCCTCGCGCTTCAGGGGTCGCTGGCCAATTTTGCGGCCGGGTTTCTGATGATCATTTTTCGTCCTTTCAAAGTGGGAGATTTTATCGAGGGTGCAGGCGTTTCCGGGACTGTTGAGGCGATCCAGATTTTCACGACCACTCTCAGGACCGGGGATAACAAGACCATTATCATCCCCAACGCCAAGCTGTCGGGCGATAACATCATCAACTACTCGGCCCAGGAGACTCGGCGCGTGGATATGACCGTCGGCGTCGCCTATGACGCGGATCTGGCAAAGGTCAAGGCGGTGTTGAACGACATCATCAGCAAAGACTCGCGCATTCATGCCGAGCCTGCCCCGCAGGTGGCCGTGGCGGAACTGGCTGACAGCAGCGTCAATTTTGTCGTCCGTGTATGGACGGACACGGCAGACTACTGGGGCGTCAAGTTTGATGCTACCGAGAGTATCAAGAATCGATTCGATCAAGAGGGGATCGGTATTCCCTTCCCGCAGCGCGATATCCATATCGTCAGCGGCGGGGCGGCGGCCTGAAGTCCGGGAGCTGGACTGAAAGCGGCCGAATTCCCCGAGAACCGCGCAACTAGCCGCGATAGTAGTCAAAAAAAATCGCCATCAGGATGCTCGAAGTGGACAGTGTCAGCAGCATCACGGGTGCGCCCTTTTTTAACCATAATAGCGGTGAAATCCGGAACTCGGGAACGCCACTGCGTTCCGCTTCCGCTACGCAGATGATATTAGCAGTGGAGCCGATGTGGGTGGCGTTTCCGCCGAGGCCGACGCCCAGGGCCAGTGCCCACCAGAGCGGCATGACATCGATGCCCTGTGTCTCCAGGTGCGAGATGATGGGGATCATGGTCACGGTAAACGGGATATTGTCCACGGCGGCGCTCAGCAGTGCGGAAATCCACATGAGCATCATAGCGGTCATCAAGAGATTTTCAGGCTCCTGCGCGATGATGGACAGCCGCTGGCCGATGTGATCGAGCAGGCCGGAACCCTCAACACCGCCAACAATGATAAAAAGTCCGGCGAAGAATAGCAGAACAGACCAGTCGATCTGGCGCAAAAGATCATCTGGGTCTGGCCGGACCAGTGCCAGTGCAAGCGCGACCCCGATCCAGGCGACGTAACCCGGGAAAAAATCAAAATGATGGTGGATGAAGAACAAGACGATCACCGCGCCAAATGCCAGGAGCACAGCCCGGAGCCCGTCGGGATCCGTCACCGCTTTGGTTTCGTCGAGGTCGAGGATATCCTTGATCGGACCGGTAAGATGAGAACGAAACGTGAAAAGCAGCAGGATCACTGTTCCGATCCAGGCTACTAAGACAATCGGTCCCATGTGAAACAGGAAACTGCTGAAATCAATGCTTGCAGCGCTGCCGATCATAACATTGGGTGGATCACCCACTAAGGTGGCGATTCCTCCCGTATCCGATAGCAATGCTTCCGCCATCAGGTAGGGTATGGGATTGAGTCCGAGCATGCGGGTGATGACCACGGTAAGCGGGGCAAACACCAGCACGGTGGTCACGTTATCCAAAAAAAGGCTGATCAGCGTCACCGCCGTGGAGAGATAAACAAGCAATCTTCTCGGGCTTCCGTGCGACAGCTTGGCTATGCGGATGGCCAGATACTCAAACCCCCCGGTTGGCCGCAACAGTGCAACCAGGGTCATCATCCCGCTGAGCAGAAACATGGTATTGGCGTCTATGGAGTTCACTGCTTCGGTCTGCGAATAGAATCCGCCGACCATCCCCACCAAAACCATCGCCACGGCGCCGATGATGGAAGCCAGGGTGCGATGAATGATTTCGGTGAAAATCAGTGCATAGGCAACTGCCAGTATCAGGCCTGCTATCCACATTGCGGACATAGAGCTTGTTAATAAGCCCTGCATTACGTTCTCTGCATCCCGTACCTGTTTGGCACCTTATGATGCGAACCAGTCCGCCTGCAGCGGCACCGCCTACGCTGCTGGAGTTCCAGCTTCTTCTCACCAGCATGCCGGTCCACGCCTTATCCTATTCCTTGCCGTGAAAACATGAGTCGTCCTTCCTTGTGGCGGTCGGCTCGGATACCGAGATTGCATCGTGCGTGCTTTGCCGAGTTTCATCCTCTTTTTCCTGGACACATGAGAGCATGCGCCGGGCGATTACCATGCGAGTCACGATCCCTTTATAACCCTCATCGTCAATCAGGAAAATATAACTGGTGTTGAACATCTCCATAATGGCCAGGGCTTTTACGATCGAAGACCTGGGCGAAACGCTGGGTATGTTTTCCAGCAGATAGTTCTCTACTGGTTCGGCCATGGTTTCCATGACCTTCATCTCAGGCAGATCGATCTTATCGGTCTGATCACCCAGGACGTGCGCCACCTGGATAAGATGATCGGGTATTGCCATGTGTTTGTATACGTCGCGGATCGATATTCTTCCGATGACACTACCCTGATCATCGACGTAGGGTAGACCCGCTACGTTGCAGCGTACGCATTCCTCAAAAAACTCGCGCAAGGTCATACCCTTGCGCATCGTGCCTGTTGCCACGGAGAGACGTTCCAGTTTCATAGCAATGGTCCGGAGAATCACAGCGAATCCGTGAAGCATAATCCAGCTCTCGCTGAGAACGCCAGTCCCGCGTGAATGCGTTGCCATGCAGGAAATCCGCGTTCACTGCGTAGGTGAAATCCGCATAGCGCCTGTCGGATCAGCCGAGCTGCTTTTTCCGTAGAGAAGCTGAGGACGGCCCTTTCAACCTAAATCCACTGTCAGCGGTGTTGAGACTCTCAGGGTTTGCAAGGGCAGCAGGTGGCGCAGATCCAGGTCCGCTGCGATGAAGCCCAGTGTCGAAGGGCCTGACGTCACACCGCACATTACGGTCACACAGGGACGCTGGGTCACCCGGCTGGTGTAGACGTCACACAGGAAGGCCCCCTGGAACGCTGCATGATGCAACTGCGGCAGGGTAACGACATACGGGCGCACGGACAGGTCCTGTTGGTATGCAGCCACATCGACGCTGTGCTCATAGACATTCGAACTTACCTGCTGTCCGCTTGTGTCTATGGCGTAGAGGAGATCGCACTGCAGAACGTCGCCAATCGCCTCCAGTAATACGCGGTCAAGTCGCTGGCGGTTAAACCATACCCTGACCGCGCGTCGTGCAATCGAGCGCAGCGGTGCGTGATACAGCGCACGTAGTGCGTCCTGTTGCTTGTGCACGGATTCCCGCAGCGATTCAGTCATCGTCACTTATGCTCGGGCCACTCGCCATCCGGCGGAGGCTCACGACACCATCAGATATGTTTCAAAACTCTCTGCAGGATGTACGCCAAGTCGACTAAATTCGCTAAGTGACTGAATATAGTTGGCCTGTTGTGAATGGCGCTGACGGACCGGTGCTCCGTGATGACTCATTGTCGTGCCTGCACGCGGGCTGTGTGCCCAGGGAGGGCACAGAGACGGAGCGGGCACGTATCCTGCAAATCCAGATCTGTGCCGGAGCTCACAACCACGCTTGCTCGCAGCGGGCCCGGTGATGTTCGCTGGTACCGGGCATGGACCTGTGTAAAAACAGTATCTTGTCCGGTCATGACGCGAGTGCGCCGCGCAGCTGGCCTGCAGGCTGCGGATATCCGCCGAGGGCGGAGGATGCTCCCCTTTGGTGCAGGTGCACCTGCCCAAGCGCCTGGGCGGAGCAGAATCAGATCTGTGAGGTATGCAAGGGAGAGGTTAATGATTGCACAGCTTGAATCAGTGGCGACCGGCGTGGCCGGAGACAGCAGCCGTACCGGTCTGGACAAGGCCGCCATTAAGCAGGCGTTTCTGGATCATCTGTTCTTTCTGCAGGGGAAATTTCCCTCGATCGCGACGGTGCATGACTATTATCTGGCTTTGGCCTATGTGGTCCGGGACCGTCTGCTTCACCGTTGGGTCAGTACCGCCGCGACTTATACCGGCGCTGGCTCGCGAACCGTGGCTTATCTGTCTGCCGAGTTTCTCATGGGGCCCCACCTTGGCAACAACCTGGTCAACCTGGGTATCCTGAACGCCACCCGTGACGCCATGAGGGAGCTCGGTCTGGACCTGGAGCCCATCCTGGAGCAGGAGGAAGAACCCGGCCTGGGTAACGGCGGACTTGGTCGGCTGGCCGCCTGTTACCTTGATTCGCTGGCGACACTGCAGGTTCCGAGTCTCGGCTATGGAATTCGCTATGAGTTCGGTATTTTTCATCAGGAGTTGCGTGATGGTCAGCAGGTCGAGTTGACAGACAAGTGGTTGCGTTACGGTAATCCCTGGGAGATCGCCAGGCCCGAGTGGACGGTGGAGGTCAAGTTTGGTGGCCACACCGAAACCTTCGTCGACGACGAGGGGAGACAAAGGGCGCGTTGGATCCCGGACAGAGTGGTGAAGGGTGTCCCCTACGATACCCCGGTTCTCGGCTACCTCTGCAACACCGCCAACACCCTGCGGCTTTGGCGCGCAGAGGCACCGGAATCCTTTGACTTTGCCGCCTTCAACGAGGGCGATTACTACCGGGCCGTGGAGAAAAAGGTCGTTTCGGAAAACCTCACCAAGGTGCTGTATCCCAACGACGAGCCAGCGCAGGGCAAGCAGCTGCGCCTGGAGCAGCAGTTTTTCTTCGTCTCCTGCGCCCTGCAGGACATGATTAGAATCCTGTTTCGGCAACGCTTGTCACTGGAAGATTTCCACAAGAAATTTGCCGTTCAACTCAACGATACCCACCCGGCTATCGCCGTGCCAGAGCTGATGCGTCTATTGATGGACGAGCACGGCATGGACTGGGAGGTGGCCTGGCAAGTCACTGAGCGCACACTCGCATACACCAATCACACCTTGCTTCCGGAAGCTCTGGAGTGTTGGCCGTTGCCACTGTTCGAACGCCTTTTGCCACGGCATCTGGAGATCATTTACGAAATTAACGAAAGATTTCTCGACCAGGTACGCATTGCCTGCCTGGGCGACAACGACCAGCTGGCGCGCATGTCGATTATCGACGAGGAGGGCGAGCGCTCGGTGCGCATGGCGCACCTGGCCTGTGTCGGCAGCCACGCCATCAACGGTGTCGCCGAGTTGCACACAGAGCTGCTCAAGACCAGGGTGTTGAAGGATTTCTACGCCCTGTCGCCGTCAAAGTTCAGTAACAAGACCAACGGCGTGACCCCGCGTCGCTGGATTGTGCTGAGCAATCCGCGACTCGCTGCACTGCTCGATTCGGCACTCGGCGACGCCTGGGTGACGGACACGGAGAAGCTGCGCGGGCTGGAACCCTTGTCCGATGATGCGGACTTCCGCGCACGCTGGCGAGACATCAAGCGTCACAACAAGCGTAAGCTCGCACATTACTTAAGGCAGAGGACGGGCATCGCAGCCGACCCGGATTCGCTGTTTGACGTACAGGTGAAGCGCATCCACGAATACAAGCGTCAGCAGCTCAACGTGCTGCACATTATCGCTCTCTACAACCGCATCAAGCAGGATCCGCACGTCGAATTAATCCCGCGCACCTTCATATTCGCCGGCAAGGCGGCGCCGGGCTACCGCATGGCGAAGCTGATTATCCGCCTGATCAGTGGCGTTTCGGATGTTGTCAACCGGGATAGCGCCGTGCGTGGCCGGCTCAAGGTGATTTTTCTTCCCAACTTCAATGTCAGCAACGGCCAGCGAATCTACCCGGCAGCCGATCTTTCCGAGCAGATATCCACCGCCGGTATGGAGGCGTCCGGGACCGGAAATATGAAGTTTTCCCTCAACGGAGCTTTGACCATCGGTACACTGGACGGTGCCAATATTGAGATCCGCGACGCTGTGGGTGCGGAGAACTTCTTCCTGTTCGGCTGCACCACTGAACAGATAGAGATTTTGGCGGGGGAAGGCCGAAGTCCTGCCAGTTTCATCGCCGATAACGCCGAGCTGCAAGAGGTGATTGATCTGATTCGCAGCGGACTGTTTTCACGCGGCGACACTCAGCTGTTCCAGCCGCTGCTGGACTCGCTGCTTCATAACGATCCGTTTTTCGTTCTCGCCGATGCCGCTTCCTATAACGCCTGCCAACAGGAAGTTGCCAAAGCCTTTGTCGATGAAGAGAGATGGGCGCGGATGTCTATACTCAATGCGGCCCGCATGGGCTGGTTCTCGTCTGACAGGTCCATTCGGCAATACTGCGATGAGATCTGGAAGCTGTCACCGGTCGAGGTTCAACTTCAGGGCAAAGACGGGCCGGGGTTTCTGCAGAGCCTGCAGTAGAAACCGACCACTGCGGCTAGAATCTCACACCGCAGGGTCAAATACTGCGCTGCGACAGCGTCCGGCGTTCGTCCCTCAGGGATCGAGTCGGGTGACCTGCACCTCGACCTCGAGCCTGGGCTTGGCGTTAACGGTGCCGAGGAAGGAACCGGCAACCGGTGGAATGGCCTCGGGATGGCGGTGAACCGCCACCGCGATGTGGTCGCCGCCGACCACCAGACCGCTGGTGGAGTCAAAGCCCCGCCAGCCGGCGCCGGGCAAGTAGATTTCCGACCAGGCGTGTGTTGTCGCCGGCGTGTCTACTGCCCCTTCGTTCAACAGGTAGCCGCTGATGAAGCGGCCGGCCAGACCGCAGGAGCGGCAGATCTCGATAAACAGGGTGGCGAAATCACGGCAGGAGCCGTTGCCACGGGCAAGGGTGTCAGCCGGCGACTGCACGCCGGGCTCCTCACGCACGCGATATTCGAGTTCAGCGACGATCTGGTTGTTTATGCGCGCCAGCAGGTCGACGGTGTCCAGGGAGCCACCTGTCCGGCAGATAGTGGAGATCCACTCCTGCAACACACTGTAGTCCCGTGGAAAAATCGACAGCTGGTAAGGTGTGAGATCGATCTGTTCCATCGGATCATAGTGAAACGGATAGTGCTGCGCATTGTCGGCGAGATGAAAATCCAGGGGCTGGTCCTCGTAGTGTTCCACCACTACTTCGCTGGTAATCACCAGTTCGGTCGCCGGCTCGGGAAAGCTGACCATCGCCACCGAGTTACCATAGACGTCCCGTTGCCAGCGGATGTCGAAGGGAATGTTGATGTCCAGACGCGATGATTCCAGGCGCAGGTCGTGACCTTCCCGCGGCCGCAGGTGCAGCGTATGCGGTAACAGCTTGACCTGCTCCTCGTATCGGTAGGCGGTTGTGTGTTTGATCTGAATGCGACGCATAGTGCGATTATAAAGGGCGTGCCGGTTGAACTGTACAAAAACACGAGGAATCCGGTTTTTGCAACACAGCACGGCATGGTGGAGCTTGCCGCGTTTTGACAGTGCAGTGCATCTGAGAAACACTCCCTTGTATGTCAAGTGAAGCCAACGAATTTGACGCCGCTATCCGCGCTCACGACGAAACGCTGGAGTCGCGTGGACTCGAGGTCTGGGTAGGCGCCGAACCGACGTTCACCCGCCGCAGCTCGGAATCACCCGAGTGGCTCTCCGAGGCTCTGGGCGAGAGCAAACAGCACTACGCCGCCTGCATCCTTCGGCGCATGCACAGGCAGCATCCAGGCTCACTGGTGTTGCGGACCATCGGCCGCCAGTACGCGGATGAGGACCTGCCGCGCTGGAACCTGGGCCTCTATCGCCGCCGCGATGGCCGGGCATTGGCCGACAGCCTTCCGGTCGATCCGATGGGCCAGGTCGTGTCCTGCGGCTTGGAGCTGATGCAGGCCTTCTGGCAGCGTCTGATCAGTGTGCTTAACCGTCAAGGCTGGTACGGAGGCGGCTTTCAGGCAGGCGGAGATATGGGGCTGCGCATACTGTTCAGGCTCGACGGCGGAAGGCCGCTGGTGGACCCGCATCAGGACTCGAGGCTTACCCGCCCCAGTCTGCACGAGCACGCCATACCGCTGAGCGGCGCAGTGGATGATCTGGCGACCGATGGCCAGTATCTGATCGCCATCGGCTGTCCAGCAGTGGGGACCGACAATATTCGCCACCCCTGCATCGAGTTACCCGCATTCCCCGACGTGCCGAGTTTTGTGACCTTCGTTCGACTCGTTGCCGAGGCGGCCGCAGGGGCTGGACTGCGCCAGCTGGTGTGGCGCGGTTTTACTCAGCCGGTGGACAACAGCGTCGCCTGGACCACCTTGACGCCCGATCCGGCCGTGGTCGAGATCAACGCGGCACCGGCCGTCGATGCGCGGCAGTTTCTTGCCATGAGCCGACCCCTGTATGCCATGGCCGAGGCCGAAGGGCTTTCCGCCTACCGGCTGCAATACAATGGCAACCTGTCCGACAGCGGTGGCGGGGGGCAGTTCACGCTGGGTGGTCCCAGCCCGGCAGGTAGCCCGTTCTTCCTCCACCCACAGCTTCTGCCGCGGCTGATCCGTTATCTCGTTCGCCATCCGGCTCTGTCGTACTGGTTTGCGCCAGCCTACGTTGGCAGCTTCAGTCAGTCTCCACGCCCGGATGAGAATGTGCGCGAATCGTTCAGCGAATTGTCCGTTGCCCTGCAACAGCTCGCTACCACTGACAAGCCGCAGCCCGAGTACCTGTGGCGCAGTCTCAGCCCGTTTCTGGTCGACACCTCGGGGAACGCTCACCGCAGCGAGCTGAACATCGAAAAGCTCTGGAACCCTTACCTGCCGGCTCGTGGTTGCCTGGGCCTGGTGGAATTCCGCGCTTTTCGCATGGCGCGCGATGCCGAGGCTGCTGCCTCTATCGCGGCGCTGCTGCGCGCCGTCGTTGCTCTGCTCAGCGAGGCGGATGTTGTCCCCGAGCTGATCGACTGGGGCAGCGAGCTGCACGACCGTTTCGCGCTGCCGTTTTATCTGCGCCAGGATCTGGATCGGGTGCTCGCCGACCTGGAGTCAGCCGGCCTCGGTCTGGGTGACCCTATCACCCGCCGCCTGTGCGACGATTCAGCACTTCTGGTGGGCCAGACCGACTTCGGCGACTGCCATGTCGAGGTGAGTCAAGCCATTGAGTTCTGGCCATTGCTGGGCGATGCCGCTTCCCAGGAGGGCGGTTCATCTCGCCTCGTCGATGCAAGTACCACACGCCTCCAGCTCAGCCTGAGGGCTGCCGGGGACAGCGACTCGGACCTGGACGGCTGGCAGTTGCTGGCCGGGCGCTATCGGTTGCCGATGCGTCATGAACGGGACGAGAAGGGCAGCGTGCGGGTTATGGGTTTGCGCTATCGCAGCTTTGTGCCGTGGATAGGTCTGCACCCGGGTATAGGCGCACAGGCACCGGTATCACTCACCCTGGTGCCGCCCACGGGCGACCGTGTGCTGCGCATAAGCATGCACGAATGGCAGCCGCAGGGTGCGCCCTATGACGGCCTGCCGGCCAGCCTGGAAGAGGCTGGCAGGAGAAGACGGGAGCGTTTCGTCGTCGAGGAGTTGCCGTTCGATACGTTGGCAGAGAGCGCGGCGCCACCGGCCGACGCTCTGAGCGACTACTGTCTCGACTTGCGACGGACATGATATGGGGGCATCTTGATGAATCTGAGGGCCTTGGCTGCGCAGCATGGCGCTATGGCGCCTGCACCGACGCCCGCTCCCCGGAGTCTGCCGCCGGCCGCTCCTCCAGCTTTTTGTAGAAACGCTCTGCGCCGCGGTGCAAGGGTACGGAGATACCCTGTCGTGCCGTCTTGCGGGAAATAAAAGCCGCCCGATAAAAGTCTTTTGCCAGCACACCGGCGCCTTCAGCGAGCACATCAAGAAAACGCTCGACATCTTCCTCGCGGGTGTTGCGGTTGGTGATCAATAAGGCTGCGAATCCGAGCGTGGAATAGGGCTCGACCTGGCCGGGATAGGTTTTCGCCGGTATGGTCGTGCGGTAGTAGGCAAAATGTTCGCTGGTGAGCTGTTCGAGTATGTTGCTGTCGATCGGCACGAAGCGAACATCCCGGCGGCGTCCGATGAGATTTTGCAGCGCCTGCTCCGGGATGGCACCGGCAATGAAGATGGCGTCCACTTCGCGCGATTCCAGTGCCGCAATCGAATCGTTCAAGCCCAGTGTTTGGATCTGGGAAACGTCCGGTATTGTCAAACCGGATGCGATCCAGACCCGTTTCGCGGTAAACAAGGTGCCCGAGCGCAAACTACCCACGGCGAGTCGTTTTCCCTGCAGGTCCTTGAGTCGCCGGATACCGCTGTCGGCAAGCGTGACGATGTGCAGCGCCTCGGGCCAGAGGCTTGCCATGGAGCGCAGGTCCGACTGCGGTAATACGGAGACCTCCTGCCAGCCCTGATAGAGCACTTCGGCTGCATCACTCTGCATCATGGCAAAATCGAGCTCCCGTCTCTGCAGGCTGAGGCCGTTCTCGATGCTGCCCTCTGACGCATAATTGAATACCGCAAAACCCTTTTTCGCCGCATAGCGCGCAAAAGCATCACCGAAGCGGTTGTAGGTGCCTGTAGGCCAGCCGGTACCGAAGGCAAGTTTCCCGTCCAGCCGTGCCAGCCGGCGATCGATACGCGCCAGTGCATCGCTGAATTCGCCGAGAATGATACCGTCAGGTGCATTGCCCTGTTGGGGCGGGGATCGCTCAAGCAGTTCCCGTACTGAGTTAAGTACCGAGCCGGGCCCACTGCGTTCCAGTGCCTCTATGGACCGCGGATCGATTGGCTTGACCGGTGCTGCAAATCTCAGGCTTTGCCAACTGCCATCCTCCTCTCTGTAGCTCAGGCGCCCGCGCACACCGAGCCTGTCGCCACGACTGTTTCCCTCTTGTTTGAAACCATTTATTCCGGCCGGTTTGGCCCCCAGTACCGCTGCGAGCGTGCCCAGATTCAGACCTTTCCAAGCGGTCAGCTCGTAGTCGCGCTGAAATTCGAGCTCCGCCGTGTAATAGATATCCAGGTCATCCGCGTCAGCGGAGGAAGGTGCCGAGCCCACGCGTGCGAACTCGTTGATCTCGAACAGACCTGCTGAAAACTCGGTGTTGACTCGAGCACGCAGTTCTTCACGCAGGGATGCTTCGTTCGGTCCTCGGCCACAGGCGGCGACGCCCAGGCAGGTGAGTAGCACTATGAGGTGGCGCAGGCGCATAACGCTGGAGTCAAAAGCCGACGATCGGAAGTGACAGATAACCTTGAATCACCAGTGCATTCAACAGGTCGATGAAGAAAGCACCCATGAGGGGTACGACCAGGAAGGCCTGCGGCGCAGGCCCGAATCGCCGCGTCAGCGCCTCCATGTTGGCGACCGCAGTCGGCGTGGCCCCCATACCGAAGCCGCAGTGTCCCCCGGCGATAATGGCGGCATCATAGTGGCCGCCCATAAGACGGAAGGTGATAAAAGTGGCGAATATCATCATGCCGAAAAGTTGTATACCGAGTAAAACCAGTAATGGGCCCGCCAGGCTCAGGAGGCTCCAGAGCTGCAGAGACATCAATGCCATGGCGAGGAAGAGTGAAAGTGAAAGATGCCCGATGAGTCTTACAGACGGCGCGTGCACACGCAGGCCGGAATGAAAAGGCGACACGTTGCGAATTAATACACCGATCAACAGGGACCAGACAAAACTCGGCAAGGTGAAGGCCAGGCCCGCCATCGTGGAAGCCAGTATTTGTCCGCCGATCAGGCATAAGACAATGTAGAAGAGGGTGCTCAGAAAGTTGTCCATGCCGATCGGTTCATCGCTGTTGTCGGGGGCTTCTCCGGCTGCCGGGTCGGCATGCACCTGCGCGTTAGCGGATTCCGGCTGAAGTGCGTGTTTGCGAAT
>Ga0209536_100013563_pt1 | contig 11744 bp, 4 predicted proteins | sample DeeMarSeWOR28_12_FD_187461 | JGI IMG/M metagenome (GOLD analysis project Ga0209536, IMG submission 187461) | Marine sediment microbial communities from White Oak River estuary, North Carolina - WOR-2-8_12 (SPAdes) (version 2) | ecosystem: Environmental > Aquatic > Marine > Intertidal zone >... | reverse complement strand
CTCATGCAACAGGTAAAGATGCTCGTACAGGTCGGGCATCTGTTCCTTCAGATTGTAGGACTCGGACAGGTCGTTCCTGAGATTATACAGTTCGGCCCAACCGTCGCGGGTGCTCAGTATGAGCTTATAATCCCCATCCCGCATTGCCCAGATATGTTCGCATCGCCAGAACAGTCGCTCATGCGGCTGTGCTTTGTTCTCTCCGAGCACAAAGGGGATCAGATCCACTCCGTCGTATTCCCGGTCCCGGGGGAGAGTTCCGCCCGCATTGATCAGCGAGGTAACAAAGATATCGGCAGAGGAGACCGGATGCTCGTACCTGATCCCGGCAGGAATCTTAGCCGGCCATTTCATCATAAAGGGTACCTGTATCCCTCCTTCGAACTGGCTGATTTTCCCTCCTTTCAGGGGCCCGTTGTCGGTGGCTTTTGTGTATGAGGCTCCCCCGTTATCACTCAGCAGGAAGATGATCGTATTCTCTTCGAGTCCCAGGTCGATGATTTTCTGATGAATTTCACCTATGGCATCGTCCAGCGCGGAGATCATCGAATAGTATACCCTTTTGTTCTCATCTTCCACATGACCATACATGCAGTAATAATCAACCGGTGCCTGGAACGGTACATGAGGTGCTGAGAATGTGCAATAGAGGAAGAAAGGATCATCCTTGTTTCTTTCAATAAAGTCGATGGCCTTATCACGAAAAGCATAGGTCAGATACGCTTCCTCAACTACCTCCTTTCCCATTTCCATGATGGCGGCCTGGCCGAATCGCCCCGTATTCCACTGATGCTGAGCACTGAAGGACTGATGCTCGTAATTGATGATGTGGCTCCAGTTCCTTTCGGCCGTATAGAGTGAGGAAGCCCCGTAAAAGCCATACTGATAATCGAAACCCCGGTTCAGGGGGAGGTGATTTTTGGAGATCCCCAGGTGCCATTTTCCCACCAGGCCATTGGTATAATTCAATGTTTTTAGCGCCTCGGCCAGATTAATCTCAGTGGGAGGCAGACCCTGTTTATGAACCTGGTATTCGGAAGGAAAATGCGGTTTTGCCTGCAAAACAAAACTCCCTGTATTTGTAAAATACTTTCCGGACAGATATTCCACCATATTGGTTGGGTAGAACTCCATGATCTGGGTTTCAAAGCCATAACGGTTCTGCACCCTTCCGGTCATGATTCCCGCCCTTGAAGGGGCACAGGTGGGTGCGGTTACATAGGCGTCGTCAAATATCACACCTTCATTTCCAATCCTGTCGATGTTGGGTGTGGAGATGTGATCGGCACCATAGGCCGATACCTCGTATTTTCCCAGATCATCCGCCATGAGAATGACAATATTGGGCGGGCGATCATCAGGTGCCGGTTGAGAGCTGGTCAAAAAAGTCTTTTTCCCTTTTTTCATCTCCTTGTCCCAACGGATCCTCCATTTACCGGTGGTTACGGTAAGGGGATAACAGCTGCTGAGCAGGATTACAAATACCGGGAGGGACATGAAGGTTCGTTTCAGGATCCGCAATAGTTTTGGTTTCTCCTTAGCTTCCATAGTGGTCAGTTTTTTTGGGGCAAGGATCAGAAATTGATGCGGTAGTATATGTTTGGGAAAATCCCCTGCTGATAAACCATTTCGATCATTCCGGTACTGCCGTTGTATATCTCCTCCCATTCGTTCTGCCTGTTGGTAAGATTGGTGACATCAATGGCTACTTCATGCCGCACCCGTTTGCCGTTATAAATGTATCCGGCCCTGGCATCCATCCTGAAATAAGGTGCCAGCCTGGGTTCAAAGGCATTTTCATACAGGTATACATCCTTTTCCTCCTCCAGCGTTCGTTCCACATCATGCGGGATGACCCTTCTTCCCCCGGATGCCACTATACGTATATTAAAATCGAACGCACCGTTTTCCCGGAACGGCAATTCGTAGCCAAACAGGAAGTTACCATTGTAATTGCTGTTAAAGGCGGTATTTCTCAGCACACCATCACTGCCCTTGTATTTTGAATCCAGCAAAGAGGTTGTAAAAAGAAAATAATAGCCTTTGCTCAGAAATTTTTCAAGTGTGAACTCAATTCCATAATTTCTTCCCGTACCCTCGTTGACCAGGTTATGGACTGCATTATTAAAATAGCCGGCACCCAGGTTAATGAGTGAATAGTAACTTGAACTGTCTTCCACCGGTACATTATATAGCATCTGCAGGAAGACCTCTGTTTTAAACCTTAGTTCCGTTGATATGGCTACATCGTACCCAAGGGCAATATGGTGGCTTTTGGTAAATTCAAGGTCAATGTTGGTCTCTTCATAGTTTTCCCTTTCCCGCTTGTCATCGGTAAGATTTTTCCGCAGCAGATAATTATAGAATGGATGTGTCTGGCTGTGAAGGCCATACCCCAGGCTTACACTTTGCCTATCATTGATGCTCCATCTAAGGCTTGCCCTTGGCTCCAGGGCATTTGAATGATTCAGGAAAAAGTGCATGTAATTCAACCCGCTGTACAGGGTGAGTGAATTTGTGAACCTGTACTTCCATTCAAAAAAGCTCTTAAGGACAATGAGATGGTCTCTTTTTAAATGTGTTGGGGGATAGATCACCAGGCTGTCACCATCAGATCCGTCGAATATGTCAAATTCATTTTGAAGTGAATAATCCACAAAGAAATCTTCCAAAGCTATTCCGGCACCAATGCTGTTTTTTGCATTGATCTTGCTCAGTAACCTGGTAGAGATATAAAGCCTGTCCTCCCGGTATTTATTGGAAATAAGCTCCCGGGTGGTCACATCGTTGACCAGGGAATCATTCTTCTGTGAACTCAGGTTTGAAGAGACTGAAAGATCACTGATCATCCGTGTCTTATTGCCAAAAAAGTGAACGTGTTTCAGCCCGATGACGCCAGTGGTTGATGCGGTCTCACTGGTTATCTGACGTTCGGTTCCCGGCAGGGAGTTTACCTGGTCGTCCTCTATTCCAAGTATCCGGCTGTTACCCCCAAATCCGAAAATGGAGATTTTACCTTTCTTGGTGGGGAAGTTCATCTTGAAATTCAGATCCTGGTAGCGTGGCAATGCGTCCACCCACAGCAGTTCATCCACCAGCCCCAGCAATGAATGGCGGTAGTTGACCAGATAGGAGGCATTTCCCTTTTTCGAGAACGGTCCCTCTGCACCCAGCTCAAGACCCATTAATCCTACCTCAGCAACGTACTCCCTTTTATTGCTATTACCATTGCGGAGGCTCAGATCAAAGACCCCCGAAATCCCGTTGCTGTATTCTGCCGGGAATGCACTGGTCAGAAAGTCTGACTGGGTGAGTAATTTATTATTCACGATGCTGATGGGACCGCCCCTGGAACCGGGATAGTCAAAGTGGTTGGGATTGGGTATGGGGATGCCTTCCATCCTCCAGATCAATCCATTGGGGGAGTTCCCCCTGATTACCAGATAATTATAAATATCACCATTGGGAAAAACACCCGCATAATTTGAAGCCATCCTCGCAGGATCTCCCCAGCTGCCGGCGTATCGTTCTGTTTCCTCCACTGTAAAGGACCGGGCAGAGATCCCTGCCATGGGATTGACTGGCTGATCCTTGCTTACGTTTGCAGCCACGGATACTTCATCCATTTCATACACCAGTTCCCTCATGCCCACATCAAGGAAGGCCTCCTTCGCTGTGCCCACAACCACTTCCCGAATGATAAATGATTCATAACCCACATAGCTGAATAACAGATTATACCTGCCTACCGGGATTTCCTCTATGATAAAAGATCCTTCCTGATCGGTGATCACTCCCGTAATCGGGCCGGCTTCAAGAATGATGATATTGACCCCGAACAATGGTACCTGTGACTCCTGATCAACCACTTTTCCCCTGATGGTCTGAGTCGGCTGGGAAATGGCAGACTGAATTAAGAATATTAATAGGCTTCCTATGATGAATATGGATCTCATCTATCTCCTTAAAATTCAAATATATTGAAATAACAATAGATTTGATACTCCGTTGACGTGACGGTATTAATTTTAACGATCAATTGGAAGCCTGCGAAAAGTGTTATAATTTGCATGGAACGTACGTGTTACACTCATGTATTACGCCCCATCAGGTATGTAAGGCAAAAAATGAAAAGAGGCCCAAGGAGGTCAGCATAAATCCTTGTCCATCATGAAAGAGATCATGAACAGGTTATTTTCTCATGCGAGCATTAGGTTCTCTTCCTTCCTTCCGGTAGCAGTTTCCCTGTTCCTGACATGTGGAGTATTGAATGCCCAGGAGCTTACCGATCCTTTAATCAAGACGGGCCTGTTGCACAAATTTGCACAACATATTGAGTGGCCCCAGGAGGAAGATATCGATACCTTCCGGATCGGCATCTATGGCCAGGAGCCGGAACTCATGTCCAACCTTTTCTTGCTGGAGTCTGTCGAGTTGAAGGGCAGACCCGTATCCATCAAGCAATTCAACCGGTTAGGCGACATATCGTTCACACACCTGCTCTATGTAGCCAGCGAGAATAACATCCAGATGGAGAGGATAGCGAATCAGATTGAGGGAAACAGTACGCTCATGGTGAGCGACCGGGCCAGGAACCAGGAACAGATCATGATCAATTTTCTCCCTTTGAAAGATGGAAAAGCTGATTTTGAAATAAATAGAGCAAATATCATCAACGCGAATCTGAATATTACTCCCGATCTCCTTCTGCTGGGAGGGACGGATGTCGACATAGCCGGCCTGTACAAGGAATCGCAACAGGCACTGGAACGGTTAAAATCGCAAATTGAGGAGTTGAGTGAATCATTCAATAGCAAGACGCAGCAGATTGAGACCCTCAACCGGGAGATTGAAGATCAGAACAGGGAACTGGAGGTCCAGAAGGAACTTTTTGATGCGCAAAGGCTTCAAATTGCCCGGCAACAGGAGGAGATGGATGCCAGTGCGCAGCAGCTTGCCGAAGTATTGCGAGAGGTTGAAAACAAGCAACAAACCCTCGACTCGAAGATTGAGCTGATAGAAAGTCAGGAACAGGAGATCGAAACACAAAGAAAGGATATCGCGAATCAGAGCAACATTTTAATCGAGCTGGAGCATGAGATCGGGATCAAGGAGAGGAGTATCGAACAACAGGAATCGCAACTGAGCAATTACGCCAATATTGTGGCGAGACAGAAAACATTCCTCCTTATTATTATTGCCATCAGCATTTTGATCGCCGGACTGGTATTTTTTATTTACCGCAGCTACAGGATCAAGAAGAATGCAAACAGGGAAATAGAGGAAAAGAACAGGGAATTGGAGCAAAGGCAGGAAGAAATTATTGCCCAGTCGGAGGAGATCAGGTCGGCCAATGAAGAGGTAATTGCCACCAATGAGGCCCTGGAGGCTCAGAAAAGTGAACTGCAATTGACCCTCGAAAATCTCAAAATGACCCAGTCCCAGCTGATCCAGTCAGAAAAAATGGCTTCGCTTGGATTGCTGACTGCGGGAATAGCCCATGAACTGAATAATCCCATCAATTTTGTCAGGGGGAATGTCAATCCGCTGCAGCGGGACATGGATGAGATATTCTCCCTGATTGGACAATATGACGCCCTGATAAAGGAAAACAACCTGGAAGAGGTATCCGGCCAGGTCAGCGAAATTAAAGAAAAGATGGACTATGGGTTTTTAATAAAGGAGATCAATAATCTGCTGGAAGGCATCCAGGAAGGTGCTGATCGGTCCAGCAATATTGTGAAAGGCCTTCGCAGTTTTTCAAGGCTTGATGATGAGAAATTCCAGTTGCACAATATCCATGATGGGATTGACTCCACATTGCTCCTGTTAAACAACAAGATCAAAAACACGATCAGGGTCCATAAAGATTATGGGGACCTACAGGAAATAGAGTGTCTGCCAGGCAAAATCAACCAGGTTTTTATGAATATCCTTACCAATTGTATTCAGGCGATTGAGGATAAAGGTGACATATACATTCAGACAGTCAGCAGTGATATCTGGGTAAAGATCATTATCAAGGACACAGGGGCGGGAATGTCCCCCGAAGTCAAGGCCCATATATTCGAACCCTTCTATACTACCAAAGATGTGGGGAAGGGAACGGGATTGGGCCTTTCCATTACCTATGGAATTATTGAACAGCACAATGGAAATATTGATGTCATTTCTGAACCCGGGCGTGGAACGGAATTCATAATTTCATTGCCAAGAAAGCAATCTGATTTGAACTGAATGAATATGAAGTTCCGGGGAATAAATAGTTTAGAAAGGGCCCTCATCCTGTTGCTTTCACTCTCATTCTGTATGGTTGAAAATGCGGCGGGACAGACTGACCAGCAAAAGCTTTCGGTGCTGGAGATGTCTCTCGAGGAGTTATTAAGTCTGGAGGTAACATCTGCCTCCAAGATCGCTGAAAAAAGCTCGGATGCTCCGGCCACCATCCATGTAATTACCGACAACCAGATTCAAATCCGTGGATATTCTAATCTCGAGGATGTGCTCATGGACATTCCCGGTATTGAGATCCAGCGAAAGGCTTCTGTGGAATATTCCAACTATTTCACGATCAGAGGAGTTGATGGCAGTGAGAAGTTCATCATCATGATGGATGGGATGCGGATCAATTCACCCACGGGTACACCCCTTGCGATTGTCTACAATTACCCCATCACCCATGTCAGGCAAATTGAAATTGTGATGGGACCCGCTTCTGCACTTTACGGGGTTGATGCCTTTACGGGTGTCATTAACATCATAACCAAAAAAGGAACGGAGGTAAACGGGGTGGTGGTCAGCGGATCCTATGGCAATTATCAGACCACCAACAACAGTTTTATGGCCGGGGCGGGCAATGAAGATATCTCCTTTGTGTTGACAGGAAATTTCTACTACTCCGCTGAGCCCTTTTTCCCTGACCTTTATCAGGATCAGTACAGCTGGTACAACCAGCATTATAAGACAGATGGTGAAATGCTTACATCTCCTTGGGACAATACCATCGTGACCCTTCCCGTTGAGGAATATGAGACACCAACCACCTCTTACGCCGTACATGCAAAACTGAATGTGAAGGATTTTGAGGTGGGTTATTTCCGGAACTTCGAGTCTCACAGCTCATCCATATCCACGCTGCCTGAATATACGGTCTATTCAAAAGACGCCTCCTTTAAATTCATGGTTGAATCGTTTTACAGTACCTACAATTATCAATCTAAAAATGAAAAATGGAGGTTGCTGACCACCCTTTCTCACAGCAGGGATGAGATCAATCCCGCTTCCCTGTATATCAATACCTATACTTCATACTTCCCGGGTTACAAATATGCTTTCAACAGATCACTGAAGATTGAGGAACAATTTACCTATCTCTTTTCAGAAGAAAGCTCCCTGATTGCCGGTATATCCTATGAGGACATCACAGCGCTTCCAAAGACCGGTGATATGCCCGTGGATTTCGACAGAACACTGGCTGCCGACTTTCAGGGAATATACTACCTGGGGACAAACATTTACGATCAAAACGGGAATGACCTGACCATTCCGCAGGATTTCTATTACCTCCAGTATCAAAACCTGGGAACCTTCATACAATGGCGTACACTCCTGTCAAAAAAGCTAAGTTTAACACTGGGCGGAAGGTTCGACTTCAACACCCGGTACAAAACCACACTCAATCCCAGGGCGGGACTGGTATACACCCCGTCGGATAAACTTAAGGTCAAGGTGTTGTACGGCAAGGCGTATCTGGCTCCGTCCCCTTACCGCCAGTACCAGCATTACGGGAGCTTCAGACCTGCCATTGATTCGGTGAGCGGGGGGATTTCCGGCCTGCAGTCCGATTTCTGGCGGTTGCCGGGTGAGGATCTGGAGTCCCAGAAAATCACTGCCTACGAAATCGGGTTTTCATATATTTTTAACAGCAACCTGATTTTGACCCTCAATGGGTTTTTCAATGATGTGGAAGATATACTGTCAAGTGAAAGCTATACCGGGCAGACGTTTAAAGGCATTCCGGTTTCGATCATTGAGCGACCGGTCAACAGGGGTACGGCTTCCACCTACGGAGGGACAGCCAGGATAGACTTTAAGAAAAAGTGGGGGGCATTCACGCTTAATTCTTTTCTTGCTTATTCTTTCGTTGACGGTGAGATAGACGGAAGGCAAATACCCTTTACCGCCCGGAATACAGTAAAGGCTATTGTGGATCTGAATTTCAGAAGGATCAGCGGTTCGATTGGTTATTTATACCGTTCAGAGAGCTTTCACAGGTCACTTCAGGATGCCTCGGGGAACCTGTTGTCAAGTGACCCTTACGGAGTCATCAATCTGTCCGCGAGGTATCTGATTGCGGACAGGGAGCGGTTTGAAACCGAATGTTTCGTAAAAATCACCAATTTGTTTAACTCCGAATATTACAATGTACCCATTGGAGGAGCTGAATCCATCAAGATGGCTCCACAGGATCCCATCAGATTTCTGCTGGGTATTCAACTGCAATTTCAATAAATAACAGTTATTGTATGTGAAGTCCGTTGACGTTTAGCACCGGGAATGTTTACTTAATCTTATCATCCTGGTAAATAGCTCCGCGGTGGCAATGGCATCCCCGAGTGCGGTATGTCTTCCCCTGACCTCTATTTCGAAGTGTTCAAAGGCCTCGGATGATCCCACAATCTTTGAATCTGTCTTTCCCGCATAATACATATAGTGCAATATGGAAGAGGTGTCAATCGACCGGTGAGAGAAATATTCATCGAAATTGTATTGCTGGGATTCGAACAGGTGACGGGTGAATCTGATATCGAATCCCACATTGTGACCGGCCAGGGTGATTTTTTCCTGCTGGTTTCCTGACCACTCAATGAATTGAAGTATTTCCTCTATCGCCTCTGCCGGAGAAATGGCTTCGATTTGATGGCTGTTCAGATCGATTTTGTTGATGGCCAGTGCGGCATCTGTTACATTCAGTTCCCCGTCATTGATATGTATCTCTTTTGTCTTTTTGATTACAGCATCCTCCCATTCCACCAGGCCAACTGAAAGCAACGAATGAACCCTGGGATCCAATCCACCCGTTTCAGTATCAATAAAGACAATTTTCCCGTGCTGTCTCATGATGATGATTCTTCAAAATGTAGAATAAAGATACTAAGGTTTCAATCCAACAAAGAGTCCAATACCTTATGCACCTTTGATTATAGGTGGAAATACCGGATTTAAGCCATTAAATATCAATGAAATACTTGACTGATATGTCCTTTCGTGCGTAACTTGTTCTATCCTAACCCTAAAACCCAGGAACATGCGCCGTATTGTTATCTTTTATTTCGTGTTGTTCATCTCAACTTCTTTTGCTCTTTGCCAGATGGCTGACCAGAAAAAAGTCCCATCGGAACCCCAACCATGCACAGATCCTTTTTCAGTAAACGGTAAAACGGAGGTCGTGCAGGTACTTAGTCCCGGGCTGGAGAACAATCTGCTGGGTGATTCCCCCAACAGATCGGTTTCCGTTTATCTCCCACCGGGTTATGAAAGCAGTCCCGCGAACCGGTACCCGGTCATCTATTTCCTCCACTCATATACGGCCAACCATACGTCCTTCTTTGGAGGAACTTCCGTCCCGGGTCTTGATTTTACAACTATCCTGGATAAAATTTATAATTCTTCAGCAGCTCCACCTGTGATCCTGGTATCCCCCAATTCACACAACAAGTTCAGAGGAAGCTTTTACACCAATTCATTTGTCACCGGAGCATGGGAGGATTTCATCACAGAGGATGTGATACAATATGTTGAAGCCAATTACCGTACACTTTCATCCAGGGAAAGCCGGGGAATCGCAGGCCATTCCATGGGCGGATACGGCACCATAAAACTGGCTATGAGACATCCTGATATTTTCAGTGCTGCATATATGCAAAGTGCTGCCGCCCTTGATTTGTATCAGTATACCTTTGGTCGCTTCGCAGAAGAAAATAATTCATTAGAAGAGGCTTTAAACGGAGAGAATTTTGATGACTTAACCATGTATGCCCAGACATTGGTTGCCATGGCGGCGGCATATGCTCCGGACAGTACCGCATCTCCGTTTCCGGGCCAGCTTCCTGTTGATACATCCGGAACATTAATAGATTCTGTCTGGCAGCAATGGCTTCAACATGATCCTTCAACCATGATACGGTTCTACAAGGATAATCTGATGCAATATTCAGCTATTCAATTTGATTGCGGGACCTCTGATCAATTCTACTTTTATGATCACAATGAATCTTTCTCCGATTCATTGGACCACCATGGAATAGCACATGTTTTTGAAAGTTACGCGGGAGGTCATAACAGCAATCCTCAGAGGATTGAAACCAGGCTACTCCCATTCTTTTTTGAGAACCTCGCACACGAAGTGCCTGGAATCATCAGGAAAAGCGCCTGGAACCTGGATTCTTCTGATTCCCTGGTGATTGAAATGGATCTTGATGGAACAATTTATATAGTTCCCGACAGCACCGGGACAGTGCTGGATTCCATCCTGGAGAAGCAGGTTATTTCCCGGACTGCCACTTCGGATTCTGATGTGGTGATCCATTTATCAGAAATTGAGTATGGTGAATATGTTGCATACGGAGTTGATCAAAGCAATTCAGGAATTTCCCTCCCGGTACCTTTCGCTGTGGTGCCTTTTATTCCGGAAATCATCATTCAAGTGACCGATTTCAGTACAGGTGATCCGATAGCAAAGTATGAATTGAATATTGATGGACGTCTTTACGTGACAGATAGCCTTGGGGAGGTTTCTCTTAATGGCTGTGGAGCAGATAACAGTTATTCAATAAGCACCAGGAGGTATGAGAACTACGCTGCCTTTGAAACAAATGTGATTGCCTATAGCGATACCACATTTATGATTAGCCTTATAGAAGACTCTTATCTGAGAGTCGTGGACCGCGCAACACAACTTCCCATACAAGGTGCATTTGTTAAATACGGGAATTCTGCATTTTATACGAATGATCATGGAATAGTCCGGATTCAGGACCTGAGAAGTGAGGAACTGGCTTACAGTATTGAACATCATGAATATTTCCTTCTTGCGGATACTTCATCATTGATCTCAGGCGATACCCTCATTGCTGAACTTACACCCCTGGTTGCAAATATTGAGTTTCAGGTGAATGATGAATCGGGACCGGTGGCCGGGATAGCAGTAAACCTGGGTGGAATGACTGTAAATACAAATAATGGTGGAATTGCATCCTTCATCTACAGGCCAGCACGGACTGAATACCAATACACCATAGAGAAACCATGCTACTCCCAGGTCTTTGATTCTCTGTTCCTGGAGATCGACACCCTCATTCACATCACCCTGATGCCTGATACAAATACCGGGGAAGTCGATGCAGGTATATCTGGTGATACGATATATATAAGTAGTTCTTCATCGGGACATATATACGTGGTACCTCCGGGAACGGAGAGGCAAGCCGACAGCATCCTGGCAGCAACATTTTTTACCTTTCCGATCGTGTTGAATGATCCTCTCTATATACATATCACGGAAATTCCCTCCGGGGAATATTGGGTTTATTTTGTCGATCAGTGTGAGAATGTGTCAGAAGAGTTGACTCTCGGAGTTGGGTGGAAAGATTTACGAACCGGTAAGCCTAACATCTATCCCAATCCGGTCAGCGATTTATTGATCATTGAGTTTAACCAATTGGACGAATATACGGCGGAAATTA
>Ga0209536_100013562_pt1 | contig 11744 bp, 8 predicted proteins | sample DeeMarSeWOR28_12_FD_187461 | JGI IMG/M metagenome (GOLD analysis project Ga0209536, IMG submission 187461) | Marine sediment microbial communities from White Oak River estuary, North Carolina - WOR-2-8_12 (SPAdes) (version 2) | ecosystem: Environmental > Aquatic > Marine > Intertidal zone >... | reverse complement strand
AGGGGATATCAGTCCCTGCGGTTCATTGTTTAATTACCTGGTAAAATTAAATTCAACCCGGCGATTGGTTTGAAGTTTTTCAATATCCGTGCTTAAAATAATCGGCATTTTTTCGCCAAATCCTATGATTCTTATTCTGTTACCTGCTATGCCAGATTTCGTAAGATATCCTTTCACAGCAAGTGCCCTTCTTCTGCCAAGTTCTACGTTGTACATTTCATCACCGATATGGTCCGTAAATCCACCGATTTCCAACCGGATGAAATCGTGTTGCTGCAAGAACTGAACGATGGCATCCAAAACAACAAATGACTCCGGCAACAATTCAGCGGAATTAAAATTATATCTGATCAGATTGGCTGTACTGACTTCCCTTTTTATCCCGGTCCGGGTCAAAGGCTCCCTGACGGTTTCTTTTTCAGGTTGGGTTTCTTCTTCAGGTTGGGTTTCTTTTTCGGGTGATATACTGGTCAATTTATCAACTTTTGTCTGGGCAGGTGGTTCAGTCGAATCGTCAGTGGAAATCTCATCAGGTTCTTCCTTACTCACAGGTCTGGCTTCCTGAATGGCAGGAAGGATCACGGTTCGTTCCTGGGCGGGATCTCTATCTTGCTCCTGGATCTGCGCTATTTCTTCCTGAAGCTCCGGTGCGGCTTCAATCAATTCCCTCGAAAGGCTAATATCCAGTTCATAATCATAGGGTGTCATTCGATTATCCAATGAAAGAGTCATCTCAACCGGCTGATACCCCTCACTTTCTCCTTTCAATTTGTACTCATAGCCGGAGCGTAAAAGGATATTATATAATCCTGTGGATTCGTCGGAGAATGTAAGGGCGTACATCTGTTCCTCCGGAAGTGTAAACAGGGAAACGACCGCACCAATTGGACTACCTTCGCCTTCCTCCGTCACTCTTCCTTTCAGTGTCACTTCCGGATTCGGATCGATAAATGTGGGCCTTTCAACCATATAAATACCGAAGACACTATCATTTTTAGCCCTCGCGAAATAAGCGGTTGATACGACATCATCGAAATAAAAATATTTCTCATCCATTTCGGTATTTATATCCGATCCAATATTTTCAGGATCAGACCAGTTTATCCATGTATCGTCCTGTCGGATAACTCGAAAAATATCACTTCCACCCATTCCTCCATGACCTTTTGATGCAAAATAAAGGGCGTTTTCGGCTACTGAAAAAAACGGAGCATACTCATCTTCAGAGGTATTGATCACGTTGCCAAGGTTTTCCGGTTCACTCCATTTGCCTTCACCTGTGTTGAGGGAAACATAAATATCACGACCTCCCAAGCTGTTTTTTCTTTCTGCCGCTATGAAAAGCGCATTTCCATCCCTGGTTATATGGTAATCCACATCCATATTAAAAATCCCTGATTTTTTGATCTTCTGCTCCTTCGCTTCCGACCAGTTTCCATCTTCATCCCTTCCAACCTGGACAAGATTCGCTTCAACTTTATTAGGGTTACCGGTCACATTGCCAATTATAAGACTTTCTGAATCTCCATCCGTCACAATCCCATTGGTCGAATTAAAGCCGATATTATTAATTTCTTCTCCCATATACACCGGATTAGAAAACGTATTATTCGCCTGGCTGTAGATGACGATCATGACATCTCCGGGATCACTTTTGCTGCCTGTATTTTCACTGCTGTATCCACGCGTGAAATAAAGTCTTTTCATCCTGTCTGAATATACCGGTCTTGTATCGGAAATATCTCCTTCAGCGCCCAGGCTTACTTCTTCCGTCCTCAGCCTTGGATTCCTGCGATAGGCAAAATTTTTACGTTTCTGAATCAATTCGGTTGAATTCGAGATACCTATTGCATCGATCCCATTATATCCTGGAACGCCGGCACCGTCGATAATTAACCGTAATGCATTTACCTTGTAGGGCGTTTCATCCATTAAAATATGCAGCACCCGGCTTTGTTTATCAGCAGGCTTGGGAACCATTGTACCGACGACGTGTAAAATATTACGTTCATCATAAAGGTATACTTTATAAATAGCACCTGGATTAAAGGATTCGAAAATTGCAATCTGTTGAACATTTACAGCCGTATCAAATCCCACTGAAATAAATTCCCTTGTATCCGGTGATTTGGCCATCCAGGCATTCGGATGTCTCCCTCCCTCGGAAGGCACATCGGGGGGTCCCAGTAATTTCACAGCCGAAAAATCATTCGTGTCAAACTGGGTAGAGAAGTCAAGTATTTTGGATGACCATTGAACCTGCTGGGCAAATAGAGTTGTATTAAGCAAAACAAAGCAATAGATTAAATAACGTTTCATCAGCGATCAGTGTAGGTTAGGGCAAGATATAAAAATTGACGCTAAAAATACAATTCTTAAAAGGAATAAATTTTAAAAAAATGACATTCAAAAAATGATCAATTTTCTGCCCCTACGTCAAAATTAAGCTGATTTTGAAAAATTATTTAATATTTTATATACTCCAAAAATTGAACTAAAAATTGAAATATAAACACCTAACAAATAGTCAGTCAGGAGGATATAATTTAACATCAATTGAGTAACAGCCGGTATCCTGTTCCAGGCTCTTCAAGTAACACTTTAAGTATTGGGCAGGAGTCAGGGAAAGGTAATTTTTAAAAAAAAATTTTGCCTACCTCGTCAAATTAAATTCAACTCTCCGGTTTTTCTGAAGTTTATCGGGATTGTTTGTCATAACCTCAGGTATTTCCTCTCCAAATCCCTGTGCGAGAATTCGATTGGACCGGATCCCTTTTTCTACCATATACTTCTTTACCTGATCAGCGCGCCGCTGAGATAATCTCTGATTGTAGGACTCGTTGCCTATGTGATCTGTAAATCCAGCAATTTCAACCTTATATTCTTCATATTCTTTCAAATAGTCGACAACTTGATCGATTACAGACAATGATTCCTTTCTAGGAACAGCCGAATCAAAATCAAAGAAAACATCTCCAAAGGCATGATATGCGGGTTTTTCCGCCGCGATTGCTTCGTCTTCTTTTTCTCCGGTCGAAATTACTTCCTCGGCCAAAACAGGAGCCGATATTTCGGTAGTCATCGCAATATCGTATTCATAAATATATTGTTCTCCCCGGTTCTCCAGGAAGACAGTTTCCACATAAGGTTGAAAACCCTCTTCATTTACCAAAACCTGATATTCATAACCCGAGGGGATTAAAATTTCAAATTCACCGGAACCTAAGTCGGACATCGCTGTTCCCATCCTCCTGCCACCGGGTAAGAGGGAAAAGGAAATCTCAGATGATAAGGGTTCGGTAGTATTCATATTGATGACATTTCCCTGCAGAACAACTAGGGGGGTAGACTCAAGAATTTCAGGACGTTCCATGCGCAGGATATGATAAACGCTATCCTCATCGTTTCTGGCGAAATAAACATAATCATCCTGATCATCGTAATAATAATATTTCTCATCGAAGGATGAGTTGATATCCGGCCCCAGGTTAACCGGATCGGACCAGTTATTCCAGGTTGAATCCATCCGGACGACACGAAAGATATCCCCTTTACCGAATCCCGCAAATCCTTGAGTCGAAAAATAGAGTGCACTCTCCGATTCGGCGTAAAATGGTGAAAATTCATCGAAAGCCGTATTGATTTTTTTTCCAAGATTGATGGGTTCGGTCCATCTATTCTTTCCTTCCAGGTGGCAGATGTAAATATCTCTCCCTCCTTCGGTATCATAACGCAAGGTTGATACGATCATTACCTTACCCCGGGCCGCAAGGGAGTAATCGGCATTAAATGAGACAATAAAATCATTCCGTATTTTTTGCTCTTCGATGGCGGTCCAATCTGCTCCGTTTTTTTGAACCAATACCACATTCTGCTGGGATTTATTAACATTTCCGGTAACATTTCCAAAAAGGAACACATCCTGACCATCGAGGAAATAATATCCTCCTGTAGTGCTCAATCCATAATTGTTGATCTCTTCTCCTAGTGGACCTACTTCTTCCATGGTGCCCTGTGGAGAAACGGTTGTCATCCATATATCACCAGGATCTTCGGCAGTGCCGATATTGTCCGGATGGAATGCCCTGGTAAAAAACAAGGTATTGTATTTTTTAACGAAAACAGGATGGGTATCGGAGATAGGCCCGGTCGCGTTCAACGACAATACGTCACCTGAAAGAGTCGGATTGTTAATAATAGCCAGTTCCTGAGTGGCGATAAGCGGAATCTTTGTACCCGAAATTCCAATGGCATCGATCGCATTATAACCCGACACCAAATTTCCATTAATCACTACCTTGGCCGCATTTGCTTCGTATTCGGTTTCATCAAGATAGATATTAAGCATCCTGCCATCAACACCCAGCGGCCGAGCCGCAAAGGTGCTGATCAGATATTCTTTCCCACTGATATCGTAAAGGTAAACTTCCGCGATGGCTCCCGGATGGTATGATTCGGCAATGGCGATTTGCTGGACCCTCATTGGATTATCAAATCCTACCTTAATGTAGTCTACCCGGTCTTCTCTTCTTGGCATCCAGGCATTGGGATTATCACCTGGATTCGGTAAAACATTGGGCTTCCCCAGCACCTGCTGGGCCGCGTATTCATAGGCGGAAAGTTCAGATGAAAAATCTATTACTTTCGATGCCCATTGACTCTGTTGGGCAACAAGTGGCCAACCAAGCCAAAAAAAAAGGCCTATGGTTAAAAATAACTTCCTCCTCATGGATGTAATACGTTAATTAGGTAGTAATATGCAGGCAATATATAAAAACTTTGTTTATGATGCCATATTATATCGCCAGTATTCTAACTTCCACCCTTCGGTTCAGTTTTCTTGATTCTTCGGAATTTTCGGTGGAGATGGGTCTGTTTCCGCCAAATGCCTGTGTTTTAATCCGCTTCTGATCAACTCCTTTTCTGATAAGGTATTTTTTAATTTCATCCACACGGTTTTGGGATAGGATCATATTGGCTTGCCTTCCACCCAGCCGATCCGTGTGACCCTCTAGACGAATAATCATGTCCGGATATCTCTCCAGTAACAATAATAATTCATTCAATTCCTCATTAGAATTAGGTTGTATTTGATATTGTCCCTGGTTAAAATAGATTTTCTGCAATCGAAGCACACTTCCGGGTTTGACAGACAACAGCTCATAATTGATCGAATCCATATTGTCGGCGATGATCAACGTATCTAGCTCGGGCTTATAATACGGAGCTGAAACTTCTACCAGGTATTTGTTCTGGTTATGAACCCCTATCGAATAGGCACCTGAGTTTTCATGGGAATCGTCGATATAAACTTCAGAAATATCAGGAAGGGCCTGAAAAATAACAGTTGCTCTGATCGGATGATGATCCCCGGCATCCGTAACTTTCCCCGTAATCCGATAGCGGATCACGTGCTGACTCATCCCCGACGGCATCAGAAACATAAACAACGTAAAGAAAGATAGAATGAAACTAAACGTTTTCATAAAAAGTGGGTGATTGAGTGCTTGTTTCTTTTATCTCGACTGATTAAAATTAGATATTCTGATTAATTATATTTTCGAACAATTCCTGTTTTCCACTTATCAACGACGGTTTTTCAATCGACTCCGCCATTTTCCTCAGATCTTCCAGATTCAGTTTCCCATCTTCAAATTTTTTACCCTCTCCCCCGTTAAAAGATTCATATCTTTTTTCCCGGAGCATCCGGAATTCCGATTCTTTCAACACCTTATCCGCCGATATCAAAGCACGTGCGAAAATATCCATCCCTCCTATATGTGCATAGAACAAATCAATAAGATCTGTTGAACTCCTTCTTAACTTAGCATCAAAATTTATGCCACCTCCCTTAAATCCGCCTGCCGCCAGTATGATTAACATGGCTTCGGTCAATTCATAAATGTTATTTGGGAACTGATCTGTATCCCAGCCATTCTGATAATCTCCTCGATTCGCATCAATGCTTCCTAGCATTCCATCATCAACTGCCACCTGTAATTCATGCTGGAATGTATGTCCGGCCAGGGTGGCATGATTTACTTCGATATTTAGCTTAAAATCATCCATCAGGCCGTATTTTCGAAGAAAACCGATGACGGTGGAAGCATCATAGTCATACTGGTGCTTTGTGGGTTCCATCGGTTTTGGCTCAATTAAAAACTGACCTGTGAATCCCTGTTTCCTTGCATAATCACGCGCCATTATTAAAAACCGGGCAAAATGTTCCTGCTCACGCTTCATATCCGTATTTAACAGGCTCATATACCCTTCTCTACCCCCCCAAAAAGTATAATTCTCCCCTTTTAATTCAATATTTATATCCAGTGCGGTCTTCAACTGAGCCCCGGCATAGACAACCACCGAAAAATCAGGATTGGTTGCAGCGCCATTCATATATATCGGATTCGAAAATAAATTAGCAGTTCCCCAAAGCAATTTTATCCCAAATTGGGAAATTTTCCCTTTTGTGTACTCAACTATCTTGTAGAGACGTCGTTCGGATTCATTGATGGAAGTACCTTCCTCAACCAGGTCAAAATCATGAAAACAAAAATAGGGAACGCCGAGTTTGCTCATAAATTCGAATGCCGCATCCATTTTTTCCATGGCTTTATCCACCGGATCGGATTTCCTATCCCAGGGATAGATTTTTGTTCCGGGGCCAAAAGGATCGCCGCCCGGATTACAGAAGGAGTGCCAATAAGCAACGGCGAACCGCAGGTGATCTTTCATGGTTTTCCCTGCAATCCTTTTATCCTGATCATAATATTTAAAAGCCAGGGGATTCTTCGATTCGGGTCCTTCGTATTGTATTTTTTCGATTCCCTTAAAATAAGTCATATTTACGATAGATTTTTATTTAATAAATTCAGCCAATGGTTGTATTCGGTTTGATAAATTTCCATCTTCTCTTTTTCAGGTTCCACGACATGCTGGATTTTCAGCCCTTTAAAGGCCGCTTTAAAATCATTAAATATCCCGATTCCGATTCCAGCGGCTCGTGCAGCTCCCTGGGCGCCGTCGGTATTATGCAGTTCCAGTACGGTCCGGGTAGTATTTACAAAGGCTTCCCGGAATACATCGCTGAGGAACATATTGGTCACACCTGCACGTACCACTTTTAAGGGAACATCCATCTTACGCATGATATCCAATCCGTAATTTAAGGCAAATACAATTCCTTCCTGTGCCGCCCTGAACAGATGTCCCTGCTGATGCCTGTTAAAATTGAGCCCCGAAATAAGGGCGCCGATATCCCGGTTTTCCAATACCCGCTCCGCTCCGTTTCCAAACGGGAAAATCCGGAGATCTTCTGACCCTATTTTAATTTTCCTAGCCATATCATTCATTTCCTCATAATGCCCTTTGCCGATCTGTTTTTTAAGCCAACTATTTAAAATTCCGGTACCATTTATACATAGAAGTACTCCATATCTGGGATTCCGATGCGTATTATTTACATGAACGAATGTATTGACCCTGGACTTAAGATCAAAGCCGGCTTTATCAGCAACGGCATAAATCACACCGGAAGTCCCTGCGGTGGCGGCAATTTCTCCCGGATTCAAGGCGTTCAGTGAAAATGCATTATTGGGTTGATCTCCTGCCCTGTAGGACACAGGAATTCCTTTCATTAACCCAAGTTCCTGCGCAGCCGCGGATGTCAGTGTTCCCTGTTCTCCAAATGCAGGAACCCTTTCAGGGATCATGGAATTGCTCAAACCATAATAATCCATTATTGTTCGTGAAACTTCATTTTGCTTGTAATCCCAGAAGATTCCTTCGGACAATCCCGACACCGTAGTGCGGATCTCGCCCGTCATTTTCATGGCGATGAAATCACCCGGAAGCATAAATTTAAATACCTGATCGTACAAGGAAGGTTCATGATCCTTAACCCACTTTAATTTCGAGGCGGTAAAATTACCCGGGGAATTAAGCAATTGGGATAACGCTTTCTCCTTTCCTATATCCTGAAAGGCCTTTTCCCCAATATCCACAGCACGACTGTCGCACCATATGATGGACGGCCTTAACACCTTTTTCGCCTTATCTACCAAAACCAGGCCATGCATCTGATAAGAGATCCCAATGGCGATAATGGTATCCGGTTTCAAACGCACTTTTTTACCGAGTTCTCCAGTAGCCTGAATAAGATTGTCCCACCAACATTCCGGATCCTGTTCTGCCCATCCTTTTTTCGGGCTTTTGATTTCCATTTCTACTTTTGGAGAGATTGCCGAGGCAATTGCCTGTCCGTTTTCGGCATTCAGGAGTGTAACTTTAATGGAAGAACTACCAACGTCGTACCCCAGTAAAAAATGCCCCATATTGATAAAAGTTAAAAAAACCCCTTAAAATCAATCGTTATTAAAAATACGGAATTTAATCTTAAAGGTAATCAGAAATGTCAGATCCTTTGGTATTCCTGAAATGAATAATCAAATGGATTATTTTCATCCCGGTGATTAAATTCATTTTTTATCATCTGCCATGATGTTTTCTCAAACTCAGGAAAATAAGCATCGCCTTGAAAGACACTATGGATGATGGTAAGGTAAAGATAAGTGGCTTTCGGCAGGGCTTGTTCGAACACGGATTGTCCTCCCAGAATAAATATTTCCGGCTCTTTACTCAATAAGCTTAATGCCTCTTCGAGACTTTCTGCCCTTACACAGTTTTTACATAAACCGGGAATTTCCGTATGACTTAAGATGATCGAATGTTGGGTTGAAAGTAACTTATCCGGTGCTTCATAACTGTTCCTGCCCATAATAAATGATCTTCCATGGGTAATCTTTTTAAAATTCTGCCAGTCAGCAGGCATATGCCAGGGCAATTGGTTCCTGTATCCAATTACCCGGTTATCCGACATGGCGGCAATGAGCGATATTTTTTGCATGATCCAGTCTCCTGGTTTGCAGTAATTGTAAAAAAAAAAACCAGATTATAAAACTGAAAATCGATTATATTTGAAGTTAAGACATTTTCAAGTTGATGAAGGAGGGTATTCACCATGATTATTTTGCATATACAACCGTTTTCATTATGAATGATCAACTTATCAAAGTAATTTTCTTCAGTTTGATCCTGTTATTTTCAGGGCAGCAAATAAGGTCTATTCAGAAGGATGACGGATCATTTGGTCTTAGTTTTGAAACAAACCTACCTGTTCAGGATACCCAGGGTCCGAATAATGAGGAAGATGAATGGGAGCATCCGGATCTTTTTATAAAATCCGTTGCGGAGGTCCCTGCTTTCACTAACGGTGCAAATAAAAACAACCTGATATTTAACCATTACCAGCATTTATCGTTAGAAATATATTCTCCTCCACCGGAAACAATTCAGGTTTTATCCTGTTAAATTTCAAGGTATCTATCAATTTCAAATTTGTTCCTACACTAAAACTAACTCTAATCCAAAAATAAGTTCATCATGAAAGATTTCTTTAAGGAAATAAAAAATGATTTTCCAGCCAGTATTGTTGTTTTTCTGGTAGCTGTTCCTCTTTGTCTTGGTATTGCACTTGCCTCCGGAGCTCCGATGTTCTCCGGCATTATTGCCGGTATTGTGGGGGGCATTATCGTTTCCCTTTTCAGTGGCTCGAGCCTTGGTGTAAGTGGACCTGCAGCAGGACTTACTGTGATCGTCCTGGCAGGCATTAATGACCTTGGATTCGAAGTTTTCCTTTTTGCAGTTGTTATTTCCGGAATTATTCAGGTTTTGCTCGGATTCGCCAAAGCCGGAATTGTCGGATATTATTTTCCGAGTTCGGTCATTAAAGGAATGCTTTCCGCCATTGGAATCATCATTATTCTAAAACAGATCCCTCATGCTTTCGGATATGATGCCGATTATGAGGGGGATCTTTCCTTTATTCAGGCTGATGGAGAAAATACGTTCTCGGAACTTGCCAATATGTTAAATTATATTACGCCGGGGGCCATCATTATCACAGCAGTATGTCTGACTATCCTTATCGTGTGGGAACGGCCTTTTATGAAGCGATATAAAATTTTTCAACTCATTCAGGGGCCTTTAGTTGCGGTGTTCGCGGGGATTATGCTGAATCTACTATTTACAAACTATCCAGCCCTCTATCTGCAAAGCGAACATCTTGTAAAAATACCCATTGCTACGAATCCTTCCGAATTTTTAGGTTTATTCACGATTCCTGATTTTTCGCAGTTTCTCAATGCGGATGTATATATAGTGGCATTAACCCTGGCTATCGTAGCAAGTTTAGAAACCCTTCTTTGCGTCGAGGCCACGGATAAACTCGATCCAATAAAACGGGTAACACCGACCAACCGGGAATTAAAGGCACAGGGGATCGGAAATATCGTATCCGGACTCATTGGTGGTCTGCCCATCACACAGGTCATCGTCCGCAGTTCAGCCAACATTCAATCCGGAGGCAGGACCAAAGCATCTGCATTCTTACATGGTATCTTGTTATTTGCAAGCGCGATTCTAGTACCAAGGGTACTGAACCTGATTCCCCTGTCCAGTCTGGCCGCGATCCTTTTTATCGTCGGATATAAACTTGCGAAACCAACCCTTTTTAAAAGTATGTATAAGCTGGGATGGCCCTTATTTGCCCCCTTCCTGATCACCATCTTGGCCATTATTTTCACAGATCTTCTGATAGGCATTACGCTTGGTCTGGGAGCTGCCATCATGTTCATCCTCTATCAGAATCTTAAAACCCCCTACTATTTTGATCCTGAAAAACATCATCGGGATGAAAAAATTAAAATCCAATTGTCTGAGAATGTCAGTTTTTTAAACCGGGCTAGCATCCTGCAGACCTTAAATCACCTTCCGGAAAATTCCCAGGTAGAGATCGATGCTTCCAGGTCAAAGATCATCGATCACGATGTGCTGGAATTGATCTATGATTTCCAGGAAAACGCCAGACATAAAAATATCCTGCTCGAGTTTACCGGGTTCAACAAATCTGAATTATCTAACCAGTTTAAGAAATTTAGCGAAACGGTGGGTAATCAGAATCTGCGCATTAGCGATAAGGAAGAACAAATATGATAAAAAGGATAAAGGGCCGATGGCAAGATGGATTGATTTAAGAGCCAATCCATCTTTTTGTATTTTTGTGGCACATAGATTTTAATTTTATAATCCTGTCTTTCCCTGCAGCCTGTTTTAGGTATTTCCAATTTCAGAAAGGTTTTCAATCAAAGAATGTAATCTACCAACCTATGTCGTGATTATTTGTGCAATAAAAACTGCGGATCATTCAAGCTATTACGTGGAATAAAACATAATTGAGTTTTTTTTGATATATTAAACACTAGATTTGGATATCGTATTGTTACTTCTCAATTGACTCCAATTGCATTTTTATATATCAAAACCAATAAACCCATGTACTCATGAAAGAACAAAATAATCATCGACGCAGTTTCTTGAAAAAATTAGGAATCGGGGGCCTGAGCCTAGCCGGGCTAGCTACTGCACCTATTGAAGAGGTATTGGCCTATTCTACTCATAAGGTAAACAGAAATTCCTCCCCTACTGATTTGAAGATTACCGATATGCGCATCGCTGAAATCAGCGAGGTGGTCTTTCGTACCCCCATTGTCCGGATCTACACCAACCAGGGCATTGTAGGCCACGGAGATGTGAGGGATGGTGCAGCCAAGGAGTACGCTCTATTCCTGAAAAGCAGGCTACTGGGAGAAAATCCCTGTAACGTGGAACGATTGTTTAAGAAAATC
>Ga0209536_100013561_pt1 | contig 11746 bp, 7 predicted proteins | sample DeeMarSeWOR28_12_FD_187461 | JGI IMG/M metagenome (GOLD analysis project Ga0209536, IMG submission 187461) | Marine sediment microbial communities from White Oak River estuary, North Carolina - WOR-2-8_12 (SPAdes) (version 2) | ecosystem: Environmental > Aquatic > Marine > Intertidal zone >... | reverse complement strand
TTCTCGGGGCGTTGTAGTAGGGGGCGTAGAAGTCTGCCTGGCTCTGGCTGTAGTAGCGGAAGGAGGGGATGATCCGGACCAGGTCGAAGATCGACTGGTGCCAGGCGACGTCGAAGGTATGCGACTCGATGTCCCAGTCGTCGAAGTAGAAGCGGTAGTCGAAGTGGAGGGAGCCGGTGATCGAGGAGAAATGCCGGCGGAAGCGGGTCAGCCAGACCATCTGGTTGCGCGATCCGGGGCGGCGATCGTTCAGCGGAACGCCCTCGACCAGGGCCTTCTTGTAGGGGTCGTCGAGGAACCCGGTGGCGTACTGGTAGGTGAGGGTGCTCTGGATCGTCGATGCGCGCCCGAGTACCTGGGAGATGCCCGCGAAGACCGAGACGTTCTGCTTGTCGCCACCGCTGGGGCGGTCCGGGTCGATGGCCTGGTCCTGGGTCGGATCCACGTCGTCGTAGGAGCCGCTGAGGCCCGCCGAGAGGGTCGTGTTCTTCTCGTTGAACTCCCGGGTGCCCTCGACGCCGGCGTTGATGGAGAGGTAGTCCTTCTCGATCGAGAAGCCGCCTGCGAGCGACGCCGTGGAGCGGTCGAAGTAGTACGTTCCCCGCGCCAGCAGGTCCGTGCGGTCGTCGTCGATCGTGGCGGCGCTCATCACCTGGACGGGCTTGCCGTCCTCTTCGATCACGTACCAGGGCGAAGCGCCCGACATCGACTCGTAGCTGAAGTCGAGGGCGAGATCCGCCCGATCTCCGAGGGGCATCGCCATCCGGAGCTGGTGGATGTCCACCTCATAGCGCTCGGTGTCCTGGCCCTGGGCCACCTTCGACGACGAGAGGTCGTCCTCGCTGTAGCGGGAGAAGGCGTAGTCGGCGGAGTACTCGGTGATCGGCGTGTCCGCCGAGGAGCTGCCGGCGATTCCCGGCAGGGCGAGTGCGCTCGTGGTGAGGGCGCGCAGCGCCGGCGAGATGCGCGCGATCGCGGCACGACGCCGCTGCTGGCGACGTCGTCTGGCGCGATGAGCTCGCTCGCGACGCGACTTCTTCGAGTGCGTCTTCATCTCGGTCGGATTCCCCCCTCCGCGCTGGCGGATCAGTTGCAGCCGCAGCCGCCGCCGGTGGAGCCGCCGCCGCCGAGGGCAGCCTCCTTGCTCCAGTAGACGTGGTTGCGGCGCTGCGCCTCGAGGGGGTCCGAGTCCCAGGCCATGTCGCGTCGCGCCAGCAGCTCCCGCTCCCAGGGGCGGACGCTGGTCATGCAGCCCGAGAGCAGTGCGGCGGCCGAGGCCAGGAGGAGCGTCGTCGTCAGGACACGTCTCATCGGCCATCCGCCATCAGCTCGAGGATCTTGTGGCGGAGAGCCTCCTCGTCGCCCTTGCGGAAGCCGCGGTGAACGTGACGGATCACGCCCTTCCGGTCGATCAGGAAGGACGTGGGCATGGTCTCGACGCCGAACACGATGGGCAGCCTTCCCTCCGGATCGGTCAGGCTGGGATAGCCGACGGGACGCTTCGAGAGGAAGTCCACGGCCCGATCCGGGTCGCGGTCCACGTTCACGGCCACGACCTGGAACTGGTCGGGCCCGAACTCGTCTCCGAGCGCGTCGAGGATGGGGAGCGAGGTCGCGCACGGCGCGCACCAGGATGCCCAGAAATCCAGGTAGATCACCTTGCCCCGATAGCTCTCCAGGGAGATCGGGGTGCCGTCTTCGAGCACCGGATGATTCAGGACCGGAGCGGTGAACGACGGGGCGCGGTCACCGGATTCCAGGGCGAGAGCGGCGCCGGCCCAGACCAGTAGGAGCAGGGCGCATCCCGCGGATCGAAGGCTCGAGACGATGACGTGGACACGGTGCATGGCGACTCCCTGATCATTTCGGCTGATCGATAGACGGACGCAACCGGAATGTGAGAGTCGTCACCGAGCCGAGGCAGCCCGGACGGAAGCCGATACCTCCGCCACCGCGGTGACGAAGTCGTCCAGGGTGAGGAGCTCCGAGAGCAGCCGAGGGTCGTCGGGTGCGTCGGGCGTGTAGAGGGCGTAGACCGGAACTCCCGCCTTGCCGAGGCGTGCGAGCTGTAGCCGTATCGCCTCGTCTCGGCGCGTCCAGTCGGCGCGGAAGACGTCGAAGCCATGGGATTCGAGGGCCTCGCGTGCCGCGGGCTCGGAGAGCACCCGGCGCTCGTTCAGCTTGCAGGTGAGGCACCAGTCCGCCGTGAAGTAGACGAAGGCGGGTCGGCCGGCGGCCAGTCCCCGGGCGAGGTCCGCCTCCGAGAAGGGGCGCGTGCCGGCGCGGGGCGCTTCCAGCGGTGGCGCCGGCTTCAGCTCGATCAGGTCGATTCCCGCCACGAGGACCGCGGCGGCGCCCGAGAGGGTCGCGACGACCATGCCGCGGCGGCCTCCGCGCTGGGCCAGCCCCAGGATCCAGGCGCAGAAGGCGAGGGCCAGCAGCAGCGCCAGGAGACCGGCCATCGCGTCGACTCCGGCGCTTCGGCCCACGACCCACGTGAGCCAGAGGGCGCTCAGGAGGAGGGTGAAGCCGAGGCCACGGCGAAGCTCGAGCATCCACGGTCCGGAGCGCGGCACGAAGCGAGAGCCCTGGGGAGCGATGGCGATGGCGACGAACGGCGCGGCGAGTCCGAGCCCGATCGAGGCGAAGATGGTGAGGATCACGGGCGCCGGGCTCGCGAACGCGAAGCCCACGGCCGTGCCGAGGAAGGGCGCGGAGCAGGGCGTGGCCAGCACCACGGCCAGCAGTCCGTCGAAGAAGCTGCGGCGCAGGCCGACCGCGGCGGTTCCGAGGGCCCCGAGCCGGCTCGTGTCGACGCTGAGCTCGAACGCGCCGAGCAGGTTCATGGCGAAGAGCACCAGCACCGAGGCCACCAGCGCCACGAAGACCGGTTCCTGGAGGTGGAAGCCCCATCCCACCGCGGTTCCCGACCAGCGGAGCGCCAGGACGCAGAGCCCGAGAGCGAGGAGCGATGCCAGGATACCGGTGGTGTAGGCGCCGGCGTGGGCGATCCCGGCGCCGCGGCCGCGCTCCGACATCTCCGCGAGTGCGAAGACCTTGATCGCGAGTACGGGCAGCACGCAGGGCATGAGGTTCAGCAGCAGCCCGCCGAGGAAGCCGAAGGCGATGGCCCGCAGCAGGGCCGCCAGGCCGATGCCTGCCGCCGCGGCGTCGCTGCCCTCGTCGGCCCCGGGAAACGCCAGGGCGACGTCGAAGGCGCTTCCCTCGTCGTCCGCCACGAGTACACCGCGCAGCGTCGCCTTCGCCGCGGCGTCTTCGGGCGGCTGCCCTTCGATCTCGATGCGCAGCCCGCCGTCGGCCGCCGCTGCGACATCGGTGGCCCGAAGGTCGAGTCCCTCCGGCGCATAGGGAAAGAACCGGGCCCGCGCCGGGTCGAGCCCGCCGCCGGCGCAGGCCGCCAGGTCTGGCGGGCAGCCCGAGACGAGCAGCGAGAGGCGAAGCGGAGCTTCGGGAGTCGGCTCGTTGCGCGCGAAACTAAGGTCGAACCCGCGCTCGCTCGCTCCGGCCGGGACGCGCCGTGCGAAGTCCTCGAAGAGGGCGCGCAGGGCGGCACGTCGAGCGGGGTCCGGCTCGACTGCGAAGGGCCGTTCCAGCGCGAACGAGGCCGGAAGACACTGGTGCGCGCACACCAGCACGTCGGCGTCGACCCGAACGCCGTCACCCCCGGTCGGGCCCTTGAAGGTCAGCGGTGCCGCGAGCAGGACGCGATCGACGTAGCCGAAGGTGACCAGGTCCACGTCCTCCTGGAAGGCCCGCGGCTCGGGCCACTGGAGGGAGCCCTGCTCCACGTCTCTCCCGGCGAAGCCGAAGTCGAGCCGGGGTGGGAGGCCGGAGTCGCCCGGATTGCGCCAGTAGAGGTGCCAGCCCGGATCGAGGTCGAAGAGCACTCCCACGCTCCCGCGACCGCGTTCCTCGTCGAGATCCAGCAGCAGCGTGGCTCGCAGGCGAGCCTCGTCACCGTCCCAGGCGCTCTCGACGGAGAAGGGAACCGCGGACCACGCGGGAGTCGCCAGAAGTAGGAATGCGAGTGCGAGGTGGGGCGCGAGTAGACGCATGGCCATACGAGTTCGGCTCGATCGCGCGGAAACCTTTGCCGGACGGCCGCGCGATTCGTTTGCAGTCCGAGCGCAATGCTCGACGACTACGCGACCAACTTCGCATCCGCATCGAATCCCTGCGCCTTCGCTGTGCTTCGGAACGCCGAATGGTGGAGCCGGGTGATCCGCATCACGGCTCCGTGTCGATTCCCGCCGCTAAACCCTGAAGCGGTATCCGGTGTGTGCCGAATGAGCCCCAGGATGAATCGACGCATCACGTCCTTCGCCCCCTCCATTCTCGCTTCGATCCTGGTCGCGTGCGCTTTGCTCGTGGCGGCGTCGGCGCAGTCGCAGACGCTCACTTCGCGCGACAAGGCGAGGCGGATCCACGATCGCCTGGCGGGAACGCCCCCCGACGCCACGCGGCTTCGGGAAATGGAAATACTCGTCGAGAGTGGAGATGCCCTGGCCGCGGCCGAGCTGGCCATGGAGCAGCCGTCCTTCTACACGGTGGTGTTGAAGAACTTCATTACACCCTGGACGAACGTCGAGCGCACCGTCTTTGCGGATCTGAACGATTACACCGCCACGGTAATCGGGATCATTCGCGACGAGCGCGACTTCCGGGAGGTGCTGACCGGCGACATCCTCTATGTCGGCGACGCGACGAATCCCGCCGTGGCGAACGTCGGATACTCCCATACGGACAACGAGCACTACCGTCAGCTCGAATCGAATGGGGTGGATCTCTCGGACGAGACCCTCTTCTTCCGGACCGAGCAGTCCACCCGGCCCGGATCCCAGATCGGCGCCGGCGACGCCGCTGGCGTGATCACGACGCGCGCTGCCGGCATGGCCTTCTTCAGTGCCGGGACGAATCGGCGCATGCTTCGTTTCACGGCCATCAACTACCTCTGCCGGGATCTGGAGGAGTTGAAGGACGTCTCGGGCCCGGCGGATCGGATCCGCCAGGACGTGAGCCGCAGCCCGGGCGGCGACAGCGAGCTCTTCCACCAGCAGTGCGTCGGCTGCCACAGCGGCATGGACCCACTGGCCGGCGCCTTCGCCTATTTCGAGTGGGATGAGGACCTCGGCCGTGTGGTGCACACGCCGGACCAGGTCCAGGAGAAGTATCTGATCAACGCCAATACCTTCCCGGGCGGCTACATCACCGTGGACGATCGCTGGGACAACTTCTGGCGCAGCGGTCCGAACGCGGCGCTCGGCTGGCGCGGGCCGGAGACGGGGGGCTTCGGACCGAAGGGCTTCGGGCGGGAGGTGGCGGAGAGCCGCGCGTTCTCCGTCTGCCAGGCCCAGAAGGTATTCGAGCAGGTGTGCTTCCGTCCGCCGCGCGACGCCGACGACGCCGATGCGATCGTTGCGATTGCGACCGCATTCGAGGACTCGGGCTACCGGATGAAGACGGTCTTCGCGCAGGCCGCCGCCTACTGCGTTGGGGAGGAGTAGGCCGATGACCTCCGGTGCGCGCAGACTTCTGGCCCTGTTCGTCGTCATCCTCGCGGCGGGCTGTGGGGGCGACTACGACGGCGGCGCTTCGGGCGGTCGCTCCGCTCCGCAGCAGCTGGCCAGTGGGGCCGCGGTCGCGGGGGGCGCCGATGCCTTCGAGGCGACGGTCTACCCGATCCTGCGGCTCTACTGCACCGAGTGTCACGAAGGGGCCGGCCCGGGCTCTCCCCACATCGCCAGCCCCGATCCGGAGACGGCCTATCGCGAGGTGGTGAATCAGGGAAAGGTGAATCTGGCCGTTCCCGAGTCTTCGCGGCTGGTCCAGAAGGTCGAGGGGGGGCACCACTGCTGGGAGCCGGCGGTCCCCGTCCCGGGCGAGCCGGAGTGCACCACCGACGCGAACGAGATCTTCGCCGCCGTGGTCGAGTGGGCGGACATCGTCGACTTCGGCGAGGGCGGAGTGAGCATCGACGAGACCCTGGCCAGCAGGTCCCTCACGCTGGACCAGGGCATCGCGGACGCCGGGGTCGAGCGCTACTCGGGCAGCCTGATCGCGCTCTATGAGTTCAAGGAGGGAGAGGGAACCGTTGCCCGGGACACGAGCGGAGTGGAGCCGGTGAACGACCTCGACCTCGAGGGCGACTACGAGTGGATGACGGGCTGGGGCGTGCAGTTCAACGATGGCCGCGCCCGCGGCCGGGCGAGCCAGAAGCTCTACGACGAGATCGCGGACCCGGCGAAGGGCTCGGGTCAGTACTCCGTGGAGGCCTGGATCGTCAATGCGAACGTGACCCAGGATGGGCCGGCGCGCATCGTGAGCTACTCGCGCGATTCGGGCGCCCGCAACTTCACGCTCGGGCAGGTGCTCTACACCTACGACTTCCGGAACCGCGCGCTGCTCGACGAGCTGAGCGGAAACGGAACCCCCTCGCTGCGGACCTACGACGCGGATGAGGACGCCCAGGATCGGCTTCAGCACGTGGTGCTCACCTACGACCAGTTCCGCGGGCGACGGATCTACGTGGATGGGGTGTGGACGGACGACGTCGACGAGCAGGGGGCCGGCCGGCTCTGGAACTGGGAGCGAGGGGCGAACTTCGTCTTCACGCTCGCCGACGAGCCGAACGGCGAGGATCGCCACTGGCAGGGTCAGATCCGGATGGTCGCCGTCTACGACAGCGCGCTCACCCAGAATCAGATCGAGCAGAACTACCAGGCCGGTGTCGGCGAGCGCCTGCGGATGCGGTTCGACGTCAGCGATTGGACGACGCCGCAGAGCGCGATCGAGTTCGATGTCAGCGAGTTCGACAACTACAGCTATCTCTTCTGCGCCCCCACCTACGAGACCGCGAACCCCAGCGAGCTGCGCGTCGCGAACATCCGGATCGCCGTCAATGGCGAGATCCCCACGACGGGACAGGGCTTCCGCACCCTCGACACCCAGGTGACGAGCGGACACCAGGAGCTCTCTCGGCAGTGCTCCGTGATCCCCAAGGGACCCGATCCCGGCACGGACTCCTTCACCCTGGTCTTCGAACATCTCGGCGCATACCAGAACCTGGAGGTCGAGCCCGAGCCCGGCGATCTGATCGTGGTTCTCGACTCGGAGCCGCGCCCGGAGCGAGGCATCCGGGACTTCGCACGGATCAACGCCAGCATGGCGGCGATCACCGACGTCGACCCCGGCAGCTCCGGGCCGAGGCAGGCCTATCGCGCGCTTCAGGAGCAGCTGCCCGGCGCCCACGACCTCCGGGCCTTCGTCTCGTCCCATCAGGTGGGGATCTCGAAGCTCGCTCTCGAGTACTGCGACGCGCTGGTGGAGACGACCGCGAAGCGGGACGCCTTCTTCGGGGCGTTTCCCTTCGGCAGCGCGCCGGAGGGGGTGTTCGCGGACGCGGAGAACCGACTCCAGATCTCCGACGCGCTCTACGACCGCGCGTTGGGGGATGGCCTGTCGGAGCAGCCCTCCCGGCAGGGGGTTCGCGACGACCTGGACGACCTCTACGACACCCTCCTGCTGGAATGCACGCCGACAGAGCCCTGTGACGGGGCGCGCACGGCGACGATGGTGAAGGCCGCGTGTGCGGCGGTGCTGAGCAGCGCCGCGGTCTCGATCCACTAGACGATTCGAAGGCGAGGCCGACTCGCGCGAGGTTCCCATGGAAGAAGACCGCTCCGGTGAGCGAAAGGGCCCGTTCCTCCACGCCAGTCACCCCAGACCCGTGACCCGGCGGCAGTTCCTCGGGCAGGGCTTCCTCACCGGCGCCGCGATGATCGCCGGACCGACCCTGCTCGGACTGCTGCGAACCCCCGAGGCGCGGGCCCAGGCGGCGCTCGATTGCGGTATCGGCAGCGCCCTGGGCAACCGCATCCCCATCATGGTCTTCGATCTGGGCGGCGGGGCGAGCATCGCCGGCTCGAACGTCCTGGTGCGCGGCGCGGGCGGGGAGCTGGACGAGCTCACGGAGGGCGGCTACTCGAAGATGGGCCTGCCCGCGGACCTGACGCCGGCGGCCGACCCGGGAATGGTGAATCTCGAGCTCGGAGTTCCCTTCCACGCGCGGAGCGCGCTTCTCGACGGCATCAAGCGTCGCGCCTCGGCGACGACCCTCGCGAACGTGAACGGGACGCTCTTCGCCGCGCGCTCCGACAACGATACGGGCAACAACCCGCACAACCCGATGTATGGGCTCTACGGTGCGGGCCGGGACGGCCGGATCGTGACCCTGATCGGAACCAGCAGCTCCGAGTCCGGGGGGCGGTCCATCTCGCCGCCCTCGATGGTGGTCCCGGCGGTGCGCCCGACGAAGGTGAGTCAGCCCTCGGACGCCACGGGTCTGGTCGATACGGGAAAGCTGATCGAGCTGATGGACAGCGACGACGCCGCGGCGGTGATGCTCGCGGCCCAGAACATCAGCGATCGGAAAATGGGCGCGATCACCGAGCAGGCGCTGGTGGAGGAGCTCATCCAGTGCTCGTTCAGGGAGACGACCCACCTGGTGGCGAACTTCAGCAGCCCGAGCGACTTCGATCCCAGGCTGGATCCCGTGATCCAGGGCATCTTCCCGGAGGGCCTGGACGACCGCAGCGAGTTCCGGAAGACCGCCTCGGTGATGAAGCTGGTCGCGAACGACCTGGCCGGGGCCGGCACCGTCGAGTTCGGTGGCTACGACTACCACGACAGTACGCGCGCCTCGGGGGAGCGGAAGGATCGAATCGCCGGCGAGGCGATCGGCGCCGTGCTGGAGTACGCGGCGCGGCGACAACCGACGCCCACGCCCATCGTCGTATACCTGATGAGCGACGGCTCCGTCGCCAGCGACGGGACGCTCGACAACTCGCCGGACGGCGGAGGCAAGGGCATCTGGAAGGGCGACAACTCCTCCACCGCCGGCACGCTGATGCTGGTCTACGATCCCGATGGCCGACCCGAGGTCGACCCCGCGAAGGCGGGTCAGATCGGGCACTACAAGCCGAACGGCTCCGTCGACACCGATTCGTCGATCATCGCCAACGAGGTCGAGCTGCTGGCCCAGGCGGCCGTGCTGAACTACGTGGCGCTGCACGACGACGTCGGGAGTTTCGATCGGTACGTCGATCACCGGCTCGGAAGCAACCTCGACCCGCTGATCGGCTTCGCACCGCTGCTGCGCTTCCAGAGCTGATCCGCGCGGCCCGTCTCGCCCGGGCGCCTGAGATACACTGCGGCAGCACCGGGACGGTCGGGAGGCGGGGTGGAGCAGCTCGAAGGACGGACGGCCGTCGTAACCGGCGGCGCCAGTGGCATCGGCCGCGCCCTGGCCGAGGTCTGTGCGCGCGAGGGCATGAATCTCGTGCTGGCGGATCTCGACGCGACGGCCCTCGAAGAAGCGGCGTCCGTACTCCGCGCCGGGGGCGCCTCGGTCGTCACGGCTCCCACGGACGTCTCGCAGGCCGACTCGGTGCGCGCCCTGGCCGCGCGGGCCATCGACGCCTTCGGGGGAGCGCACCTGATCTGCAACAACGCGGGCGTCTTCGTGGGAGGCACCTGCTGGGAGGCGCCGCTGTCGGACTACGAGTGGGTGTTCGGCGTGAACGTCTGGGGAGTCATCCACGGGATCCAGGCCTTCCTGCCGATCCTGCTCGAGCAGGGAGAGGGGCACGTGCTGAACACCGCCTCCATGGCGGGTGTGACGGCGCTTCCCTTCTGCGCTCCCTACGTGATGAGCAAGCACGCCGTGGTGTCGCTCTCGGAGAGCCTGCACCTCGAGCTCGCGGCCCGCGGGGCGGCGGTCGGCGTGTCGGTCCTGTGTCCGGAGCTGGTGCGCACCCGCATCGGCGACTCGGATCGCAATCGCCCGGTCCACCTGAAGCGCGATGGGCCCAGTCACCCGGAGCGGGACCTGGTCGAAGGGGCGATCCGGCAGAGCGTGTCGCTGGGCGTGCCCCCGACGGTCGTGGCCGAGCGGGCCATCGAGGCCGTGCGGGAGGGGCGCCTCTACGTCTTCTCGCCGAAGGGGGATCCCTGGCGTGCTGCCTGTGATGCGCGGCTCGATGACCTCCGCGAGGCGCGCAATCCGAGCACCCCGGTGCCGGGGAGCGAAGAGCTCTAAGCGGGGTAGGCCTCCGAGGCGTTGAAGGCCGTCGGGCTGGAGACCTCGGCGCGGGACCGGGTCGCGCCTCAGGCGCCCAGGTCGAGCACCGTGCGGATGCCTCGGCTCTCGCGCAGGGCGTCGAGGCCGAGGTTGACCTCGTGCAGGGGGAGTCGGGCCGTGATCAACGCGTCCAGGTCCAGGCGCCCCGCCTGCCACAGGGCCACCAGGCGCGGGATGTCGCGCAGCGAGTTCACGCTGCCCAGGGTGCAACCGAGCAGTTTCTTCTCCGAGACCGTGAAGGCAGCGGCCGGCGCGATGGTGATCGCCTCGTCGATCGCCGGGGCCCCGACGCAGACGATGGTGCCACCATTGCGCGCCGCCGCGATCCCGATCTCGACCAGCGCCGCGCGGCCGGCGCACTCGAAGGCGTAGTCGACACCGACCGGAGCGACTTCCCGGGCGCGGGCGACGACGTCGTCGCGGGTGGGATCGACGAAGTCGGTGGCGCCGAAGGCCTTCGCGACCTCGCGCCTCGCAGCGACCGGGTCGGAGACCAGGATGCGCGCGGCTCCGGCAATCCGCGCGCCCTGGACGGCCGAGAGGCCGATGCCGCCCAGTCCGAGCACCAGCACGGTGGCTCCCTCCTCGACGTCGGCGGTGTTGAGCACGGCGCCGACGCCGGTCTGGACGGCGCAGCCGATCACGCAGGCCACGTCCAGGGGAACGTCGGCAGGAACCTTGATGGCGCCGGTCGCGGGCGTGACCACCGACTCGGCGAAGGCGCCGAGGTTGAGACCGCGGTAGATGCTCGTGTCCCCTCGGCTGAGGCCGGTGCTGCCGTCGGGGAAGGTGTGGGTCATGATGCCCAGCGCGACCTCGCAGAGGCTCGTCTCCCCGCGCACGCACCAGTAGCAGGTGCCGCAGGGCGGGCAGGGCGTGAGCACGACCGGGTCGCCCACGGCGTGGCTGGAGACGCCGTCTCCCACGGACTCCACCACCCCCGCGGCCTCGTGGCCGAGCACGATGGGGACGGGGGCGGGAAAGGTTCCGTCGGCGAGGCTGAGATCGGAGTGACAGAGGCCGCAGTGGGCCACCCGCACCTTGACCTCGCCGGGGCGCGGGTCCCGGATTCGCAGGTCGTCGCGCACGACTTCTGCATAGTCGCCCGCACCTCGCCGCAATGACAGACCGGACATGTTGTATTCGAAGGGATCGGAGAAACTCTTGTTGGGTTCGATGATCAGCCTCTCCCTGGGGTAGCGCAGAGACCAGCGCGGTTGCCGCAACACCTGACCTGGCCCGAAGTCCCGAAGGGTGATCGCGAGGTTGCGCAGACCGCCCCAGGAGCTGCGTCCCTGACCTTTGGGGACGGACGGCGAGCCGTAGGCGGTCCAATCAGCCACCTCTCCGCCCGTTCGCCGTCCCTCGAACCACGACAGGGTGTCCAGCCAGATTCGCACCACCCGCCGCTGCCAGGACCCGGCGTCGGCGCCGGCATAGCGTCCGTAGTTCGGATGGAACTTGTTCTCCCAGGCCTGGACGTAGCAGTCCAAGAGCTCATGCTTTCCGCTCCAATCCATGGAGTCCAGAAGCTCCCGCTTTTTCACATAGGATGGGTGGTAGGTGCGATTCCCCGCGAGGCGAGCG
>Ga0209536_100013560_pt1 | contig 11746 bp, 11 predicted proteins | sample DeeMarSeWOR28_12_FD_187461 | JGI IMG/M metagenome (GOLD analysis project Ga0209536, IMG submission 187461) | Marine sediment microbial communities from White Oak River estuary, North Carolina - WOR-2-8_12 (SPAdes) (version 2) | ecosystem: Environmental > Aquatic > Marine > Intertidal zone >... | reverse complement strand
CACCACGTTTATGGTAGCCATGATCACCGCTACACAGCCGAGGATAGCGGCGATGGTAGATTCTTTGGAGCCCGCTGCCACAATCGCCCCGACCACAGTAATACCACTGATGGCATTGGCTCCTGACATGAGGGGAGTATGTAAGGTGGGAGGTACTTTGGTGATTACCTCAAACCCGACAAAAATGGCCAGGACGAAGACGGTAATGTAGATAATGAAAGCTTCCATGATTAATTCTTTCTATGCCAAGGCATCCTTGACTGCCTGATGAACCAACTCTCCTCCGTGAGCCACTAGTGCTCCTTTGGTAATCTCGTCCTCTAGATCCAGTTCCAACTTTCCTTCTTTGACCATGTGAAGGAGAAAAGTCGAGATGTTCTTGGCATACATCTGGCTGGCATGAACGGGAACGTCTGCCGGTATATTCAATGGACCAATTACTATCACACCTTTATGGACAATCTTTTCTCCGGGTTTGGTGACGGCACAATTGCCGCCTTTTTCAGCAGCGATATCCACAATAACCGACCCTGGTCGCATGGAGGCCACCACTGCTTCTGAAATGAGCACTGGAGATTTCTTTCCCGGGACTGCGGCAGTGGTGATGACCACATCCGAGCTCTTGATGCGCTCGGCCATGAGTTCTTGCTGGCGCTTGTAGAAGTCCTCTGATTGGGCTGTGGCATAGCCGCCTGTATCTTGCGCATCCTCGGCCTCCAGCTCCAGCTGAACAAATTTGGCTCCCAGACTCTCCACCTCTTCCTTAACCGCAGGGCGGATGTCGAAAGCCTCCACCACCGCTCCCAAACGGCGAGCAGTGGCAATGGCCTGTAGTCCGGCGACGCCAGCGCCAAGTATAAAAACACGGGAGGGAGTGATAGTTCCAGCCGCTGTCATGAACATGGGAAAGAGTTTGGGGGAGGCATCTGCCGCAGCCAGCACCGCCTTATATCCGGCTATGGTGGCCATGGAACTGAGGGCATCCATACTTTGGGCCCGGGTGGTGCGAGGCATAAGCTCCATGGAAAAAACGGTAAGCTTACGCTCAGCCAGGTTTTTCATGATTTCTGGTTGGGCCAGAGGTTCGGTGAAAGAAATGAGAGTGGTGCCTTCCTTGAGCACATCCAGGTCGGCGGCAGGAAAATCAGGGTCGGATCCAGGCCCTCGAACCATGAGGACTATGTCGGCCTGGGAAAGAAGGCGGTGGCGATCTTTTTCCACCCGGGCGCCTTGGGCTTCGAAGTCGGCGTCTTTGCTGTTAATGCCCTCGCCGGCCCCCGCCTCAATTACCACTTCTAACCCTGCCTTGGTCAGGGATGGAAGGGATTGGGGAATAAGCGCTATTCTTCTTTCTCCCGGATAGATTTCCTTCGGGACAGCAACTAACATTGTTGTTCTGCTAAAGGTATTTTGAAAATGCTCCAGCGAGCGCATTCCCCGTAGCTTGCTGCGGGGTTAGCGAGCGAACTATAATAAAATGGAATCACTTCCTTACATTTCGAAGATTCCCTGTCCCGCTTTAGTCCCGCTAAAGCGGGACAGGGAGCTTCAATCTAGTGACGATTGATGGAAGATCGAAACGAATTCTGAAAATAGTAGGATTTCTTGAAACGGTCAACCCTTAAATCAGCCCACTGGACGTTTTTTCTTTGAAGTTACAGATAGTTAAGAGTTTCACAAGCGGTTTTACCCTCTCCTTAGTTGCAGTTACCTTTCTTGCTGAAATCGTTGAAAGATATTTGAGTCTCGTAGCACTTTTGATGGATGTAATCTAAAACAGTCGCGAACTGCTTGGGAGGCATGAACCCGGCTAGCATGGTTATTGGCTGGCTTTTTGAGTCCAGAAAGACCAGAGCGGGGTATGACGTGATGCCAAAAGCTCGGGTCAACTCAACATGAGAGTAAGATTTACCATCGAATTTGACGCGATTTTTTGGATCTTCGGCATTGAACCGCACGTAAGCGAAGTTTTCAGCAAGCATTGCAGCCACCTTCGGATTCCGTATGGTCTCGCGTTGGAACTTTCTGCAGTAAGGGCACCAATCTGTGTAGAATTCAACGAAGATCGGTTTGTTCTCACTCCTGGCCTTGGCAAGGCCGTCGTTGAAGTCAAGCCATGTGACCTGCAGCGGCTCTTGCTGCTGAGATGAGGGGGGGGTGCTCTTGGCCTGTAGTCCCTCACTCTCCTCCCTTGCACAGGAGGATCCCGTCACCAACAAAGACAATGCCAGGGTAAGAGGGAGGAGCCAACGTAGTATGCTCATGGTCGCCTACCTTCGTTTCATGTTCACCGTTCAGGATCATAACCAATAAAGGACAAGATAACTAGCAGGATTACTGTTGGCCAGGGAATAAAAGTAACCGTTGTCAACTAACTTGTTCAATTCCTTCCTTGATGCCTTGGGTATGCCGGGCACATCCCGTGAGATCAAAGCTCACCCTTACGATAAAGGGCTACTATGCCTTGGGACGCCACATCGGGGACGAGGAGCTCCAATCCTTGGTAACGGGGTAATATTTTGCTGAAGCCGTAAACCAGATACAGTGCCTTTGGTTTGGCCCTCTTCGCTATTTTGGCACCAAATAGATCGTGCAGCGTTATGTAGGTGTAGAAGAGGTCGATTTCCTCGAATCGGACATTGATAGAGTTTTCTATGTGTTCATACGTGGTAGCCTCGAGAGAATTGCCATTGAAAAGGGAGAGATTATCAGGGGGTTGTATCAGATTTTCACTCTGGAGTCTGTGGGTCAGGTCTCCTTTTCTAGGGCTGAACTCTGCAAGTATCTCCGGATCAATTTCAATACCGACAGAGCGCTTGACAAAATAGCTCATGAGCACATTCACTCTGCCGTCAGCGCATCCCAGGTCAAGGAAAGTGGTATGCTGGGGCTCTATATAGCCAAGGGCAACCAGGTCATCTATGCATTTGCCGAATTTAACGAGATCTGTGGATTTCCGGTACCCTTCATGACCCACATAGCCAACCTTGCAACTTTCATAGTATCTGGCTATGAAGTCTACGGTCTTACGCAAACGGTGATTGTCCATAGAGTCTGCTACCAGGGAATGATGGAACGTTGGAATGATGGAATATTGGGCAGTAAAAGAAACCTAATATTGATTCGTGATTACTTGACCCATTATTCCATTCTTCCAGTATTCCAACGAGGGCGAAGCCCTCAGTCGTTTTTTGATGACCTCATGGAGGATGAATAACGTATCCAGTTCTTCTCCCGCGCAGGTTTGCAGCTCGATGAGTTGTTCTCGTGTGAGTTTTTTCTGTAATTTCTCGCAGATATAGTTCACACACAATACATGACGAGCCGTGAGCTTACAGCCTTTTTCCCCTAGAAAATAGCAGCTATTCTGGCCGGGTTGCTGATCTCGCAAGGAGGCTTCCAGGAGTAGGTTTACCAGCAAGAGTTCCACGTCATATTTGTTCTCTATACCAGTCCCGCAACAACTTCCGCCTTCCTGCTCCTCGCAATGCTTGCACTCGGCAACAACGCCGAACTTCAGCATGCTATCTTTGGTATTTTCAATACACTCTTGCAACGTGTTCAGGAGGGTACGAACGGAGCGATTTTGTCTCAGTGAATCGCCGCAAGCACTATAAAGCTCGTGGGCTTGCTCGATTTTTTCGTAGATGGATGGAGGGGACGACTGACTAACGCTTTCTTGGCTCATTAACCTTTACTCACCATTAAATGTCGGGCCATAGAACATACCCCATTTGGACCGATTTTCAAATACCAAAGTTTTTCCTTTTCCGAGCTCAGACACTGATTGCCGAGAACTTCGCTTGCCCGCTGGAGTATTGGAGTGTTGGAGTATCGCAGGAAAATTGAGCGATTTTTTTGACTCCATTACTCCAGTACTCCATCTGCTTATTTCTCAATCAGGCAACGCAGTACTCTTAGATTTGTCTTGTCTTCCTCAAGCTCTTTGCCCTTAGGTGTTTCCAGAACCATGGGATGTTGCTGAAAACGTGGATCGTTCAAGAGGAGACGAAATCCCGCCAATCCTATTTCTCCTTTGCCAATGTGTTCGTGACGATCCACCCGAGAGCCAAGGGGTCGCTTGGAGTCGTTTATATGGAAGAATCTGACTCGTTCCAAACCGATTATTCGATCAAATTGCGAGAACGTGTTCTCATAGGTTGCCCGGGTGCGAATGTCATAGCCGGCAGCGAATGCGTGGGAGGTGTCGAAGCAGACACCAAGACCGTCACCGTACTGAGACTCACTTATGATGAAGGAGATCTCCTCGAATGTTGAACCCAGGTTTGTGCCCTGTCCGGCAGTGTTTTCAATGAGTACCATAACGGCAGAGGTTTTCGATTGAGTTATGGCGCGGTCCATGTTTTCAACAAACCGTTCGAGACCGGACTCAACACCAACGCCGCGATGGGAACCAGGGTGAGTGATGAGATATGGAATTCCCAGTATGGCTGCTCGCTGTAATTCGTCAGCGAAGGCAGCCACTGATTTTTCCAGGGTTGTCGGATCCGGGGTCGCCAAATTGATGAGATAAGAGTCATGGGCGGCCACAGGCATGGAATTGGTCTTTTTCCATTGCTGGCGAAAGTCTTCCACCATCTTATAGGTAAGTGGAGCCGTCTGCCACTGTCGCTGGTTGCGTAGGAAGATCTGCAAGGATTCACCCTGAACCTCCTGGATTCGAGTGAATGCCAGGTGCAAACCACCGGCGATGGACATATGGGCACCGAGAAGGGGCACGAAAGTCTCCTCCACTATGTAACTGGTCTCCATCCGGAAACGATCTCTTTGAATGTCATTCTGAGGAGCAAAGCGAAGAAGAATCTGGAGATCCTTCGCTGCGCTCAGGACGACAAAGCGTCTCTTCCTTCGCGGAGTATATCCTGAGCCAGCCGAAAGACTCAGAATGACACTGCGTAGTTTCCGGAGGGACGCTAACTTCTCCCGATGTTAAGACTTTAGTCCTGAAACTCAACCTCCGAAAAGTCACTTCCTAAAAAGGCAAACCCGAGGGTGCCGACAACGCCGAACAGAAATGCAACCAAAAAATTGGTGGTCGGGCTTAGTAACCACAAAAACGCACCGCCAAAGGCCGCTACGGAAACAAAAACGTCCCGCAAAAGATAATACAGCCCGAACATGCCTGCCTTACAGTCCTCTGGGGCCAGATCCATAATCAGCGCCTTGCGCGTGGGTTCTCCGAACTCTTTGAAGCCTCTCAGGATAAAGGCGAGGACCAGCCAGTTGAAGGAATGACAGAAGAGGAGGGTGAGGGGAAATAAGGTGAAAAAAACAAAGGTCATGACCACGAAAGGTTTTTTTGCCGTCTTATCAGCAAGATATGCGACAGGCACATAGACGAGCACGGCCGTAGCCATCTCAATGCTGGTGAGAATGCCAAACTGTAAAGCGGAAACAGGCGAGGAAATGGTCTTCATACACCAGACGACGACAAAGGCATAAGGAATCTGTTCACAGAAGCGGACAAGAATATCCGAAACCAGTAGACGTCGAAGATTTGGACTCATGAGGCGGTAAAGCTTCAGCGGGTTCCTTTCCGGGACAATGGTACATTCATCACCTGCCTGTTTTGGCGGTTCGTCTTCAATGAGCTTTTGCTGAAGTACAATCGCCAGAAAAGAGAGTAATAATGCCACAACAAAGGCCGCCCGAACCCCTTCTCGTTCTCCCCACATTCCAATGCAAGCACCCCCCAGAACGGGGCCCAGCGCCATGGGAATTCTACGCACCAAAGAATGCATACTGACGCCCATGGTCCGTTTATTCAGAGGCAGCACTTTGGCGATAAGACTCATGGTGGCTGGAAGAGAGATGGCTGACCAGGAAATAAAAAAAACGGCCCCAACCAGAACGGCCTGCCAGGCGGGAAATATGATGACAACGAGAAACCCGCACATGGCGACTATATTGAATATGAGTAAGGCTCGTTTGGTGCCGAAACGGTCGGAAAGATACCCCCCGGGGAAGGAATAGAGCGCCGAGAGCAGGTTATCCATGCCGTTGAGAAGACCGATGGACAGGGCCCCGCCCCCCAGAGCCAGGAGATAGATGGGAAGAAACCTCTCGGCCATCCGCTCTCCCATGCCCACAAGAATCACCATGAATAGCACGCCGACTGTGCTTCTGGTGAGACCCAAAAAAACGGAGACACGGGCTACCCGCGCCATAGGGCCATCCTTTCAAAGAAAACAACCGGTTCTTATCCCAATCCCTCTGGGAATCTGCGACTTAGCATCATTTCAAATTATTTTGGTATTTGGACTCATCCCACTATATCAATTAAACACTTTGCGGTTAAGCAATGTGAGATTAAACTATCTAGATAGTGTTCGTCCGGCAACCGCGTTCTTGGGTGTCATTCTCGGGAGCCCCGCAGATGGCGGGACGACGAAAAATCTCGTCGACGGGGGGTCCGCAGAGATTCTGAGCGGATCTTGTCCTGAGCGTCTCGACCTGAGCTCGTCGACAGGTCTTACCCAGGGGCTAAGCATGACATTGAGTAGTTGCCAGCCGGACCCATAGTAGACAGAGATCATTTGATTTTGGGTGGTAATGAGATGACAAGAGAAGCAAGAATACAGTTATTTCAGCAGGTTGACGTTTATCCGGTAACCTGCGAGGAACTTTCAGAGGGGAGGTCGAATCTGGAGGTTCTGGAGGCGGTGATCCAGGGTGGGTCAAAAATAATTCAGCTAAGAGAAAAAGAGTATCCCAAGAGGGATTTGTATGAGCTGGCCTTGAAATTCAGGGAGATAACTGCCAAGGCCGAGGTATTGCTCATCATCAACGATCATGTGGATATTGCTCTCGGTGTGGAGGCGGACGGGGTCCACCTGGGTAAGGAGGATCTGCCTCTGACAGTTGCCAGGCATTTGGCGCCGGAGTTGCTCATAGGAGCCTCTACCCATTCTCTGGGGGACGCTCTGCAAGCGCAAGAGGATGGAGCCGACTACGTTAACATCGGACCGATTTTCCCCACCAGGACTAAAGAAGGGGTGGAGCGTGTTTTGGGCCCCGAAGCCATTGCAGCAATCAGTCCACATGTTGAAGTGGATTTTACGGTGATGGGAGGGATAAACGAGGACAATATAGAACAAGTTTTAGTCAAAGGAGCACGGAGGGTGGCAATGGTTGCGGCCATAACGAAGGCCAAAGACATTGCTGCGAAGGTTAGATTTCTGAAGGAAAAAATACGGCAATTTTCTATATAATGTATGTCGCTCCTCAGCGCTGATTGTGGGAAGGCGCGGCCTTTTTCATACTCAGCATTAGCTGGAGGCGCAAGACCGCTTTGGCGTGTTGAAAGAGTGAGAAGAACTAGATGTGGATGTATATATAAGAATAACCGGTTCTGCAGAAAATAATGGCATACTAGAAACTGGATAGTAGGAAGCGCAAGAAAGAGGACTCTCCTCTGCACATTCAGGGCACTTTCGATTGACAAAAAGCCAGACGATACTTACAAGCATACAACATCATTTAGTTTGGAGAACTTACCCCACAGCAAATGAGGAGAATTATGAAGATATTTACACTACCGAAAAGATTTGTTTTAGTATCCATACTTTTTTTCTTTGCCAGTCAACCTGTCCATGCAGATGTGATGAAATTAATACCGCTGCTCACTCAAAGTCTTGGAGTCAGCGAATCACAGGCGAAGGGCGGAGCTGGCGTCATTTTTGACTACGTGAAACAGCAAGTCAGTGCTGAAGATTTTGCTCAGGTGACCAAAGCCCTTCCCGGTGTTGATTCACTCGTAGATCTAGCACCCAAAGCCAGCGGCTTGTCAGGACAGATTGGGGGTCTTTCCCCGGCGCTCGGTGGTAAATCCGATTTGACTGGTGGGATGACCGGCGTAGCGGAAAAATTCGGGAAACTCGGTTTAGATGCGGGCATGGTCGACAAATACGTCAAGACAATCCTGGACTTTGCACAATCTGAGGCCGGATCAACAGTTGCGAATATCATCAAGGGTGCTCTGGTGTAAGGGTTTTTCTATCAGAGTGAGTTATCTGTCAACCCTAGTCCATTGTCCGGGGAACAACCCACGCAGGACAAAAAGATCTGGAGAGGGCGAGCCATGAAAAAGGTCATCAGGTTGGTGTTGATTATTACCGCAGGCCTATTAATACTTTGTTTTCTCGCCCTTCTCATCGTCCCGAGATTTGTTGATGTCCAGAGGTACAAACCCGCGATCGAAGAAAAGGTGTCTGAGGCCACGGGGCGTCCATTCACTCTGGGCGGCGATCTGAGGCTTTCCCTCTTTCCATGGGCTGGCTTGGCCTTTTCTGACCTTCGCTTAGGTGCTCCGCCCGGTTTCAAAGAAAAAAATTTTATTGCCGTGGAATCATTTGAATTTCAGGTGAAACTTCTACCCCTGCTCTTCAAGGATATTGAGGTAAAACGCTTTGTCTTAGTCGGGCCAAGGATTGTATTGGAGAAGTCAAAAGATGGACGGGCCAACTGGGAGGGGCTGGGAAAGGTTAAGACCGGCGCCCCCGCCAAGCAGGAAGCAAAAGAGAAAGTCCCGGAAGACAAAGGGAAAGGGGGTCTTCCCATTGAGAGCTTGGTCGTTGGAACCTTCACAATCGAGGACGGTAACCTTCTCTGGATCGACCATGCAAGGGGACAGCGGCGCGAGCTCAAAGACCTTAACCTCCGTATAGATGAAATCTCCTTAGAAAAACCCATCCGTTTATCTTTGGCGGCGCTTGTGGAAGGCAAGCCTTTCTCACTGGAAGGAAAGCTAGGTCCTATAGGTAAGAAACCCGGCGAGGGCTCACTAGCCCTCGATTTTTCGGCAAGAGTGTTTGAAACGATGGACCTAAAGGTTCAAGGCCAGGTAACAGATGTGTCGACTCGCCCTTCATACGATTTGAACTTCCAGATACAGCCATTTTCACCCAGAAAGCTGGCTGCTGCGTTCGACAAGCCGCTTCCGTTAACCCCGTCCGATCCAGATGTCCTAAAGCGGTTGGCTTTGAAAGTTGCCGTTCAGGGGAGTGCGCAAGCACTGACTTTGAAGGAAGGAGCCCTGGAACTCGACGATTCCAAGCTTACGGTCTCTGCTAATCTCAAAGAATTTTCAAAGCCCAATGTGACCTTTGCTTTAAAACTGGATAATATTGACCTCGACCGTTATCTGCCGGCCTCTCAGGATAAGCCCGGTGAGAGTAAAGCTTCCACTCCACATGTAAAGAAGACCGATTACACCCCCCTGCGGACGCTCGTTGTTGATGGTAGAGTCCACATAGACAAAGTCAAGGTAAAAAACGCTCGGATTCAGGATCTCGATCTTAACATAAAGGGCCGTGGGGGCGTTATGAATGTGGATCCTTTTACCATGAGGCTCTACGATGGGAATATGACATCGAAGGGAACTCTGGACGTGCGTCGAAATACCCCAGCGAGTAATTTTGCCTTGCAGATGAACGGGGTTGAGGCGAGACCCCTGCTCAAAGACCTGATGGACAAAGATTTCCTTGAAGGAACTATGCGCGCCCAGATAGCTCTGGCTATGACGGGAGATAGCGCTGAAAGAGTAAAGTCGACGCTGAACGGCAAGGGTGAATTCCGTTTTAATGATGGGGCCATCGTGGGCATCGACTTGGCAGGAATGGTTCGCAACGTTCAGTCCGCCTTCGGTATGGAGGAGAAAGGTAGGGAAAGACCCAGGACTGACTTTGCCGAGCTTCATGCTCCTTTTACGATAAACAATGGTGTCTTCAACACCCTAAATACCACATTGCTGAATCCCTTCCTTCGTGTATCGGCGAAGGGTAAGGCCGATCTGGTGGAGGAGACCCTCGATTTTCGGGTGGAACCAAACTTTGTAGCCACGATAAAAGGTCAGGGCGATACAACTGATCTGTCGGGAATTGCAGTGCCTGTGTTGGTCACAGGTACGTTTTCTTCCCCACAGTTCCGTCCGGACCTCGAGTCTATAATTAAGAAAAGTCTCCAGGGGGAGGTACCCGATGCTTCTGGCTTGAAAGAGGTCGAGGAAAAGGCCAAGCGTATTATTAAGGGACTCCCGTTCGGTAAATAAAAAGAGCAGACCAATATTTATCTCGTGACCGATCTCTCCTAGACTGTTGCTCTTTCCGTCCTGAGGGTGCATCAACTTTCAAAGATCAATATCAGGCCAACTTGAGATAGGATCGGTTGAGCGGACAATATGCATTCCCGCCTCGGCGAACCTTTGAAAAGCTGCGTTCGCTTCCTCTGTATAGTTCACAACACCAGGAATAACGACGGGAGAAGAACAATCTTCAAGTAGATACACTTTTTCAGCCAACTCCCTATCGGTGCTGGAAATTTCATTCAACATATCGTCAATTGTCCAGGCAACACAGTGACTCTTGGCCTCACCCCCAATAATGACTGCATCAAAGTTTAGCAGTTTTTTGATAAACTTGAAGTTCTTTTGAGCGATCTCCTTACCATCCGCGTCCACTAACACCTCAGGGCTGAGAACAGAATAGTTCTCAGTGAAGGGATTGCCTCCTTTGACCTGAAAATCCGGTTGACTATAGCGGGCAATACCGTGGAAGAAGATGGCTTCCTCAACCGCTGAAACCAGGGCATGACCAATCCCGCCTAACATGGCATGATACGGCCAGATGGTGAGGTCATACTTACCGCCTCTTTTCAACTGCCGAGTGTAGTGGCGCAAATATTCCTGACCGTAAGTTTCGTCAATATTCAGGCTGGAGGAAAGTTCGGGGTTGAATTGCCAAACACCTTGCTCCATGTCTTCCGAACTAATGAGTGTATAGGGGTCCGGATGTTCTCCCTTGTCGTTAACGAGAAAGATGGAGTGGAAGATCTGCATTGCTTGGTGCGTGTCCATCGTCGGGCATATTTCGGTAATGACGGCGAGATTGCGATAGATGAATTCACAAAGCCTCCGATTGTCGTCAACGGCTCCCGTTCCTGAAACTCCCCCTACGTATAACTCAAATTCTGGTATGCAAAACGTATTCTGCACATCAACTAACAGGAGGGAGATCCTGAATTTGTCTCGATAAGCAGGTTGTATCTTGTGTTGTTTTGCCCATTTTTCTGCATCTTCTGCGCGTTCCTGATAGGGAACTTTCCACACTTCAGCCACATTTTCTGGATTCGAGTGTGATGGAATAGGAAGTTCGTGTCTTGCCATGGATTATCTCTCTCACTTCATTTATAAAATTTTCATACTAATATAATACATTTTAGATTGCAGAATTTAGATTTAAGATTTCTTGTCGCCTACGTTGTCTTTAAATCTGCAATCTACTCCTCGTCCCACTTCCGGAGATCTAGGATGCGCTTCTCAGCTTCCTGGATGTCACCTTCACTGACAAAGGTCACATCCGCTCTCAGCTTCAGCACAGTGCGAATTTTCTCCTGGAGAGGAGAGGCCAATCCTTGTTGAGATGATGGTGCAGCTAAGACCACACAAAAGGTGAGCTTGTCCCGGTCTTGCTCTCGCTCCACCACTGCCTGGGCAGTTTGAATTTCTGGGAAGGCAGCTAACACCTCTTCCACTTGTGAGGGGTGGATGAACATGCCACGTACCTTAGTAACCTGGTCCACTCGACCCACGAGTTTCATGAGACGAGGAGACGTCCGACCGCAGGGACAGGGTTCCTCCTCGTAATAGGAAAGATCTCCGGTGCCAAAGCGGATCAAGGGATAGACGGGATTTTCAAGCAAAGTCACCACTACCTCACCAACTTGCCCT
>Ga0209536_100013558_pt1 | contig 11746 bp, 8 predicted proteins | sample DeeMarSeWOR28_12_FD_187461 | JGI IMG/M metagenome (GOLD analysis project Ga0209536, IMG submission 187461) | Marine sediment microbial communities from White Oak River estuary, North Carolina - WOR-2-8_12 (SPAdes) (version 2) | ecosystem: Environmental > Aquatic > Marine > Intertidal zone >... | reverse complement strand
CGATATGGATGCTAATTTTGCCATTGGATTGCACGTTCCGGGAACGTTTTATAAGGTTATCGATACCCGCGCCTGCCTCATTCAGCCGGATCTTGGCAATCAAATTCTTATGGATGTGCGCTCATTCATCCGGTCTTCTCCCAGACCGGTATATGGGCTTCGCAGTCACACCGGTTTTTGGCGCTTTGTGATGTTCAGACACTCTCAGGCATTCGATCAGTGGATGGTAAACATCGTCACCGCTGAGGAAGATCGTCAGACGCTGAAACCATTGGGCCATCTGCTGATGGAGAAATATCCGCAAGTGGTTGCGGTTGTCAACAACATCACCAGCCGGCGGGCGGGGGTGGCCATTGGAGAATTCGAAGTGCCTTTGGCAGGCAAATCAGCCATATCGGATAAAATCGGCCCTTATGAATTTGAAATATCGGCCAACTCGTTTTTCCAAACCAATACTCTGGGCGCCACGCGCCTTTATGAGGTGATCAAGGCATATGCCGAGCTGGGTGGTACCGAAGCCGTGCTCGATCTTTACAGCGGAACCGGGACGATACCCATCGTGCTATCCGAATCTGCCAGGCAGGTGATTGGCATTGAGATCGTAGATAGTGCGGTGGAGGATGCAGTAAAAAATTGCAATAAAAACAAAATAGTTAATTGTGTATTTATCAAAGGAGACATTAAGAATTGTTTGGCGCAAATTACACAGCGCCAGGATGTTATCATTATTGACCCGCCGCGGGCAGGGATTCACCGCGAAGTTATCAGAAGTGTGCTGGATATGGCACCGGATCGGATTGTTTATGTGTCCTGCAACCCGGCGACCTTGGCCAGAGATCTCGGCATGATGATCGATCACTATGAGATACTGGAGGTGCAGCCGGTGGATATGTTTCCCCATACGTATCATATCGAAACCGTGGTGAAGCTTAAGAAGAAAAGGGTTTAATCAAAGATTCCAAACCATGCTGCATTCATCGAATGATAAATCCCAAATCGCAAGCACCAAATTATAAATGGTTCGACAAGCTCACCACCCTGAGCTAAGTCGAAGGGTAAATATCAAATTCCAATACTCAATGACCAAAACGTTTGGAATTTTGAATTTTGGTCACGCGCAGCGCAGGCGCTTGCGCCGCGTGTTGTGATTTGTTTGTAATTTGTTATTTGAGATTTGTTATTTAATATTTTGTGAAAAGTCAGGAGGTTGCCGTGAAGGTTGTTTTCCATGAAGACTTTTATCAGGTCTACACTGCCGACCCTGCCGCCGCCGGCGGGAGAATTGAAGCGATTGTAAAGGTTATCGAGCCTTTTGTGGAGTTTATTGAGGCAGCTCCAGCAACCGAAACAGATATCCAGGCGGCCCATGACAAAGCGCACATCGACGATGTGCGCCGCCAGGGATTATACCCCATATCGGCTCTGGCAGCCGGCGGCGCCATACAGGCGGCAACTCTCGGACTTGATACGCCGAGTTTTGGGCTTATTCGTCCTCCCGGCCATCATGCGTCTGCCGAATCCGCCTGGGGATTTTGTTTCTTCAACAACATGGCGATTGCCCTTATGGCTTTAAAGAAACAAAAAAAGATTGATTCGGCGTATGTGCTGGATATTGACCTTCATTATGGTGACGGAACAGTCAATATTCTGGAAGGCCAATCCTGGGTGAACGTCCACAATATGGAAGCTGCCACCCGCCGGGCATACCTCGACGAAATCACCGCTGAGATGGCGCACTGCCAGACCGATATCATTGCGATTTCTGCTGGTTTTGACAATCATCAGGACGACTGGGGCGGTCTGCTTTCTACCGATGACTATCGTAAAATCGGGAAAATGGTCAAAGAAGCTGCCGAGCGTTGCGGTGGAGGGTGCTTTGCAATTCTCGAAGGAGGTTATAATCACAAGGTGTTAGGCCATAATGTTAAAGCTTTGATTGATGGTTTGTCAGGCGACCTATGAGATCGACATTTTAAATACCTGCAATTTTCCGTATCCGATCAATCTGTGGTATTTATTGCACCGCGGCGCCATCGATGGGCGCAAAATCCAACGCCAAAGATAAATATTTCCCCAATTAAAAACCACAGCCGGGAGGCAGCCGAGATGGTGACGGCATCGGCAAGATGAATATTGAATTGAGAAAGGTATGCGACTATGATGCCCTCGCGAATGCCGATTCCTCCGGGGGCCAGCAAAAATAAAATGCCGATTGTGCCTGCCAGCGGAAAGCAGAATACAATCGATAACGGCACGGGGCCAGGGGTAAGGCTGGCGGTCAAAAAATAAAAGCCAATGCCCCAGGATATCCAGCTGGCAAAAAACCAGGGCAGCAGAATGAGCGTCGACCGGACGCTAAGTCGGGGGAGTTTGAGGTGAGTGGCCTTGAATTTATTAATGAGTCGTTCAACCGCATCATGGGCTGTTTTCGAAAAAAGGACGGTTGAGAGTCCTACAAGAATGAAACAACCCATCCAACTCACGAAATGCAGACTGTTGCTCATCAACAGGCCGGCGATGCCTAAAATTAGACCACACCAGACGCCGATGATTTGCGCCTTTAGAAACAATACCGAAAGATCGACCAGAGAATATCCGCTTTTTTCAGCCACGTAAACGGCGCTGCCCACAACCATCCACATTTTACCCGGAATATATTTTCCGAAAATATTTAAACCGACCATGGCCAGCGCATGCCGGCTACGGATGGCATAATTGGAATGGGCCAAGAGCTTGAATTGAGATATGGTGTTGAAGATAAAACCGACAAAAAGAAGACCGAAGGCGGCAAACAACGATAGCCTGGAATGGATGATCGGTATTTTCAAATAATCTGCTTTTATTAAGGCCAGGATTAGAAAAAAAATCGAAAGATAAATCAGATAATTGTGCCAGCCTTTCTTCATGGATACCCACATTTCATTTGGTGACGTGCTTTACCGGTGGAGGGGACGTGAATTTGCACAGATACAACAACCAGGGAAACGTAGCCAGCGAGTACTCTTTTTCTATGCTGACATATTGGCCTAAAAACTGTTTGAATTGGTTTCGATTCCAAAAATTAACATGGGTGGGTGTTCTCCCCATGCGGCGCCAGTATTTTCCTCTAATCAAATTGCCCCAGTGAAAAAATGGTTCGTATGGAACCGAGATTAACAAATATGCCCCGTTCTTTGCGATGCGACTCAACTCCGCAATGGCCCTCTGGGGAGCGGGTAAATGCTCGAATATTTCGGTGGCAATGATATAGTCAAAGGTATCGTTTTTAAATATCAATTGATTAATATCGGCACTGAAATAATTGGCACAGGGAAAGTGATGTTTTGCAAACCCGATTCTATCCACATCAAGGTCAACCGCTACCAAATCACCGATGACTTTCTGGCGATGAAGATAATAGATCACATTGCCTCCACCACAGCCCATATCCAATCCCAATCGAGTCTCGGCGTTTATGGCCGACAAAGCATCGGCAATTCGGCGTAACAGTCTCAGAATCAACCATCGAATCAATACATTGCCACTCGAATAATTTGGATCAACATTTTCTTCAGGAAATACGGTTCGCTCTGATTGACGCATGACGATTTATCTTTGTTTATTTTGCCGGACAAACATCGTGTCATGAGAGGCATGTTACAATTGATGGTATTTTTATAATATACTGGATTTTCGAGTAATTTTCAATCTCGATATATGCCGCCAATTTATAAAATTCGTGTTGACCGCAATGTAAAAAAAATTCAATTTGTTGCAATCCTGTTTGCCCCTCAACTTCATTGGTCTTCAAATTCGACTTGTTATCAAGATGTTATTGTGATGATCGGAAAAGGTTTATCAGGTAAGGCCCGACTGAATGTCGAAGAAGCGTTCATCGAGAGAATGCGCCCAATGTCTTTCCCCATGCCAGGTTTTGCTGGTAGATTGGCGGAAGTGCATGGGAATCGAACCCTGTTCGAAATCTATAACCATTCGATATTTCTATAAATATTTTTACCATTTTTGGCCGCGGGGTAATTCCGGGGTAATCTTAGCCGAAAATCGGGTTAAATCCGATGATGATTTTGCGATAGAAAGGCTCCTTTTGGGGAGCCTTTTTGTTTTGTCTATAAAGTAATTTTGTCCAATTCGCCCAAATCCCACTGCAAATTGAGTTCTGAAAACATTTCTTTTGCCTGTTTTAGATATTCTTCCGCGTTGATTCCGTTGAGCTCTTTGAATTTGCTATTTGGTTCACTTAGCCGTTTTCCTACTTCAAAATAGGTCCTTGAAAGTTCCAAACGTGTGCCGATTTGTTCCCCTTTAGCTATGCTCCTACTCCACCATTTAAGGGCCGTTCTCTGTTTATCGATGCTCCAGTAATAGGTCCCCATGATTCTCAATGCTTCGGTAAGGTGATATGCGGTTTTTGAAGCTTTATTTATTGCTTTTCTTGCTGTTTTTTGTGCACGTTTACTAAATTCGGATAGGTCTGATTTATTGCCAGCCACGAGCTTTTCATTCATCCGGTAAATATCAACACTACATTGAGCAAGTAAAAAAGGACTGTAAAAATAGGGGATTGGTTTAACCTCCATCAGATAATTTTTAGCTGACAAGAGGGAAGCCTCGGCTCCGTTAATATCCTTTGACAATATTTGTACTTGGGCTTTCATTGTATAAAAGTCATTCAAGTACATCCCCATATCCGTTTTCTTAAGGAATTTAATGCCTTCATCTAAGTTGGCAGTTGCGGCTTGGAGCATTCGGGTTTTAAGCAACAATCGGGAATTCAATTGATAGTTTAGTATTCTGGCGTAATCCTGCTCAAAGGTTTCACTAATTTCCGCTAATTTATCAACCATTTCTTGAGCAGCGTCAAAGCATCCTCTCTCAATATATAAGAGACCATGCCACACGACATAGACCGATAAGATATAAGATTGTCCTATTTCAAGACCACCCTTCACGAGGATCTCATCGTATTCGTTAATTGAAGCCCAATACCCTGTTAGGAAATTGTGCATAAGCAGGGCTACTTCATAGTACAACCTGGATTCAATATCATCACCATCTATTCTATCTTTGCAGAGATCCAATATTCTTTTACTCAATCCGAATGAAATACCCGTCCAATTAAATATAAGGGCACTCCCCGAAAACATCCCAATTCCTTTTTCTATCTTGGTCAGTTGAAATCTGCTTATGGCCGCTTCCAAATTTATACTTTCGAAGAGAAACCTTTTGGGATTCGATATAGCAAGAGCCTCACATTTCCTGTAGCCTAGATCAATTATTTTCTTATCCTTCTCTGTAGGTATCTTTTTAAATCTCAGAAATGGAAGGTAAAGACCGATGAGAAACTTGATAAAAGAGAATGAGGTCGCCCATAAGGATGAAAGCAAATGCTTCGGTGTTTTCACTCCTATGGATGATAAGGTTCTATCGATATATTCTAAGGCTTCAACAAACTGTCCTTTGTTACTGAGAGCGATGGCAATGTTTCTCTCAAGCATGAAAACCTTTTCAGGATCAGCAGCATTGCCATAGTTCTTAAGATAAAGGTTCAGTGCTTCGCGATAGTAGTGAAATGCCTCGCTCGAAGCGGAGGATCTCAATGCCTCCTCTCCCGCTTTGATCAGGTACTGCTCGGCCTTGTCCAGTTCCTCGGCCTTGCTGTAGTGAAAGGCCAACATGCCGTAGAATTCGTGAAGACGCTCTTGGAAAATCTTTTCTATTGATTGGGCTACTTTTCGATGAAGCACTTTGCGTTGCTGTATGAGGGTGGATTCGTAGGCGGCCTCTTGCGCCAACGCATGCTTGAAAAGGTACTCCAGCTCCTCCATCCTCATGCGATCACGGATAAACTGAGCGTCCTTGAGATATGCAAGCCTTTCATCAACTTCCTCAATGGAATCTGCGACATCCTTCAGAATCCTGTCGAAAAAGCTTCTGCCTATTACTGATGCGACTTTGATGAGATCTCGCGTTTTCTCTTCCAGCCGGTCTATTCTGGCCGCAAGCACATCGTTGATGGTTGATGGGATCACCACATGATCAATCTTTTCGGTGACCTGAAAGGCTCCGTTTGTTCGTACGATTGCGCCTTCATCGATAAGCGAACGTACAATCTCCTCCATGAAAAATGGATTGCCTCCGGACCTGTCCACAATCTGCTTCTTTACCGCGTATCGAAGCCCCTTGACCTGTAGCATGTTATTGACCAGGACCTCGCCCGTTTGTCTGTCTAACGGCTTTATGGCAATCTCAGCAAAATCGACCTCAGAGAGCCATTCGGGCAAGGTCTCGACTTTTCTGTCATCCCCCTGCCAGTATCCGGGACGAAAAACATTGATAAATACAACCCGGTAAGTCTGTGCCAGGCGAAAGAGCGATTCAAGAAGTTCAAGCGAGGTTGTATCAGCCCAATGGAGATCTTCCATGACGATCACTATGGGAATAAGCTCTGTAGACCTGATCAGGAGCTCTCTTACATTCTTCAGGATGAGTTTTTCCAGGGCCTCGCCCTCTATGCCCTCAACCCTCTGGGAGTGTTTTCCTGAAAGCTTCATCCCTATCATGGTCGCCACAAAGGGAAACACCTCGTCCACCTCATCTCCACATACGCGGCGGATGGCGATTTCCAGCTTGTTCGAGGCTTCAGCGAGCCCATCATCCCCCTTTATCCTGGCCCATTGTTTGAAAAGATCGATGATTGGGTGAAAGCTCAGATTTTTCCCGATGGAGATTGAACGGCCTTCCAGAAAGCTCACCCTGCTAATCACATCCCGCTGCCTTAATTCCGCCAGAAGTCTGGATTTTCCTATCCCGGGCTCTCCAAAAATATTGACCACCGAGCCGTGGCCGTTGACGGCCTTAAGTATATGGAGTTCCAGCTTTGCAAGCTCCTGATCACGGCCAACCATTTCCGAAGAGATCTGCATTTCCTGCCTGTCGTTAGCAGTTCCGGTCTTTTCGGAAAGTACCTTGTAGATTGCGATAGACTCGGATTTGCCTTTTACTTTTGTGGGCTTCAAGGGTTGAAAAGTGAAATGAGTTTTAGATGCGCGGTGTGTTTCCGGCCCGATCAGTATCTCATTAGGCTTAGCCAGATCACTGAGCCTTGCAGCTGTGTTTATCGCGTCGCCGGTGACACCATAAGAGCCTTTCTCCATATCCATATCCGAAGTCACCGCAAGACCAGTGTTTACACCACTGTGCATGCATAGTGCCCGGTTTATTTTGGCCTCATATTCAGGGCTAATATCATCGACCAATGCGTGTATTTCTCTGGCTGCACGAATGGCTCGGATCGGGTCATCCTCATGAGCTTTGGGTACACCAAAAAGAGCCAGCAAGCCATCCCCTGCAATGCGCTCAATGAAGCCTTCATACTTACTGATGATTGCTTTTACCCCGTCAAAAATCTTGCTCGTGATTTCCTTGACCTCTTCGGGGTCCAGTTTTTCGGTTATGGCCGTATATCCGGATAGATCCGCGAAAAGAGCGGTTACCCGTTTGCGCTCAGCGTCAGGGAGGGAACTTTGATTTGGAGACCCTTCATTTGCGGCAAGTTCGTGCCCGCATTTGAGACAGAAATTAGCTGTCTCGGGAAGATCAGTTTGGCATTTTGAGCACTTCATCTTTGATGCCCTTCAGATCTTATATAAATCAATTTGGGAGATAAAATGATGCAGTGGTGTCCGGTTTAATTTAGAATAATTTCAACTTTTTGTCATCAGCTACAATGATACTTTTGTAATCAAAATCTGAAAAGGCCTGTAAAATGGGCATCTTCTCAAAAAGTGTAATGCTTAAAATCTGTAGAATTGTGTAAAGATTGAGATCAACCTTTAGACGCTTTTTTATTATTGCAACGAGAACATAAACCGATATGGCAATCCAGATTTGCGTCTTAACAGCATTCTCAATAGTCCCATAAAATGACTTAATTCTCAAGTGCTGTTTGATCCACTTGAAGAACAACTCTACTTTCCATCGGCATCTATAAAGTTCAGCGATCGTCAACGCTGGTAGTGTAAATTGATTGGTAATAAATGTTAACCGTGTTCTTCCCTAAACCGTATAACCGCTACTGCCACATGCTAAACGCAGCACGGCCCTATATCCTCAAGGCCAGGTAGACTTAATATTCACTCATCCCCGGCAGAACTGTTGAAGAGAAACAGATGCATGCCATGAAATATAATTCAAGACTTGTGTTTGTCCGGGAACGAAGCTGGTTTATCGTCTTTGGTTCGTTAGGAATAACCAAGCCTCCACTTGATCAAGCACCGCGCTTACTTCAGCTGCTGCATTGGGCGCTGCGGCAAAGTAACCGATGAAACCCACTGCTTCATCATTGGCCTGCTGATATCTGCGGTTTATCAGTGCGGCACATCTTGCCACATCCTTGGTGCCGTCAGAAGCAATGATCAGGGCGTGTTTGACATCGGTGAAAAAGGCTGACCGACCCCTGAGACGGTACATAATATTCGAATCGATCTCTGATACAAAAAAAAGGATTGTTCCCGATAAGTCTTCGTTCAAGTTCCGCAAATTCTTTTAACAGCTTTTTATTATATACACATTGTGCACAACGGTTTTGGGATTGATTTCTCGCTCTTTTTGCACACGTTGATCATTTTTTGATACCTTCTTTACCAACTAAGAAACGGCAGTGACCGATTGACGTCATGGAATCCCTAAAAAAGCACTCATGGCTCATTACGCACCAAAAATTCTTAGTTCTCCTCCAAGAGTCTGACCTGGGTGGAAGTCCTTCGCAATCGCCTGCTGAGCACCAGGGACAGATTGGTTATCAATTTTGTGGCGATTTGTGGATGTTCTATACGAAGGATCTGAAATTGACTGAATGGCAGGCATAGCACTTTTGAATCCTCCTCCGCCCAGACACCGGCGGAGCGGCTGCTGCCGTCCAGAAATGACAGCTCTCCAAATACAACACCTGATGTGTATGTAAAGATGCGTTTCTGCCGATTTCTTTCGGGAAGATGAATTTTAACGCTCATGGAACCCTTTGTCAGCAGATACAAATCGCGACCGTCATCGCCTTCGCTAAAAACCAGTTGACCTCTGTTATAGGTGTGAAGGGTCAATCGGGACTCTATGGTCTTTAGCTCCTCTGCTGAGAACTCCCTAAAAATGTCTATTCGGGAAAGATCTTTTTTTTCATCGGATTGGGCGTCTGGATTGACCTTCTCCAAAAGATGATCTTCAGCCCATTCGAGCGCCGTGTCCGTGTCGGGGAAAATAGTGCGGCTCTCGAGGAGTTCACTATCATGCATAACTTCCAGAAACTTCCACAGCGGCCGATTTTCTCTCAAATGACTGAGTAACAGGTATTTATTCTCTTTTTCCATCTTCCTTTTAATCTGAGAAATGATGTTTGCGCCGGTACTGTCCATATGATTGACGCGTCTGAAATTCAGGATGCAATATTGAGTCGATCGCATCATTTTTTCGATCTCACCCGCAAGGGTTTCTGCTGAACCAAAAAACAGCGGACCCTGCAGTTCGATGACCATAATCTGCTCACCTGTTTTCTCCAGGTATTCAGCATGCTGAAGGCTCCGCATTTTGCGTGAATTTATCTGGCTGCCGGAATATTTGCGCTTAATGATGGAGCGGCTCATGCGGGCAATAAACATCGCGGAGGCAATCAAAATGCCCACGGTGACAGCTGTGATCAGGTTGATACTAACGGTGACGACGGCGACGGCCAGCATAATGACAAGATCGACAAAGACTTCCCGACTGAATTTAAAGGATATCAACAGACGCTTCAGGAGATTCAGTGACCATTGATCAAACAGCATGATTCCAACGACAAAGATAATTCCGGCAATCACTGGCAAAGGCAATTTACCGATAATCGGTGCCAGCAAAATGACCATCAAAAAAATCATGACGGCACACAGAATCCCTGAAATGCATGTGCGTCCGCCGGCTCGGTAATTGGCCATTGATCGTGGGATCGAACCCGCTGCTGGAATCGCACCAAAAAGGGCGCAGGTAATGTTGCCCAGGCCCTGACCGATCAGTTCTCTCCTGCTGTTGTGCCGCACCCCTGTCAGGTTGTCCGATACAACCGATGCCATCAATGACTCCATCGATGCCAGAAACCCGATAATAATACCAGTCGCCAGTAGTTCTGGCAGCAGCACTCCGAGGGGAAACTGTTCAAGGACCGGAAACCATCCAAAAATGGCATCCGGTGTGGGCAGACCCACCCCCAGGTGGCCGATGACGTTGTCCGCCACCCCGGCGCCCCCAAAATACGCCCACCCGTAAAACAAAACCGAGCCCATAGCGAGGGCGGACAGCGATGCCGGGATGCGCTTGACGTAACTTCGGGAGATAAAAATGGCAGCAATGGTCACAAGACCCACCAGTGCTGTAAACGGGTTTATCAAGCCGGGCTGCTGCAAGATGTGGCCAAAGGACAGATCCCCTTTCACCCCCAGGATCGGTCGAATCTGTTTAACGATCAGCAGAAAGGCAATCCCGTTCATAAAACCGGCCACGACGGGCTGGGGAACAAATTTGACCAGATTTCCTGCCCCTATGAAGCCGAAAATAACCTGACATAGACCGGCGATCATCACGCAGACCGCCGCCAACCCAATGAGGATTTCGGGCTGCAACGCCTGAGGTGAAGTGGACAGCCGAGTAGACATGCCGACCACGAAGGTGGCCAGCACAAGGGTCAAGGGGGCTTTGGGGCCACTGATTTGAATCGGCGTGCCGCCAAAGAAACCAGCCAGGATGCCACAAAAAACAGCTGAATAGACCCCCAGCAGCGCCGCCTGGGGTGCGAACCCAGCACCCAGCGGCGCAAAGGCGATGATGCCATAACCGATGGACATCGGCAAAGTGATGATGGCGGCCGAGAGCGCCCCGGATAAATCGCCCCGCAGGGTGGTTAACCATTTGTCTTTAAATTCTGTAAGCATTGAACGGCCTCACCTTAAGGAAGGCTTTCCGTTTAAAGTTTGGCGTAACTAAGACCGCCGCGTCCGAGACCGCCCGGGTGGGCGGCGATTTTCAGCGTCGTCAGGAGATTTTTCTTCTGCTCTTCTATCATATGCCGGTACAGGTTTATGTTGATATGCCACTTTGCTGCAAAATGCAACCGCATGTATCAATCCGCCCCGCGCAATCGGATTTTGAAATGGTTTTCGAAAATGTCATAAAATAGGAGCGATCTTTTAAGGAAATCCAGTTCGCCTAAGTCATCGGTCAGTCCGGCTTTCCTAGCCCCTCGAAAGTTTGAAAAAATGAACTTGTGATCGGGAAAAAAACCTTCCTGACCATGAAGGCAGAAAGGTTTGCTTTTCTAACCTATTAATACCTGGTGCTTACTTCATGAAACAATTAAATTTCTATTCTTTTTGGTTTCTCTTTGAGCCAGAGCTTCATTGCCTGCTCGAAAGCTTTCTTCACCGAGCCGGTCGTTGCTCCGAAACGTCTGCCCGCCTCGATGACAAACCTATTATACAATTCGGCGTAAACGGGCGGCGGTCTTTTTGTTCTCATAAATGACAAAAATTTCGTAATGGATAATTAATTGTTTTGATTCGACCAAATTAGATTGAAATTAAATCTCATTTAAGATAGGAACAATCTTGCGGTAGTTTTCAAGGTGTTTCGAAATATTTAACTATATGATATTGTTAAAAAAATGGCGGAAGTGCATGGGAATCGAACCCACCCGGGACGTTTTTAGCGCCCCACACCGGATTTG
>Ga0209536_100013557_pt1 | contig 11746 bp, 24 predicted proteins | sample DeeMarSeWOR28_12_FD_187461 | JGI IMG/M metagenome (GOLD analysis project Ga0209536, IMG submission 187461) | Marine sediment microbial communities from White Oak River estuary, North Carolina - WOR-2-8_12 (SPAdes) (version 2) | ecosystem: Environmental > Aquatic > Marine > Intertidal zone >... | reverse complement strand
ACTCAAATTTTTCCTAGTTTTTTCAGAATTCGCTCATTAGACACTCTAAAGACATTTTCTTTTTCGATATCATCAAGTTCTGACCAGTTAATGATTTCCGAGCGTGTGCGACCACAAGAAGCACACAGCTCGATATCATCTATAGTGACAAGTTTACATTGATAAATACATGGTGATTCTATAGACATAAATGGTAACCAGAGTGTTTAGATAATAGAAGACCTAACCCGAATAAAAAAAGGTATTCGGTATTCGCACTCACCTTAGAAGGGAGGGATAGCTCTCGTTTATCTAGTACCATAGTTTCTCAGACTATGTCCGCTTCCACGATCCCTGATACCTTATAGACTATACTGCTTGTCAAGTAGAGAGTACCTCTGCGGTTAAACACGTTTATCCTGGTCTGTCGCTATCTACATTCCAGAGGGCTGGGTAATGGCCCCGTTAGGAATAATATACTAGCATTTTATTGATTGGTCAATTTATAAATATTGTTTGACCTAGATATCATTATTTGATATCTTGTTCTTAAGGGGAGATTATGTTAGCAGAATTTATCTTAGCAATTAGCATAAGTGGCTTGCCAAAAGACATGCACTACATTGGACATTTTACCAGTTGTGAAGTAGCCAATTTATATGCAGAGCTAAATTATCCAGACGCAGCAGATGTCAGATGCTTGCATGAAAAGTTTATGGTTTTGCCTAATAACTTTAAAAAGAAAGTAATAGACATATATGACACTTAGAGAGTTTTATCGGCTAATTTGCAGGCTTTTTAATGATGGGGAACCATTACCTTACAAATACACAAGAAAAGATGGTTATTGGAAAATGACAAAAGGTTATATCCCTAACAGAGGGCGTGAGATTTCTTTACATACTTATGCCAAATTGTTAGAGGTGGATCGTGAATGGCACAATATATTAAGAGAAAAAACCTTGGCTATGCGTAAGCAAAATAAAAAAATTAAAACTAAATATAAAGGAGACTGATATGACTGAGAACGTAAAACCATTTTTAGTTCGATTAACTACAGAAAATGTGGATCGATTAAATAAAGCAAAAGAAGATATGGAGTTGCCAAAAGCAACAATTATTAATCAAGCGATTGAGGAATATTTAACGAAAGATTTAAACTCAAGGCTGAATAAAATATTATGACACCCACAATACGATTAGAGCTGCCTTACCCGCCCAGTGTAAATAATTATTGGCGTGCAAACGGTCATCGTAGATACATTAGTCCTGAAGGGGTACAGTTTGCAAAAGAAGTAGATTTAGTTGTTAAGCAAGGCAGGCATAAATCGTTTGGCAATAAATTAGTTGCAATGAGCGTTATGATACATCCCAGATCGAAAAGAAAATTCGACCTAGACAATACACTCAAAGCCATACTTGATGCGTTGATGAAAGCAGGTATGTATGATGACGATTCACAAATTGAATACATTGAGATTGCCCGTGGAGAGCAAGTAGAGAACGGAAAGGCAGTCGTACATTTGTACGAGTATGAAGCGTGATTACACGAGCTTTATTGATGCAGAATCAAGCCCTAACGGCACCCGATTTTGCAGTTCGTGTTATCGACATAGAAATAGTCACGGTGGTAAATATAAAATAGGCGTACATGGTAAAACCCGCCGTTGGTTATGTAGTGAATGTTATAAGAGGCGTAATAACGTCAAATCTATTTATTAGGAGAAAATAATGGCTGAGCAATATCAAGCAAAACCTGGCACGGGTAGTGCATTTAAGAATGATAATAAGACAGAAGATTGGCATGCCGATTGGCGTGGCAAAATTTTGTTACCTGATGGTACGGAACATTACTTAGATATTTATGACAACATAAGTAAAAGTGGCGTTTCCTACCGAAGTGTTAGAGTTGGTAATCCTGTGGCGAACGCCAACAGCGGTCAAAGGCCAGTACAAAATCAAGCACCAGCGCGTGCGCCTGTGGCTGAATCCCTTGACGAAATTGAGGACGATTTACCCTTCTAGTGATTGAGTATATTTTATTTGTAACTTTTATGGGAGACTTTGGTCCGACTGAAAAACCAGTCGGATCATTTGAATCGTGTAAACTAGCAAGTAATTATTATGAGCAATATTATCGTAATAAAGAAACATACAATGGATACCGATGTATTCGTGAAGATTTAATTGTTAAAAGAAAAGGCTTGCATGAGCGAAACAAAAAATAAAAGTAAACCAATTCCAAGTTTGTCAGGATATGGTGGAGTTCGAGCATTACAAAAAAAGTTAGAACGCAGCACAACTCTTGCGGCTAACAGAGAGGCTGTCGCGTACAGCCTTCTTTGTATGGCAAACACAAAAATTACAGATGTTATGGAATGGGACCATGAAGGCAATGTGCAAGTCAAAGCAAGTAAAGATATTCCAGAACACGCATTGCAAAGTATTAAGTCAATCAAGATAGATAGAGATGGTATGATAGCAATAGAGTTTTGGGACAAAGTACAAACACTAAGATTGTTAGCAAAAGCAAGTGGACTATTAGATAATCCTGATGAGTCAGATAAACCGTCCGTAATTGGAATTAATGTTAAAGCACCTGAGATAATTGATAATGACGAATCCTAAAGACACCCAAGTAGGTGGTAATCACTATGCACAAATGAAGATCCAGCCGATGGAGTTTTCTATGGCAAATGGATTGAACCCCATGCAACATACGGCTATTAAGTACATTGTACGAGTAGACCGTAAGGGTAATGGTGATGAAGATATAGATAAAGCAATACACACATTACAACTTTGGAAACAATGGAGGAAAGACCATGGAAATCAAAGCAGAGATTGAATTGTTGCGCGAGGAGTTTGCTATGGCTAATATGAATAACACACGTGTTATGAAAATCATAGATGAGCTATGGCAAGATAATCAACGTCTTCGACAATTAATTAATGCCAAGCATCCTGATATAGACGACGATGAGCAATAATAAAGAGCGTAGCAAGAAACAGATTGCTGGCCCTGGTATTGATTTAGATTTTAGTACCAGCCCTGTTGTATATAACTTTTTACAAAGCAATAAATTTGTTCGTGGATTGATGGGGCCAGTAGGCTCAGGCAAATCTTACGCCTGTGCTGCTGAGATTATGATGCGTGCCGTTAGGCAAAAGCCATCCCCTGTCGATGGCATACGTTATACTCGCTTTGTTATTGTACGTAACTCTTATCCCGAACTCAAAACAACAACCATTAAAACTTGGCAAGAGTTGTTTCCTGAAAATACATTTGGTCCGATGTTATATACCCCTCCGATCACTCATCACATTCGCCTCCCATCCCGTGGTGATGCTGCGGGCATAGACTGTGAAGTGATATTTTTAGCATTGGACCAACCTAAAGACGTGCGTAAATTACTCTCGCTTGAACTAACAGGCGCATGGGTAAACGAGGCACGGGAGTTGCCTAAAGCCGTCATTGACGGACTCACCCATCGTGTCGGTCGTTACCCCACACAAAAAGATGGTGGCCCCACATGGCATGGTGTTTGGATGGATACCAACCCAATGGATGATGACCATTGGTGGTTTCGTTTATCTGAAAAAGAAAAACTTAGTGGTAAATACGGTTGGGACTTTTTTAAACAACCTGGCGGTGTTATTGAAGTAAGCCCAGAAGATTTACCTGATAATCCAGAAGCAAACGATCATATCTTTTCTGGTGGGCGTTGGTGGAAGATTAATTCTAAAGCAGAGAATGTAAAAAATCTACCGTCAGGGTATTACATGCAAATGTTAGGTGGTAAGAATTTAGATTGGATCCGTTGTTATGCAGAAGGTCGATATACTTATGTACAGGAAGGTAAACCTGTCTGGCCTGAATATGATGACCATTTAATGAGTTCTAGTGAGATTGATTATGATCCTACACAACCTTTACATATTGGACTTGACTTTGGTTTAACGCCAGCCGCTGCAATAGGACAAAGATTGCCTAATGGACGCTGGATTGTATTACATGAAATTGTAACAGAGGACATGGGTTTAGAAAAATTTGGACAACAATTACTGGCTGAGATTAATGCTAGATTTCCTAAAGCACAAATTATGGTATGGGGCGATCCTGCGGGTATGCAACGTGATGCTATTTATGAAGTCACGGCATTTGATTATTTAAGAACGCTAGGATTACGCGCACAACCCACAGCATCAAATAACTTTCAAGTTAGGCGTGAAGGAGCCGCAGCTCCAATGCAACGCCTGATTGCGGGTAAGCCAGGATTGATTATACATACTTCATGTAAAATGCTACGCAAGTCATTAGCGGGTGGGTATCATTTTAAACGTATTGCGGTAGGTGCAGGACATGAACGATTTAAAGACAGTCCAAACAAAAACGAACATTCACACATTGGTGACGCATTTGGTTATCTTATGTTAGGTGGCGGCGAACATAAACGTATGACAAAATCGCCATTACAATCAAGCACACTGATTGCACAAACAGTAGCGAACGCGGACTTTGATGTTTTCAATTGATCCAAACTTTTTAAAAAACGAAATGCCTCATGTTCCAGGCGGTTATTATTTGCCATTTAATATTAGCCATCTTGATAACTTTCAAGGAATAATAAATTATGACTCTAAAGCAATGTCGCTTGAAGATAGAAAACTCTATATTAATTTTCAGTCTCAAAGCGGTCCTTGCATTACTGCGTTTGTTTATAATACTCCTGTCGCTGTTTTTGGTTGCGTCTTACTTTGGCGTGGGGTTGGCGAGGCGTGGTCTTTATTCGCTGAAGAAGCAAGAAGATATCCCATCGCTATGACGAAAGGGGCAAAATCTTTTTTTGATAGCTGTCAGATATCATTTAACTTGCATCGATTACAAATTACTGTTAAAACATCAGATAAGCGAGCTGTGGGTTGGGCGAAGACTTTGGGATTCGAAGCCGAAGGCATTATGCTTAAGTACAGCTCAGATCAAGAAGATACTTTTATGATGAGGAGAAAATAGATGGGTGGGTTGATTGGTGGTGCTAAAAAGCCTGATACATCTGCGGCTGAAGAATCATTACGTTTACAACGTGAACAAACAGCACTTGCAGAAAAAAAAGCGTTAGAAGAAAGACGTTCTTATGAAGAACAGTCTGCATCAAGACGTAAAGCAGCACAGCGTGGTGGTAAAAGAATGCTGTTATCTGAATCAAGATTAACGCCAGAAATAGGCATTGAAGAAGAAACTTTAGGAGGATAACATGGCCGCACTTGACTTCGGTATGGCAAAGGCAAGAGGCTTAATTGCTCCATCTCAATCGTATGAAGAAAATGTTATTTCAAAAGCTGGCGGGCGAAATATATTTAAGTCTGAAGACTGGTGGAATAAACAGCTTGATGTTGGTATAAAAGAAGGCAGTTTTAAAGACAAAACGACTGAGCGTGTTGCTCCTGGAGTATTCTCTGGACGAGGTACATTTGATTCTATAGTGCGTAGAAAAGGTTATGAATCAGCAACACCTGTTTATGAAGAACGATATATTAGACGTGGTCGTGGATCTGGCCCTCAATATTTACCTATTGATACGCCTAATGTCGATACAAAACGATACATGGTGCAAAAAAACATTATTGGTTATGACGCAACAAAAACAAAAGATGTTACGAAAAATGTATTAAATCAAATCTCAAAACAATCAAAACTCCAAACTGAAAGAATTAAGTCTGAAGGAGCTAAAGAGCGTGCGTCCAAAAAAAGATTAACAAGAGGGACGGGAGGCTTATTAGCTAAGGCACCAATCCCTGGAACAGAAGGTATGGCTACAGGATTACCTGTATTAGGCGAAGGTGGTCTTGGTATTGGTTCAACAATGTTAGGACAAAGGCAGAAACTATAATGGACAAAATGAAAAACAAAGTTAAGAAAGTTATGCAAGAATATAAAGCTGGAAAACTTAAATCAGGTTCAGGTGCAAAAGTTACTAAGCGCAAGCAAGCAGTAGCTATTGCTATGTCAGAATCAGGACAAAAGAAAAAAGGATACTAATGGCTAAACCAGGATTGTATGCAAACATGAATGCACGTAAAAAAGCTGGCACAAGCCGACCAAAATCAGAATCTACTATTTCTGATAAAGCGTATAAGAATATGCTAAAAGGTTTTCCTAAAAAGAAAAAATAAATGGAATTATACAAAGGCGCATATCCAACTCGAGATATTGAGCAAGTCAGGCTAATTGAAGGTCAGGCTTTCTCAATAGGACATGCACATGATTTTGCAAGTCCATTAGCTAATGGGGCTAGTATTGATATTGCGGTTGCATTTCCACAAGGAATAAATCCTATATTTAGTATTAAAGGATTGTCTGATGGTGATGCAGTAGGTTATCTGTATGAAGGTGCTAGTGTAACAGGCGGTACAGCAATGACTATTATTAATAAAAATAGATCTAGCACGATTACGAGTAAAGGTGTAGCAGTGCTTAACCCAACAGTAACCTCTTTAGGCACACCTATATTACAAGAAATATTATTAGGCGGTACTGGAAAAAAAGGTGGTGGCGATGATACAGGAAATGGAAATATTATACTGAAAGGATTAACATCTTATTTATTTAGATTAACTAATCAAGATCAGAATAATAACCCGCATGCTGCTGAAATTATATTAAGTTGGACTGAATAATGGTTGCTAAAAAATATCAAAATCCAGAAGGAGGCTTGAATGAAGCTGGGCGAAAATACTTCAAAAGGACTGAAGGCTCAAACCTTAAAGCGCCGCAAAAGTCTGGCACTGATGGTAGGCGCGTATCTTTTGCTGCTCGTTTTTCTGGGATGGCTGGGCCGTTAAAAGATGAAAAGGGTAGACCAACACGATTAAAAAAAGCATTACAAGCGTGGGGTTTTGGTAGTAAAGAAGCAGCACGTAATTTTGCAAACAAAAACAAAAAGGCATAACTATGGAAATGATGAGACTGAGCGCTGAAGATGTTTTAAAAAGACATGATAAAGCAATGACAAAAAAAGAAGACTTCCGTAGTCTTTATGAAGAAGCCTATGAGTTTGCTCTACCTCAGCGTAATCTATATGACGGACATTATGAAGGCAAAGTTGGTGGACAAAAGAAAATGAGTCGCGTGTTTGATTCAACTGCGATTAATTCTGCTCAACGATTTGCTAACAGAATGCAATCAGGTATTTTTCCTCCACAACGTAAATGGTGCCGATTAGAGCCAGGATCTGATATTCCAGTTGATCGAAAAGCAGCTGCTCAAGCTGCACTAGATTTATATAATGAAAAATTATTTGATACATTAAAACAATCTAACTTTGATATTGCTATTGGTGAATTCTTACTTGATCTTTGTGTAGGCACTGCTGTCATGTTAGTACAGCCAGGTGATGATGTTAATCCAATAAATTTTATTCCTGTGCCACAATACCTTGTATCTTTTGAAGAAGGCGCTGATGGACAAGTAGATAATGTATACAGACGTATGCGAATCAAGGGCGAGTCTATTCAACGTCAATGGCCTGATGCAAAGATTCCAAAAGAATTAGCAGATAAGATTGAACAAAAACCTACAGATGATGTAGAACTTATTGAAGCAACTGTCTTTGACCAAAAACGTGGTGATTATTGTTACCATGTCATACATAAAGAATCTAAACAAGAATTATTATATAAACGTATGGATCATAGTCCTTGGATTGTTTCTCGTTATGCTAAAGTAGCAGGAGAAATATATGGGCGTGGACCACTCATCACCGCATTACCAGATATTAAAACATTAAATAAAGTTAAAGAATTAATATTAAAAAATGCTTCTTTATCTATTTCTGGTGTATATACGGCAGCAGATGACGGCGTTCTAAATCCTAATACTGTTAAAATTATGCCAGGTGCAATTATTCCTGTAGCACGTAATGGTGGACCACAAGGCGAATCATTAAGACCGTTGCCACGTGCGGGAGACTTCAATGTATCTCAGTTAATTATTAATGATATTGTAGCTAACATTAAACGTATTCTATTAGATGAATCTTTACCACCTGACAACATGTCAGCGCGTAGTGCAACAGAAGTTGTAGAACGTATGAAAGAATTATCACAAAATCTAGGCTCTGCTTTTGGGCGTTTAATTAATGAAACAATGATTCCTGTTGTTACTCAAATATTACAAGTAATGGATGAGCGCGGTATTATTTCTTTGCCACTCAAAGTAAATGGATTAGAAATTAAGATTAGTCCAGTCGCCCCATTAGCAATGGCACAAAATATGGAAGATGTACAAAACATATTACAGTTTGCACAAATTGCACAATCAGCTGGTCCACAGGGACAAACAATGATTAAAGTAGATGAGATGCTAACTCATATTGCAAACAAACTAAATGTACCGCAGAGTATATTAACCACCGCAGAAGAACGTCAAATTTTACAACAACAAGCAGTTCAAGCTGCACAACAAATGGCGCAAGAAGCTCCTGAAACTGTGCCAGCTATGGCTCAAGCTGCATTACAAGGATAGATTATGGCTGGATGGGATGACTTAGAGCAAGCATTACCGCTTGACACTCGAGATGTACAGCAACAAAGAGATGACACAGATCGTTTAGTATTAAGAGTTATGGGCGATGAAGACGGACAAAAACTAATGCAATGGTTACGCCAATCTGTATTAGAGCAACCTGTAGCCTTGCCAGGAAGCGACTCAAGTTATGCTTACTATCGTGAAGGACAGAATAGTATACTAAGAGATTTAGAAGCAAGGTTAATTAGAGCAAGGAAATTATAATGAGCGAAGAAACAATCGAGCCTAGCGCTCAAGAGGAAACTCAAGAGTCGACTGGCCTACTCGATGGAGCAACAACAGAAGTTGAGGAAGCCAGCTCAGAAAATCCACAAGCAGTAGAAATAGATCATCGTGATCCAGCTGAATTAGCAGCACAGCAAGACGATGAACCACTCGAGCGACCAGATTGGTGGCCTGAGAATTTCTGGAAATCAGAAGAATCAGAACCAGATTTAGAAGCAATTGCAAAATCATGGACTGATTTACGTAAACAAATATCACAAGGTAAACACAAACCACCAGCAGACGGCAAATATGATATGTCAGCTTTTGGCAACACAGCAGAAAATGATCCTATTAGGCAACATGTTCTTAATTGGGCTGGCGAGTATGGCGTAAGCCAAGCCGCATTAGATGCTTTAGTAAGCCAAGTGGTTGAAATGAATGATGGCGCTGCTGAAGCCTATAGTGTTAATTTAGCAGAAGAACGTAAAGCTTTAGGTCCAAATGCTGATGCTAGAATTAATGGCATGGTTAAATGGGCTTCAGGTCTAGTTAATAAAGGCGTATGGTCTAAAGATGATTTTAATGAGTTTAAAGTAATGGGTGGGACTGCCAAAGGTCTTGCTGCATTAGAAAAACTTAGATCATCTTATGAGGGCCGTCTACCTATAGAAACAACACCTGTAGAAGGCACACCATCTAAAGAAGACTTATATGCTATGGTAGCGGATCCACGATACAAAGATGATCCAGCTTACCGTCAAAAAGTAGAACGAGCGTTCTCTCAAAACTTTAACTAGTAACATTGCAATAAAGCCTTATCTGTGATATATTCACGGGTAAGGCTTATTGTATTCACAACCCTTAACGCAAGTAATCTTGTCGAATGGCTATCGTAAATAGCAAGCACCGGCCCAGATTCTCTGGCATACCACAGCGATTAATTTATTTTTATTAATTTCTAAAAGGAGAATAACATGGCTATTGGTTTATCTAATGCTTTTGTTACCCTATTTGATGCCGAAGTTAAACAGGCTTACCAAGCTAAATCACAATTAGTTGGTGCTACTCGTATGAGACGCGGCGTTGAAGGGGAAGTTGTGAAGTTTCCTAAAGTAGGTAAAGGTTCAGCGACACTTCGTGTGCCACAAACTGACGTTACTCCACTTAATGTAAGCTTCTCACAAGTTACAGCTACGCTCGAAGATTGGAACGCAGCTGAATACAGCGACATCTTTATGCAACAAAAAGTTAATTTTGATGAAAGACAAGAGTTAGTACAAGTTCTTGCTAACGCTATTGGTCGTCGTCAAGATCAACTTATTCTTGATGCATTAGATGCTGCATCTACATCATACACTGTGTCTAATGACATTGGTGGTACTGATACAAACTTAAACGTAGCTAAACTACGTGAAGCTAAAAAACTTATGGATAAAAATAACGTTCCTCCAATGGATCGTCATATGGTTATCCATGCTAACTCTTTAGCTGCATTGCTTTCAGAAAATTCAGTAACATCTTCTGACTTCAATACGATTAAAGCTTTAGTACAAGGCGAAATTGATACTTTCTTAGGTTTCAAATTCCATGTACTTGGCGACCGTACTGAAGGTGGCTTACCTGTTGATGGTTCTCTTGACCGTCAATTATTTGCATTCCATAAAGATGCAATTGGCTATGCTGAAGGTATCGCTCCTCGTACAGAGATCAACTATGTTCCAGAAAAGACTTCATTCCTTGTGAATACAATTCTTTCTGCTACAGCTGTTGCTATCGACAACGAGGGTATCATTGAACTCACATGTCGTGAATCTTAATAAGGAGATATTATAATGGCTTACTCAAAAGACAACCTCCAGCCTATCGGTGGTCAATCTAAAGCTGGTAATGCTCCTCAGATGTGGAGCTATACAGCACCGGGTACTGATGCTCTTGCTGACATCAATACTTCAGGTTACTTTAATGACGCTTCTACTGTATTAAAAGTAGGTGACTTAATTCATGTATGGGACGCTTCTGTTCCTACATCTTCATTAGTTACTGTGCTTTCTAATGCTTCTGGCGTTGTTGACGTATCTGATGGTACAGCACTATCAGTCGCTGACGCTGACTAAGTAGTAAATGCAAAGGGTGGGAGTTTAGGCTCCCGCCTATTTGCACATTTGGAGATTATGAATGGCAACTGGTGATACCGATATTAAAATATGTTCTGATGCACTATTATTACTAGGTGCAAACCCTATCTCATCTTTTACAGAAGGAACGGATGAAGCTAACATATGCGACCGACTTTACCCAGATGTAAAGATTAAAACACTAGCAAGCTTTCCATGGTCTTTCTCATTTAAGAAAGCACAACTTTCAAGACTTATTACAACACCTGTAAACGAATACAAATACGAATATCAATTGCCATCAGACATGATTGCAAGACCAAGAGCGGTTTATGATACTAGTTCAACTTATGCTCACCCAAGACGTGATTATAAAATTCAGGGCGATAAGATATTAACTAATTATGAAAAAGTATATATTGATTATCAATATAAAGTACCTGAATATGCTATGCCGCATTTCTTTGTGCAACTATTACGTTATGAAATGGCATGGCATTTAGCAAACCCTATTACAGATCAAACAGAAAAAACAGATTATTGGCGTAGTATTGCAGAAGGCACTCCGGGTGAAAACGGACGTGGTGGCTATATGAGGACTGCAATGACCATAGATTCTCAAGGACAACCCACAAACGCAATTCAAGACTTCTCGCTTATTGATGTGAGGTACTAATGGCTAGATTTGTAGAAATGCAAACTAACTTTACTACCGGAGAGTTAGATCCGTTAGTTAGATCACGTGTTGATTTAAAAGCTTATGATAATGCTTTAGAAGTAGCCAAGAATGTTATATGTCAACCTCAAGGTGGCGTTAAGCGTAGATCTGGTACTAAGTTTATTAATGAATTAGGTGGAA
>Ga0209536_100013556_pt1 | contig 11747 bp, 11 predicted proteins | sample DeeMarSeWOR28_12_FD_187461 | JGI IMG/M metagenome (GOLD analysis project Ga0209536, IMG submission 187461) | Marine sediment microbial communities from White Oak River estuary, North Carolina - WOR-2-8_12 (SPAdes) (version 2) | ecosystem: Environmental > Aquatic > Marine > Intertidal zone >... | reverse complement strand
CCTGCGGAGATCAGGGGGGATGCCTTTCTGTTTGGTGAATCTCAGAGCAGGGTAGTGGTCAGTGTTACCCCGGAACAGGAAACGGCCTTTCTCGACTTCATGATGGAAAGCGGGCTTCACTTTTCGGCACTGGGACATGTGACCAAGGAAGAATTGAGGATCGATGATGTCTCATTCGGGTTTATCTCCGACTATGCCAAAGATTTTGAAAATTCACTGGAGGAGTTGCTGGGTGACTGAAAGGGGAGTTGCACCTTTACAAAGCAGTATACTAATTACCAGAATTGCGCGTTTAATCAATAATGAAAAAAATCCCCGTCCTCCTGCTGGCTCTGCTGGTTTCCATGACCCTCTTTTCACAGGAGGAGAGACCCCGGAACCTGCCGGCGTTTGATTACAAACGGCTGCATTTCGGATTCACGGTTGGGTTTAATGCCATGGACGTGGGTCTGGTAAGAAATTACGATGCGGAGGATTTTATATATGCAGATCTCAGCCACCTTCTTCCCGGTTTCCAGGTGAGCATTGTTTCCGATCTGAGACTCAATAAGAGTTGGAACCTCAGGTTTATGCCCGGGATCAGCTTCGGTTCCAGGGAGCTTTACTTCTATGAGTACGATGAAAACGGACAACAGACAGGCGACCGGGTACAGCTCCCCGATGCCGACAATCCGGTGGCACTGGGTCCCAGTTTCCTGGATTTCCCGCTTCATCTCAAATACAGGTCCGAAAGGGTGAACAACTACAGGCCCTACCTGGTGGGAGGGATCAATTTCCGTTACGACATGTCAGCAAAAAGAGAATACGATGTTGAATCGGACGAATATGTAAAATTCAAGCCTGCTGATTTCTACCTTGAGTTCGGATTTGGAGTGGATACTTACCTGAGGTATTTCAAATTTGCCCCTGAGATCAAGGTGGGGGTTGGTCTCAGGAATATCATTGCCGATGAAGGACGCGAGCCCTATCCCCAATTTGTCAGTTCCATCGAAAAAGCCACCAGCTACATCGTTATGCTCAATTTTCATTTTGAGTAGGACGGCCCAGGAATTCCCTTCTCAGTTCAGAGCATACCACAGCCACCGACGCAGCCAGATTAAGTGACTCGGATCCCTGATCTGCCTGGTGGAAAGAGGGGATCGACACCCTCCGGGTGATGTATGGATCATACAGGTCCGATAATCCCTTTGATTCATTGCCGAACAGGATCACCGGATTCTTTTCCAGCTTCATGCTGTAGAGGTTTTTCCCATCGAGGAACGTGCCGAGGATCTGTCTCTTTCCCGGGTCAATTCCGCCCAGCCATTCCATCAGTTCCACGTAAACCACCCGAACCCGGAAGATGGCACCCATGGTGGATTGCACCACCTTCGGATTGTAGAGGTCCACTGAATCGGGCGAACAGGCCACCTGCCTGATTCCAAACCAGTCGGCAGTCCGTAAGATGGTCCCCAGATTGCCTGGATCCCTGATCGATTCAAATGCCAGCACCGGACCTGCAGCGGGTAACATGTGCAATGGTACCGGATCCGGCTTTGCTACCAGGGCAAGGACCCTTTGAGGTGTGACAAGGTTGCTGATCCGCTCCATCTCTTTTTCGGAGCATGCTGTGATATCTGTGTCGAGGGGATGGAGCAAATCCTGATTCTCCTTCAGAAAATCATCCGTGGCGAACAGCTTTCGGGTTTGATGCCTGGCATTGTCATGGCCTCCGAGAAGTTCTTTTACCATTTTTTCTCCTTCCACCACATAGAGGTGATGGAGATCCCTGTATTTCTTCTGACGCAATGAACGAATCAGTTTGATCTGTGTTGCAGAAATCATGGTTCGGGGGTTGGAATTCCCCAAAGATGAAAAAATTATCGGCTGCATTAAAATTTGTACTTTTGCTTTTTTATGAATTGAACTTGCAGCACCGGATCTCATATCTGCTCTTCCTGATCTTCCCGATGCTCATCCTTTCATGCCAGGCTACCAAATATGTGCCGGAAGAGGAGTACCTGCTGCACGATTACAAAATTGAGATGAGTGAGAAAGTCGAGTCGGGGAAGGGAGATCTGGACAAGAAAGCGCTCAAGCAATATATCAAGCAGAAACCCAACAAACGGATTTTTGGATGGAGGTTCTATCTATCCCTCTATAACCTCTCTAAACCTCAGAAGGAAAACGGATTCAATAACTGGCTCCGTCGGATCGGGGAACCACCGGTCGTCTATGATCCCGATTTGAAACAGCGATCTTCAGATCAGCTCCGGCTCTACATGCGAAACAAGGGATTTTATAATGTGGAGGTTTCAGATACCACACAGTTTAAAAAGCGAAGGGCCAATGTGGTTTATACGGTTACACCAAACAGACCCTATACGATCAAAAGCATTACCTATTTCTTTCAGGATGCAACACTCTCACCCATGGTCCTGGCTGATACCACTTCCGGAAATTTCAGGGTTGGAGAGCGGTTTGATGTGGATATCCTTCAGGAGGAGCGGATCCGGATCGAGACCATTCTTCGTGACAGCGGGTACTACAATTTTACCCGCGACTATATCTATTATGAAGTGGACAGCTCCTTTGACAATTACCAGGTCGAGGTGACGCTGGGCATCAATAATTACGCCAAACAAACCCCGACCGGAAGGATCATCCATGTGGACCACCCGGTATATAAAATCAGGGATGTTCACATGGTAACGGATTATAACCCGGTCTCCTTTGACCGCAACCGGGAATCCGGATCGCTCCGAAAGGACACGACGATGTATGACAATATTTACCTTGTACATTCGGAGAAACAGAAGATCAGGCCGGGAGTGGTAACGCAGAAAAATTACATCATGCCCGGTGAACTTTTTGATGCTTCCAACGTGGCCAGGACCTACCGGAACCTCTCGTCGTTGAGTGCATTCAATATGGTTGACATCAGATTCACGGAGGTGGATCATGAGGAGCCCATGATCGACTGCGATATCATGGTGGCACCTGCCACCAGGCAGTCCTATACGTTCAAGGTGGAGGGCACAAATTCTGGTGGAAACATCGGTGCCGCAGGTAATCTAAGTTATACCCACAGAAACCTGTTCGGAGGATCGGAGCAGTTCGACCTCACCTTTACCGGGGCCATTGAAACCCTGAAGGAAACTTCGGAGGATACAATCAGCCAGGGGAGGTTCAACCTGATGCAGGAATTCGGGGTACAGGCCCGGTTGCGGATCCCCAAATTCCTCCTGCCATTTAAATCCGATCAGTTTATACGCCGATACAATCCCCAGACCAACATCCGCCTATCCTACAACTATCAGAAAAGACCGCAATACGTACGTACCCTGGCCAATGCATCCTTCGGTTATGACTGGCGCGGTTCTGAAAATGTGGTACACCGGGTCTATCCCCTTGAGGCGAGCCTGATACTGACGCCCTATATGCGGGATGATTTTGCAGAATGGCTTGAGGGTAAGTATCTTTTTTACAGTTACGAACCCCACCTGATCGTGGATACCAGGTACTCTTTCATCTGGTCCAACCAGAAGTTGCTTAAAAACCAGAATTTTCAGGACATACGGATCAACCTGGAGACGGCTGGAAATTTATTGTACGGGGGGTATCGACTCTTTGCCCAGGAACCACCTGATGGCAATTATCAGATGCTGGGAGTTGGATTTGCACAGTATGTGAAAGCAGATATCGACCTCCGGAGCTACAATTATATCTACGAGGACATCAGTCTTATCCTGAGAGGTTTTGCCGGAGTGGGATACGCTTATCTCAACTCAGCGGCCATGCCGTTTGAAAAACAATATTTCTCAGGCGGAGCAAACAGCATCAGAGGATGGCAGGTCAAAAACCTGGGTCCCGGATCCTATGACGACCCGGAAGAGACGGCCTACCCGAACCAGACCGGGGATGTGAAGCTGGAAGCAAATATGGAATACAGGTTTCCATTGTTCTGGAAACTGGAAGCCGCATTCTTTCTCGATGTAGGGAACATCTGGTCCCTCTCATCCGAAGATGACCGTCCCGGTGCCGGATTCAGGTTTAACCGATTTTACAAGGAACTGGCCGTGGGGACCGGTGCAGGCACGAGGCTGGTCTTTAACTTCTTCATTCTCAGGTTTGATCTGGGTATTCCGCTCAGGAGCCCGTTCGAGATTGAGGGTTCCAACTGGTTACCCGGGAATGCGGGTGTCTCCGGAAGGGACCTGACCTTTAATATTGCAATAGGATACCCGTTCTGATGCCTTCCTCTGACGGTTGGTTGTACCAATATTTATTCTAATTTTGTTCGCTCATTATCATCCGTTCTTTATTAATTATCCTGATCATGTCCAATAAAATTTTAAATGCAGTAAAACCGGGAGTCGTGACCGGTAACGATGTTCAGAAAGTATTCCAGATCGCCAAGCAGAATGGCTTTGCGCTGCCGGCTGTCAATGTGGTGGGAACCAATTCAGTGAATGCAGTGATTGAAGCTGCACGGGAAGTCAATTCCCCGGTGATCATACAGTTTTCCAACGGCGGGGCCGCTTTCTATGCCGGGAAAGGATTATCCAATGAGAACCAGAAGGCTGCCATTGCCGGCGCCATCAGTGGAGCCAAGCATGTTCATTATATGGCCGAGGAGTACGGTGTCCCTGTGATCCTCCACACCGACCATGCCGCGAAAAAATTACTTCCCTGGATAGACGGTTTACTGGATGCGGGTGAAAGACATTTCAAAGGATGGGGAAAGTCCCTTTACAGTTCACACATGCTGGATCTTTCTGAAGAACCACTGGAAGAGAACCTGGAGATCTGCAAGCGCTACCTTGAAAGAATGAGCAAAATGGAGATGACGCTTGAAATCGAGCTTGGAGTCACCGGAGGTGAGGAAGATGGTGTGGATAATACCGGGATCGATAATGCATTGCTTTATACCCAGCCGGAAGAAGTGTCTTATGCCTATGAGGAGCTTTCCAGGGTAAGTGACCGTTTTACCATTGCGGCCTCGTTTGGAAACGTTCACGGGGTGTACAAACCTGGAAATGTGAAATTGACTCCCAAGATTCTTGATAATTCCCAGAAATTCGTTCAGGAAAAGTACAGCACGGGCGAAAAGCCGCTTTATTTTGTATTTCATGGAGGTTCAGGGTCATCGAGGGATGAGATCAGGGAGGCCATCGGATACGGTGTGATTAAAATGAATATTGACACCGACACCCAATGGGCAGCATGGGATGGTGTCAGAAAATTCGAAGCTGACAAACACGATTATTTGCAGGGACAGATCGGTAACCCGGACGGGGAAGACAAGCCCAATAAAAAATTCTACGATCCCAGGGTATGGTTGAGGGAGGCGGAGAAATCGATGGTAGAGCGATTGAAAATCGCATTTGAGGATCTCAACTGTATCGACAGACTCTAAGCCTTCACAGGATGCTACAGGGAGGAAATGAGGGCAGAGACAGTTTCGGCAGCAAGTTCGGAGTAATCGCCGCCGCTGCGGGTTCTGCCATCGGTCTGGGAAATATCTGGAGGTTTCCCTATGTACTGGGTCAGAATGGGGGAGGAGCCTTCCTGGTCATCTACCTGTTGTTTATCGCAGCCATCGGCATTCCGGTGATGATGTCGGAGTTCGTGATCGGCAGAAGGGCCCAGCTCAATGCAGTGGGAGCCTTCAAGAAAATCGCTCCCGGAAAAAAATGGCACCTGATCGGAATGCTCGGGGTGGTTACCGCCTTTATCATCCTGGCATTTTATACCGTGGTGGCCGGCTGGACCCTGGAATACCTGATCCAGTCGGTCAAATGGATGGTCACTGCCGGAAAGATCGGTTTCAGTGAAATGGATAATGAAGCAGTAAGGGGCTTCTTCAGCAATCACTATGAAACGTTTGTATCAGGTATCTGGCGCCCGATCCTCTGGTTTGTGGTGATGATGTTCTTCACCGGTTACATTGTAATTTCCGGGGTAAAGAAAGGTATAGAGAAGTATGCGAAGATACTGATGCCCATTTTGCTGGTGTTGCTTCTTGTTTTGGTGATCCGTTCCATTACACTGGAAGGAGCCAAAGAAGGCCTTGTTTTCCTCTTCAGGCCCGATTTTTCATCCATTAGGGAGGCACCTGTCAGGATCATCCTGGAGGCGCTCGGGCAGGCCTTCTTCTCATTGTCCATCGGGATGGGCACCCTGATCACTTACGGATCCTATATCAGGAAGAAGGAGAACCTGGCCACCACAGCGGTCAACGTGGCATTTGCGGATACCTTTATTGCGATCGTGGCTGGACTAGCTATCTTTCCTGCAGTTTTTGCATTCGGGATCAACCCCGGTGAAGGCCCCGAACTGGTTTATATTACCCTTCCCGTCATTTTCCAGAGCATGTCGGGTGGGTTGATCTGGGCGTTCATGTTTTTTCTCCTGCTCTGTTTTGCGGCAATTACCTCCACCATCTCTGTGCTTGAGGTAATTGTGGCATATCTGTCAGAGCAACTGAGCATGACCAGGAAAAGGGCCACCCTGCTGGGCACCATTTCTGTCGGGTTCCTCGGTATCTTGTGTACCATCTCTTCCGATATCTTCGGTGTATTCAATGCTTCACCAGATTTGTTACTGCCTTTTGGGGGCTTCTTTATTGTGGTATTTGTGGGTTACTTTCTCGGAGGAAAACCGGCCCGTGATGAGCTGTCAAGCGGAGGTAAATATAAGATTGGTTATTACAGGCTTTTCATGTTCCTGGTGCGTTTCGTGGCACCGTTGGCCATAGCTTTCCTCTTTGCCCTCGGGGTCTATTCCAGGATCCTCACTATTTTCCCGGGCATAGGCTGATCATGTGCCATTCCGGCACATGAACTGTGGGATGTTCAAAAAGATCATCAGGGAAATGTTTCTGCTGCCCCGGGGGGAACAGCGTGCCATCATTGTCTTATCTCTGATGCTGATCCTTTCTACAGCTGCACGGATCGTGGTGGGACTTCTGCCAGCCAGGGAACCGCCGGACCTGGATGATTTCATTGAAGAGACCAGGATCCTGAGGGAGGCAGCCATGAACTTGACCACCGTTCAGCGCATCGAACTGAACCAGGCTGATTCCATCGACCTGCTTCCACTTCCCGGTATCGGTCCGGTGTTCGCCTCGCGAATCATCAGGTACAGGGATTTGCTCGGGGGATTCGTGTCCCACGACCAGCTGAATGAGGTATACGGATTGCCTGAAGAGACCATCGAGATGCTCTGTCAGCGGACAGAGATCGATACCTCCACCATCAGGAAGATCGACCTGGACTCTGTTTCCTTCAGGGAACTTCTGCGTCATCCATATTTCCAGTTTGAGCTTGTGGCGGAGATCATCAGTTTCAGGGAATACATGGGTTCGGTAGGATCTTTGGAGTCATTGAAAGTCAACGATCTGGTGCCTGATTCCATCCTGGCAAGGATCACCCCCTATCTGCAGTGGGAATTTTGAGACGGAATGCGTATTGGGATGATGATTTATGATTTCACTATTGCTTCGGGTTTCTTTTTTTTTTATTTTTAGAAAGTTGAGGAATGTATTGTTAAAACTTCTGGAAAACCATATAAATCACTGCTGTCATTTTCAACCCAACTAAAAAATTACGGGGTTAAGTTGAATATTAGGAATTGAATTTCTAAATTTGCGGCTCGGAAATTAAAAAAGGTTGAAATGATCGTAATTCCCATTAAAGAGGGTGAGAATATTGAAAGGGCTTTAAAAAAATTCAAACGCAAGTTTGAAAAAACAGGCGTTGTGAAAGAGCTGAGAACCCGGCAGGCATTTACCAAGCCTTCGGTTGTGAAACGCCAGCAGAAACTGAAAGCCATTTATATTCAACAATTGCAGCAGGAAGAGGATTAGGCATCCCGGAGGTTTGGCAGATATTGAGTAACTGCCTATGGCCAGATTTGAGGATTTTATTCTGTACCTGCAAACTGAGAAGAGGTATTCCGAACATACCCTCAGGGCGTACAAGCAAGATATAGATCAATTCCATGCCTTCTGTCAGGAACATGACCCTGGGGGCATGGAATTGCATTTCAGAGCCATCCGTGCCTGGGTGGTCTCTCTGATGGATGCCGGGTATTCACCGCGCAGCGTCCATCGCAAGCTCACTTCCCTTCAGACATATTGCCGTTATCTGATTCGCATCGGAGAACTGGAATCCAATCCCATGGACAGGGTGCTGAAGCCCAGATTAAACAAGCGGGTACCATCCTTCGTGGATGAGATCCAGATGGACCAGCTGTTGGACAATTTTGATTTTGGAGATGATTTCGAAGGTGTCAGGAACAGGTTGATCCTCGATCTTCTTTATCAGACCGGGATCAGGAGAAGTGAATTGATAAGATTAACCCCGGGATCGGTTGACCTGGATGGGAAAAGCCTGAAGGTGACCGGAAAGGGGAACAAAGAGCGGATCATCCCCCTGGGGGAGGAATTGGTTGACCGGATCAGGGAGTATGCGGCCAGAAGGAACGAGATCATACCAGCTGATGTAGAGGGATCGCTGTTTGTAACTCTTAAAGGTAAACCTCTCTATGATAAACTGGTTTACCGGATTGTAAATCAGTACCTCGCCATGGTAACCACCCTGGATAAGAAGAGTCCCCACATTCTGCGGCATACTTTTGCCACACATATGCTCAACCATGGAGCCGACCTGAACACCATCAAAGAGTTGCTGGGACACGCGAACCTTTCGGCCACTCAGGTGTATACCCATAATACGTTCAAGAAGTTAAAATCTATTTATAATCAGGCCCACCCGAGGGCCTAAAAAGAAGGAGGTCCAAATGAACATTAAGATGCATTCAATTCGGTTTGACGCGGACAAGAAATTGTTGGATTTCATTGACACCAAAGTGAAAAAACTGCCCACGGTTTATGATGATATCATGGGTGCAGAGGTCTTCCTGAGGCTTGACAAGGATTCAACTGAAAGGGAGAACAAACTGGTGGAGATTAAACTTGAAGTGAAGGGGCAGACTGTATTTGCCAAGAAACAATGCAAAACTTTCGAGGAAGCAACCGACCTCTCCATAGATGCACTGAGAAAGCAACTGGTAAAACGAAAACAAAAAATCAGGAAAAAATAGTCTGAAAGAGTGATGGAAAGGCTGCTTCGGCAGCTTTTTTTATGCCCTCCCAAAAAGAAACATTTTTTTTTGTGATATAATTAAAATATTCATACATTTGCGAACCGATTTTGGAGGGTCTATTTCATTGAAGTTCTTTGTATGCCGATGTAGCTCAGTTGGTCAGAGCAGCTGATTTGTAATCAGCAGGTCGTGGGTTCGAATCCCTCCATCGGCTCTGATCATTTTTTAGGGGGCATACTGAATAAGAGAAGACGTACTTATACATATTGTCACCGGGGAGATACCAAAGTGGCCAACTGGGGCAGACTGTAAATCTGCTGTCGCACGACTTCGGAGGTTCGAATCCTTCTCTCCCCACACTCTTTAGTTGCAAGGGAAAAGGAGAAAAGGAAAAAGCAGGGTAAAGTGTTCACTTTTACCTGCTTTAAACTTTGGACCTTGGACCTTTCTACTAATTTCGGCGGGAATAGCTCAGTTGGTAGAGCACAACCCTTCCAAGGTTGGGGTCGCGAGTTCGAGCCTCGTTTCCCGCTCAAACCTTTGATGTTGCCGATGTAGCTCAGGGGTAGAGCGCTTCCTTGGTAAGGAAGAGGTCACGGGTTCAATTCCCGTCATTGGCTCTGAACAATGAAAGTTTTAAAACGTTAACAAGTACCAAATTAATTAAATTCTATTATGGCAAAGGAAAAATTTGATAGGTCCAAACCGCATGTCAATATCGGCACCATTGGTCACGTTGACCATGGAAAAACCACATTGACCGCTGCTATTACAATGGTTCTTGCAAAAGAGGGTCTCTCTGAAATCAGGGATTTCGATTCCATCGATAACGCACCTGAGGAAAAGGAACGTGGTATTACCATCAATACAGCTCATGTGGAGTACCAGACAGGAAACCGTCACTACGCACACGTGGACTGCCCGGGTCACGCTGACTATGTAAAGAACATGGTTACCGGTGCTGCTCAGATGGACGGAGCGATCCTCGTGGTTGCAGGAACAGATGGTCCTATGCCTCAAACCAGGGAGCATATCCTTCTGGCCCGCCAGGTGAATGTGCCTAAAATTGTTGTCTTTCTGAACAAAGTCGACATGGTCGATGATCCTGAACTGCTGGAGCTTGTTGAAATGGAAGTCAGGGAATTGCTTGATTTCTACGAGTTTGATGGTGATAATGTACCAGTCATCAGTGGTTCCGCACTGGGTGCCCTGAACGGGGAAGCCCAGTGGGAAAAGAAGGTTGTTGAGTTAATGGAGGCTGTTGATGAATATATCCCCATTCCTCCCCGCGACATTGAGAAGCCCTTCCTGATGCCAGTTGAAGACGTATTCTCGATCACCGGCCGTGGTACTGTAGCTACCGGCAGGATTGAAACCGGTGTCGTTAATACCGGTGACGAAGTCAACCTGATCGGTCTCGGTGCCGAAGGCAAAAAGACCGTTGTTACAGGTGTGGAGATGTTCCGAAAAATCCTTGACAGGGGTGAAGCCGGAGATAACGTGGGGCTGTTGCTTCGTGGTATTGACAAGAAGGAGATCAAGAGGGGAATGGTTATTGCCAAGCCAGGTTCAATCACTCCGCATACCCAGTTCAAGGCGCAGGTGTATGTACTGAAAAAAGAAGAAGGTGGACGCCATACTCCTTTCCATAACAATTATCGTCCCCAGTTCTACCTCAGAACCCTGGACGTAACCGGTGAGATCCAGCTTCCAGAAGGAACTGAAATGGTGATGCCCGGTGATGACGTTGAAATCAAGGTTAATCTTATCTACCCTGTGGCCATCAACAAGGGATTGCGATTTGCCATCCGTGAAGGTGGACGCACCGTAGGTGCAGGCCAGGTGATCGATATCATCGAGTAGGGATACCTCATAGCATCAAAATAGGGAAGCTCGGGTCGTCACGTATGATCCCGACTTCTCTATTTTAGAGCAACAGATGTGGGAAACCACGATATGCACACGGGTGTAGCTCAGTTGGTAGAGCACTGGTCTCCAAAACCAGGTGTCGGGCGTTCGAGTCGCTCCTCCCGTGCAAATTAAAATGGAATGAAGAGAATTATTGGCTATCTGAAAGAATCCTACAATGAGCTGGTGCACAAAGTCACCTGGCCCACCTGGAAGGAGCTGCAGAACAGTGCGCTGGTTGTCATGGTTGCGTCTCTGATTTTTGCCCTGATTGTCTTTGCGATGGATACGACGTTTCAGAAGATCCTGGAAGGCATCTATAAATTAGTGTAACACATGAGTGACCTGGAAAAAAAGTGGTATGTTCTCAGAGCCATCGGTGGCAAAGAGAAGAAGGCCAAAGAGTATTTAGAAAGTGAGATCAGCAGGTTGAACCTGCAGGATTACATTGCACAGGTACTGATCCCCACCGAAAAGGTATACCAGATCAGGAACGGGAAGAAGATCAGTAAGGAGCGTAATTATTTCCCCGGTTATGTGCTGGTAGAGGCGGCCCTCTCGGGAGAGATTCCGCACATCCTGCGAAACATCCCCAACATCATTGGTTTCCTTGGAGCGGAAGGCGACCAGGAACCCACCCCGCTTCGTCCGGCAGAGGTGAACAGGATCCTCGGAAAGGTGGATGAATTATCCGCCAGTGATGAAGAGATCACCGTTCCCTTCTTTGTAGGGGAATCGGTGAAAGTGAT
>Ga0209536_100013555_pt1 | contig 11747 bp, 10 predicted proteins | sample DeeMarSeWOR28_12_FD_187461 | JGI IMG/M metagenome (GOLD analysis project Ga0209536, IMG submission 187461) | Marine sediment microbial communities from White Oak River estuary, North Carolina - WOR-2-8_12 (SPAdes) (version 2) | ecosystem: Environmental > Aquatic > Marine > Intertidal zone >... | reverse complement strand
CAGAAACCGTAACCGACGCCGTTGGCAAAACCGAAGACGAGGCTGTAACCGCAAAACAGCATCCACCAGTCGTGGGCCACGGCAGCGAACCCGAGGCCCGCCGCCGCGGCCAGGCCGACGAACAGGACCAGCCGCCAGGCCCTGAACAGGCCGTAAATCCGGTAGCCGACGGTCACCGCCAGCGTGATCGCCACCAACGCGAACGAATACAGCAGGCTCACCTGCGAGCGCGGCAGTTGCAGCAGGTTTTCCAGCGGCACCAGCAACACCGAAAAAGCATGCACCGAGCCGAGCACGAAAGTAACCAGCATCGACGCCGCGACGGTGTATCGAGGGCTAGTCAATTGCCGACGGCTTTTCAGCCGTGCCCGGGTGCAGGCTCTGTTGCCGGCGCCTGAAGATGAACAGGCCGCTGCCGGCGATGATGAAAGCGCCGATCCAGGTCGAGAGCGTGGGAATCTCGCCCCAGAAGACGAAGCCGACGATCGCCGCGAACACCATCGCCACGTATTCGAACGGCGCCAGCAGGCTCGCCTCGGCGTAGCGGAAGGAAACCGTCAACAGCCATTGCTGCAGGCCGCAGCCGATACCGAAACAGACAAACAGCCAGGCGTCGGCGCCGCGCGGCGTCAACCAGCCGGACAGCAGCACCCAGCCGAGACAGACCAGGCTGCCGAGCAGGTTGTAGTAAATGCCGATCGTGACCGATTTTTCGCTGCTGCTCAGCTTGCGCAGCCAGATCGCGACCAGGGCCCCGGTAACCGCCGACCCGAGCGCGGCCAGCGTGCCCGCGTCCCAATGGTCCGCCTGCGGCTGCGTGATCAATAAAACGCCGACGAAACCGACGATGACCGCGAACCAGCGGCGCAGGCCGATGACCTCGCCGAGCAGGAAGATGGACAGCAGGGTGATGAAGATCGGCGCCGCATAGGCGATCGCGGTGGCGTCGGCGATGGGGATGCGCGTGATCGCGAAGTACAGCAGCGCCAGGCTGACGATGCCGCTGACGCTGCGGATGGCGTGATCGAGCGGGCGCCGCGTCATCAATGCCGCGATACCCGCGGTCGAAAACAGGATTACGGCGAACACCGTGCTGGCGAAAACGTAGCGAAAAAGCAGCACTTCGGCGAGCGGGTAATCGCGGTTCACCAGTTCGCGGACCCCGGCGCTGAGCAGGGCCATGACCGCCATGTTGCCGATGAAGGTGGCGGTACCAAGCGCGGGATGATCGCGCTGTTCGCTGCCGAGTCCCGCCATGATGGCCGGCGTCAGCCCGTCGCAAACACGGCAGCGCGCGCCTGCCGTGGCCGATACCCCGGCCGGCCAGGACGGACTCGCCGGGTTTCAAAGTTTATCGATATCCCGTTCACTGCCGAGGCTCCGATGATGTAGCGACTCGCGGTGGACCACGTAGAGTCCGCAGGCGATGATGATGGCGGCGCCGATCCAGACCTCGGTCGAGGGAATGTCACGCCACAACAGGTAGCCGATGATGGTCGCCCACAGCAGCGAAGTATACTCGAACGGCGCCAGCGCCGAAACGTCGGCCCGGGCGAAGGCGGCGGTGAACAGCACGTGGGCGCCCATGGCGATCAGCGCGAGCAAGCCGAGCTGCGCAACTTCGAGCCAGGACATCGGTATCCAGACCCAGGGCAGTACCAGCGTCGCCACGATACCCATGCCGAGGTGCAGCGAGAATACCAGCGAAATGATCGAATCGGAGCGCGACAAAAACTTGCCGCTGACGAATATCATCGCGTAAATGGCGGTCGCCGCGAGCACCAGCAGATAAGCGTCGATCTCGCCCCCGCCGCGCGGGTTCATCGCGATGACGACGCCGCCGAATCCGACCGCGACCGCGCTCCAGCGGTGCATGCCCACTTTTTCCTTGAGAAACATCGCCGAGGCCGCGGTCAGCACGAAGGTCGAACTGAAAAAAACGACCGTAGCGTCGGCCAGCGGCAGGCTCTTCAGCGACGTGAAAAACGCGAACGGCGCGCAAAAGCCGAGGCAACCGCGCAGCAGGTGCTGCAGCGGCTTGCGCGTCGCGAGCTGCGATAACTCACCCCTCGCGGCGAGCACGGCGAGGATAATAGGCAGCATGATCCAGCTGCGCACGGCGATAACCTGGACGGCCGACATCTCCGCGCTGACCAGCCACTTGGCGATCGCATCCATGACCGCAAACAGCAGCATGGCCAGCAGCATCAGCCCGATTCCGAGCAGGTTATTGGTTGGATAGCGCAATCTGGCTCCCGGGCCTGGCAGTCGAGGCTGACAGGTTTTGCGTTGGCATCAGCTGCCCGGCGCGATTCGGCTTTACTGGCGCAACGGCCAGGCGTCGGGATTCTGGATATTCGCTGAGTATCGCATTAACAACCGGGCCGATCGACCGTTACTGCCAGGCAGAGTCCGCGGCGGCGACATCGATCGCCGCAGCGAGCCAGAATCAGTCTGGCTGAACCACTCCGAAGCCGTTCTTGCCTTCCCGCTTGATCCGGTACATCGCCTTGTCGGCCGATCGTATCAGCTCTTCGGCGGTAACACCGTGATCCGGGTACAGCGAGATGCCGATACTGACGCTGACCTCGACCTCGATGCCACCCACCTGCAGCGGCTTGACGATGCACTCGACCAGGTTCGAGGCAATGCGGTTGGCGATGCCGCTTTCGGGCAGGTTGGAGAGGATAATGACGAACTCATCGCCGCCGATTCGCGCCACGGTGTCGGTTTCGCGAATTTCGCCGGTGATACGTTGCGCGATGCCCTTCAGTACCCGGTCGCCGAATTCATGGCCATGCCGATCGTTGATCTCCTTGAAGCCGTCGAGATCGAGAAACATGACCGCCGAAGTCTGCCGCTTGCGCCTCGCCTCGGCAAGCGACTGGTCGAGCCGATCCTTGCACAGGCGTAAACTGGGCAAACCGGTCAACGCGTCGTGATTGGCGAGGAAATTGAGCTCGGCGGCGATTTTCTCTCGCTCCTCGATTTCCATCTTCAATTGCTTGACGGTATTGGCGAGTTCTCGGGTGCGCTCCACCACCTGCTGTTCCAGCGTATCGCGCGCCTTGATGATTTCTGCCTCGGCCTGTTTCTGCACGGTTATGTCCTGCAACACGCCAATGGTCTGCTCCGGGATGCCGTGGCTCATCAGGTGCGATCTGCCGAGCTCGCGAATCCAGCGCACTTCGCCGTCGGGGCGCATCAGCCGGTACTCGACCTGCCACCCGTCGCCATCGGCGAGAAACCGGTTGTAGACCCTTTGCACACGCTCTCGATCCTCGGGGTGGACCTGGCTCATATCCTCGTCGTCCGGCTGGACGCGTTGCACCAGTTCCTCGATCCGCTGCCCGAGAATTCGTGCCATGCCGGGGCTGACGAACAGGTATTTCTGGCGAATTTCATCGTAAATGAAATGGCCGATCTCGGTGATCGTCTCGGCCTGGTTCGCGATCGCGTCCTTGTACAGCAGTTCCTGCTCGATCTTCTTTTGCCCGGTAACGTCCTGCACGACGCCGAGGGTTTGCTCGACCGTCCAGCCGTTAAGCTTGTGCGCCTTGCCTACTTCTCGAACCCAGCGCAATTCTCCATCCGGGCGGCGCACGCGATACTCTATATTCCAGCCCTCGCTACCTTCCAGGGCCTCGCTGTAGATTTTTCCGACACGCTCGCGGTCCGGCTCGTGTATCAGTGCGAGGTAATCCTCGGCCGAGCGGACACGATCGAGGAACTGTTGCACGCCAAGACCGACGATGCGTGCCTGGCCCGGGCTCACGAAAAGGTGGCGATTTTCGACAGTGTCATACAGGAAGTAACCGATATCCGTGATCTTCTCCGCCTGGCTGGCCATCGCCTCCTTGAACACCAGTTCCTGCTCGCGCTTCACCAGGCCGGTAATATCCTGCACCACGCCGAGCGTCTGGCTGACGCGGCCGTTCTTCATGACCTTGGCCCGGCCCAGTTCACGCATCCAGCGGAGCTGCCCGTCGGCGCGCAGAAATCGATACTCGATGGCACAGTTTTCGCCGTTTTGCAGGTAGCTACGGTATTCCTCGGCAACTCGCCCGCGATCCTCCTCGACGATGTCGGCGAGATCGTCCTCGAAGCTGTTTACCTGCTCCATGAAATGCTCGACGGTTCTGCCGTGGATGCGCGCGTAACCCTCGCTGACGTATATGAAGCGTTCGTCCTCCTCGTCGAAGATGAAGTGGCCGATATCGGTGATTTCCTCGGTCTGCCGAGCGAGTTCGTCGCGATACTCGAGATCGCGCTCGTAACGAACCTGGCTGGAGATATCCTGCAACAGACCGTAGCTGCCGCGATCGGTACCGTCTTCATCGACGATGGCAACCGCAAACTCGCGGATATGCTTGACGCTGCCGTCGGCCAGCAGGATTCTGAATTCCACCTCCAGCGACTTGCTGTCGTGCATGACCCGGGTAGCCCGCCGGTATTCGTCGCGATCCTCGGGGTGGATCATTTGCAGGGTTTTTTCCAGGCTGCTCTGCGCCTGCAAAACCTCTTCGACCGTCATATCGAACAGGCTCGCATATTCCTCCGAGCAGGATTCGAGGCGGTCCAGCTGCCGATTCCACTCGTAGTGCCCGATCCTGGCGGCACGTTCCGTCGCCGAGTGCAGGGTAAGGCGGCGCATCAGCTCTGCCAGCCTCGCCTCGAGCTGCTCTCGACTTTCGCTGGCAATTTCCGGGGCGGCGGCGGATTTCAGCTGCGCTGTAACCAGCGACTGGATTGTCGGCATTGGCTTGTTTGTCCGGGTAATAATAGGGGCAACCCTGAGTATAGGTGCGATCCCCGGGATTGCCACGGCGCAGGCACGACCGCCGGCTTGCGCGCGCAGTGATAATTGCCGCCGGCTGTTGCATAATTGACCGTCCTGAAAGGCCGCGGAGCTACAACCATGACCAATCCGCTAGCGAGCGTTTCCGCCAGCGATTCGCTGCTCGAAGAATTACGCGCCATGCTGGGCGATCGCGCCAGCACCAGCCGCTCGGTTCGCGAGCAGCACGGCCGCGGCGAATCCTGGCACCCGCCGCAGCCGCCGGACATCGTCTGTTTCGCGCAATCGACCGAGGAAGTAGCCAATATCGTAAGGCTGTGCGCAGCGCACAAGACGCCGGTGATCGCATTCGGCACGGGGACTTCGCTGGAGGGCCAGGTGCAGGCGGTCAAGGGCGGCGTCTGTATCGATCTGGGCGGCATGAATCGGGTCGTCGAGGTGAATCAGGAGGACCTGGATTGCCTGGTCGAGGCCGGCGTGACGCGGCGCCAGCTAAACCAGTACCTGCGCGATACCGGGCTGTTCTTTCCGGTCGACCCCGGCGCGGACACGTCGATCGGCGGCATGACCGCGACCCGGGCCTCGGGTACCAACGCGGTGCGCTACGGCACAATGCGCGAAAACGTCCTCGGGCTGACCGTGGTGAGTGCGAGCGGCGACATCGTCAAGACCGGCACGCGCGCGCGCAAGTCGGCGGCGGGCTACGATCTCACCCACCTGTTCGTCGGTTCCGAGGGCACGCTCGGCATCATCACCGAGATCCGCCTGCGCCTGTACGGCCTGACCGAGGCGATCTCGGCGGCCATCGTCAACTTTCCGGACGTGCGTTCGGCTGCCGAGGCGACCATACAGACGATCCAGATGGGCATTCCGGTAGCGCGCATCGAACTGGTCGACAGCGGCTACATGAAGGCGATCAACGACTATAGCAAAACCGATTACACCGAACGCGACACGCTGTTCCTCGAGTTTCACGGCACCCGCGACGGCGTCGCCGAGCAGGTGCGGTTATTCGATGAAATATCGCAGGAATTCGGCGCCAGCGGTTTTCAATGGGCGGACAGGGAAGAGGATCGGCAAACACTCTGGCGCGCGCGCCACGATGCCTACTACGCCGGGCTCGCGGTAAACCCGGGCTACCGCGGCTACGTCACCGACGTCTGCGTGCCGATTTCGAGGCTCGCCGACTGTATTGCCGAAACCCAGGCCGACATCGCCGAGTCCGGCCTGTTTGCCCCGGTCATCGGCCACGTCGGCGACGGCAACTTCCATACCACGATTTTCATCGACCCGGAGGACGAGTCGATGTTCGCCAGGGCGCTCGAACTCGACCGGCGCATGGTCGCACGCGCGCAGGCGATGGGCGGCACCTGCACCGGCGAGCACGGTATCGGTATCGGCAAGCTCAAGCACATGCGCAACGAGCACGGCGACGCTGCGATCGAGATGATGCAGGCGATCAAGGCGGCTCTCGACCCGGACAACATCATGAATCCGGGCAAGATCGTCGACTGCTGATTCCCGCCCGAGGAGCTTTAGTCTCGCGTTCTAGTAGCCCTCGTCGAGCCCTGACATCCCGCGGCTTGACCGCGGGATCCAGTTCAGCGGTGCAAAAACAAACCACTGGATACCGCGGTCGAGCCGCGGTATGACATGCCGGGGGCTGATGCCAGGGGCCTGTGCGACTAAACGAGAACGATCCTGTTCAACGCTCTATAGCCTGCTCCGCCACGTGGCGCTGCAACTCGGGGTAAAACTCGAGGAAACCGTCGCGAATCGCGTCATGCTGGCGCAGCAAGTCCTCGATCGCGTTGGCGAAATCGTTGGCGAAGCGGATGCGGCCTGCAACGCGGTCCAGCGACTCGGCCACGGCGTCGACATCGCGATAGGAGCCGAACCAGTCGTAATCGATCATGCGCTGAGTGACGCGACGCATATCGGCCCCCGGCATCAGCGACCGGCCATCCGCCATGCGCCGGTAAAAATCGCCGATCAGGGGTTCCAGGCGGCGTTGCTCGAATCGCTGCCAGTGCTGAATCAACAGGTGATCGAAATAGATATCGAGCGCGATGCCTGCAAAACGGCGCCGCTCGCGGGAAAAGCCGCGCTTCATTTCAAGCACCAGCGGATGGCTGTCGGTGAAACGGTCGACCGCACGATGATTGAGCAGGCCGGCGCGCACCGGCGCGGGCAGAGACTGGGCATCGACACCACGCGCGAAGTCGCCGAGCAGGTTGCCGACCGTCGATTCGACCGTCGGCTGCGCCAGTACGAGATGGGCGAAGTGATTCATCGGTCAGGCCAATCAGAAACTCGCAGAACGTTTACGACATCGCCCCTGATTGCCGGGGCAAGGGCTTACTATGGGATACATTATACGGCTTGTCCAACCGGCCTTGCTGCGGTCTAATAAAGCCTCGCCCATTACCCGGAGCGCAGCATGGCTATTTCCGCGATCGATGCCAGTGCATCGACCCCCGAGTCCGATCCGCACTACGAGGACCGAGTCAATCTCGCCGCGGCATTCCGCATGGCTGCGAGGCTCGATATGCACGAATCGGTGGCGAACCATTTCAGTTACGCCGTCTCCGATGATGGCGGCCGCTTCCTGATCAACCCTTTCGGTCGGCACTTTTCCAACGTGCGCGCGAGCGAGCTGTTGCTGCTCGACGCCCACGACGACGGCAGTATCGACGAGTCGAACCGGCCTGATCCGACCGCCTGGGCGATTCACAGCGCAATGCATCGCAACCTGCCCCAGGCGCGCTGCGTGCTGCACGTGCACTCGAAATACGCCACCGTGCTGGCGTCGATCGAGACCGACGGCCTGCCGCCGATCGATCAGAACACGATGCGTTACTTCAACCGCGTATCGGTCGACAGCGGATTCGACGGCATGGGGCTGGGCGACGAGGCCGAGCGCCTGAGCACGACGCTCGGCGACAACACGATCCTGTTGATGGGCAACCATGGCGTGATGGCGGTCGGCGAAACCGTCGGTAAGGCTTTCGACGACCTCTACTATTTCGAGCGTGCCTGCGAAACCTACGTGACCGCGCTGATGACCGGCAAGCCGCTGCGCGTGGTGAGCGACGAGGTCGCCGAAAAAACCGCCCGGCAATGGCAGGAATACGTGCACCGCGTCGGGCTCGGCGAAGCCTTTTTCAGCGAGATTCGCGAAATTCTCGATCGCGAGGAACCCGACTACAAACTCTAGCCGGGCGCGCCGTCAATCCCAGTCGCGATTTTCCAGCTCGACGAGGCTGTCGCGGAAGGCTTTGTTACCCGGATCCAGCTCGAGCGCCCTACGCACCGCGGTCAGCGACGCCTCGCGCTGGCCCTGTTCTGCGAGCGCGTAGGCAAGATTGTTCCACATCCCGGCCTCGCCCGGAGCCAGCTCAAGCGCCTCGCGAAAAGCCGCCTCGGCCGCCGCGTAATCGCCCATTGCGTAGGCCGTGTTGCCGAGTCCGCCTAGCGCGACCAGGTTTCCGGGCCAGCGCCGCAAGGCGCTTTGGTATCCGTGCCGCGCGCTTTCCGGCCTGCCGACCAGTTCCATATCGATGACCGCGCCGAGATAGGCCTCTGCTCTCACCGATACCGGCACCGTATCCGGCTCGATCACCGCCAGCGCCCAGTGGCCGGCACGCGCCCAGGTCGTTTCGAAGGTCGAGAACCTGCGCGTGACACGCCGATCCAGGCCGGAGCGCAGAATCATCCTGCCGCGCTCCAGGTCATAGCCGATGACGGTTTCGTAGTGCCAGACCGGGTAGGAATCGAGGCCCAGGTTCTGCAGCACCAGGACCGGGTTGCCGGCGGCCAGCTCGCGCAGCACGGAATCGAGCCGTCCGTCCAGCGGCACCGCCAGCAGGCCGAACTGGCGCGTCGCCGCAACCATCTCGACCTGCAGGCTGCCCTGCAATTCGGGGACATAGACGAGGCGCGCTATCTCGTCAGGCAGAACCTCCAGGCCGCGAAAATTGTATATTCCAGCGAGCGCGGCCGGGCCGCAGTGGTATTCCTGCTGCGGGAAGAAAGGAACCTCGGTGAGCTCTACCGCCGCGGGTATGTCCGGCGGATCGTCGAGCAGTGACCGCGTTTGCGGCGCGCTGACACAGGCGGCCAGCCAGTAGCTTAAGACCAACGTGCACGCCAGGCGGCGTGCACGCGGAAATACAAGACGCAAGGCGCCGTTTTATTACTTGAAGATATCGATTACCCCGGTCAGCTCGAGCACCAGTACCACGATGATGGCAACCAGGACCCAGTTTCCGCCTGCCGCCGCATCGTCAATGCGCTGGTAAATGTCGGTTACCTCGGCATCGGTCATCGCGGCAACGCGCGCGCCGGCTTCGGGCTGGGCAACGCCGCCGAGCACCAGCTGCTCTTCGATCCAGTCGCGCTTCTCGGCGGTGCTGGACAGATCGACCATGACCGCCGCTTTCTGCATCTCATGGGTGGTTACCATGCCGGCCTGCGCCGGGGCGCCGAGACTGAACACCAACAGCGCGATCGAAAGCCCTGAAATCAGTTTTTTGAGGAACATTGAAATCATCTCCAGGTTAATAAGTTATACGTTTAATCGGGTAACAGGAGTATATACGAAAATCGTTAACCGAATACCCCTCGGAACACTCAGGCGAGTTTCGCGCCGTTCGGCACGCTGCTGTCCGGACAGGCCAGCACCACCGCGCCGTCTTCCCTTTGAAACCCGGTCACCAGGCATTCCGAGCGCATCGGACCGATTTGCTTCGGCGGGAAATTAACCACGCCTACGACCTGCCGGCCGAGCAGGTCCTCGGCACTGTATAAATCGGTAATCTGCGCGCTCGATTTGCGCATGCCGATTTCCTCGCCGAAATCGATCTTCAACTTCCAGGCCGGTTTGCGCGCTTCCGGAAATTCGCTGACTTCGACGATGGTGCCGACACGCAGCTCAACTTTTTCGAAATCGCTCCAGTCTATGGTTTGCATCTTCTATCCTCTTGAAAACTCTTTTCTGATCGCATCGCTATGCTCGCCGAGCCGCGGCACGCCGCGCGCCGCCTCGCTCTGCCCATCGCGAATCGCCGCGACCGCAACGACCTCGGCATCGCCGCTAGGTGTATCGATGCGCACCCGGCGCAGCTGCGGGTGGCTGGACAGCCCTGCCATGTCGTTCAGCCTGCCATAGGCGCAATCCGCGGCGCGCAAACGTTCGACGGCCTGCGCCTGGTCGAGTTTGGCAAACGCGGCCCCGAGCAGTTTGTCGACGTAGGCACGGTTCGCGACCCGGACCACGTTCGAGTCGAGCCTCGGGTCGCGGGCAAGCCCGGCGTCGCCGAGCACATGCTCGCAAAAACGCGCCCATTCGCGTTCGTTCTGAATGGCGATGACGATATCGCTGCCATCGGCGCAGCGATAGGCGCCGTAGGGCGATATGGTGGCGTGATTGATGCCGACGCGCTGCTGGATCCTGCCGCCGTAATCGTAATGCAGCAACGGCACCGCGAGCCATTCGGCCATGCCGTCGAACAGCGAAACCTTGACGAGCTGCCCCTGGCCGCTGGATTCGCGCTCGATCAGCGCCTCGAGTATCGCGGCATAGGCCTGCTGGCCGCAATTGATGTCGCAGGCGGACACGCCGATGCGCCCCGGCGCGTCCGGCGTGCCGGTGATCGACGCCATGCCCGACTCGCACTGCACCAGCAGGTCGTAAGCCTTCATGCGGCTGTACTCGCCGCTGTCGCCGTAGCCGGAAATGTCGCAACACACCAGGCGTGGATAAAGCTCGCGCAGTTGCTCACTGCCGAATCCGGCGCGCGCGGCCGCGCCCGGCGCCAGGTTTTGAATGAACACGTCGGCCTTCGCCAGCAGGCGGTGCAGCAGTTCGCGATCGGCGTCGTTCTTGATGTCCGCCACCAGCGACTCCTTGCCCTGGTTGAGCCAGACGAAATAGGCCGACTCGCCGTGCACCACGTCGTCGTAGCCGCGCGCGAAATCCCCCTCGGCGCGCTCTATCTTGATCACGCGCGCGCCGGCATGGGCCAGGCGACTGGAGCAGAACGGCGCGGCCACGGCCTGCTCCAGCGATACCACCAGTATGTCATCCAGCTTCAGCATGACCGCGGCGAATCGATCAGAACGACTTGGGCAGGCCGAGCACGTGGGTCGCGATGTTCGACAGGATCAGGTTGGTGGAAATCGGCGCAACCTGGTACAGGCGGGTTTCGCGGAACTTGCGCTCGACGTCGTACTCGACGGTAAAGCCGTAGCCGCCGTGGGTTTGCAGGCACATGTCCGCCGCCGCCCAGGACGCGTCCGCGGCGAGCAGCTTGGCCATGTTGGCTTCGGAGCCGCAGGGTTCGCCGGCATCGAACAGGCGGCAGGCCTTGTCGACCATCAAGGCCGCGGCCTCGGTCTGCACGTGCGCGCGCGCGATCGGGAACTGGATAGCCTGGTTCTTGCCGATAGGGGCGCCGAAAACCTCGCGGTCGCGCGCGTAATCGGCAGCATGTTCGATGAACCAGCGGGCGTCGCCGATGCACTCCGCGGCAATCAGTATGCGCTCGGCATTCATGCCGTCGAGTATGTAGCCGAAGCCCTTGCCCTCCTCGCCGACCAGGTTTTCCACCGGCACCCGCAGCTTGTCGATGAACAGCTCGGTGGTGGCGTGATTCAGCATCGTTTCCAGCGGCCGCACGGTGAGGCCGTTGCCGACCGCCTCGCGCAGGTCGACCAGCAGCACCGACATGCCCTGGGTCGGCTTTTCCACCTGCTCGCGCGGCGTGGTGCGCACCAGCAGCAGCAACAGGTCGGAATGCTCGACCCGGGAAATGAATACCTTCTGCCCGGTCACCACGTAGTGATCGCCATCGCGCACGGCGCGCGTCTTGATACGCGTGGTATCGGTGCCGCTCGAAGGCTCGGTGACGCCGAAGGCCTGCAGGCGCAGCTCACCGGAGGCAATTCG
>Ga0209536_100013554_pt1 | contig 11747 bp, 11 predicted proteins | sample DeeMarSeWOR28_12_FD_187461 | JGI IMG/M metagenome (GOLD analysis project Ga0209536, IMG submission 187461) | Marine sediment microbial communities from White Oak River estuary, North Carolina - WOR-2-8_12 (SPAdes) (version 2) | ecosystem: Environmental > Aquatic > Marine > Intertidal zone >... | reverse complement strand
GCATTGAAGAATGGGTTTGTCATCTTTCTTTTTTGGAAGCATTAATGCACCGCATTTTTCGCAGAACTCCATCTGACTCGCCCCGGAAGGGTTCTAGTTCGCGTGCCCCTGTCCCACTTCAATTTAAACTTGACTCTTCAACGGAAGAATCGGTTTCAATATGTTTTCGCGCAAAAGAAACACTTATGACAGAGCACAATGCGCGGGCGCCTGTGGATGGTTCACAAAGATATTCGGTTGTGAATGAAATATGGTGCGCGTTATTCCATTCAGAGCATATAGATACGATAAAGACAAGGTTGGAGATTTCGCAAAGATTGTCACTCCACCTTATGACATCATCAAGGGAGCCAAGATTGACCAACTACAATCTCTTTCTGAATACAACATTGCATGGGTTATCAAGAATAAACCAAAGGATGATGACACAGAATCAAACAATCAATATACACGGGCTCGAGATCATTTCAACAAATGGATGAGTGAGGGTATTCTGAAACAAGACAATGCAGAATCATTCTACGTTTATGGTCAAGACTTTGAGATTGAAGGAGGAAAGCTCTTCCGATTCGGTTTCATTGGATTGATTGAACTCGAAGAGTTTGCAAGTAGTGCTCCTTCATCAGGTATCTTCTCGGGTGTTCTGCAACATGAAGAAACACTTCCTAAAGACATAGAGGACAGACTTAGCCTCTGTAGATCATGCAAGGCAAACTTTGGGCAGATATTCGTGATCTATCCTGACCATGAGGGGAGTGTGGATGCTGTGCTTGAACGTAACATGAAGAAGAACCCAGTAGCAGACATCACCGATGATGAGGGTGTCCGACACAGACTCTGGCAGATTGACAAGAAAGAGGACACAGATGAGATTACAGCAATCATGAAGGACAAGTATGTCATCATAGCTGATGGACATCATAGATACAAGACAGCTCTGGCTCTTTCAAAGGAGAATCCTGAGTTGAACAGTGCTAGGTTCAGAATGCTGACCTTTGTTAACATTTCAAACCCAGGACTGGTTGTTCTTCCGACTCACAGGAGAATCCAGAATGTGGAAGCCTTCTCAAGGGATTTACTGTTGAAACAGCTGAACGAGTATTTCGAGGTCAAGGCCTTTGACTCTAAGGAAGAGATGTTCTCATTAATGGATAAGATGTTCAAGGAAGGCGAACACTCCTTCGGACTGTTCATGGATGATGCCAAGTTCTACACCATGACATTGAAGGACCTCACAATAATGGACAAACTTCTTTCCGATAAATCGGAGGAACTCAGAAGTTTGGACGTATCAATTCTTCACTCACTGATCTTGGACAAGATGCTTGGGATAAACAAGGAAAAACTTGCTCAAGGCACAATTAAGGGAGGAGGGTATGTTACATATATCAAAGGGATAGGAGATGCTGTTGAGGAATCTATCAAAGACGTGAAGGAATCCTCTCAAGCAGTATTCTTCATGAATCCAACTCGGGTGGATGAAGTCGAAGCAGTTTCTAAGAATTTCGAATGCATGCCACAGAAGAGTACATTCTTCCAGCCCAAAGTCTGGACTGGTTTTACTATCAATAAATTGGAGTAAGTGATTAAAATGACAAAAAGAGTATACAATTTCTATGCTGGCCCCGCAACTCTTCCTCTTCCAGTTCTTGAGAAGGCTAAGGATGAGTTCTTGGATTTCGCTGGAACTGGAATGTCAGTGATGGAGATATCTCATCGTTCCAAAGAATGGATGAAAGCTATGGATGATGCCTCGAACCTAGCAAGAGAGCTGATGGGAATTCCCTCAGAGTACAAGGTCCTGTGGTTGGGTGGTGGTGCATCATCTCAGTTCTTCATGGTACCATTAAATCTCCAGATTCCTGGAAAGCCTATGGAGTATGTTAACACTGGAGGATGGTCCTCCAAAGCAATCAAGGAAGCCAAGTATTTTGGAGAAGTAAAGGTGATTGCATCATCGGAGGACGACAATTTCACACACATCCCAAAGGATGTAGGGTTCAGTGATAACATCGCATTCGCACATATCACAAGCAACAACACACTCTATGGTACTGAGTGGTCATATGTGCCATCAGTTCCTAAGGATGTTCCACTTGTCTGCGACATGTCCTCCAACATCATGGATAGGCCAATTGATGTGAAGGACTACGGAGCGATTTATGCAGGAGCCCAGAAGAATCTCGGACCTGCAGGCGTCACCCTAGTAATTGTTAGAGAGGACCTTCTTGATAGGGTACCGGAAAAAAATCCAACAATGCATAAGTGGAAGACTCATGCAGAGAAGGACTCTATGTTCAACACACCACCAGTGTTTCCAATTTATATTTGCAAGCTCTCATTGGAATATCTTAAGGAGAATGGTGGAGTCAAAGAGATGGAAAAGAGGAATGTGGAGAAAGCCAAAGTCCTCTATGATGTCATCGACGCCTCCGATGGATTCTACAAGGGTCACGCAAAGCCCGATTCAAGATCACTGATGAACGTCACCTTCACCTTAGCAAATCCTGAGCTTGAACAGAAGTGTGTAGACGGTGGAACTGCACGAGGTTTAGTTGGTCTGAAGGGACACCGTTCAGTTGGTGGCATGAGAGCATCAATCTACAATGCCATGTCTCTTGAGGGTGTAAAGAAACTAGCTGAGTATCTCAAAGAGTTTCAGGCAGAGAATCAATAGGATGAATCTGGGGAGAGGTCATCTCTCTCCAGTCTACTTCTTCTTTCTTTTACGAGTAAAGTTACTGACTGCCTTCTCCAATTCTTTTGTCATCTCAGGAAGGTCAGAACTGTCCATAATTCCCTTGTAGGTTCTGCGCATCAAAACACCACTAACATTCACATCGATGTTGCGCATCCCACGACTCTCGAAGAAGGTCTTCAAGGCAGAAGCTATCGGTATCAGTACTCCTCCAGGGAGTCTTCTTGACAGATATTCCTCACAGCAGTTGCAGTCAATCAGAATTAGTGTATTATCATTATCGACTAGAACTTCAACAGGCATGTATCTCTTATGGCCCAAATCGAGTGTGAATTCTCCAAGTTGCTTCATGGTCGATACCTTTTGTCTTATTTGTCACTGTCTTCGCAATATACTTAGCTCATATAAGACCTGCTCAGGCTGCATTAGGAGGTGAACGGGCACTCTCGAGTGCCCTTTACCGTGACTTTCTTCTGCTACATACTACTGTAAGCACAATCAACGCTAGAATAGCACTAAGAATAATGGCGAGTCGGAGAAAATCAGGTTCCGTTGGTGGTGGTGTAGTTGGTGTGGGTGGTTCTGTACCAGTAACTGTTGTAGTTATCGGAGGTCCGATGTCGGTCACTGTATAGCTATAGATGCTAGAAACTGACCAGTTGTCCAGTGTGTCATTCGCGAAGAAGCGGTATTCAACTACAGTGCCATTCGGGAACGCAGGAATCACACCTACATAGGACAAACCTGTCAGAGTCATAGTGACATTGACCCATGTAGTTCCATTGTAATAAGACAGGATGACTGTGTCAACACCAGACACATCCGTCACTGTGACATTGATGGTGACTGTTTCTGTAGAATTCGGAGTGAACGGCATCCGGTCATGGCCTCCAATTATAGGACCTTGTGTATCTGGGGCCGGCGCAATGGAATTCATCGCTGCTTCGATATCTAACTTCCCTCCACCCCAATCAGCATTTGGAACAACACCAGTGAATCCATCACTTCTAGCAGTCGACTCGATAATATGCTGAATCTGATCACCAATAGTCGAGTTCGCTTGAAGCAATAATGCCGCAGCCCCAGCAACATGAGGACCTGAAGCGCTTGTCCCGCTGAACAAGCGATAGCTTCCGAATTGTTGACCGAAGGGGAGACCTCCATAGTTGTTATACCATGAAGACCATGGTGCACCATATGCATAGGACGAGATAATATCGTACCCTCCAGGAGCAGCGATATTCTGTTTGACCAGCCCATCAATTCGAGGGCCTCGTGATGAGAAGCTCGCTCTATCACCAGGGGTTCCTGTGATTATCGCAGTAGTATGATAACTCGCAACACTGATCGTTCTGTCTGCAGTAGAAGGCCAACAAATGTTATGACTGTCTGTCATATCAGTTGTCCAAACACATCCACCAGTCCATCCACTCTGATCATCTGAGATATAGGTATGAATTGTTGCGGGGTCTGGGGTTGTTATGTTTAAGCTATAAGGTGCAATTGGAGGTACTGTCGGAAGGACTCCATAGATCCAGATGGCAAGCATTCGAGTCCCTCGCGTTGATATTGAAGTGAAGGACTCGATGTTCACTCCAGGTATGACATTGCTTTCCAAGAACCAAGCCCATTCACCAGTCCCGGGATGAAGATAGATGGGAATACCGTTAATCCAAATACTGAAGTTACTCACGATAAAATCGGTGGGATCAACAGTAAGTACTGTGATGTAGACTTCAGTGATATCTTCCGTGACATAGGTGCCATCAGGTTGCGGCACAATGAAGTCGATTACATGAGGTGTACTGGGGGCAGTAGCAATCATAGCATGTTTATCCTTCCCCCCGAGATTGCCACTTGGTGAAATTACAGGGACGCCATCAGCAACTAGTTCATCAATCATCCATTCAGCGGTTGAACTACCATCAAGGTAGTGGTAAGTCCAAGATCCTATTTCAGTCAGAATGACATCAGCCCCAGTGTTGTTAGCAATAGTAAGACCTGCCTCAATCGTCAACCAGGTGTATTGGTCACCCAATACTCGAATCATCATGAGTTCTGCATCAGGGGCAACACCAACATAATCGCGGTATCCAATCTGGCCACCTAATAGAATTCCAGCTACAGCAGTCCCATGACCTCCACCATACGGACTGTCATCAGTGTGAGTTGTTGTTGTGAGATTTACTCCACGTACCCAGCTTTGAACATTCGCAGATGGTGTTCCATCTTTTTCAAAGATGTACTTGGTCTTTGGAGTGTTCAACAGGACTAGGTCTTCATTACCATCAAGGAGACTATTTCCATTCGTGTCGTTTACAACAAAGAATGGTTCACCAACATCTGGAATCGCATTCTGCGTCACATTGTCAACCCAAAGCCATTCAAGTCGTGTATTGAAAATGCCATTCCCATCAAGGTCGATGTGATAGAGGATTTCATCGGGAGTTTGTATCATATCACCATTGATGTCTACTGAATCTGAACCGTTCACAAATCCAGTAGTGGTAGAGTTGACATAGTCGAAAGTTCCACCATCAGGGAACCAGAGATCTGGGTGCCTCCAGTCCACTCCAGAATCAAGGTCTGCAATTAGAATATTCCTGCCAGTGATGTTTTGACTCAAATCATCCAACATCAACCAAACATCATCAGCATTTATTTCAGGGATCGAGATGTCTCGTGGAGATTCCAAGAATTTCGCATGTGTCTGAGGTGCTATACGAGAGGCCACACCCAAGTCCGATAGAGCCTGCAAACTATTAGTATTACCTTCTAAGAGATAGTACGGACCGATATGGCTCTTACTTGCACTTCCTAGACTGAATTCCAGATTCAACGATGAAATAATATCAATAAGTTCTTCTGAAAGACCATTATCGAATTGGGCAACAATTGGAATCATGTCCCCATAGACCTCAGATAATGAGTCGAAATCAAAAGCCATCGGCTCAATCTGTCTTGATCGAACTTCTTCTGTTGGATTAGTATAGAGAATGACAGGAATACTAGATAGAATAAGACATAGCATTAACAGCGTGCTGGTAACTTTCCTCTGCAAAGGTACTTCCTCCTAAGTGGAAAATAGCGATTGGAGTTAATTGTTCGAATCCAATCTCCCTAATTGAGAAGGGTATGCAAGAGTTTGCCTATTAACTTTCGTAGAGTGCTAAGGGAGTTTCAAACTATGTTGAGTTCGTCATCATCAGCCTGAGATTCTTCTCCACCACCGATTTTCTCGTAGCTTTGCTTTTCTCTAGGGAGTACATTTGCAAAGAATCCTGGAGTTTCGTCATCTCTACTAATCTTCTGGCCTTCATACAAAGAGGTGCCTCCACTGACCAAATATGAAACACATATGCAAATCACAAGCGGAATGACAAGGTCAAAGGAATGACTCATCTCAAGCATCATGATAGTCGTCGCCACTGGAGTGTTAGTAGTTGCTGCAAGAACAGCACCCATACCAAGCACCATGAATGCTGGGACATTGGCAGGGAAGAAAATTTCTCCAAATAATAGTCCCAACATAGCACCAACAAAAAGTGATGAAGCAAGAACTCCTCCTGACACCTTTCCTGCAACCACAAATGAGGATGCGAACAGTTTTCCAAATAGTAGAATCACAATCATAAGAAGTGGTGCAGGGTGTGAAGCAAGTGTGTTGATAACCTCATAGCCCATTCCAGCGATGGTCAGTGAGGGGTCAACAAACAACGAAGTTACAAAGATTACAACACAGGCTAAGAGTGAACCGACAATAGGATCCGCCCAATCTGGAAACTGCACAGTGAAGAAGTTACGGGTGGCCATTAGACTCACAGCAAAGACGATTGAAATGAAGCCCGCAATTATTCCGAATACAACTAACAGAGGTATCTCTACAATGCTGAAACTGAAAGCTGCACTAAAGGTGAATAAAGGTCCAGCCCCATTTCCTGTAATGAGTGGATAAAGACCAATGAAGACCACAAAAGAACTCAATGCAGCTAACACTGTTGGGACAAAATATCCAAGCCTTGCATCTCGTCTGTATGGCGCTTCTGTAGCAAAGAGTGCACCTCCAAGCGGTGCTTTATAGATACCAGCAGTCGCAGCTGCGGAACCCATCATCAGGAACACTCGAAGATGTGAGTCATCCCGAAATCCAAGCTTTCTGCCGATTGTGTTACCAACACTTGCACCAATTAGAACTGCAGGACCTTCTCTACCTACCGGATTTCCTGAACCAATGGAAACTGATGTTGCTAGAAGCTTAGTGAATGCGGTGCCTTTCCGCAACGAACTTGGTTTATGTGTCATTTCAATTGCCTTAGAGATACCACTACCCTGAATCTCCTTTCTACCAAGATAGATGAGAAAACCAGAGAAAGCGCCACCAATTAGAGGAGCAACGAAAATAGGTAGCACTGAGAAAGCAAAGATTGCTGAGTCAATCATGAGTTGTAGAAGAACCATGAAGAGACCACAGACAATTCCAACAAGGACAGATGCTGGAACGTAGAGCCGATAGAATCTTGTGAAGTGTGTAAAGTGAAACAGATCTTTTAGAGGTACTACCGTTTCGTATGTATCATCAACATCTGTCAATTGTCCCACACTGCTTCAAGAAACGGTCTTCGTCAAACTTATCACTTTCTACTATTGACTCCTACTAAGTGACACTTCCTTGACAGACAAAAAGAAGACATCAGATTTAACTCTCGAGGAAGTGCAAGCGCGGCTTGATGAGATTTCGACCAGGTTAGCAAGACTTGAAGAGCTTATTGAGCGAGTGGGTCCAGGTCTTGACGAAGTGAGTCAGTCAGCGCGTGTGATTCGAGAGGGCTTCGAGTTCTATGATGGTATGGTCAAGCTGATGACCAAGTTCACAAAAGCAGAAAGACTCGAATCCAGATTTGGGGATCTCAAGAAGGACGATATCAGCTGGCGAATCATCACTATACTAGACAACTCCAGACCTCTCAACATAAGCCAGATTACAGCAGCTGTTCGAGCTGAGAGGGGAACTGCATCACGGAGAATAGTCCGCGAACGTGTTAACACACTTGTAAGCAGAAAGATTTTGAAAGTCATCGAAGATGAGGATGATCGGGCAAGATACTTTGCATTGATTAAGGAGTGATTGATAGAATGCTTTACGAGCGAGTGACAGATACACCTTCTTTTGTTTCAAAGGATTATGAAACTGAGTTCGCTGAACCATTGATAGCAAATGATGAGAATGAGGGAATATGGCAAGAGTTCTGGGGCACAGGAGTCCCAATCGATGGCCACCCATTGGAAAGGCACATCAACTTCAGTGATTGTGGAGCATGTAAAAGCCACAATGTCAAGGTCATCTATGCAACATGGAGTGTGAGTACAGCTAGTGGAGATGCATACTGGGATTCTGAAATAGTATGTGAGGACTGTGGCAAGTTTACAGCCAGATCATTCAATGAGAATGACTGAAGAATCGATGGTCACTCTTCAATTGGGGAGTGGTCACTTTTATCCAGATTATATATAGTAAGTGACCAGTCTATATCATTCATGGTGAAAGATAATTTGAGTGACGAATCACCAAACCAAAGAAGACGAAAAGAAACAAAGAGTGAAGCTGACGAACTCAAAGAGGTTGCAGAAGCATTACCTGAACTATTCAGCGCTATTAACGATGCTGTCCCCCAATTGATATCCAATTTGATTGGTAGCATTTACAGTCCTGAAGCTGCAGGTAACATGGCTGCTGGAATTGGTAAATTCTATAGCAATCTCATTGCAGAAGGAATACCAGAGGATGTAGCATTAGACATGACCAAGAAATTTGTTGGAGCTCTTGACTTCAGCAAAATCATGAGCATGGTCAGTGATGAAGCATCATTTGATGTCAGTAGAAAGAAACGACGCAAAGATAAAGACAACTATGATGATGAGGAGTACGAATAGAGATGGGCACAGCCAGATCCATTGTATCAATAACAGGTTCAGCTATCGGCGGTGGATCAAAGCTATTATTCAAGATCTGGCGCACACTCCGAAAAGGGAGATCTGATGTCAAGATTGGAGCTAAGGCATTCTACAAGACTCTAGTAGCAAATGGGATTCCTAAAGAGGACGCAAAGGAAATTGCTATAGCATTTGCTAAACCTGCATATGAGATTCTCAGTATCAGAGGAATTCTCGCTCTTGTCAGAGACCTAGATGAAAGTGGAGAGCTTCAAAGGTTCCCCTTTAGTGTCTAATTAAGCTCGTCCGGTGGAAACAGCCTGAACAACAATGGATCAGACTATTTCACAACAAGAACGGGAACTTCAGATCCAGTGACAACTCTCTCTGCCGCACTCCCAACCCCGGATCTACGTGCGCCAGATGTTCCTGCAGAACCTATTACTATAAGGTCCGCACCGAGTTTCTTGGCTTGATGGATGATTCGTTCTGATGGTAGTCCTTTCTCAAGAATTAGTTCTACACTGAGTTTGTATTCCCCAGCAGCACGTTTAGTGCCATCCAGTAGTTTCTTCCCTTTCTCTTCATACTTGCGTAGAACATCTTCCAGGTTAGTATCAGACATCAAGGCAAACTGTTTAGCAACGGGTGTTGGAATTACATGAATGACAAAAAGCTTTGACTTAGTCATTTCTGCGACCTCAAAAGCAACAGTTGCTGCTCTTGCGGACCCTTCACTCCCATCAATTGCTAGAATGACCTTATTCGCTTTACAAAAAATATGTCCAGGTGAACAATAAAGAATATCTGCCATACCCATTCTCAATGAATATTCATCATAATTAAGTTGTGTTCTAGTATTTTCGTACCAAGATTTAATTTGAACGCTGCTCAGAAAGCAATACAAGATAAGCATGCTTAGGAGGCGTGTTTGTTTGGCAAGCACAGATTTGTACGAATATCATAAGAAAGAGAAGTTCCCAAGTCACAAAGGGGCCATCGCTGGACTCATTGTAGTGTTTGGAGGCTTCATAGGACTGGGTGTGTATTCAGTCTGGAATTTATGGACTGTTTATAACATCGGTAGCATAATCACTAGTCTGGTACCATTTCTAGCTGGACAAATGTGGCTTATTGGCGCAGCGCTAGGTGCCATTATCTTAATGAGTGTCTTGATGGGTTTGGGAGCATCATATGCTGCAAGGCGTTTAGGTGGAACCTTGATCTACATAGGTGCGTTCTTCATGAACCTACTCACATGGGGCATGGTCATTGTTCTACTTGCCACAGGTGCAATGTCATTCTCAATGTTGATTGATGCATGGCCGATATTGATTCCAGGACTGTTCACACTCTTCATCACATTACTACTCTTCACAGTGTTCAAAGAACGAGTCAGAAGAGCAGGGGAAATCATCAAGCTGACAGGTCAAGTGACCTTGGACGAGAAGGGAACATTTGTTCCTCCACTCTTAACAATGATCTTTACACTTGTATCTGCAGTCTTGTTTGGAGCAATCATACTGAACTTCATGCCTTGGGTACTTCTACCCGGTTGGGAGTTTATGATTGAGACTGACTGGCCAATGATAATTGGCATAGTTGTCTATCTCTTTGTAACCATCTTCTTCTACAACTTTGCATACTCAACAACCTCTGCAATCACATACATCTACATGCGAGGAAGAGATCCAAGTCTCGGTGATGGTGTTAGGGGTTCACTTGGTGTTCTAGGAGCGCTTGTAGTTCTTAGTATCATGAGTGTAATTGTTGCACTCGTAAGAATGGCAATCAGCGCTTTAGCAAGGAGGTCCAGTAGTCCAGTCGGAAGAGGTGTAGGTGCAGCAGCATCGGGCATCATTGGATGGGTCTGGGCTTTGGTCAACTACTTCACAATCCCGGCTATGGTTGCTGAGGAGCTCAGTGCTACAAAAGCAATCAAGAGGAGTGCTGGTTTGGTTCGGAAGAACTTTGTCGATGTGATGATAAAAGAAACAGCGGTGAGATGGGGCTTTGGAGTTCTTGGGTTCATGATCTTCATGGGCTTTGCCCTGTTTGGAGCGTTGTTTGGTTGGATATACAGCAGTGGAGACATCATCATGACTCTAATCTTCACTGTTGTCTTCATAATCTTCGCTTCAATTCCAAGTACTCTGGTATTGAGGACTTTCGACATAGTCTATGTCACTCTACTCTATGTATTCATCAGGCGTAAGGATGGTGACTTTGCAAAGACAGCCATTCCAAGCTCAATGAGTCGAGAACTAGAGAATGCATACAACAGAGCTCAGAATCAAGGATAATACTCGAAAACAGTGTGATGGCATTAGTCATCACACTCACCTCTTTTTCTTTACACAGTCCATAAGAGTCTAAAGCAGATTAGATTTGGTTGGCAATGAGTGATTCTGATGGAACCGAAAATAGCTGCAGCTAATGCACTACAGTATGTGCTTGAGGCAAGACCTGGAGAATCAATACTGATTGTAACAGATGATGTCCGCAAAGAAGTTGCACATGCCTTTGCTGAAGGTGCCTTGGGTCTTGGACTCTGGACACGAATGCTTGTTCTAGAAACTAAAGAAGATGTGTTTAGAAAAGAACCACCAAACCACCTTGTTGAGATGATTAATGCACCTAACCCACCTGACATCTATGTTAACATTCTCCGAGGCACGGCTGAGGAAACACCATTCAGAATCAAAGTCATCAAACTAGAAACACGAAAAGGAAGATCACGACTGGGTCACTGTCCTGGAATTACTATGGACATGCTAACTGAAGGAGCGCTCTCTTTGACTAAGGACGAAAATGCAGAGATGCAGAACGGTGCGAAGTCCCTTTTAGCAATCCTTCAAGATGTGGACTCAGTGCATGTCACATCACCTTCCGGCTCCGATTTCACATTCAGTGTGAAGGGACGAACTTGGTTCAGTGACACCTACCTGAATTGGAAGGACATGAAATGGATGAACCTTCCAACAGGGGAAGTATTGGTTGGACCTGTTGAAACCTCCATGCAAGGAGTCCTTGTTTGTGACCTAGCAGTGGGAGGAGTTGGACCTCTGAAAAAGCCCATCAATATAGAAACAAAGGATGGGAAAGTGGTCAGTGTCGA
>Ga0209536_100013553_pt1 | contig 11747 bp, 6 predicted proteins | sample DeeMarSeWOR28_12_FD_187461 | JGI IMG/M metagenome (GOLD analysis project Ga0209536, IMG submission 187461) | Marine sediment microbial communities from White Oak River estuary, North Carolina - WOR-2-8_12 (SPAdes) (version 2) | ecosystem: Environmental > Aquatic > Marine > Intertidal zone >... | reverse complement strand
CAGCCGGACGCTGACCGCCACGTACGGCGGCAACGCCAACTTCACCGGCAGCAGCGACACCGAGCCGCACACGGTGAACCAGGCGATCACCACGACCACGATCACCTCGGACAATCCCGATCCGTCGGCTGTGGGCCAGAACGTGGTGGTCAACTACACCGTGACCTCGGTCGGTGGGACGCCGACCGGTACCGTGACCGTCGGGGATGGGGTCAATAGCTGCAGCGGCACGGTCGCCACCGGGACGTGCACGCTGGCCCTGACCACGGCCGGCAGCCGGACGCTGACCGCCACGTACGGCGGCAACGCCAACTTCACCGGCAGCAGCGACACCGAGCCGCACAACGTCACTCAGGCCGCAACCACCACCGTGATCACCTCGGACAATCCCGATCCGTCCGCCGTGGGCCAGAACGTGGTGGTGAACTACACCGTGACGTCGGCTGGTGGGACGCCGACCGGCACCGTGACCGTCGGGGACGGGGTCAATAGCTGCAGCGGCACGGTCGCCACCGGGACGTGCACGCTGGCCCTGACGACCGCAGGGGCCCGAACGCTGACCGCCACGTACGACGGCGACGCCAACTTCGCCGGGAGCAGCGACACCGAAGCGCACACGGTGAACCGGTTCGCAACCGCCACCGTGATCACCTCGGATGACCCCGACCCGTCGAGCGTCGGTGAAGACGTTACGGTGACCTATTCGGTGACCTCTGCTGGCGGGACGCCGACAGGCATCGTCACGGTGACTGACGGGGTGGACGAATGCAGCGGTACGGTGGCGTCCGGGAGCTGCACACTGGCACTCACGACGGCCGGGCCCAGGACGCTGACCGCTACGTACGAGGGCGACGCCAGCTTCATCAGCAGCAGCGACACCGAGCCGCATACGGTGAACCAGTTGGCCACGACGACCACGATCACGAATGACACCCCCGATCCCTCGGTCGTCGGGCAGAACGTCACCGTGTTCTTCACGGTAACCGCGGACGTGGGAGTTCCGGCCGGTACCGTCACCGTCACCGACGGCGTGGATAGCTGTGAGGCCACCTTGTCGAATGGGAATGGGTCGTGTTGGCTGCCGCTCACCACACTTGGCACGCGCACGCTGACGGCCACGTATTCCGGCGATGCGCTGCACGCCGGTAGCAGCGACACCGAGCCCCACACGGTAGTGAACAACGCTACGACGACCACGATCACCAACGACACCCCGGATCCCTCGGTCGTCGGGCAGAACGTCTCCGTGTTCTTCACGGTGACGGCAAGCGCCGGAGTTCCGTCGGGCAGCGTCACCGTCACGGATGGCATCGATAGCTGCAACAGCACTCTGACCGCGCAAGGTGCCGGCTCGTGCTTCCTGGCGCTCAGCACGGCGGGCAATCGCACGCTCACAGCTACCTACTCGGGTGATGCGCTGTACGCCAGCAGTAGCGACACCGAGTCTCACACGGTGGTCACGGGTGTCACCACGACCACGATCACATCGGACGATCCCGATCCCTCGCTCGTTGGTCAGAACGTCGTGGTGTCGTACGCGGTGACCACGGCCGTCGGCGTGCCGACCGGCACGGTGACGGTCACCGACGGCATCAACGGGTGTAACGGCATTCTCGTGGACGGCATTGGGGCCTGCTCGGCTGCCTTCACCACGCCGGGCGTGCGTACTCTGACGGCGACGTATTCTGGGAATGCACTGTTCGAGGGTAGTAGCGACACCGAACCGCACACGGTTCAGTTGCCCTCACAGACCCTCACCGTCCTCGGGACCGGCACCGGCAGTGGCACCGTGACGGCCAGCCCGGCTGGGATCAGCTGCACCATTACCGATGGCGCGGCGAGCGGTGACTGCGCCCAGAGCTACACGCAGAACACCCAGGTAACGTTGACGGCCACGGCGAGTACCGTCGGCAACCACCAGTTCATCGGATGGAGCGGGGCGGGCATCACCTGTCCGGGGACCGGTCCCTGTACCGTGACCATGGATGCGAGCAAGACCGTCACCGCGGCGTTCGCGGAGTACTTCACCTTGACGGTCCAGGGCGCCGGCACCGGAGATGGAACCGTGAGTGGCGGCGGCGGCATCGACTGCTCGATCTCGGGTGGACAGACGCAGGGCGTGTGCAGTCAGTCGTTCTCGGAAGGCGTCAACGTCGGCCTCACTGCGAGCGCGCTCAGTGGCTCGTCGTTCGCTGGGTGGAGTGGTGCCTGCAGCGGGACGGGCGGTTGCTCCGTCGCGATGACCGCGCCTCGCACCGTCACTGCGTCGTTTGTCCAGTTGTTCCCCGACCTGATCATCTCGAGCGGTACCCCGACGGTGACACCGACCTCGGTCGTCCGTGGCAACTCGGTTCAGCTCTCGGCGTGGACGATACTGAACCAGGGAGAGGGCGCCGCGGGCAGCTTCGTGAATGGCTTCTATCTGTCGACTGACGCGACGATCACGTCCAGCGATATCTATCTGTCCGGGAACGGTAACAGCGGTGGTCTGGCACCAGGAGCGTCCGTCAACTGGGGCGGACCGACGTTGCCGATCCCCGTCGACGTGACTCCGGGCAACTACTACATCGGCATCCTCGTCGATCGCACAGATGCCGTCGCGGAGTCGAACGAGTCGAACAACTTCGTCGCGACGCGGCTCACGGTGCTTCCCGATGACGTGACACTCACCGTATCCATCGATGGCATTGGCGAGGTCACCTCGCAGGGTGTCGAGCCGGCGTTGAACTGCTCGTACATCGACTCCCCCTGCAGTCAGACGTACCCCGCGGGGACCCAGCTGACCCTCGTCGCCTCACAGGTGAATGCCGATTTCTTGTTCGAGTCGTGGTTCGGCAGCGGTACCGGGTTCACGTGCACGACGAGCTCGACCTGCGTCGTGACGATGGACCAAGACCGTGATGTGAGGGCCTGGTTCTCAACGCCGGGACTCCTCTCCGTCAACCCGAGCACCGCTTCCTTCACCCAGCCGCAGGGCGGGAGTGCAACGCCATCTTCAACCACGATCTCTGTCTCCAACATTGGGCAGCGCCCCGTCTATCTCGAGCCAATCGTCATCGACTACGCGCAGGGATCGGGCTGGCTGAGCGCGACGATCGACGGAGAGATCGTCGACACCCTCTCACCCAGGACGCTGACCCTGTCCGTCTGGCGGAATGTGCTGACTCCGGGCGTCTACAACGCGACAGTGGTCGTCGGCGATTTCGTCAATACGACGGCGCAGGTGGCCGTCACCCTGACCGTTTTGCCGACGGGTCCGCCCGTGCTTTCCAACATTGACTACATCCTCAGGAGCGTGAACGACGCGCAAGTATGTGACATCTTCGCTCCCAACCCGCCGGGCAGCTGGTTCCAGGTCGATTTCGACTACCAGGACGGCGACGGTGACGTGGCTCGATTCCCCGGAGCAGTGTGGGTCTACTACACGTTCCGGCCCTCGGGGAGCGGTGGCTCGTTCGACGGCGAGACGTTCAGCTCCTGGAGCGGCGACGGATTCACCGGTTCGATCCGTACGGATCACTGCTACCTCTTCGGCGGTGCCTCGAGCGTCGATGTGACGATCACGCTGGAGGATGAGGCGGGCAACGTCAGCGAAGGGATCACGATCAACATACCGCGGCCATCGGGAGCGAACGCACCACCAGCCGACGGCACGACAACGAGTGTCAGGGCGCAGGCCGGACCGCCTCGCGCAGGATCGTCGAACTAGTCCGTGACCGCACTTCGGCTCGCGGCGATGGCGCTCGTCGTCGTTGCCGCGTGGTGGTCCTTCCTCTTCCTCATACAACGACGGCTCATGTATCCCGCGCCGAGCGTGACCGGGGCGCCGGCGCGCCCGCCCGACGTGCGCCAGGTCTGGCTCACGGGTCGCAGCGGCCCAACCGAAGCGTGGTATCTGCCGCCATTAGCACCGGCTGATAGGCCGGCGCCGTTGCTGCTGTTCGGCCACGGCAATGGCGAGCTGATCGACTACTGGCCCAGTGAGTTCCACGAACCGCGCACGTGGGGTATGGCGGTGCTCTTGGTGGAGTACGCCGGTTACGGACGCTCGGGCGGCCGACCGTCGCAGAAGGCCATCCGCGAGACGTTCCTCGCCGCCCACGCGTGGGCAGTCGGTGAGCCCGGTGTCGACGCCGACCGAATCGTGGGGTACGGGCGCTCGCTGGGTGGCGGCGCCATTGGGCAACTCTCCCTCGAGCGCCCTTTGGCCGCGATGATCTTCGAGTCGGCCTTCTCCAGCACCAGACCGTTTGCCCGGGGTTTCGGCGCACCGGGATTCCTCGTACGCGATCCCTTCGACAACGTGGAGGCTGCGCAGGCTTACGACGGCCCCGTCCTCATCATCCACGGCATCAAGGACGAGATCATCCCCGTCGAGCACGGCCGTGCCCTCGCGGACGCTGCCGGCGTTACCCTACACGAACTGGCCTGCGGGCACAACGACTGCCCGCGCTCCTGGCCGCTGATCCGGCAGTTCCTCGTCGAGCACAACATCCTGGCGCCGTAGACGACCCGACACCGACCCGGCCGCCGCGTGCGCGGCGACCGGATCGACTTCCTCGAGATCCCTGCGCGGGCACGACGGGAGACCGCTACGCGGCGGTCAGCGCCCGTCCTTCCCGTAGCACGCCGCACCGCCCCGCATCATCATCATCGCGCCACCACTGCGGAAGGTCTCGGCGAAGGCCTCGTCTCTCGGCCACATGTTGTCGGTCGGATCGCCATCGGGGAAGCGGCAGTCGGGATCGAAGATGATCCGCTCGATGGGACGCCCGCCGAAGTCGAGCTCGGCCCGGTAGGTGCGGCTACCCGCAAACCAGACATCCACCGGATACGTGATACGCACGGTGGTTGCATCGACCATGGTGGCGCCGGCCATCGGCTCGATGGGCGGTCCCTCGTCGGCGAAGCGAATCTCGAGCACGACGGGCGAGGGCATCTGCCCATCCTGCCGAACCGTCACCGTCGTGCTCGGTCCGTCGCTCGTCACATGCGCAATCGATCCGTCCACCGACTCGGTCGTGAACAACCAGTAGTACCAAAACCAGCCGAGGTCGTTTCCGAGCGCATCGTTCAGGAAGAACGCGTAGTCCCACGGCGAGGGGTGCTTGAACAGCCAGGCCTTGGCGTACGCGCTCATGGCGTCCCACACGGCAGTGTCGCCGACGATCCCACCGAGCATCGACAGCATGAGCGGCGCCTTCTGATAGGCCTGGAAGCCGTACATGGGGCCGCCATGGTTGGCGTTCCACATGAGGGGCGGCTCGGTCTCGCTCCCGCTGATGCGGCCGTAGGCCTGGCCCATGCCGTCGAGGTTCGGTACCTCGCCGTCGCGGTGCGCGCTGGACAACGTGCCCATGTACACGGTGAACCCCTCGTCCATGAATCCATACCACGTCTCGTTGACCCCTACCATCATGGGCCACCACTCGTGGCCGGCCTCGTGATCGGCGGCGCCGAGCCCCGACATGATCAGCATCGGGTACTCCATGCCCAGTTCCGGCCCGTCGGTCACGGTGAGCTGCGGGAAGGCGTACGGCATCCACAGCTCGGAGTAGAACTCGAGCGCGTGGCGTACCACCGGGCCCACCTCGGTGTAGCGCTCCGCGTTCCCGGGGAGATGGAGGATGTGGACCGGCACGGGACCTCGCTCGGGGATCGTCGCCCGGGTCGCCTGCCACACATACCGGTCCGACGTCGCCCACGCGAAATCGTTCACCGTATCGGCCACGAAGTGCCACCGCAGCCGATCGCCCGACGCCGTCGCGTTACCGGGGCCCCGCTCGTCGGCAGCGACGATCGTCCGGACCGAGTCCGACGCGAGCACGTCCGTCAGCCGGCCCCGCGCGAGCGCCGACAGCACCTCGTCGGGGTTCTGCAGTACCCCGCTGGCACCGACGATCCAGCCTGCGGGTACGTCGATCGTGACGTCGAACCGCCCGAAGTTGTTGTAGAACTCCGACGGGCCGAGGTACGGCTCCGTATCCCAGCCGCGCAGGTCGTCGAACACCGCGACGCGCGGGTACCACTGCGCGACCTGGAATAGCGAGTCGGGGAACGCACCCATCCGGAGGCCGCGTCGACCGTCGGTGTCCGGGACCTCGAAGCTCCACTCGATCTCCAAAGTGGCCGTGGCCCCTGGCGCAATGGGCTGCGGCAGCGCGATCCGGGCAGATGTGAGACCAAGCCCGTAGGCGGCCAGTGTTGGCTCTGGCGGCGGCGTACCGCGGCGGAATCGCCGGGGCGGCGGGTTCAGATCAACCGGCTTGCCATCGAGTGCCATCCGCGTGATCGGCATGCCCGAGGTGATCTCCGGCACCGACTCCAATCGCGGTACGTTCGCGGCGAAGATGTTCTGGTCGAGACGCAGCTGGATCGAGCTGAGCGGCGTGTCACTTGTGTTGTGGATCAGCACTGCCTCGCTGCCCGTCACCATGGACGTGGCCGGATCGAGCCGCGCTTCGATCGTGTAGTCCACGCGCAGCTGCCAGTAGTTGGCGCCAGGTCTTCCGGTCGAGTCCCGCGTTCCAGCCGCGAGGGCGCGGCGGATACTGCTGGTGAGCGGGATGTCGCGTCGCACGGCGCGCTCGGGGAGTGTCTGCGCCCGTGCGGCGGCCGGCACGACGGTCACGCCGGCGACGAACGCGAGCGCGACGAGGATACGAGTGATCATGGCAGCTCCGGAACCGATACGGGTGAATTGCTGCGAGGCCGAGGTGAAGAGATAATGGCATCGACCCGTCTGGGGGAGTGCGGCAGGCCGGCTTGTCATCCGCCATCTGCCTCGCTCGGCGGCGCACAGGTGACGGTTGGCCAATCCGCACGCCGGACCCATATTGCTTCGCTATATCCGAGTTACTAGATCGTAAATCGAAAGAGGAACGCATGTCGCAGCAGAACGTCGATGTGATCCGAGGCATGTACGACGCATTCGCAGCCGGTGACGTACCGAGCGTGGTGGACGCCATGGATCCGGAGATCGAGTGGCGCGAGGCCGAGAACTTCCCCTACGCGGACGGGAACCCCTACCGCGGGCCCTCTGCGGTGGTCAGCGGCGTCTTCGCGCGCCTGGGCGCGGAGTGGGAGTACTGGACGCTTGCCATCGAAGAGCTGCTGGACGCGGGCGACACGGTCGTCGCGTTTGGCCGCTACCGGGCGAAGCACAAGGAGACCGGCAAGACGATCGATGCCCAGTTCGCCCATGTATGGCGGCTCAGCAACGGCAAAGCGGCGGACTTCCAGCAGTACGCCGACACCGCTCAGGTGGCGGCCGCAATGCCGGGCGCATAGCGGGAACCCGACAGACCGTGCTGCTCGTGCGACCCGTTGGCCCGAGCGACACCGAGGCGTGGCTGCGGATGCGGTGCGCGCTCTGGCCGGAGGGCTCCGAGGCTGAGCACCGCACGGAGATAGCGGCATTCCTGGGCCGCTCGGCCCGGGAGCCTGCTGCGGTGCTGCTCGCCGAAGATGACGCCGGCAGGCCCCTTGGTTTTGTGGAGCTGTCGATCAGACCGTGTGCCGAGGGGTGTCGCACCAACCGCGTGGCCTATCTCGAGGGATGGTACGTGGTGCCGGATGCGCGGAGGCGCGGGGTAGGCCGCTCGCTCGTCGGGGCGGCGGAACGCTGGGCGCGCGCCCAGGGATGTACGGAATTCGCCTCCGATACCCAACCAGACAACGAGGTCAGCATCGCCGCACATCAGGCGCTCGGTTTCGGAGATGCCGGGCTGGTGCGGTGCTTCAAGAAAGAGCTCTGATGGGCGGTGAGGAGGGAAGAAGTGAAGGGTGAAGGGTGAAGGGTGGAGGGTCCCTCCCTGTGACTCCGGCGCCTCCGTATGAGGTATTGTGAGTGGACAGTCCTCCGGAGGCCTCCATGCCGCGTTTCCGCTGTGCTCTCACGGTCGTTGCCGTTGCATCGCTGGCAGGATGCAGCGACACTCACGACCCCGGCACCGGCCCGATTACGGGCTTGCCTCGCGATCTCAGCGTCGCCGAAGGCTCGCTGATCGCGGCTGACAACGCCTTCGCCTTCGAGCTCTTCAACGAGATCAACGCCCGGCAGAGCGAGGGGAATGTCTTCGTCTCTCCCCTGAGCGTGGCGATGGCACTGGGCATGACCTACAACGGCGCGGCCGGGACCACTCGCGAGGCCATGCATGCCGCCCTCGGTCTCAAAGACCTGGCCGAGGACGACGTGAACCGGTCGTACCGCAGCCTCATCGACCTCCTGCGGGGGCTCGACCCTCGTGTCGAGTTCATCCTCGCGAACTCGATCTGGTATCGCGACACGTGGACCTTCGAGCAGGCCTTCCTGGACATCTGCCGCCAGTACTTCGACGCCGAGATCACCCCGCTCGACTTCACGGCACCCGCGGCCTCCGACACGATCAACCAGTGGGTGCGCGATGCGACGAACGGCAAGATCCGCGACATCGTCCCGAAACCGGTGCCGTGGAACATCGCCATGTACCTCATCAACGCGATCTACTTCCAGGCGGACTGGACGTATCGCTTCGACGAGAGCCGGACCGATGCCGCGCCGTTCACGCTGGCGGACGGGGTCCAGACGACGGTCGACATGATGTCGCGCGAAGCAAGCATCCCCGTCGGGTACACGGAGCGAGACGGCGTGCAGATCGTCGACGTGCCGTACGGCGGTGAAGCGTACGCCATGACGATCGTGCTTCCAGAGAATCCCGCTGCCATCCACGAGGTAATCGGTCGGCTCAGCCAGGAACGGTGGGAGGCGTGGACCGCAGGGCTCACGGCCACCGAGGTGCATCTGTCCATGCCCAAGTTCGCCCTGGAATACGAGATCGGCCTGAACGACGTCTTGAGTTCGCTCGGCATGGCCGAGGCGTTCGACCCGGCTGCTGCCGACTTCACCCGCATGTATGCACGCGGCGGCATCTGGATCGACAGCGTCGTCCACAAGACATTCGTCGCCGTGAACGAGGCAGGAACGGAGGCTGCGGCCGCGACGGCGGTCGGTATGGCATTCGAGAGCCTGCCACCGACCGTCATGGTGAATCGACCCTTCGTGTTCGTGATCCGCGAGCGGTTTTCCGGGTCGATCCTGTTCATCGGGAAAGTGCTGGATCCGACGGCCGGGTGAGGACAGGTGGCACTGGCGGGGTGATCGGCACGAAGCGTGTCATGAGAATGCGAGACACGGTGTGCAGGAGTGAAGGGTGAGGGGTGAAGCGTGAAGGGTGATGCGTGAAGGGTGAAGAGGGAGGGTGATGCGCGAGATTCGCCAGGCAGATCGCTCGAGTGCTTGACCCTCGAATACCCGAGACCGGGACGACGGAGCCCGCTGGCACCGACCTCGCGTGGAAGTCGCCTGATCCGGAGCCAACAAACAGTCCCGCCTGAATGCCAAGTCCAAGCGGGACAATCACTTCAATCGAATGGGCCTGGGTGGAGTTGAACCACCGACCTCACGCTTATCAGGCGTGCGCTCTAACCACCTGAGCTACAGGCCCCGAAGAACGGATAATGTACGGCCTTCCGGGCCGCGGTTGTACCCCGAGGGTCCCCGGGGCGCGGGGACGGTCTTTGGGTTGCCGCCCCCGCCCTTCTGGGCCGATCAGTCCCACTCACTCCGACGACCACGGCGAGGCTCGCCGTCATCATCGTCCAGCTCGTCCTCGTAGTCGTCGTACTCCTCGTACTCGTCCTCGCTGTCCTCGTCGTACTCCTCGTCCTCTTCGAAGTCCTCCGTGTCGACCTCGTCGTCATCGTCGTAGCGTGCGACGTACCAGGGTGAGTACGACGTCTCCGACGCCAGCATGCCTGTCCTCCTGCGCCCACGGCGCGTCCAGGGTGAGTGATGCGGGGCTACGACCCCTCGGCCGCCCGGACCCGGCGGGCGGCTTTCTTACGCTCAATAGCAGCGAGAGCCCGCTTGCGCAAGCGGATCGCCGCGGGCGTCACCTCGATCAGCTCGTCGTCCTCGATGTACTCCAGCGCCAGTTCCAACGTGATCGGCCGTGGAGGCTCGAGCTGGATGTTCTCGTCGGACGCGGTCGTGCGGATGTTCGTCAGCTTCTTCCCCTTCGTGACGTTCACGTCCAAATCCCCCGGCCGGACATGCTCGCCGACGATCATCCCCTCGTACACCTCGGCTCCCGGCGCGACGAACAGCGTCGCCCGCTCCTGAAGGTTGAACAGCGCGTAGCCAACAGCCACCCCTTCCCGGTCGGCGACCAGCACGCCCCGCATCCGCCCCTCGAGCGGACCGGCCCACGGGCCGTACTCGAGGAACCGATGGTGCATGATCCCCTCGCCGCGGGTCTCGGTCAGGAACGACGACCGATACCCGAACAGGCCCCGTGCCGGCACCCGGAAGCTCAACCGGACCCGGCCACCGTGATGCCGCATGTCGCGCAGCTCACCGCGACGTGGCCCCAGTGTCTCCATCACAGCGCCGACCATGGCGTCAGGGATGTCCACGACCAGTTCCTCGTAGGGCTCGAGCCGCTCCCCGTTCCCACTCTCCCGCGTGATCACGCGCGGTCGGCTGACCTGGAACTCGTACCCCTCGCGCCGCATGGTCTCCATGAGGATCGAAAGGTGCAGCTCGCCTCGGCCGGAGACGGTGAGCACCTCGGGCTTGTCCGTCTCCTCCACCCTGAGCGACACGTTCCGCTCCAACTCACGAAACAGCCGCTCCCGAACCTGACGCGAGGTCACGAACTTCCCTGCCCGGCCCGCGAACGGTGAGTTGTTGACGATGAAGTCCACCGAGATGGTGGGCTCCTCGACGGCGATGCTGCGGAGCCGCTCCGCGTGGGTCGATGCGGCCAGGGTGGTGCCGATCTCGACTCCCTCGATGCCGGCCAGTGCGACGATGTCGCCGGCGGATGCCTCCTCGATCTCGACCCGCTTGAGCCCCTCGAAGCCGTACAGCTGGGAGACACGCGCGACCGGGAGGTCATCGGCGGCAATCAGCCCCGGCTCGCCCGGCGGAAGCATCGCGACCTGGTTCCCGGCCGCGATGCGGCCCCGCTCGATACGCCCCACGCCCACGCGGCCCAGATACGGCGAGTAGTCGATGGTCGAAATGAGCATCTGGAACGGACCACCGGCGTCCGCGGACGGGGGCGGTACGTGCTCGAGGATGGCCCGGAACAACGGGGTCAGATCCGCGGTCGGGCGGTCCGGCGGTCCGGCGGACGATGCAACCGCCTGTCCGCCTGCCGGCATTTCATGGTACGCGACGCCATCGCGGGCGGAGGCATACAGGAACGGCGCGTCGAGCTGCGCATCCGATGCCTCCAGCTCCATGAACAGCTCGAGCACCTCGTCGTGCACGGCGTCGGGGCGGGCGTCGGCGCGGTCGATCTTGTTGATGACCACGACCGGCGCGAGCCCCAGAGCCAGCGCCTTCCGCGTGACGAACCGCGTCTGGGGCATGGGTCCTTCGGCGGCATCGACGAGCAACAAGACGCCGTTCACCATGCCAAGAATACGCTCCACTTCGCCGCCGAAATCCGCGTGGCCCGGCGTGTCCACCAGGTTGACCTTGACGTCGTTCCAGCGGAGAGACGCGTTCTTGGCGAGGATCGTGATGCCCCGCTCGCGCTCGAGCGGGTTGGAATCCATGACGCGCTCTTCGACCTCCTGATTGGCACGGAAGACCCCTGCCTGGCGGAGCATCTTGTCCACCAGCGTCGTCTTCCCGTGGTCGACGTGCGCGATGATTGCGATGTTGCGGATGTGCAAGGAGGAAAACCTTCGTATCG
>Ga0209536_100013552_pt1 | contig 11749 bp, 11 predicted proteins | sample DeeMarSeWOR28_12_FD_187461 | JGI IMG/M metagenome (GOLD analysis project Ga0209536, IMG submission 187461) | Marine sediment microbial communities from White Oak River estuary, North Carolina - WOR-2-8_12 (SPAdes) (version 2) | ecosystem: Environmental > Aquatic > Marine > Intertidal zone >... | reverse complement strand
AGCCGCCGCTACCGGTAATGGAACCCGAGACACCCCAGATCGACGCCGTTTCTCTCGATGAGCCGCTCCCGAATCCCGCCCCACCCGTGGCGCTCGCACCCGCCCTGCTTTGGAATCCCACGACGCCGCGTGAGGGCGCCCTCGTCGTTCTGGTGCTCGAACCGGCCGGCCGCGGCTTGCCGATCCTGGAGGTCCAGGCTAAGGCCCGCGACGCAGACCTGCCACTGGCCTACCTGAAGGGTGGGGCGTACCTCGGCCTGGTCCCGGCACCGCTCAGGGCGGACCAGGTTCCCGTTGAGATCAGCGTGACGCTCGCTGACGGCTCCAGGATCGAGCAAGACCTCGCCCTGCAGATCGACAAGCGCGAGTTTCCCGCGACACGGCTCAGGGTGGCCAGCCGCTTCACGGCGCCGGATCAGGCCACTTTGAAGAGGATCCAGCGAGAGCGCGACTTCGTACGCGCGGTGCTACGGTCGGCCAGCGACGAACCGTTGTGGGACGGCGCTTTCATCCTGCCGCTCGAAGGGGTAACCACGAGCGCCTACGGTCAACGACGCCTGTTCAACAACGAACTGAGAAGCCAGCATACCGGCCTCGATATCGATGGCGATACAGGCGACCCCGTTCTGGCCTCGAACAGCGGAAGAGTCGTCATATCCAGAGATCTGTTCTTCAACGGCGGGGCCGTGTTCATCGACCACGGCCTCGGTTTCTACACGGGCTACTTCCACCTATCGAAGCTGGAGGTCGACGAGGGTCAATGGGTGGAGAAGGGTGACGTGGTCGGGCTGGTGGGCGCCACCGGAAGGGTCACGGGGCCCCACCTCCACTGGGCCCTCTACGTTCAGGGGGCCGCTTTGGACCCCCTGTCACTGCTCGAGACTGAACTCGAAATCGTGAGTGCGAGGTTGGCTCCTGCCCCGGATTAGGGGCTTACTGTCTCTGTAGCTCGGCCTCGATGGCCGCCGGGTCGTCGTTCCCGTCGCCATCGAAGTCGTACTCGCCATTGCCGCTCAGGATCAGGGTGTTGCCCGTAAGCTCGAAGATGAAGATCAGCGTATCGCTCAACGGCGAGTCACCGATGAGTATCAGGCGACCTTCGTCGATGAACACCGTGCCGTTCTCGAGAGCCGGCAGGTCCCCGGGCAAAGACAACGCGAGTCCGTAACGACCGTCGTCATCGATTATCAGCGTTAGACTCCCACCGTCCGGGATGACATCGACGGTGTCTGCCTCATCGGGCAAGCTGATGAACAGAACCTCGACACCCTCCCACGTTCCTTCCAAATCGGCGACCGACGTCTCCTCGGTCCGATCCCACTCGGCCTCCAGGGTCGCCAACACCTCGTTACCGTTTCCAACGAAATCGAAAGTTGCGTAGTCAGTCAGCATGGCCAACGACTCGCCCGTCAGAGCGGCCTGGAAGGTCAACGTTTCGTCTTCCGACTCATCATGGACCACGATCGTTCCTTCCGTTACTGTCAGGGATCCTCCCAGGACATCGACCGGTTCGCCCGGAACCACGATCACAACGCTGTAGCCACCGTCACTCCCTACCGTCATGCTGGCCACTCCGCCGGCTGCGATGACGTCGAATGAGATGCTCGGGTTCGCCCGGCTCGTGTACTTGAACAGCGTGGCGTTCCACGTCCCGGTTATGTCTTCGAGTGCTAGGCTGGAGTCCGGACCCGAGCCCTCGTCATCCCCGCAACCCAACGACAGCAGGATCGCCAACAACCCCGGAACGATAATCCTCGATCGATTCATGAATTCACCTGTGCAACATGCCCCTGGGTTTTCGCCGCACCGGTCAGGTCTGGACGCGCTCGAGCACCAACCTCAGAGTCGCCGGGTCAGAAGCGCCGTCGTTGTTGAAATCGAAGCCGACCTCGGTCGTGGTCAGCGTCAACGTCTCGTCATCGAAGCTCAACTCGTAGGCGGTCGTCTCGCCAGGCACGGTGTTATCGCTCACCAGCAACACGCTTCCCTCTATCACCATGAACCCGCGAGTCACTTCCTCGTCTTCGCCTGGCGGAACCACCGTGAGTGTGTACGCACCGTTGGTCGATAGGTCCAAGGTGGCACTCCCACCCTCCGCGATGAGATCCCGTACCACCGGCGGATCGGTCTCACTCGTGAACTCGAAGGCCTCGACATTCCAAATCCCAGCCAGGCCGATGATCGCGGCGTCCGCTTCCAGTATCTGATTGTTGTTCTCGCACCCGACCATCACTCCAAGGCCGACCACAGCCACCGCAGCTATCGCCGGGACAGATACTCTAATCTTGCCCAAGAATTCCTCCCACACTTCAGTCCGTCTCTTCAGTATTGCACCGCCCTTTCAACCTATCAGGGTCTTCCTTAAAGCAAAGCCCCGGCCACGAAAAAGCCCCGCACCCATCGCGTCTGAGCGTGCGGGGCTCGAAGCGGCGGCCTGGCCGCCAGCCGATCAACCCTTGGTCAGAAGGTCTTCGAAGAGCTCGATGGCCCGGGGGTCGTTGCTTTGGCCCAACCAGAACAGGGCCTGTTTGCGGATATCCGGGTCGTCGTTCGTCGTGGCGATGCGTATGAGTACCGGTACACCTTCGTCATTAGGCCGCTGAGACAGACCGAAGACCGCGGCCATACGAATGTCTCGATCGCCATCCGCGTCCTCGGCTATCTCAGCCAAACCTCGCGTCGCCGCCTCCGCCGCGGCCTGGCTCAGCCAGAACGTGGCGCCCTTGCGTGTGCTTCCCGTCAACTCGCGGTCCCGGGCCATATCCAGAAGCTCGGGCCAGACCGTGATGCTGTCCGCTACCATCGCAGGGAATAACGCCTCCGCCCCGACATCGCCTTTCGCGGTTCGGGCGAGACCCAACATGTAGCGGGCTGCATCAGGCGCCGAAACCGTACCGAGGTCCACCGTGCTGCGCGTCGGCGAACGCCAGCGACCGCCCACGTAGGTGTCGATCTCAACGACCTCACTATCACGCATCCGCAACACCACACGGACCGGCCCGTGCTCGCAAACTCGCTCCCAGTCCTCGTCGTCATCTCCGTGCCGCACGTTCCAACCACGACCACCGTTGAACGAAACGGAGTGATGGCCGTCACCACAAACGCCGGCGCGAGCGGCGAAGCTCATGCGAATCTTGCCGTCCTCGACCTCGTCCACTCGATCGGAGATCGATTGCGCCTGAACCATCGGGGCGAGCACCAACAGTGCCGCCCCAACGGAACCAATAGCCAGAGATGGTCGAACACCCATCAGTCGCCGCCTTCGATTATTTCGAGCAGGAACTCGGCAACGCGTGGATCGTCTGACTGCGCCAGCCAGAAGATCACCGTCCTCCGGAGCTCGGGATCCTGCTCGTTCTTCGCGATGTCCAACAGCCAGTCCACGACTTCCTCGTCGTGTCGCTGGGCCACCGAAAATATGATCTGCTCTTTCAGCTCACGATCAGACATGCTCTCGTACAGCCCGGCCACTTCCTGGACGCTCAGTTGATGCGACTGACCCACCCAGAAGAACGCGAGCTTACGCATCTCCATGTCTTCGTTGGGATCGCTGGCAATCTCCAGCAGCCAGCGGGCATTCTCTTCATCGCCCGACTGCGCTATCGAATGGAGAATGTTCTGCTTCAGCTCGATTTGATCGGTCGTTTCATAGACCTGACGCAGGAACGCTGCGCTCTCGACATCGTGACGCTGGCCGAGCCAGAAGATCGCCAGACCCCTCATCTCCGGATCGTTGCTCTCGTCCAGCGCGAAATCCCGCAGGATCTGTGTCGTCCTCTCGTCGTGCGTCTGCCCCAGCGCGAACAGCGCCTGCTGCCGCATCTCCGGGTCGTCGGAATTGTTCAGGATGTCTACCAGCGCCGTGAACGTCCGCTCGCCCGGCACTTGGGCCAACCAGAACACCGCCGTCCGGCGCATCTCCGGATTTGGATCGGTCTGGATTACATCCAATAGGATGTCGACACTCTCCTCATCCAAATGCTGTGCCAGCAGAAATAGCGCGGTCTGGCGCATCTGCTGCACACACGCATTGTCCGGGTCTTGCTCCGCCAGGACTTTTCGCAGGATCGGGATCGCACGCTCCGAGTCCATCTGCATCAGAGCGTTGAGCGCCGCCATGCGGATCTCGTCCTCTTCGCTTTCGCACGCCTGAGCAGCTGAGCCGGTGCCTCTAGAATGGCCGATCCCAATCGCCGTCGCCGCGACTTCCTCCGCAGCTTCCCGATCGCCGCGCCGCGCAAGCTCGCCCTGCACCCGTGCCAGAAGAGCCTCGGCTTCTTTTAGCGCCCCCTCGGACTCGGCGTACTCGCGCTGTAGCCTGCTCAGCGCGCGTTCGGCGTCCCGTAGGTCGCGTTCTCGGCCGCTTCGATAGAGTGCGAACGCCTGATAGTAGAGCGACTGCGCCGCGTAGCTCGATTGCGGATAGCGCCGATACACCTCACGGAACATTTCCGCGGCACGCCGATAGCTGTTCCGATTCAACGTCTCCCTTGCCGCCCGGTAGAGCGAGTCCGCCGGATCCTGCGGGTAAAGACGTTCGGCCTCGGCCGTCGCATACTCGGCCTGGGCAGTCCGATAGGCTCTCTCGCCGACCCCGGCCTCTTGCGCTGAAAGCGTAGGCACCAACACAGCGGCCATAGCGACCAGCGCCAAGGGTGTCCGTTTCATTCGATTCGTCTTTCGCATTAGAGTACACCTCCAACCATGCCCGTCGCCGGCCCGGCAGGTATCGCCGTGCGCAACCGCGGCAGTAAGCCTTTTCGTCGTATCCCGTCAGTCAGCAGTTCCAGTTCGGTTTCGTTTCCGCGCTCGTAGGAAAGCTGCACGATCTGCACAAGTACTAACTCCAGTTCTCCCAATAATTCGTTGAATACCGGGTCGTTCCCAGCCGGCGAATCCAACAGCAGACGCGTCCCCGCCAACAATTCGCCCGCGTCGGTCCAGAACTCGGCATCCGCCGTACCCGCCGCCAAGTTCATGCGGAACGAAGTGAGGAACATCTCGGCACGACTCAGGTGCTGAGTCGCGGCCACTTTGTACGCGAGATGCCTCGTCGCCGGCGCACTCTCGCTCGAGGTTGTGGGTTCCGGCGAAATCGCCACGGGCTCGCCGATCGAGTCCCCGCTATCGACGCTCGTTAGACGACCGATACCCACGCCGATCGCCAGCGCTGCAGCGATTCCGACGCCCCAACGCGTCCACGGCGAATAAAGAACCCGTACCTGCTGGCGACGCCGTTCACGTTCCTGTCGTGTCGCTTCTATCCGCGCCCACATCAGGTCCTTCGGCGTCTCGGGCGGCGCGTTGTAGTCCTGCGCCGCTTCCTTCAAGACGTCATCAAAACGATCTTCCATCATGACGCCCACTCCTCCGCATAATCGGCGAGCGCTTCGCGGAGCTTAGCCCTCGCCCGTGACAGCTGCGCCTTAGATGTTCCCGAACGAACACCCAGCGCCGCCGCGATCTCTTCGTGTTTGTACCCTTCTATGTCGTGCATCACGAACACCGTCTTGTATCCATGCGGCAACTCGTCAATGGCCACGGCCAATCGCTTCCTCAGGTCCGGCTCGACACCCGCGGGGCCATCGCTGGGCCCCGTGGTTTCGTTCAAGTCGACGTGTCGCTTGTTCAGTCGTGTCACCTTTCTCATCCCGTTGTAGATCACCGAGGTCGCGATCGAATGGAGCCAGGTCGACAACGCCGCCTCACCCCGAAATTGCTTCAGCTTCTCGAACGCCCGAATGAACGTCTCCTGGGTGAACTCCTGGGCCAGATCCTCGTCCCCGGTCATCCGATAGGCCAACCGATAGATACGGTCCACGTGGGCGTCGTACATCTGGCGCTCCGCTACCGGATCTCCCTCCAGAACCCGTGTAACTAGCTGGCGATCTTGCACTTATCTCCCAATCCCAGGGTGTCCGATCTGCCCGCTTCCGATTGTATGACACAGGCAGTCCGGCTTTGGTTGCGTCGCACGAATCCGTCTCCCAGCAACGAAAAAGGGGCGGACATGCGTGGGTGCACGTCCAGCCCCGGTTGTATGGGAATATCGAGCAATAGAGCCATCAAACGAGGAAGTTCTGTGAACCCCGATCACTTCAACATCGAATGTTCTAATGCTCTATTGCTCGATTAATCGATATTCCCAACCGCAATCAAAGTCCCTACTCACCGATCGGTATTCCCTATCGGGGCTCCCAGGCCACGATCCTACCCGCCAGCGCGCTCGCCGCCACCGTGTAAGGGCTTGCCAGGTACATCTTTCCGGGGCCGTTTCGACCTGGGAAATTCCGATTGATGGACGAGATCGTGTTCTGCTCCGGTGACGTGCTCACGCCCGGGCCGGCGTTGATGCAGGCGCCGCAACCCGGTGCGATCAGCGTCGCACCGACGGCTTCGAATACATCGAGGTAGCCCTGTCCACGGCAGTAGTCCTCCACGTCCAGCGAGCCCATCTGCATGATACACTTGACGTCATTGGGAATACGCTGGCCAGCCTCCGCCGCGGGCTTGAACACCTGCGCGTACATATCCATGTCCTCGCGCTTGGCACCCGTACACGATCCGATGTAGACGATGTCGATGTCCACTGGGTCGGAAAGCTCGTCCACGAAAACACCCCTGCCCGGATCGCCGGGCAACGCGACAATCGGCCTCAGTCGTGACGCATCGATCTCGATCACGTGGGCGTAGTGGGCGCCCGGATCGCTTTGCAGGTCCGCACAAAATCGCTCGGCCTTGGCCCGGTCCATTCCACGGCGCTCGACTAGAAACTCTACAGTCTTTCCATCCGCCTCGCAGACCCCAGTGAACGCGCCGATCTCCGCCGACATGTTCGTCACGGTGGCACGCTCGTCCACCGACAACGCGGCCATCGCCGGGCCCGTCCACTCCAGGATCTTGGCCAACGCACCCCCATCTTTGACGAACGGTTGGCGAAGCACATCCAAGACCATGTCTTTGGCCGTCACGTTGTCCGGCTTCTTGCCGCCGATGTCGATTCTGACGACCTCGGGCACCGAAAGTCGCACGTCCTGCGTGACCCAAGCGCTGGCGATCGCTGTGGAACCGACACCGAACGATACCGTTCCCAGCGCACCCGAATGCGGTGTGTGCGAGTCGCTGCCGACGATCACCTGGCCGGGCAACGCATAGTGGCCGTAGACGATGGTGTGGCAGATCCCCTCCGAGCCCTTTCGGTCCGGAAGATCGCCGTGCAAACGTAGTCCTTGCTGCTCCGAGAACTCGACTTGCCGCTTCGCTAACCCGCCTGCAAGGTCCAGCAGGCCCGCTGCTTTCTTTTCTTCCGAGATCACAAGATCGAGCATGCCCAAGTGATCGCGGAACAGCAGCACCGACTCCTTCTCCAGAATCTCCTCGTCCGGCGTGTACTGCTCGTACAAGCCCGCCGCCATCGGCGTCACGTATTCGTGTGAAAAACGTATGTCGGTTCTCACGAACCCCGTGTCTCCCGGCTTCACCGCCGGAACTCCCAACTCGCCCTTCGATAGGTCCGAAATCCAGCGGCGAGCCAGGATCTTCTCGGCCACCGTCATCGGCCGATCCGAGGGTGTATCCGGAAGCGGCGGCGCGACCTCGCCGGCCCTACGGGCCTTGTTGTAGGCGAACAGACCTCCGCGTTCGACGATCTCCCGGGTGATCGCGTCGGTACCCTCGGTGAACTTCGATAGCGGGATCGCCTCACCGCTGCGGATGCTCTCGATCAGACCGAAGTCGGTGGACGTTAACAAGCCCAGGTTCTGGCAGTTTTCGCGGTAGATCCGCTCGATGTTCTCGGCGATGACGACGCGAATGCCTGCACAGAGCTCCGCGAACGGCGACGCCTCACGACTTGAGCCCTTTCCCCGCCGTTTTCCCGAGACGCAGGCGACGAAACCGCCGTTCTTCACATCGTTCTGCCCGATCGGCAGCTCGCCCTGACACTCCAATCCGACGTAAGGATACTCGCCGAGTTTCTCGTCGTAGTGGTAGCAAACCCAAACCGGCGTGATCTCATCGGTGGAGATGTCATCGCGCAACCGGATCGAGGGATCCCAATCCAAATCCTCACCGGCCAACTGCCGTCGAATCAGTTCCGGGTCTTCCGTGAGGAACAGTATCCTCCCCTCGAACCTCATCTCCGGTCCGTTCTTCCCTTCCTCGATATTGACCGTTCCACCCATGGCTATTTCGTACTCCTACTCGTGATCGTGCTCGGTCACGATTGACCCGCACTCAACAGATGCGCCGGAAGCCGCTGGCGGCCCCGGTACCCCGCGTCCAACTCGTGCCACCACTCGATGCTCTCTTCACCCATCTTCCAGCAGAGTAGCACGGCCCGCCCATCCAGCATGCCGTGGAAATCGACCAACCCCTCCTCGAAGCCCTTGAACTCGGCTCCGATCTCCTCCAACTCGGCCACGAACCCATTCACCCGGTCGGTCAACTCCTGCATCTCTTTCTCCAGCTCTCGCCGTCGCGCACTCGAGGCCTCCACATTGGGATCGGCGGCACGGTACTCATCGATGCCCTCCAACAACTGCTGATGTGCAGACACGATATCGGCGACGATCCGCCGTACCAACGGAAGCGTCTGATTCGCCTCGTCCACCGTGAAGAACTTCGGCATTAGGAGAACCTTCTAAGAACAGATCGGAACCTGACGAGCTGACTCCGCAACCTGCATAACGTATTGACCCGCGCAACCCCCACCACCTCATACGAAACGACGACACTCCGCAAGCTAGCCCGCAAGCAACTCAACCGCTTTCTGGCTATCACCGGTCGTATTGTAGAAGTGTGGGGACAGTCGCACCGCACCGGGCCGATAATCGCAAATGACAGCGTTGGCCTTCAGCTTGCGGACGGCCTCCGCGGGCTCCGGATGCTCGATCATCACGATTCCCGACCGTCGTTCCGCGTCCGACGCGCCACGCACGCTCAGCCCCGCCGTTCGTACCTTTTCTATAAGATCCTCGGTCAACGACGATATCCGTCGCCGGATTCGCTCCACACCGACCTCCTCCACTAGGGCGAGCCCGGCCCGCGCCGTGTAGATCGTCGGAACCGCGGGCGTGCCTAACTCGTAGCGACGAGCATCCGAGCGTAACCGTAGCGAACGCGAATCGAATGCGAATTGATCCTCCACTCCGAACCAGCTGACCGTGGTCGGGATCAGCCTGTCGATCAGCTCACCACGGACGTACGTATACGCCAGGCCCTGACCGCCCAGCAACCACTTCAGCGCACCCGTCAGAAGTATGTCGACATCCAGTTCCTTGGCATCGACGGGAAGCTGACCCGTAGATTGGTAGGCGTCGATCAGGCACAGGGCGCCATGATCGTGGGCGATCCGAGAGAGCGCTCCGACATCCTGGATGGCCCCTGTGGTGTAGTAGACATGAGAAGTCGCTATTAGAGCCGTGCGATCATCGACCGCATCGGCGAAAGCCTCCACCGGTACGTCGACGCCATCGGGCGACTCGAGCACCACGACCTCCACTCCGGATCTTTCCTTCGCGAGGAACTGATAGACGACGGTCGGGAAGTCGAGTTCGGTCGTTACGACCCGGTTACGCCGATCGAACGGCAACGCACTGGTCACCGTCGCGAGAGCCGCCGAGATACTCGGCGCAAGCGCCGTTTCACTTTCGTCAGCGCCCACTAGCCGGGCGAACGCCGATCGGACATCTTGTGCGGCGGCGAGCCAGTATTCGTACCAGGCGGACGCGCCCCAACGGTCCCAGAGATCGGCGAACTCGGTCAACGCCGAGCGAGACCGCGTGGACAGGGCGCCGAGCGAGCACGAGTTCAAATAGGTCGCCGATTGGAATATCGGGAACTCGGGTCGGTATTTCTCGGTGAGTTCGTGGAGTTTTGCAGCCGACATAACACTCTCAGTGGCAAGTTTATGAACGAAACTAACGACAATCCGGACATCGAGCACGAGGACCTGGGGCCACTCTACGAATCGGGCCATGCCACCGAACTGGAACTTGCCGACCGCAAGAACCCCATACCCGGTGGCGAACCGCCGTGCCCCGTCTGCAGCGCCAAAACTACGCGCCTGGTAGAAGAACATCAGTCTCCGCACATGGGCGACTCGCCGTTCCGCGTCCGCCTCGTCTGCAGCAATGCGGATTGCCGACGCTGGACGATCTACAACTGGTAACGCCTGCCCCCACCTCACGGAAGATGACCGTCGGCGGGGACACTGATTACTGACTATTTCTCCCCTTCCCCCACACCACCTCTCGATACAGCACATCGTCCCCCTCGCGCCGGATACAGACGCCGCGCACGTCCGCCCCGACCAGCGCCGCCTCCAGCTTCCCTTCCATGCCCTTCTCCGCCATGTGCTCCGTGAACTCCAGGAAGCGTCCCGGCAGCATCTGATCCTCAAAAAGCCACACCTGGGCGCCCATCGCCTTGACGGTACCGGCATACCCCGTCCAACGCTCCAAGTATTCGTCCCGTTGGTCGGGCCTCACCAGTGCCCGGACAGCTTTCAACTTGCGTATCTCTGGCATTTCCTCTCCGTGTTTGCACCGTCCACAGGCCCAACTTACATTCCGCGGCATACGACAGCACCTGGCAGCAACCACTTGCTCGTTCGGTAAAGCTTATGTCCGAAGAGAATTCCGGCCGTCTCGCGGCCAAAGCCAATCAGTTGTATTGGCAGACCAGCAGGCCCGCCGGCCACCTGGCCGACGAGTTGGGGATTTCGCGCTCCAAGTTCTACGCCCTGATCGAGCCGCTCCGCATCTCGGTGAAGTGCTCCGCCTGCGGCACACCGCTGGCTTTCAGCAGCCGTTCCGACCGCGAAGCCGGCCGGGGGCGTTGCCCGGACTGCGGTGCAACCACGGAGGTTACCGACGTCGAAGCCGTCGCTGCACTCCAGTCCGACGTCGAGCCGTCCTCGGACCTGCCGCCTCCGGAAACCGGGCTCGGCGCGTGGGTCGAATTCCCAGGCAACCGACAACTCTGGTTGGTGGCCATCGCCGGCGCGGCGGCGGGCTTGTTGGTGACCGCATTGTTCCGGCGCCGCTGACCGCATGTTGCTCGAGCAACCCAAGAACCTTTGACAGAAACAGTGACATGGAGATCATTCGCGAGCCAAAAGTGACCCTGTTGGCCCGGCAGCAGTTCCTCGGAGACCCCGAAATGGGTTGGCAGAGCGACAGCGACAACGACGCGCAGCAACTGGCCGAGTTCGCCGGACGGCTTTGTTACCTCAGCTTCGGCAAGGAAGTCGAGGTACTGGGTGGCCACAAGACCATTCAGGGTCGGACGACCAACAAGGAGTACATCGCGAATCTCCTGGAGGTTAAGCACGGCAGCGTCCTCGAGCATATCGTCTACTCGTTTCTGTTCGAGGGGATATCCCGAGCATTGACTCACGAGCTCGTCCGGCATCGGGCCGGTTTTGGCTACTCTCAGCTCTCCCAACGGTACGTGGACGAGTCCAACATCGGATTCGTGCTTCCGCCCGAAATACAGGAGGGCACACCGGCCTTCGAGCTGTGGAGGGAAGCCTGCGAGAATTCTCTTGAATCCTACAGAAAGCTCCTCGACCAAGTAGCCGAGCAAGTGGCCGACGAGCCCAAAGCGACAATGCGCCGCAAGCGCGCACGCCAGGCCGCGCGCACCGTCCTACCCAATTCGGCCGAGACGAAAATCGTCGTCACTGCCAACGCACGCGCTTGGCGCCACTTCGTTGAACTGCGTGCCTCCCAGTTCGCCGACGCCG
>Ga0209536_100013551_pt1 | contig 11750 bp, 6 predicted proteins | sample DeeMarSeWOR28_12_FD_187461 | JGI IMG/M metagenome (GOLD analysis project Ga0209536, IMG submission 187461) | Marine sediment microbial communities from White Oak River estuary, North Carolina - WOR-2-8_12 (SPAdes) (version 2) | ecosystem: Environmental > Aquatic > Marine > Intertidal zone >... | reverse complement strand
CGGATACGTTTTCGGGAAACCTCTCTGTCACAGAGTTGACCGGAATCCTCAAACGGCTCATCGAGGGATATATTCCGGTTGTCTCGGTGGTTGGTGAGCTTTCAAATTATGTGCTCCATTCTTCGGGACACCGCTATTTTACCCTCAAAGACGAACAAAGCCAATTAAAATGTGTCCTTTTCAAATGGCAAGCCGGAAAACTTGATTTCAATCCGGAACAAGGAATGCTGGTCAAAGCGGTTGGTAATATCACCGTTTATGAACGTGGCGGACAATACCAGCTGAATGCGTTCAGGATTGAGCCACTCGGAAGAGGTGAACTGCTCCTCAAGCTCGAGGAGCTCAAAAAGCGCCTTGCGGAAGAAGGAGTATTTGAAAACAAACGCCCTATTCCCCGATATCCCTCTTCGATAGGTGTCATCACTTCTCCGACCGGAGCTGCGATTCGGGATCTGTTGCGTATACTCAAACGCCGCAATGCATCCCTGAATGTCCTCATATATCCTGCGAAAGTGCAGGGTACAGGCTCGGCAGAGGAAATCGCAGCAGGCATACGATATTTGAACAGCCGTTCCGATGTGGATGTTATTATCATTGGCCGTGGAGGAGGATCGATTGAAGATCTGTGGGCGTTTAACGAGGAAGTCGTTGCACGGGCGGTGTATGAATCGGATCTCCCTTTGATTTCTGCAGTAGGCCATGAAGTGGATTACACAATATCCGATTTTGTTGCAGACTTGCGTGCACCGACTCCGTCCGCTGCCGCTGAAATGGTATCGGGCGCCAGGGACGATCTGCTGGCCGGTGTATGCTCGCTTCAGGGCAGGTTAAATCAGGCAGTGCGTAGAGGGATCGAAAAACGCCGCCTGTACCTGGAGAAGCTGGCACACAACAGGGCTTTTACCGTTGCTCCCAATAAAGTCCGGGATCTCCAGCAGCGCTTTGACGAGGCGACACTGCGGATGTCCCAGGCTATGCAGCAGTATGTTTCGGATTTGCGTCACCAGGATCATATGCTCTCCACTCGTTTGAAAAAAGTGGATCTGCACCGTATTATCCAACATAAAAGAGAAATTCTGGAAGGCCGGCATCAGAGCCTGCTGTCCGGGATTCGGACAGCTCTGCAGCGCGGTCGCGCCCGCTTTGAACTTGCGGTCGGAAAGATGGATTCCTTAAGTCCCCTGGCCATATTAAAGCGTGGTTTTTCCCTATGTAGAGACGAACAGGGAGCAGTGATTAAGAGTTCGGCGGATGTTTCCCGCGGCGACCGGGTGCGTGTAACTCTAGCTTCAGGTGAACTGGGTTGCCGGGTGGAGAGAATCAATCATTCCGAGTAAATTTTGAAGTTTACAAAGCGGATTGCTTTAACCTGGAACGGTGAACTCTGAACTTTGAAGGGGTATAGTTTTGGAGGCATGAAATGGAAGTGAAAGTTAAAGATTTCGAGTCTGCACTGAAATCGCTCGAAGATATTGTCGTGCAGCTTGAGGGAGGAGACCTGTCTCTAGACCGGGCGCTGGAACTATTTGAAGAAGGCATCCAGATAAGCCGCTTTTGTAGTTCGAAACTGGAGGAAGCAGAACGGAGAGTCGAAGTTCTGACCAAAACAGCGGACGGTGAACTCAAGGAAGAACCTTTAACGGGTGAACAGGAGGGAGACGTCATCTGATCTTCTCCTGCTCGAATGAATCTGATGGACAGACCCTCAAACAGGCAGTTTTACAAGGTCGATTTGTGAACAGCCACCGGTTCGTAAATTCCGAAAATAAGTCAATTCAGGCGAAGGCGCTTATGGATATCCGACAATACATCTCTGATTCAAAGAAAATTGTAGATCAATACCTCGAAAAGCTGCTGCCGGATGAAAACCAGGTGCCGGCTACTATTCACAAGGCAATGCGCTATTCTGTTTTTGCCGGAGGAAAGCGTGTCCGGCCTATCCTGGTTCTGGCTTCGGGCGAGAGCCTGGATGGGAATCAATCCGTTCTGTTCCATCTTGGAGCGGGTATCGAAATGATGCATACCTATTCCCTGATTCATGATGATCTTCCAGCTCTGGATAACGATGACTTAAGGCGCGGTCGCCAGACATGTCATAAGGTTTTCGGAGAAGCGATGGCGATTCTGGCTGGTGATGCCCTTATGACACGGTGCTATCAGGTTCTTGCCTCTCTGCCCGGGACGTCCGATACAGTGCGAATCAAAATTATCAGTGAGATAGCTCATGCTACGGGCACTGTTAAGGGGATGATCGGAGGACAGGTTGTCGATCTGGAATCGGAGGGCAAGCCCTTTAACGCGGATCTCCTGGAATATATTCATCATTCCAAGACGGGCGCACTTCTGACCGCCTGCGTGCGGTGCGGTGCACTGGCTGCAGGTGCAAGTTCCGCGGAACTGAAGGATTTGACAGGATTCGGTGGGAAGATAGGGCTTGTTTTTCAAATTGTTGACGACATTCTGGACGTTACGGCCAGCAGCGAGGAGCTGGGAAAGACGGCGGGAAAGGATGAAAAAGTTGAAAAAGCCACTTATCCGGCCCTTTACGGATTGGAAACTTCCCGAAAAAAGGCCCATGAACTCGTAGAATCCGCCCTTCAGGATATTAGTACGTTCGGAGAAAAAGCGGATAAATTGCGATACTTGGCCCGATTCATAGTTCAGCGAACCGCATAACCCTTGTATCTGCGGAAATTATGCCTTATTTTTGTGTTCCAGGGATCCTTATGAAGCTCTCGGCTCATTAGGTCATGGATTGTTTTTAGACTACCGACTGTTTCATTGCAGAGAAGCGGTCCGTATGGTAACGTAAAGGATTATGATTTTTAGGTTTATTCGGAGGATGCATTGTCACTAACAGTCGAAAGAAAGACAGAGATTGTCGATACATATAAAACACACCAGAAAGATACCGGATCCCCTGAAGTTCAGATAGCCATTCTTAGCGAGAAGATTGCGTATCTCACAGAGCATTTCAAGGTTCATGCTAAGGACCATCATTCCCGCCGTGGTTTATTGCGGATGGTCGGCAAGCGGCGACGTCTTCTTGACTACCTGAAAGATAAAGATGTTACTCGCTACAAAACGGTGATCGAAAAGCTTGGTATCCGCAAATAAAAAAAGTTTATCCATCTGGAAGGTTTAAGGTGAGAGGATGCCAGCACTGTATTTCGGGCGTCTTTGTGTATCTTCAATTTTTGTATGGTTGTCGTTGGCAGGTAGGAGATTGAAAGAAGAATTTTCAAGATTCACAATACGGCGTTAGGTTGTATGCATTTCGATGTGTCTATGAGTCCATGTAATCTCAAATTTATATAGTGGTCACCGGGGGAGGGAGGAATTGAATTATGAGTTATGAGTTAAGGATTATCGCGCATAATCCTTAACTCAGGACTCATAATCATAATTCCTAGTTCAAAATTCCTCTCCGGTAATACTCCCGAGTAATCCCAGTTATGGAGGAAGAAATGGTGTATCGAGTTTCCGCTGAAATCGGCGGACTTGAATTTTCGATGGAAACAGGAAGAATTGCCAAACAGGCTGACGGGGCTATACTCGTGAGCTATGGAGATACCGTAGTCCTTGTCGCCGCCACTGCTTCGAAAGAGGACAGGGATGGACAGGATTTTTTCCCGCTTACGGTTGATTACCGCGAGTATACCTATGCGGCGGGTAAAATTCCGGGAGGATTCTTCAAAAGAGAAGGGAAGATGACGGAAAAAGAGACGTTGACGTCCAGGATGATCGATCGTCCTCTACGTCCGCTCTTTCCGGAAGGATACAGTAACGAAACCCAGATAATCGCAATGGTGTTGTCCGCCGACAAGGAGAACGATCCGGATATCATGGGCATTACGGGCGCATCGGCGGCCGCCTACTGTTCTCCTATTCCGTTTTTTGCTCCTGTAGGTGCCGTACGAATCGGATACATGAACAACGATTTCATTGTAAATCCCCCGATCAGCAAACTGAAAGACAGCAGCTTGAACCTGACCGTAGTCGGCACGAAAGACGCGATTGTCATGGTGGAAGCCAGTGCTCATGAAATCTCCGAGGCGATGATGGTGGAAGCCCTGGATTTCGCCCACGGCATTATACAAAAACTGATCGATCTTCAGGAGGAGCTGTATGCTCTGGTACAGCCGGTAAAGAGGGAATTTGTAAAACCGGAATGCGATGCTGCCGAAATGGAGCGAATTGAAAAGGAATATTCTCAGAAGATTTCAGATGCCATGCATATCGAGGGCAAACTTGCAAGCTATGCGCAGCTTGACAGCGTCAAAGATGAGATCGTCAATTCGATTCCGGAAGAGGAAGCCGAACGCCGCGAGCAGGCAAAGAAAATTTATGAAATCCTGATGGAAAAAATATTCCGCAAGGAAACGCTCGAGGATAAGCGGAGGCCGGACGGCCGGAAGTTCAACGAAATTAGACCAATCTCGGCCGAAGTGTCACTGCTTCCCAGAACCCATGGTTCGGCTCTCTTCACTCGCGGCGAAACCCAGGCGCTGGTAACGGCAACCCTGGGCACGGGGGATGACGAGCAGCGGCTGGATACCCTGGAAGGCGAATCCTTCAAGCGGTTCATGCTTCACTATAATTTTCCGCCTTTCAGCGTAGGTGAGGTGAAATTCATGCGCGGTCCCGGACGGCGTGAAATAGGCCATGGCGCCTTGGCGGAGAAATGCATTCTTCCCATAATGCCTTCGGAGGATGAAAACTTCCCATATACAATTCGAGTTGTGTCGGACATCCTGGAGAGCAACGGGTCTTCCTCAATGGCTACGGTCTGTGGAGGAATCCTGGCGCTTATGGATGCAGGTGTTCCGATTAAGGCCCCGGTAGCCGGCGTCGCGATGGGGCTGGTTAAGACGGGCGATAATTACGCGATCCTGACCGATATTGCCGGAGCGGAGGATCATTTCGGAGATATGGACTTTAAGGTGGCAGGGACGGAGAATGGCATTACCGGCCTGCAGATGGATATCAAAATCGGTGGCATCGATAAAAAAATCATGGCTGAAGCTCTGGAACAGGCGAAAGAAGGGCGTTTATTCATTTTACAGAAAATGACCGAGTGTCTCCAGACTTCACGTCCGGATATATCAGAGTTCGCACCTAGAATTGTTACGATTCAGATACCAAAGGATAAGATCGGTGGAGTCATCGGGCCCGGCGGGAAAATTATTCGGGGCATCATCGAGCAGACCGGCGTGAAAATCGATATTGACGACGATGGAAAGGTGAACATAGCCTCGACCGATTCCGACTCGGCTCAGAGCGCAATCCGTATGATTGAAGATCTGATCATGGAAGCGGAAGTAGGGAAAACCTACCTGGGAACCGTCACACGTTTGGTTGATTTCGGAGCCTTCGTCGAGATTTTTCCCGGGACCGAAGGATTGCTGCATATTTCTGAAGTTGCCGATTTCCGTGTCGAAGATATTAATTCCGAGCTCAAATTAGGCGATCAGATTCCCGTGAAAGTTCTCAGCATTGAACCACCCAACAAGATTCGGTTGAGTCGCAAAGCTGTACTTCGCGAACAGGCAGGATTACCGCCGGAGGATCCAAAGCCTCGACCGCCTCGTCGGGATCGTTCTGATCGTGGTCGTCCAGGCGGATATAGGAATCAGGATCGTTCGCGCTCAGGACCTCGTGGTGGAAATCGTGGAAGCAATCAACGAAACCGATATTAGGTTATGACCGTATTAGTTGTAGATTGTTTAATTAATAAAAGATTTTTCTGAATATCATTAATCTAACAGATTAACAAAATCAGACGAATAAACACGGATTTACGTGAACGATTTTAAGCGATCCTCATATGAATTCAGAACAGATACTGGATCTTTTAAACAAGATCCGTGAGGGCAAGGTAACACCGGATCAGGGGCTTGAAAAGCTGAAGCATCTGCCGTTTGAAGATCTGGGGTTTGCACGTGTGGATCATCACCGAACCCTGCGGCAGGGATTTCCTGAAGTAATATTTTCCCCGGGAAAAACGCCGGAGCAGATTGCGGGTATCGTAAGGAGTCTGCTCAGGCAAAAATCGAATATTCTTATCACACGTTCGAATAAAACCACCTATAACCGTGTGCGCCGGGTGACGGCGAAAGCCCGGTTTCATAATCTGGCTCAAGCGATCACAATTGAAAACGACAAGAGCACCTATGGGGACGGAACTGTTCATGTTGTATGCGCCGGTACATCCGATATTCCTGTTGCAGAAGAAGCCGCGTTAACCGTTCGGTTGATGGGAAATAAAGTAGAGACTAGCTATGATGTAGGCGTGGCCGGGATTCATCGCCTGTTGAATATCCGGGAATCTTTAACCCGGGCCAGTGTCGTAATCGTTGTCGCGGGTATGGAAGGGGCGCTGGCCAGTGTCGTCGGTGGATTGCTGAGTGTTCCGGTTATCGCGGTACCTACTAGTATTGGATACGGAAGCAGTTTTGGCGGACTATCTTCCCTGCTTGCAATGCTCAACAGCTGTGCTTCCAATGTTGTGGTTGTGAATATCGATAATGGATTCGGCGCTGGATATGTTGCCAGTCTTATAAACCGGAAACGGGAGACACAGCCATAATCCGGTAGAAATGAATTTTGAAGACCACACTCCATATGGCATATTGAAAGGGTGGGGTTAGCACCCCTGGATTTTATTACTTTGTTATACGGCGGACCGTTATGCCCTTCTATGCGGATAGCGTATTAGACGAAATCCGGAATTCCGTCAATATCGTATCTGCTGTATCCGAATACGTAGCATTAAAAAAGCGGGGTCACAATTATGTGGCCCGATGTCCGTTTCACAACGAAAAAACCCCTTCATTCAACGTCAACGAAGAAAAGCAGATATTCATGTGTTTCGGTTGTGGGGTGGGTGGCGATATTTTCAAATTCATTATGCAGATGGAAAATTTCACCTTCCCCGAAGCGGTGCGATTCCTGGCCGAACGCAACGGTATTTCTCTACCGGTATCCACTACCCCAACTCCGGAAGAGGCTGGATCCAGGGTTCAGGATCTTCGAAAAATCATGGCTGATACGGTCGATTTTTACCACCGCGCTCTTGTGGATTCACAAGAAGGACAATCCGCTCTGAAATATCTGTATGACAGGGGAATTGAGTCCGAGACGGTCACCACATTCCGCATGGGATATGCGCCTGCCGGAGGCAATGCCCTGATCCAGTCGCTGAAGTCGAAAGGTTACAGCCCGGAGCCCATGCAGGAATGCGGCCTCGTTAAACATTCGGAGGATGGAAGCCGGCTGTACGATACCTTCCGCGGAAGAATCATGTTTCCGATAACCGATGTGCAGGGGAGAACCATTGCTTTCGGCGGCCGCGCTATGGGGGACCGGCAGCCAAAATATCTGAATTCTCCGGAAACCAAACTCTACAATAAGAGCCGCAATCTATTCGGACTCAGCTTCTCCAAGGAAGCGATCAAGAATCAGAATCATGCCGTTCTGGTTGAAGGATATATGGATTTCATAATTCCTTTCCAGCATGGTGTGCGTAACCTGGTTGCATCACTTGGAACCAGTTTGACAACGCAGCAGGTGGAACTGCTGGGCCGCTACACACGGGAGGTCGTCGTCAGCTATGACCCTGACTCCGCGGGACTTTCAGCGACTCAGAGATCGTTGGACCTGTTCCTGGAAGGGGATTTCAGGGTCAAAGTACTCCAGCTTCCGGACAATCGGGATCCGGATGAGTTTGTGCGGATGGCTGGAGCGGATGAGTACCGGGCTCGAATGATAGATGCGATCCCCTACCTCGAGTTTGTCCTTGATGCAGCGATAAAGAGCCAGGGTTCACTGGACGATCCCAAAAAAAAGGTGCATATTATGAATGTAGTTCTTCCCTACCTGGCCCGGCTGCCGAGTGCCGTGGAACGTTCTGATTATGTATTTAAATTTGCCCGAAGACTTGGAATTGAAGATCAACAGTTGCTGGCCGAAACCAAACGGGCTGCGCAACAGAAACGAATTCGCCTGGAGGAGGAGCCGCTTTTGTCTGCTCAGACAATGAAATTGGCCGAGAAAAGGCTTCTCCAGCTGCTTCTCGGCAATGCAGATTTGCAGCATGAAATTATACCTATATGTTCAAAACGGGATTTTGAAGGGCTTGTATCCGAAAAAATTTTTTCTATAGTCTTAGAGAGTCATAATGAAAACGAGACTGTTACCTACGAGAATCTGCATCGACAGCTTGCGGGAAAAGCCGAACAGGCGCTTCTCGCTCATTTGCAGCTTGAGGAGATGCCTGAAAACTCGTCCAGGGACACAGCCGAAAGTTTTTTGAATGCGTTACGGACCATGAGGTTGGCTTCCTATAAACGGGAAATCCAGACAAAGATAGCTGAAGCCGCTGAACAGAACGATGATGAACTACTCAATCAACTTATAGAGCAGCGGGTTAGAGTGGATCGTGAGTTAGTCAGCCTGTCCAGGAAATAGGCCGGATTTTTCTGTGGTGTAAAGGGATCTGAACGTGTCGCTTTGCATACTGCGCCGCGGCAGAAACCTTGAGAGGAATCCGGTAGCAGTGAAAGGAGACAGTACTATTGTCTATCGAAGAAAAGTACGATGAAGTCAAAGAATTGATCCTTATGGGTAAGGAAAGAGGCTACCTCCTTTATGATGAGGTCAACGATCTTTTGCCCGAGGGTATCTGCTCTTCCGATGAACTGGACAGCATTTTCTCACTTTTCGGCTCAGCAGGAATCGAAGTTATCGACACCGAGCAGAAATTTCAGGATTCCGGTAAAAGAAGGGACAAAAGGAGCGACAGTTCGGGCGACGATAATGAATTTGATATCAATGCAATAAACCTGGATAAAACCAACGACCCGGTCCGTCTATATCTCCGCGAAATGGGAACCGTTCCGCTTCTCAGCCGCGAGGGGGAAGTTGAGATCGCCAAGCGTGTCGAGCATGGACAGCGCGTGATTCTCAAAGCTCTTTCCCGTTCCCCCCTGGTAGTAAATGAAATTCTTTATTTCGGCGATCAGTTAAAGAAAAATGAGATTTCAATCCGTGACGTCGTTTCCTTCAACGATGACGAAATTACAGAGGAGGGGTTGGAGGAGAAAGCGGCTTCCACTATTTCGGTAATCGAAAGCATTCGAAGACACGAACAAGCAGCGCATAAAATCCGTTTGAAAATCAAACGCTGCCGCAAAGGTTCCAGGGTTTATAAAAAACACCTCTCCATGCTGGCAAGATATCGGATACCCATTGCCTGGAAGGTCCGCGCGCTGGAGTTGAACAACCTGCAACATGAAAGACTGGTCGGTATAATAAAAGAAACGGTCGACAAGGTAGTTTCCAGCGAACGCGAGTTAAACAAACTCAATAAACGCCTGGAAAATCTGCGTAAGAAGGATGATCCGAAAGTCATCAGGAAACGCATCAAGGAACTCAACCTTGAACTGAATAAAATCGAGCTGGAGGCGTTTGCCACCACTTCGGAGCTGAAGCGTACACTCGCAACAATACGTTCGGGCGAACTGGAGTCGGATATTGCAAAAAAGGAATTGGTTGAAGCAAACCTTCGCCTGGTTGTTTCGATAGCCAAAAAATATACCAACAGGGGATTGCAGTTTTTAGATCTTATACAGGAGGGGAACATCGGACTGATGAAAGCGGTCGATAAGTTCGAGTACCGGCGGGGTTATAAATTTTCTACCTATGCAACCTGGTGGATCCGGCAGGCCATTACGCGTGCCATCGCCGACCAGGCCCGGACTATCCGCATTCCCGTCCATATGATTGAAACCATTAACAAGCTGATCCGTACATCGCGGAGCCTTGTCCAGGAATTCGGTCGCGAGCCTACGAGTGATGAAATTGCGAAGAAGATGGAATTTCCCGTCAGCAAAGTCCGCAAGATTTTAAAGATCGCTCAAGAGCCGATCAGTCTGGAAACGCCTATCGGGGAAGAGGAAGACAGCCATCTTGGTGATTTCATCGAGGACCGCGGCGTTGTTTCGCCTGCCGAAGCCGTCATTAATATTAACCTGAAGGAGCAGACCGATTCGGTCCTTCAGACACTAACCCCTCGCGAGGAGCAGGTCATTAAAATGCGCTTTGGACTGGGCGACGGCAGCGAACATACGCTCGAGGAAGTGGGACAGCGTTTTTCCGTGACACGCGAGCGCATCCGCCAGATTGAGGCGAAAGCCCTTCGCAAACTGCGGCATCCTTCGCGCAGCAGGATGCTGATGGCTTTCCTCGAAGGCACGGCAATTCACGAATAATTTGTTGAGGTATCTCCCGCTTTAGGTAATGATACCTTTTTGATTCCCGCTTTGCCGGGGTGTTTTCCAGATAATCGCTTTTAATCCGCATTTCTATTTCGCGTTCATTTTCGCTGCATGTGCGAACTTTTTCGCTATGAGCGGGAAGCTTGGATTCATATCAAATGATTGGATATTGCCGTGGCATTTCGCATTGAGATCGGTTTGAAACGCGGGGTGACGGATGCGCGCGGCGGGGCTGTCCTTACCAAAGCGCGGCGATATTTCGGCATTGCGGTAAAATCCTGCCAAACCCGCGACGTCTATAAAGTGGACATTCCGCTCTCTCCCAAAGAACTTCGAAAAATTCAGAAGGCTTTTACAGACCCTGTTATAGCCCGCTCGGCACTGGGACGCCTCTCCCCACCGGCTTTCGACTGGATGGTCGAGATCGCTTTCAAGCCCGGAGTTACGGACAATGTTGGTACGACAGCCCGGGCGGTGGTTCAGGATGTTCTCGATCGCCCCTTGGACATTTCCGAGACGGTCTATACATCCATCCAGTACTTTTTCCGGGGAGGCGGTTTAACGCGGGATGCTGTCCTGCTTATTGCCAGGGACCTTTTGGCAAATCCCCTGATTCAGGCTATCGAAGTATTTTCAGCTGAAGAATGGGCAGCGGCCCCTCTAGACGGAGCGGTTCCGGCAATACGGGAAGAGGCCGATATCCGGATCGGCACCTACGACCTCAGCGGACCGGATTCGGACCTGGTGCGGATCAGCAGTGAGGGCATCCTGTCTCTGAGCCTTGAGGAGATGCGGGCGATACGCGATTACTTTGCCTCTGAGGCCGTCCGGCAGCAGCGAGTCTCATTGGGGCTGCCTGAACAACCGACCGATGTAGAGCTGGAGTGTTTAGCACAGACCTGGTCCGAACACTGCAAGCACAAGATATTTGCAGCACGGGTCCACTATATCGACGAATCGGGACATGAAGAGTGGATCGATTCGCTGTTTAAGACCTGCATCCGGGGAGCCACCGAAGAGATTGGGAAAGAGATAGACTGGATGGTTTCCGTCTTCAGCGATAACGCCGGAATTATCCGGTTTAACAATCATTACGATATTTCCTATAAGGTGGAAACGCACAATACCCCATCGGCCCTCGATCCTTACGGCGGTGCGATAACAGGCATCGTCGGAGTGAACCGCGATCCCATGGGTACGGGCATGGGTTGCGAAATGGTGTGCAATGTGTGGGGCTACTGCCTGGGATCTCCATTTTATGAAGGCGATCTGCCGGAAGGACTGATGCATCCCCGCAGAATTCGGGACGGGGTGCACCAGGGCGTCATCGACGGTGGAAACCAGAGTGGAGTTCCATGGACCAGAGGTTTTGAGCGCTTCGACGAACGTTATATTGGAAAACCGCTGGTATACTGCGGAACGGTAGGCCGCATTCCGCGCAATCTGCAGGGCAGGCCGTCGGAGCGGAAGGAA
>Ga0209536_100013549_pt1 | contig 11752 bp, 10 predicted proteins | sample DeeMarSeWOR28_12_FD_187461 | JGI IMG/M metagenome (GOLD analysis project Ga0209536, IMG submission 187461) | Marine sediment microbial communities from White Oak River estuary, North Carolina - WOR-2-8_12 (SPAdes) (version 2) | ecosystem: Environmental > Aquatic > Marine > Intertidal zone >... | reverse complement strand
CATATCGGCTCAGGAGCAACGTGGTTCGTGCGTGCAAAAATCTCCGGCTCTTACCAGGTATACTCTGTATTATTAAACAAATACTCCAAACCAATACCGACGCCTGTTAAAGAATTAAGACCTGCTGAAGGAACCTGTGAGCAATGTCATTCACCAGAACATTTTTTTAATGAAATTCGTTACTCTGCTAATTATTATTTATATGATGAAAATAATACGAAATCATCGTTAGCCATGTTGTTAAAGATTGGGGGCGGAAACAGTGAACTTGGAAGGGCGGAAGGAATTCACTGGCATATGAATGTTTCAAATAAAATGGAATATATTCACACCGATTCAATCCGTTCAGAAATTCCCTGGGTTAAAACTACATTAAGTGATGGAACCGTGAAAATTTACAGGGATATTGAATCTGATTTTGATGAAAAGGAGTTCGAACCCGAAAACCTTAGAGTAATGGATTGCATTGACTGCCATAACAGACCTTCTCATATTTATTATCCTGCTGATAAATCAGTAAACCTCTCTCTTTCTTTAGGAAGGATTGATGAGACTCTTCCATATATTAAAAGTGTGGCTGTTGAAGTTTTAGAGAAAAATTATTCTGTTAAGCAGATAGGTTTAGATAGTATTGGTATTGCAATGAATGAATTTTATAAGAGTAACTATCCTGAGATTTATACTTCCAAAAAAAACATTATTGAAGATTCAATTGAAGAAGTGAAAAAAATATATGATAGGAATTATTTTCCGAGCATGGGTGTAAGCTGGCGGGGATTCCCGAATCATATTTCCCACCTTTACGATGAAGGATGTTTTCGCTGCCACGATGGAAATCATTTTACCGATGATGGAGAAATGATTAGAAGAGATTGCGATTTATGCCACACAATCATATCACAAACTACAGGTGACGGGAAAAAATTGGTTTCACTTTCAGGAATTGATTTTATTCATCCCGAAGATTTGGGGATGGATGTTGAAGATTTAATTTGTGTTGAGTGTCATGCAAGACAATAAATGTTGAGTATAATCTTTCATTATTAGTTTACTGCCACGCGCAGCTTTAAATTCTATCCAGCATCCGTATTTAAAGGCTATGATCAGATGAAGAAAATAGTTTTTAACAAATACAATTTAATTATTGGTACAGTAATTATTGCACTAATTTTTGCTCTCCTTACATCTGAAATTTACAGGCACACACTTGATGATACAAAGAGAGATCATCAAATTCAGCAACTGGAAATGTCTAAAACTGTAGCTAAAGAGATTAATTATCTTTTAGATCATATCTTTAACGATATGAAGTTTATATCAAATAATGCTAAAACTAATGAAGAAAAATCCAATTTTCCTGAATATTTCCTCAGTACCTATGAACCTTCTCTGGTAAGATCAATTTTTATTTCTGATGAACAGGCAAGAATATCGAATCTGCATGGGGATCCTTTTCCTGATTGGGCAAAATCACAATTGAAATTTTTTTTTAAATCGAATACTGTTGCCGGAGATACGGAAAATTATTGGATTTCGCCGGTGATTAGAGAGGAATCTGTTGAAGAAAATACCGATTTATATTTCTTGATGTTTGTTCCGATAATTATTAATCCTGAGAAGGATTATCATTCTTTATCCAAATATATTGTATACTTTTTAAGTTTTAATTCTCTTGTAGAAAGATTCATTAAACCGCTAAGGCTTGGTAAGAGCGATTTTGCATGGGTCATGGATGGTACCGGAAGGCTGATTTATCATCCAAACCACAATGAGATGTTGTTTCGATCAATTTCCGATACTACATCAGATTGTTCCTCCTGTCATATTTCTTTCGACGTGCCCCGCTCTATGATTAAAGCTGAGGTTCCATCTGTCGGCGAATATGAAATAATAGGAGATGAACCACCAAAAGTAATGGCATATTTCCCAATGGATTTTAACAGTCAGAAATGGATTCTGGTTATATCAACACTTTTGCCTGAAGTTACGGCAAATTTGAGAGATAGATTTAGACTGTTTTTCATTCTGGGGTTTGTTATCCTTGGTGTAATTATATTCTTTAGCATATTGATATATTATTTAAATTCAAAACGAATACGGGCTGAAGAGGCAAATCGAAATCTCGAACAAATTCAGGGGTTCCAGGAACAATTAAACCAGGCTTCAAAAATGGCTTCTATTGGGGAGCTGGTAGATACCGTTGCCCATGAGATAAATACACCTGCCGGAATAATTGCTGCACACGCTGATGCAATTCTTTTAATGAATGAACCTTTAAACCAAATAACTGAGCCCTTAAATGTTATTAAAAAGCAAACCCGAAGAATAAGTGATTACACAAAAAGGCTTTTAGATTACTCGCAAAATATGCCGTTCTATCCCGAACCAACGGATTTAGAATCATTAATTAATGAATGTATATTTCTACTAAATCATAGATTCAGGGCAAAAAGGCTTACAGTCAAAAAAAATATTGAACTGAATCAGAAACTTGTGAATGTCGATCGCCGGCAAATGGAACAGGTTTTAATTAACTTACTAAACAATTCAGTGGATGCAGTTGAATCACAGGGCGAAATTATAATTTCATTAAAAAAAATTACTAATGGGTATTTTTCGGAAGAGGATCCAAAGAAAGAAAAAATTTTAATTTCAATAGAAGATGACGGAGCAGGAATACCACAAGAAAATCTAACTAAGATTTTTAAACCTTTCTTTAGTACGAAGTTAAATATCAAAGGGACTGGATTGGGCCTCGCAATCTCTAAAGCAATAATTAGCCGTCATAGAGGTAAGATAGAAGTTAGTAGTATTCCCGGAGAAGGTACTACTTTCAATATTTTTTTACCACTAGATGATAAAGGATATAAGAAAGAAATATGAGCGGCAAACCAAGAATATTGATTATAGATGACGAGCCGGATATGCTAACCGGTTGTTCAAATATACTGGCTGCACTGGGAAATAAACCAGTATCTATTGCAGAGGGAAGCCTTGCATTAGAGGTAATTAAAAATGAGGAATTCGATCTGATTTTTTGCGACTTATTGATGCCTGATATTGATGGAATGCAAATTATAGAAAACGTACAGAAAATCTCGCCGCAAACACCGATAATTATTTTTTCAGCTTACGGAACAATTGATAGAGCAGTTGCTGCCATGCAAGCAGGAGCCTTTGATTTTATTGAAAAGCCTTTTGATACAAACAGAATAAAAATAGTTATCGAAAAAGGTCTTCGCCAAAGAAATCTCATCAAAGAACGAAACAATCTTCTAAATCAACTTGAAGATAAGTTTCGTTTTGATAATATAATTAGTAATAGTTTAGTGATGAAAAACGTTTTTGAAATGATTGAAAGTGTTTCACAATCCGATGTTAACGTATTGATTACCGGAGAAAGCGGGACTGGTAAAGAATTGATTGCACGTAGTATACATGCACATAGTAATAGAAAAACAATGCCGTTTATACCGGTTAATTGTGGAGCTTTTCCGGAAAATTTATTTGAAGCAGAATTATTTGGTTACGAAAAAGGTGCCTTTACAGATGCCACAAACAGAAAAATTGGATTGCTAGAATTTGCAGATGGAGGAACATTTTTTTTGGATGAGGTCTGCGAATTACCTACTAACCTGCAGGTTAAAATGTTACGGATGCTTCAGGACCAGATGCTTAGACGTGTTGGCGGGAATGAATTAATTAAAATTAATATTCGCCTCATCTCAGCAACAAACCGGGACACTCAAAAAGCATTGGATAATGAGCAATTAAGAGAGGATTTTTATTATAGATTAAATGTAGTTAATATACATGTACCACCGCTTAGAGACAGAGAAGGTGATATTAATTTACTTGCAAATTATTTTTTAAATCAAAAATTGAAATCTTCAACTAAAGAAGTTTTAGGTTTTACGGCTGAAGCACTTGAAAATCTGGAAAGATATAAATGGCCCGGTAATGTAAGAGAGTTGGAAAATGTTGTTGAGCGTGCAGTAGCACTAGTTAGAAGAGATCTCATTACGAAAAATGAACTCCCCTTGCCTATCCAATCCGGAAACTCTTCATCTTTCTCCTTCTCCGATATATCACTTGCCCAGGCAAAACAAAATGCAATTGATCAGACAGAAAGAAAATATCTGCTCTACTTGCTAAAAAAGTTCAAGGGAAATGTGACCAAGATTGCTGAAGAAGCAAATATGACCAGAAGAAACATTCATAGAATGTTAAACCGGCATTCACTCGATCCTAATTCGTGGCGGGTTTCATAACTTTCAATCATTCATTGTTTTTCATTTCTAATTTATACTCTTAATTTATTCTAAGAACTGGGAATTTATAATGTATACTGTGACGTCGATGTCTCATGGTAATTTCATTGCGTTATCTCCAAATAATTGTCCTTATTATGTAATTTGAGGCACATAACAATTAGAGTAGGGAAGTCAATGTCTCACAAACACCTAATTTATTTTCCAATCGGGTTTACACAAAAATATATATTTTCCTCAATAAAGTTCAATTATAGAAAAAAAATGAAGAAAATAATTAATGCTAACTCGTTATAAAATAGATGGTATGGATAGTGTCATGATTTAAAACAAATAATTATATTCAAAAACTTCAATAAGGGATGTGATATAAAGTGAAGTTATTTGGTAAAAATATTCCTGAGCAAGTTACCCGCCTAACCATTATTCTAATTTTTCTTATCGTAGCATTTATCTTTTTAAGATCACTGTTAGTTCCTCCAGATTTTGGTAAATACGGACACTATCGCGCTTCGGCTGTTGATGAGATTATCTTACAGGATATTAAATATGCAGGGAGTGTTATTTGTTATGACTGCCATGACGATGTTGTTGATTCAAAAAGTGAAGGCTACCATAATAAAGTCTCCTGTGAGGTTTGTCATGGCCCTGCCGTTTTACATATTGACGATCCGGAAGAATTTGTATTAGAGGCACCTCGTGAAAGAGGTTACTGTCCGTTATGCCACGAATATATACCATCAAGACCAACCGGTTTTCCGCAAATAGTGTCTGCATCTCATAATCCAATGAGGCCCTGTATCTCCTGTCATAATCCGCACGATCCGAAACCACCGGAACCACCCAGGGAATGTAAAGCTTGCCATGCAGAAATTTCACGAACCAAATCACTCTCTCATCACGTTAATGTTAAATGCACTTTTTGTCACGAAACACCTGGTGATCATAAAATACAACCAAGAGATTTTCTGCCAACCAAACCTTCTAAAAGAGAATTTTGTGGCCTCTGCCATGCAGAAAACTCCAATGTGCCTGATGAGATTCCAAGAGTTGATATTGCAACACACGGTGAACAATATATGTGCTGGCAATGTCATTATCCCCATTTACCGGAGGCAAATTAATGAAAGAAATAAAAACCAATATTGAAAATAATATTCAGAGAAGAAAATTTATTAAAAATATTCTTTTTTCAGCTACCGCTCTGTTATTTCCTAAATTCATTGGGGCAGCAAGCGTAGGCAAGATAAAAGACTGGGTTTTATTTGGTGACTATAATGCAAAAGATCATTTGTGGGGAATGGGAATTGATATTAATAAATGTATAGGGTGCGGTAGATGTGTAAATGCGTGTAAAGTGGAAAACAATGTTCCAAAAGTACCATACTTTTTTAGAACATGGGTCGAAAGATACCGCATTATTAAAGGAAAAGAGACAGTTGTAGATAGCCCTAACGGAGCAATTGATGGTTTTAAGCCTCAACCTGAATCTGATGGAAATGTAATAAGAAGCTTTTTTGTACCCAAGCTTTGCAATCAATGTGATAATCCTCCCTGTGTCCAGGTATGCCCAGTAGGTGCAACATTCAGAACGGATGACGGAGTAGTGCTAGTTGATAAGGAATATTGTATCGGGTGCAGATATTGTATTCAGGGTTGCCCGTACGGAGCAAGATATTTGGATCCTGATACACAAACAGCTGAAAAATGTACATTCTGTTATCACAGAATTGTTCAAGGACTTTCACCCGCCTGCGTTGAAGCTTGTCCTACTCAGGCACGCATTTTTGGAGAAGTAAAGAAAAAAACTAGTCCGCTTATGAGGTTTATGCGCAAGCATGCAATTGGTGTACTTAAGCCATCTCTGAATACAGAACCAAAGGTGTTTTATGCAAACATGGATATGGAGGTAAGGTAAGTTGGAAGAAATAGTCATCCATTTGTCTTCAATGTTAAAAGAAGTTACGGGGTATATTTATCCTAATGAGATTGAACTTCACTGGGGGTTGCTGATAGTTATTTATCCATACATAACCGGATTGGTTGCCGGCGCTTTTATACTTGCTTCTCTTGTAAAAATATTCAATGTAAAAGAGCTGCAGCCAACTTACAGGATATCAATGCTTACTGCACTGGCATTTTTATTCGTTGCGCCGCTCCCTCTTTTAGCTCATCTTGGCCATCCGGAAAAATCATATGAAATATTTTTAACTCCAAATTCAAGTTCTGCAATGGCAATGTTTGGATTCGTATATGCTTGGTACCTGATGGCAGTGTTACTATTGGAAATCTGGTTCGACTACAGGAAAGATTTAATAATCTGGGCATCAAAAGAAAAAGGTATTAGAAAGTGGATTTATAAAATAATTTCTCTTTTTTCAAAAGATGTTTCTGAAAGTGCACTTAATTTTGACAAGAAATCCATAAAAGCTGTAACGCTCATTGGAATACCATCTGCATTTCTCCTTCACGGGTATGTTGGTTTTATATTCGGTTCGATAAAAGCAAATCCCTGGTGGTCAAGTGTTCTAATGCCGATTGTTTTCCTTTTCTCAGCTATTGTATCTGGTATCGCACTGGTTCTTCTGATTTATATGGTTATAACTCCATTACGCAAAAAAGAGATAGATATGAAATGCCTGGATAAGCTGGCAAGTTATTTATTCTACGTTATGATTGTTGACTTCTCTTTAGAAATTCTTGATTTCATTCACCGAAGCTATGAAGCTGAAGAATCCATTAAAATAATTGCTGAGTTAGTTTCAGGAAAATTATTTGTAAGTCTTATAGTTATCCAGCTGCTTATAGGAATGATCATCCCTCTTGGTTCAATAGCTGCAGTTAAGTTTTTTAAACTACCAGCTGAGTTAAGAAAATCAATTTACTTTGTTTCTGCAATATTAGTTCAAGTAGGAATCTTCACAACTAGATGGAATGTTGTTGTTGGCGGGCAGTTATTTTCAAAAAGTTTTAGAGGTTTAACTGCATACAAAATGACTTTTTTCGGTCTCGAAGGCTTACTTACATCAGTTGCTCTGTTGCTACTACCAATTCTTATATTATATTTTCTGTTCAAAATACTACCTCCCTGGGATGAGGCGCGAAGTTCATAGACAGTTTTGTAGTTAAAATAGAACAATTTTTTATTAAAGCTGATAATGTAAGTTAGAGGAAATGTAATGGCAATTTCTTCTGCCATAATATTAAGCACCGATGAGGTGACAATCTCTGATTGTTCTAAATGTATGAACGAATTAAACATGAATCTTGTCTGTAAAGAAGATTTTCCAAGTATGATTCTAGAATTGCAAGAAAACGATTTTGAAGTAATACTGTGTGATTGTTTAGATAATTTTCAAAAATGCTATAACTGGATAAAAGTTATAAAGAAGATGCGTCCAAAAATAGCATTGATTGTGTTTACCCAGAAAATCGATAAATCCACCGGGGGAAAGTTATATCAAGAGGGCATTTTTCATCTGAGTGACAAACCGATTAACAAAGATTATCTGAAGAAAGTTTTATCAGCGGCTTTACCTTCTCACAAATAGCATGATAATATTAATAATTTCAACAATATCCAATGTTATATTGGTGTTAACATAATATATGAAAGTTCAAGGGTGTAATAATTCAATCCAACAAAACCTTGAGTAGGTTTAATGATGAAAAAAATTAAAATCATTTTTTGATTGTTTTTGCGCCTGATGTATCTTTGTTAGTCTAATTTACATAAACAGTTTACAAGCGTAAAACAAGACTCAATGGAATTAACAAGTTTTATATTAAGGAATGATTATGACTGAAGATCCAAAAAATTCAAATATAAACAATAATCGCCGCGATTTTTTAGGCATGCTTCTCGGAGGAGGATTTTTTGCCTGGATCATTTCTCTTTTTTATCCCGTTTTCAAATTTCTTGACCCTCCCAAGATTGAAGAAGTAAAAGTCTCAAGCGTTAAAATAGGTGCGGTTGAAGACATGGCTAAAGATAGCGGTAAGATAATTAAGTTTGGGAATAAACCTGTTATAGTAATCAGGAAGCTCGATGGAGAATATGCTGCATTTTCAGGTGTATGCACCCACCTGGATTGTATTGTTCAGTTCAGACAAGACTACGGTCAAATTTATTGTGCCTGCCACAACGGAAAATATGATTTAAATGGAAGAAATGTAAGCGGTCCACCGCCTGCTCCTCTTAAAAAATTCGGAGTAACAATTAAAAAAGATGAAGTGATTGTTTACGAGGAGGAAGCATAATTATGAAAAAATCAAATGGCAAAACATTTAAAGAAAGATCTTTTGGGTGGATTGACGAACGATACGATGTAACAGGATTAATAGAATTTGCAAAGAAAAAATCGGTTCCAAAATTCCGTGAAACCATCTGGTATTATTTTGGAGGTATTGCGCTTCTGCTTTTTGTAATCCAGGTACTAAGCGGTATTCTGCTGCTGATGTATTACCAGGGAACAGAAGATGCAGCATATGAAAGCGTAAAATTCATAAGTACAAAAGTAAGTTTTGGCTGGTTAATCCGGTCGGTCCATAGTTGGTCGGCTAATCTTATGGTTCTTGCGATCTTTATTCATATGTTCTCAGTTTATTTCCTAAAATCATTCAGGAAACCGCGGGAATTGACATGGTACACAGGTTTTATTTTACTGGCATTAGCTATGGGATTTGGATTCAGCGGTTATCTTCTTCCCTGGAATGAGCTTGCATTTTTTGCTACAAAGGTAGGTACAGATATAACCCGCCAGATTCCGGTTATCGGAGATTCACTGTTAATACTCTTAAGAGGCGGTGAAGATGTTACAGGAGCAACACTCTCGCGGTTTTTTGGATTTCACGTTGCCGTGCTACCCGGATTATTTACAGTTTTCTTAGTTCTTCATTTAATGTTTATTCAACGGCAGGGAATGGCTGAACCTGAAGATTGGAGAAAGCTCCCTGAGAGTGAAAAAAAGCAGATTCCCTTCTTTCCAAATTTCACTTTAAGAGAGTTATTAATATGGCTCATTGTTATAAACATTCTTGCAATCCTGGCAGTATTTTTCCCATGGGAGCTTGGAAATAAAGCTGATCCTTTCGCTCCGGCACCGGTAGGAATAAGACCCGAATGGTATTTTATGTTCATGTTCCAGGTATTAAAGTTATTACCTGCAAATATTCTGTTCCTCTCCGGAGAATTTGTTGGTATCGCAGCATTTGGAATTGGTATTTTTCTGTGGTTCATTGTTCCCTTCTGGGATAAACGAACACCGGAAAGTAGAAGAAACAAAGCTATTACGTACGTTGGTATTTTTGTAGTAATGTTCATCATTATTTTTACAATTCTTGGTTTCATTTTGGATTAGGAGGAAAACTAAATGTTAAAGATTCTAAATAAAATTGTACTCTTATTCCTGTCAGCCGCATTTTCACTTGTAGTTTTTGCTCAATCAAGTGCCGATGAATGCTTAAACTGTCATCAAGAACTGGATGATGAACTGCTTATGCCGGCAAAGAATTATGTGAATGATATTCACTATAAAAAGAATATCACCTGTGCCGGATGCCATGGTGGAGATGCAACAACAGATGATGATGAAATTTCTATGAGTAAAGAAAAAGGATTCATCGGTGTGCCCGATAAAACAATTAGATATGAAGTGTGCATTAATTGCCACAGCGATGAACAGACTATGAAAAGATATGGTTCCAATCTTCAGGTCGATCAATATAAAAAATTAAAGAACTCTGTTCATTTTCAACCTTCATATAATAATCAGGGACCTATCGCAGATTGTATAACCTGCCACAGTGTTCACAATATAAAAAGTGTGAATGATCCACTTTCCAGGGTTTATCCCACAAAGGTAGTTGAGCTTTGTGGAAGCTGCCATAGCAGTGCCAAATTTATGAAAAATTACACTTCATCGTTACCTGTCGATCAGGTGATCAAATACAAAACAAGCAAACACGGAATGTTGAATTCTAAAGGTGATCCAAATGTTGCCGAATGTGCAAGTTGTCATGGTAATCATGATATTTACTCAATCAACGATACAAGGTCAAACGTTTACGCAACTAATATTCCAAAAGTATGTGCAAAGTGCCACAGCGATTCAAAATTAATGTCTAAATATGGTTTGCCAACTGATCAATATGAATCATGGGTAAGCAGTGTACACGGAGTAGCTTTACTTGAGAAAGACGATATTAGCGCACCTTCCTGTAATGATTGCCACGGTAATCATGGTGCTGTTCCTCCCGGCGTCGAATCAATTTCCAAAGTCTGCGGAAGCTGCCATGTACTGAATATGGAACTGTTTGAAAAAAGTCCTCATAAGAAAGCGTTTGATGAAAATGATTTTCCTGAATGCGAAACCTGCCATAATAATCATAAAATTAGATACGTAACTGACGACATGGTTGGTACCCAGGAATCTGCGGTTTGTATGGATTGCCATAGTAATGAAAAGGATGATAAAGGATATTTTGTCGCTGGCAGAATGAAATTACTTATCGATAGTCTGAAATATGAAGATAAAGAAACAAAGGAGATCTTAAAAGATGCCACACAAAAAGGTATGGATGTATCGGATGCAGAATTTTTATTAAAGGATGTAAGGCAGGTACTTATTCAATCACGCACAACAATTCATACTTTCAATCTAGATATATTTAAAGAATCAATAAATCCGGGTTTTGAAACTATTAGCAAAGTTAAAGAGGAAGGAATAGCCGCTGTTGACGATTATTATTTCCGTCGTTTAGGATTAGGTATATCAACTATTATAGTTACGTTCCTTGTAATAGGATTATATTTTAAAATCAGGAAGTTGGAGAAAAAATCATAAATACTAAATTTTATATTACAAAGAAAGAAATAATAATATTTTGATAATTCACATTACACAGTCTTTAGATCAGTCATATTGATCCTGCACCAGGTTGGGAGATAAAGATTATGAATGACATTTTGTGTAACTTAATTAAAATTAAATCATAAGGTAAAATCCTATGGATTCATCCTCTGATAATTCAGCACTTAATGAGATCTTAAATTATTTAAAAAATATAGATGACCGGGTTTCCAAGATTGAAGAAAATCTTAATATTCAATCTCCCGTCCCGGAATCAACAGAGCTTGCAACAAAAGAACCGCAAGTTGATATTAAAAAAAGTGATGAGGGATTGGAAGAAAGAATAGGACAATTTTGGTTTCCTAAAATAGGTATTCTGGTACTCATTGTTGGTTTTGCTTTCTTTCTTACTTTACCTCTTAAAGATCTACCAGCTATTCTGCCGGCTTTAATGGGATATTTCCTGGCAGCCATTTTATTCGGTCTGGCAAAATTCTGGAAGCAGACCTTTTTGGAATTATCAGGATATCTAATTAGCGGCGGCTTTGTATTGCTTTACCTTAGATGCATCAGTTTTAAGCAGAGCATAAGCTTGCCCTGCTTTATACGTCCAATATAATTCAAACAAGG
>Ga0209536_100013548_pt1 | contig 11752 bp, 14 predicted proteins | sample DeeMarSeWOR28_12_FD_187461 | JGI IMG/M metagenome (GOLD analysis project Ga0209536, IMG submission 187461) | Marine sediment microbial communities from White Oak River estuary, North Carolina - WOR-2-8_12 (SPAdes) (version 2) | ecosystem: Environmental > Aquatic > Marine > Intertidal zone >... | reverse complement strand
GCGCGATATCAGCCAACGGCATAAACGTCTTCAGAGACTTGTGCAGCGCCTGGACTGTTGTAGCCACGCCTGATAGAGCCTTTCATTAGAGGTGTTGGTAATGGTCAATAATACCTGGCCGATTTACAGTCAATTCATGTCGAGAAGAGGCCTGTCACTGATAGCGGTCGTCATACTCAGCCAGCAGAGGTCACGCGTATACGCTCTGCCTGGCGCCTGATGGCACTGAGTTCCGACGTGTCCTTGCGCCCCAGGTTGCGCCACTGCAGCGCCGTCCTTGGGTGTCTGGAAAACCTGTGCTCATGGCGCTGCAGAAAATCCCAGTACAGTGTTGTGAATGGGCACGCTGATTCACCCGTGGCGCATGACGAATCGTAACGGCAACCTGCGCAGTAATTGCTCATCCTGTTGATGTAGGCCCCGGAAGCCACATAGGGCTTGGAGGCCAGATAACCACCGTCTGCATACTGTGACATACCCAGGGTATTGGGCAGTTCCACCCATTCAACTGCATCCACATAGATGGCCAGGTACCACTCATGCACTGCCCGCGGCCGCACACCATGCAGCAGGCAGTACAGGCCGGTGACCATCAGGCGCTGGATATGGTGGGCATAACCATAGCGCAATGTCTGGTCCAGTGACTCACGCAGACAACGCATGTCGGTCTCGCCGCTCCAGAAAAAGTCCGGCAGAGGGGCATCCGCCCCAAGTGCGTTACAGTCGGCGTACCGGGGCATGCGCGTCCAGTAGATCCCGCGTATGTACTCGCGCCAGCCAAGCAGCTGGCGGATAAAACCCTCGACACCCGCGAGAGGTGCATTGCCGTTTGCCAGGGCGGTGGCGGCCATGCTGATTGCCCGTGAGGGATCCAGCAGCGACAGGTTGAAACTGCTGGAGAGCAGCGAGTGATACAGGAATGGCTGCGCTGTCCACATGGCATCCTGGTAGTCACCGAAGTGTGGCAGCCGCTGTTCAATGAAATCCTCGAGCGCCATCTCCGCCGCATCAGTCGTGACCGGCCAATCGAATTCCGCCAGCTCACCGGGATGACCGGGAAACTCGCGCTCTACCAGCCTGAGCACTTCGCGCGTGATGGCATCCGGTGCAAACGCCGGCGGGAGCGGCAGCATCACCGGCCCCTGTTTGCCGAAGCTGCGGCGATTCTCGGCATCGTAGTTCCACTTGCCACCAGCCGGCTGCCCGCCATCGATGAGGATGCCCTGGCGCTTGCGCATGAAGCGATAGAAATGTTCCATGCGCGGCTGCTTGCGATCTCCCAGCCAGGCACGAAAATCATCCGGGGTGATGAGAAAACGGCTGCTCTCGACGACCTGCAAGACCAGGCCGGCCCGCGCAACCGTCTCGACCAGCGACTGTTGAACGCGCCAGTCACCGGCACGCAGCATGATTACTTGCCGCGGCCGGCGGTCTTCCAGCAAGGCGGCGAGTGCCGCGGCCAGTGACGGGTATGCATGGGAATCCAGCGTCAGGTAGTGAACCGGCAAGCCGCGCGCCCGCAGATCCTCTCGAAAGTGCCGCATGGCCGCGAGGAACAACGCAATGCGGGCCTTGTGACTCCAGACGTGGGTCGCCTCCTCGCGGACCTCGGCCATGAAGACCATGTCCTGTTCAGCGTCCAGGCCCTGCAGCAGGGCGCTTTCACGGTCGAGCTGGTCCCCGAGGACAATGACAAGACGGCGCAGGCAGACAGGCTTTCGTGATGCAGACATGCTGCGCTGCAGCATAGATCAGGGATTGTGCAGCTGCCAGTATATTTTATCAGCCCCACCGAGCAATCGCTAAGAAAGGCTATTCGCCTGCTTGTTTGAACGAATGGGTTCAGCAAGATGATGCCCCTGCCCTTGCGGAAACCTGCCGACATGTTGACATCCCTTACGCTACAGAACGTTCACGATCAGGTAACGGAGCGCACGTCTGGTCCTTCTTCAGCAATCCGGTATCTGCCGCAACAGCAAGAAAGACGGGAAGCCAACCCTAGCCCATCCTGACGACATAACTCTCGAAAAATTCCTCCGATTTCCTTCCGTAAGGTCCCCTGGATCGACTGCTGACGATACTTCGGCACAAGAACCAGGAAACGTTCAATCAGGAGCCAGCTACCCGAATATCGAACCACTAGAGGTCTCGATCGAATAATTTTCCACAAGCATAGCCTGTGATGGTAAAAAGGTCCCATCGTTCCGGGCATCCCCGTTACCTGGATCCGAATCGCTTAACAAGAGTCTGTGTATGACTGAATATAATTACGACCTGCTGGTCATCGGTTCAGGTCCTGGCGGACAGAGCGCCGCACTGCAGGCTGCCAGCCTGGGAAAGAAGGTCGGACTTATTGAACGCAAACCCTATCTTGGCGGTGTCAGCCTGCAGACGGGCACCATTCCCAGCAAGGCATTGCGGGAAGCCGCTTACCTGGTGTCACGGTCCTCATCCCGGGGTATGCGTGATGCCGTGGCTATCCGCGATCAGCTGCATAGCAGTTTTCTCAGCGAGGCCGTTGGCCGCAAGCAGGCGGTAATCGACCGTCATGAACGCCTGTTGCTGAACCAGCTGATGAGTCACGGCGTAAACCTGTTGCCGGGCGAGGCCGGTTTTCTTGATGCCCATACGCTGAGGCTGCGCAACAGTCATGGCGAGTTAGTACAACTCAGCGCCGCAGTGATTGTGCTGGCAACCGGTTCGCGCCCGCGGCGACCGGTGGATGTGCCGTTCGACAGGGAAAGGGTGCTGGATTCCACGTCCATCCTGCAGATGCGTCGTCTGCCAAGACAGCTGACCATCATTGGTGGCGGAGTGATTGCCTGTGAGTTCGCTACCATCTTCGCGCCACTGGGTGTCGCGGTCAGCCTGGTGGATTCCCATGATCATCTGCTCGCCTATCTCGATAAAGACATCCAGCAAACCCTGGAAAACGATCTGCTGGATATGGGTGTGCAGCTGCACATGAAGACCCGCATCAAACGGATCGAACGGCAGGATGAACGGGTGCAGCTGGAAACCGACAGTGGCGTTAACCTCGAGACCGATGTAGTGCTCTACGCACTGGGCCGTGAACCGAATTACGATAGCCTCGAGCTGTCCGCCGCCGGTATTGTTGCTGATGACCATGGCTGGGTACGGATCAATGAACATCACCAGACGAGCCGGGACCATATCTACATCATCGGCGATCTGGCGGGTCGGCCATCGCTCGCGTCCACGGCCATGGAGCAGGGCCGCCTGGCAGTGAACCACGCCTTCAACCGGGACCATGCTGCACCGGCCGGTCAGCTCCCCATGGCCATCTATACCATTCCGGAGCTTTCCTACGTCGGCCACACCGAACGGAAACTGCAGGAACTGGGTGTCGACTATGTGGTCGGCCGCGCCCGCTTCTCGGAAACCGCTCGTGGCCAGATCATTGGTGAGGAGCGCGGTTTTATGAAATTACTGGTGGACAGGAACAGACGTGCACTGCTGGGTGTTCATATCATCGGTGAATCCGCCAGCGAACTGGTCCACATTGGCCAGATAGCAATGAACTGCAGTGCCGGTGTCGACTTGCTGGCCAGCACCGTATACAACTACCCGACGCTTGCTCACTGTTACAAGATTGCGGCACTGGATTGCCTGCGACAGCTGCAGCCCGATGACTATCAACAATGATTCATTGCCAGAAAACTAAAAAACTACTGGTGTAGCAACCACGTCGGTTAATCCAGATGCACGAACCAGCGAACCATCTGATCAATTGGTGTCACATGCCTTGACGCCACACGTCCGATAAAATTGCTAAGATACCTGTTTCTGTCGTGCTGCCGGCAAGTTAAATATTACCTTCAGACGCGCTCGATCAGCATCGCTGATGCGGTTGTTGCTCTGAGGACATGTGCCTCAGTAAGTTTGTATATTTTTGAGATGGTTGAATCATCGATACCTGCCAGTTTAATGCTCACTCCTGACTGGAGATACTCTCATGCCTGATCTCGCTGCGAATATGGTCGAACCCGTAGGTGGCTTTGATATCAAGGACATGATGATGCGCTACAACGTGTTTGTACCCCGACTCTATAACTGGTGCAAATCGCTGGGATTCGAGCCCGGCAAGATCATGCCTTCACGCGCGTTCTGCTCGGATGAAAGCCAGGGCTATCCCATCATCCTGATCGCAAAGCACTTCGGTGTTTTTCCGTTCAACCACGGCATGGTGGACGGTATCGTCGCAACAGACCGGCATGGCCCGCATGCGACCCACGGCCAGGACATGCTCATTATTCAGGCCAGTCATGTTGGTTATAACCCCGAGAGCAACGTCTTCGGTACCTATCAGCGCGCGCAGACCACAAACGGTGAATACAGCTAGAGCTGCGGGAAAATACAGAACGTTATCGACTGGTACAAAAACGAGTACGAGTTCGCGCGGCATAATATCCTGTTGCACAATTATGAGGGAGAACCGGTTGTCATTGTCGATAACCAGTTGCTGCGCGAGGATAGTCATGATGGTTTATTGCTGCACCTGGACAGGTTGATCCAGAGTGACTCGAGTGGTACCCGCGTGCCCAGGCGTATACTGAGTACAGCCAAGGTGTTCACTCCTGTACAGGCATTTATCGAGCAGACGGGCATTTCATCGTTCAACGGCGTAACTCCCCAAGCTATAGGCAACAGCCTGAAAAGCGACCTGTTTCATTACCAGCGAAACATCCCGCATCTTGAGGAGGGTACCTATCACCTCGAGCACAACATGATTCGTTATATGCCGCAAATCGTGACGGCAAAGTGGCCTGTCCTGACAGCGGGGCAAATCAACACCCAGATAGAATTCGACCGCACCTTCCGTACGATAGTTAAAGAGCATGGCTACCGTGGCAAGAAAGTGCTTTTCATTGCTGGCCTGCACATTGATATTTCACCCGATATTGGCCAGCTATTCCCACTGACCAATTTCGTACCCTGGGCAGCCTATGTTCAGGACCGCGATGGTTATTACTACACCCTCGAACAACAGGAGCTGGTTCAGCTGCTGAAACAGCAAAGCACTGATAATCCGGATCAGATCAGCCTCGATAATGCGATACAACTCATGGCTGATGCCGAGGAAGTCAAGGTCGAGGTCTAGTGCCTCCCGAAAACAAGCGTCATCACCGGGTCCAGGTCATGCCATTGCCTCTTGAATCACCAGCAGTGACGCAAGCATCATGCCGACGATGGTAACCTTTTTCCAGACACGGTTACTCAGCCGGTAGATTACATTGCCATTTGATACGTGAGTTCTGTTGTTGTGTGTTGTCGCCTTGCGGATCGTCTCTGGATTCATTGATGCCGGCATGGATTGCGGAGCACGATGAACGCAATACAGCATGCTTGTACGTGGTCTCACCTTTTCAGCGTTCAGTCGGATGTTGTGTTGCGGGTACTTGTCAAGACAGGCGGCGATGCTGTCCATTACAGGCATTGCCTCATGTATTGCAAAGAGGGTCTCACCCCATTGTCGCCACGAGCCTGATTCGGGTATGGCTTCTTCAGTATGTTCCACACGCAGGACCCAGTCATGGGTCAAACTGCTTTCGATAAGTGACTCGAGCTTGTCGAGATCCGGCGTGTTGATGCACGGCAATTCAGTATGTACGGGTGATGGCATGGCTATGACTCTCCTCTAGGCGCTGTTGACGGTGCTGTTGGCTGTTATGCGGCCACATTCCAGGCCGCTGGTTAAAGATTATAGCCAGGCTGTATATACGGCCTGCCCGGTTAACAGATTCATTCAATCTTGCAGTCGCGTCAGGCATGTGCGTCTTAATGTGCACTGCCAATCAGGGGCTCGCTTTCCCTGTCATTAACAACGATATCGTTACTTCCGTAAATGGCGCGCTCCATTGCAACGGTTCGATTCGTAGTAATGTTCTCTGCTGGCAACTGCTGCAGGATCCCGAGTCTTTCAAGGCGGTCACGCGGTTGTCCGTACGCACCGACAACATAAACACGTCGACCGGCGCGCAGCATGTCGAGCATTGCCTCTTCCAGTGCCAGCGCAGATGAAACGCCGAGGTGATCAACCTTGCTGATGTCGATAATCAGCGCGCGACACGCTTCATTACCCGAGTTCTTGCGCGTGATTGCACGCGAGACACCGAATATCATAGTACCGGCAAGTTGCAGTAGCAGCACTTTTCCGCCTGCTGCTTCCATCAGATCGCGCTCGTAAGGACTTAGTTCAATATCAGTATTCTCCGGGTCAGTCATCGCCTTGACATCATTCGCATGGAGTTCGGACAGACGTGTAATCGTCATCACATTCGCCACGAACAGGCCGATGCCTACTGCTGCAATCAGGTCGACAAAGACGGTCAACGCAATAACACCATAGGTAATCAGAGCGCCCCTGGCTGAAAGCTGGTGCGCACGCTTCAGGAATCTCCAGTCAATAATGTCGATGCCTACTTTCAGCGCAATAGCAGCGAGTACAGCGAGGGGAATTGAAGCTGTAAGCTCTGCGGCCCACATGACGATGATCAGCAAGATGCCTGCACGTACGAGTCCGGATAATGCCGTACGCGCGCCGGCCTGAATATTGACAACCGTACCCATGGTTGCGCCGGCACCGGGCAGGCCACCAAAAAGACCCGACATCATATTGCCAACACCCTGGCCGATGAGTTCCTTGTTTGAATTGTGTTGCTTTTGCGTAAGGCTGTCGGCAATGACGGAAGTCAGTAACGCATCGATGCAGCCGAGCATGCCGAGAACGATAGCGTCCAGCAGCATCACCTGCCATTGTTCGATACTGAACACGGGCATCTGTAATGCCGGCAGGCCGGTTGGAATCTCACCAATACGGCGCATTTCAACGGAGCTCAATAACAGAATGGAAACGAACGTGCCAACAAGCAGTGCCAGTAACTGCGGTGGCATGTAGCGTCTATACCTCCCCGGCATGAAAAGCAGGATAGCCAGCGTCATCAGTGCCAGCATGGTTTCTTCCGGCTGTATTCCGGAAATTAACACGGGAAGGTTCTCCAGTACGCCGATAACACCGCCATCCGGTACGGCCTGTCCCAGCAACGGACCTAATTGCAGGATGATGAGGATGATGCCGATACCTGACATGAAACCTGATACCACGCTGTACGGCATCAAGGTAACGTACTTGCCGAGCCGCAGTGCGCCGAAAAGAATCTGGAACAAGCCGGCCATAATGACCACGGTGAATGCCATTGCCATGCCGTTTGCCGGATCAGATGCGATCGACTTGGCGATCACTGCGGTAAAGACTACCGTCATCGGTCCGGTAGGCTCGGAGATCAAGGTCGGCGAACCACCGAACAGGGCCGCAAACAGACCGACCATGATTGCACCGTAAAGCCCGACCTCGGCACCGGCACCGGACGCGACACCAAATGCCAGTGCCATGGGCAGTGCGATGACAGCAGCAGTGACACCACCGAATATATCGCCGCGCAGGTTGCCGGTGTTTATCTCGTTAAATATCTTCATCAGATGACTTGATCGTCAGACACCATTGCTCGTCATGATCGTGATTGGATGTTGAACACGATTATGAACGCTATTGCGTTCAAACACTTATTGAAAGTAACAATGGTTGCCATAGAACAGCGTCGATGATGCCGACGGCAATGACTGCTATTTTTTTACGGTCTTTTTCTTTCGCGTAGTGGTTTTCTTTGCGGTTTTCTTTGCCGTTTTCTTTGCACTTGTCATCAGGTGTTTCAGCGCGGGCCACATGCTTTGCATTTGCTCACAGATACGGGGTTCATTGTCCACTGCAAATTCAAGGAAGGTCTTGGCGACCAGTGAAAGTTCCTTGCCCTTCGGGTAGACGATGTACCAGTGGCGCATAATAGGGAAGCCTTCGACATCGAGAATTGCCACAGGTCCATCGGTACCCTCGAGCGTTAGCGTGTGCAAGGACAGCACTGACAATCCCAGGCCGCCAACTACAGCGTGCTTGATGGCCTCGTTACTACCGAGTTCCATGCGCACCTTGGGGCGGAGCCCGTACTTGTTGAAGGTTCTGAAAGTTGCATCGCGGATACCAGAGCCAGGTTCGCGAATGATGAATGGTTCTGCTGCGATCTCCGCAAGAGGAATATTTTTCTTGCCAACCAGCGGATGCTCGCGTGGCGCCATGACCACCAGCGGGTTGGGTGCGAAAGGATAGGATTCGACCTCGAGTTCATCTTCCGGTGCCTGTCCCATTATGTAGAGGTCGTCCTCATTGGCATGCATGCGTTCAATGATATGCTCGCGATTGGTGACCTTGAGCGCTAGATCGATACCAGGGTACAGTCGACTGAACTCACCGAGGATTTCGGGGGTAAGGTACTTGGCGGTGGTGATCACACCCAGGCGCAGGCGACCGCTCTTCATGCCCTTGAGGTCGGCCAGTTTCATTTCCAGGTTTGCGAGGATCTCGAACATCTTGCGACATGCCGAATAGAGCTCGAGCCCGGCTTCGGTGGGCTCAACATTGCGTCCCACGTGTTCGAACAGGGGGAGCCCCATCGCCTCGGTCAGTTTCCGAATCTGCATGGAAACCGTTGGCTGGGTCAGGAACAGTTCCTCCGCCGCACGGGTAAAGCTGCCCAGCCTGACAATAGCTTCGAACACCTGCAGTTGGCGCAGAGTCGAATGCCGTATCAGATAGTCGGGCATTGCGCCAGCCGGCGTGTAACCGTTGTCGTTGGCTGTCATCGTCGCCTGCGTATCGCGGTTCAGCGCCTAGCCTGCTGTCTGCCCGGTCAGCGGCGTTTCAAATTTCTCCGGGCTTAGCACAGCCACGTCAGAAACGAATACGGTAAGATGGTGGCCTTCACGCAACAGTTCCTCGACACCGTCGAGCATGGGTGACATGCTGCCCTGTGGCACGATGACGTGGAACTTGATGTTGGTGTCAACGTCGAGCTCACCGGACACCTTACCGCTGGAGCCGGCCCCGGACGCTTTGACGATGGTGTAACCGCTTGCGCCACTACTGGGAACGATCTGAGCCAGGCGTTCTTCGAGTACCTCGAGGGTAATAATGGTAAGCAGTTTTTGTGGAAACAACCTGTGCATAGCCGTTACCTCCTGATAGTTGGGGTAGGACCGTTGCGGGTGGTTTGTGCCTTTACTGGGCGCCGCTTGGGCTGCCGCGTTAGTGTCTCCTGGCGGAACGCCATGGCCAGCAGAAACCAGGTCAATACTGCAAATAACACTATATAAAGTACTGCCATTTGAAGCATCCCCCTTTAAACCTGCACACACTATCGCTTCAAGCGTGTATTTATACTAATCAATATTATAAAGAATATATATAGATAATATACTATATTTAATGACCTAGTCTGGCCAGACCCGCCTGCCACGCTGGTAAGGGTCCGTCGATGCCTGTGACGTGTCCTGGTTGACGTGTTTGGCCTGTTTCGCCGGCGTGGATGAAGTTGATTCTCTGGTGGTAGCAACGCGCTTCCGGGTCACGCCTTTTTTCTTTGCAGGTGCCGCAGATGTCGAGGAGGCCTTTGTTTTGTTCATCGAGTCCATCAGCTTCTGCCGTGTTTTATCCGTGGTTGTCATGTTGCACTACCTCCTGGATCAATTGATCAATTTCCGTGACAGCATCAATGCCGCGACGGCCCATGTCGAATACGCTGCGCCCTTCGAGTGCGCTGTTTCGATAGATCGCACGACGGCGCAATGCGGTATCGGCGACCGGCAGCGCGATGACATAAAGCGCTTCACGAACCAGTCGCGACAGTGTGGTGCGTGTTTCAAGTTGATTGATCACAAGCATCGCCCGCAGCGACGGGTTGGTTTCTCGAGCGCTGCTGATCGCCCGTTCGATGTGTACCGTGGCCCACAGATCCATGGGCGATGGCTGTACCGGGACCAGTGCCATATGGCTGATTTCCAGCGCTGCACTGGTTTGCGGTGAATGGACCGAAGGCGGGCAATCGATAACGATGTACTGATGTTTCTGCAGCAGGCTATCAGTTTGAGCGTGTAAGTCGTCGCTTGCGGGAAATACCGGCAGTGTTCCTGCCTCGTCCGCTATAGCATGCCATTGCAGTGCCGACCCCTGCGGATCTGCATCAACGATTGCGATACTGGTCTGTTTCGAAAGCCCGGCGGCCAGGTTGACGCTCAACGTGGTCTTTCCAGCGCCGCCCTTGTTGCCGACCACGGCAATGACAGGCATCGTCGATGTGCTCAGTGAGTATTTTCTTCAGCCAGACTGTCGAGCTGCTGTGCAAAGCGATGCTTCTCGTTGCCCAGTGTCTCTTCACCGTCTTCAGCGTGAATCGTGATGTTCACATAGTCACGACCAAACCCCATGTCAGGATACAGTCCTTCGCGCTCCGACAGATCCGCAGCCCGCTCAAGGAAATCACGCAGCGTGTTGTAATCCTGGAACTCGTATCGACCTTCGAGGCGTACCGGTCGGTTTCGTTCCTGCCATTGTCCGTTCATCGTAAACTCCGCTTTATATGATACTGTTCATTGGTGTGTTTGCTTCGGTCTGCTGAAGTTGCTGCAGCCATTGCTCCAGTCCTTTCGCGTGCTCCTGCTCTTCACCCAGCAGGGCTTCGAAAAACACGCGTCCGTCATGATCGCCTGTACGGGCACAATGTTTCGTTGCGGCTTCGTACAGGCCCACGAGTTCCTTCTCGAATGCGTAATCATGTTGCAGCAGCTGTTGCAGATTGCTGCCCAGCCGTACCGGACGCAATTGTGATGCGTTCGGCGCTACGCCAAGGGCAAGCATGCGACTTATGATCCGATCGGCATGCCTCAGCTCTTCGCCGGCTTCGTCACTGAACTTCGCAGCTACCTCGACCAGGCCCCAGCTGTCTGCAAGACGGGCCTGCGTGGTGTAGAGCTGGACCGCGGACAGCTCAAGGCTGAGGGCGCGGCCGAGGTAGCCCAGAACAGTTTGATCGGCGTGAGCGGCTAGCATGTCGACGGATCAGTCAGTCTTTCAGCAACCAGTCATTCAACTGCGCAGCGGACGGTTGCCATTGGCATCGCTGAGTATGGGTTCGACCTCGGGATGCGGACGGGCAATGATGTGCGCTGCGACCAGCCCATCGCCAACACGCTCACAGGCATCTGCCCCTGCGCGCACGGCTGCATTTACAGCGCCGGTCTCACCACGGACGAGGACGGTGACGTAGCCGCCGCCCACGAACTCACGCCCGATCAGGCGTACCTCCGCGGCTTTGGTCATGGCGTCCGACGCCTCAATGGCGGGTACCAGTCCGCGTGTCTCAATCATGCCCAGGGCTATGCCGTAATTATCGTCGGCCATGGTCTGTTCTCCTGTTAAATCAGTTGGGTAAAGGGTTTACCTTCAGGCTGCTTTTGTACTCGAAGTATCGCCGCCTACGGGCAGGACAGGCTCGACTTCGCGATGCGGACGAGCAATGATGTGTGCCGCAACCAGACCGTCGCCGACGCGTTCACACGCATCTGCACCGGCACGAACCGCAGCGTTAACGGCACCGGTTTCGCCACGAACCAGTACGGTTACATAGCCGCCACCGACAAATTCACGTCCGATGAGACGAACCTCTGCGGCTTTCGTCATTGCGTCTGCCGCTTCGATTGCAGGAACAAGCCCGCGGGTTTCGATCATCCCCAGTGCTATGCCATAGTTGTCATTTGCCATCTTTAGTTTCTCCTACGTTGTTGACTAGGTTTACTGTTAAAAAATCAGTTACCAGGCTTCGCCTGTGTAGCTGCATTCTCGGGT
>Ga0209536_100013547_pt1 | contig 11752 bp, 2 predicted proteins | sample DeeMarSeWOR28_12_FD_187461 | JGI IMG/M metagenome (GOLD analysis project Ga0209536, IMG submission 187461) | Marine sediment microbial communities from White Oak River estuary, North Carolina - WOR-2-8_12 (SPAdes) (version 2) | ecosystem: Environmental > Aquatic > Marine > Intertidal zone >... | reverse complement strand
GGCTTTGTCATCTGGGGCGACGTGGCCTACAAGGAGCGCACACTCTTCTCGCCGACCTACTGGCGCGACCACTTCAAGCGCCGCATGCTTAATTAAACTCGCATCATCGCTATGTGTCACAATATACTCAAAACGAGCTGTTGTGGCGCCGTCTCCGTCACCAAAAACCAATAATCTAACTTCCCCTAATTCTTTAGCCATTTTTATTCCTCCTAGGTTATTTCAACCGAATATGTAACGCCATTAATGCGCACATTTATCTTTCTAGTTCCGCCAATTTCTGAAATCCATGTGTCCCCATGCTTTAAAATTGGAGGATTGTCCGCAAGTACGGGTAGATTTAATGGAGCATTTGGAGAGTTGTGAGCTTTAATTTGTCCTGCGACCTCAAGCCCCGCAGAAAAATATCCATCTCCCTGTACATGCAAAGTTGCATCTGGGTCGGCTACATTGATTCCAAATGCCCCATCACTCGTAAACCTTGCCTTTTCTTCCAAAACGCCATCATCAGAAAGCTCAATTGCCAAATAAGTTTTTTCAGCAGAATCTGTTGTGCTTTCTGTTCCAGTAACCAAACGACTTGCGCTAAATAAGGATCCACCGGCATTTTCTAGCCTTGTCAGTATGGTTGATCCAATACCAGTTTGACTACCAATTATATGTGATGTGGTTCTTTCTACAATAATCGTATTAACGATTGTATTTCTTTCCACAGTATCTTTTTGTATTAAAATTGAAGAGGCACTGTCATCAACAGACTTTAGCCTTAATGCCTCGCCAGTTCCATCTTGACTAATTACTAAAGTTGGCGTTAAGCTATTTGTGCTTGCTAATCTCAACGCAGATCCAGTAGATTGTGTTTGTGTGAGTGTTATTTGCCCATCGTTAATGGTAATATTTTTGGCTCCACTCGGACTATTGTCATACGCATTTTGTAAATCTGTGGTTCCTCCAAATCCACCACCCAATGATCCAGGTAAAATCCAAATATCTATAATGTCATCATGATCAACAGGCTCAACAAACTCAATTGTTGTTGTACTACGCTCACTATAATCAAATGGGGGAGATTGTGTAACACCATTAATGTGAACAATAAGTCTGTTTTCTCCAGGAGGATATACATAGCCATCCAAACTAAATACAGAACTAAACGGAAAATCATCTGCCTCTGTTCCAATCTTTCTAACATGGAATACGCTACCGCCATATCCATCTAGAGCCACCAATATATCGTGGATCGCTTCACTATGTTGTGTGTAATGCTCTGAAACAGTTTGATCAGAAGCATAACCATCAAGGTCTTTAATAATTGTGCGAATGGTCGCGCTATATTGACTATAGTGTTCAGAAACAGTTTGATCAGAAGCATAACCATCAAGGTCTTTAAGAATATTTTGTAGTGCATCACTAAGTTGCGAATAGTGTTCTGAAACAGTTTGGTCAGAAGCATATCCATCAAGGTCTTTTAAAATGGTTTGTATAGCTTCACTGTGCTGGTGATAATGTTCTGTTCCAGTTATATCTGGATGATATCCGTCAAGTTCTTTTAGAATGGTCTGTATTGCGTCGCTATGCTGATTATAGTGTTCTGATATTGTTTGATTATATCCGTCCAGATCTTTAAAAATTGTCTGAAACACTTCGCTGTGTTGCGTGTAATGTTCAGTAACGGTTTGGTCTGAAGCATATCCGTCCAAATCCTTAAGAATACTTTGCAAAGCATCGCTCAACTGTCTGTAATGTTCTGATACCGTAGTATCTGATGCATAACCATCAAGATCTTTGATAATGGTCTGAATAGCTGTACTATGCTGATGATAATGTTCTGAAACAGTTTGATCAGAAGCATAACCATCGAGATCATTAAGAATAGTCTGTATAGCCTCACTATGTTGTTTATAATGTTCTGTACCAGTTACATCTGGATGATAACCATCTAATTCATTAAGAATTGCAAGTATAGCTTCACTGTGCTGTTGATAATGTTCAGAGACAGTTTGATCAGAAGCATAACCATCTAGCCTGAGGTTAGTAGAGATTTTTAATGATTCATTTCCTCCAGCATCATTTATTGAAAATGAAATCCCGTGTCCTTGATCGAGCTTATCGATCATATATCCTGCGGTTGTATCCCAAGCAGAAACTTTTACTAACTCATCAGAATATCCATCAAGGTCTTTTAAAATTGTTTGTATAGCTTCACTGTGTTGTTGGTAATGCTCAGAAACAGTTTGATCAGAAGCATATCCATCAAGGTCTTTTAAAATGGTTTGTATAGCTTCGCTATGTTGATGGTAATGTTCAGTTCCAGTTATATCTGGATGATATCCGTCAAGTTCGCCAAGAATTGCAAGTATAGCCTCACTGTGTTGTTTGTAGTGTTCAGACACAGTGCTGTCAAATGCATAACCGTCAAGGTTAAGGTCGCCTTGGGTTAAATAACCGTCAAGATCCTTAATAACAGTCTGTAACGCTTCGCTATGTTGATGGTAATGTTCAGTAACGGTTTGGTCTGATGCATATCCATCAAGATCTTTGAGAATAGTCTGCAAAGCATCACTCAACTGTCTGTAGTGTTCAGATACAGTTGTATCTGATGCATAACCATCGAGATCCTTTATAATCGTTTGTAGCGTTTCGCTATGTTGATGATAGTGTTCAGAAACTGTTATATCGGAAGCGTATCCGTCTAAATCCTTTAGAATGGTTTGAATTGTTTCACTATGCTGTACATAATGCTCCGAAACAGTCTGATCGGAAGCATAGCCGTCCAGTTCTTTCAGTATGCTTTGCAAGGCATCACTTAGCTGACTGTAGTGTTCAGATACGGTTGTATCTGATGCATAACCATCGAGATCCTTTAAGATTGATTGTATCGCTTCAGAGTGCTGATGATAATGTTCTGTGCCAGTTGAATCAGGATGATAACCATCGAGTTCGCCAAGAATCGCTAAAATAGCTTCACTATGCTGTCGGTAATGTTCGGAAACAGTACTATCAAAAGCATAACCATCAAGATTTAGATCGCTTTCCGTTAAATAACCATCAAGGTCATTTATAATAATTTGTATAGCTTCAGAGTGCTGATGATAATGCTCTGAAATTGTTTGATCCGAGGCATAACCATCAAGCTCTTTAAGAATGTTTTGTAACGCATCGCTAAGCTGAGTATAATGTTCCGAAACAGTTGTGTCGGATGCATAACCATCAAGATCCTTTATAATAGTTTGGATTGTTTCGCTGTACTGCGTATAGTGTTCGGAAACAGTTTGGTCTGATGCATATCCATCAAGCTTCTCAAGGATGTTTTGTATAGCTTCACTGTGTTGATGATAATGCTCTGTTCCAGTAATATCTGGGTGATAACCATCGAGTTCGCCAAGAATTGCAAGTATAGCCTCACTGTGTTGTTTGTAGTGTTCAGACACAGTGCTATCGAAAGCATAGCCGTCGAGATTTAGATCTCCGGTTCCACCAGTGCTACTTATTGTTATAGTTTCAGCGCCACCGTCATTATTTTCAACTATAGTTACGCCTGTGCCAGCCACCAATTTATCAAACAGGTATCCTGCAGAAATATCATTAGCAGATACCTTAACTAGCTCGTCGGTATCCGTGCATGGACAACTGGTTAAGTAGCCGTCCAGTGACCCAAGTATATGATTGATGGCCTCACTGTGTTGCTTGTAATGTTCTGTACCAGTAACATCTGGATGATAACCGTCCAGTTCTATTAAAATGTTCTGAATAGCATCACTATGTTGATGATAATGTTCTTGAACTGTAATGTTTGCTGCATATCCATCAAGATCATTGAGAATTGTCAGTATAGCTTCGCTGTGTTGCCGATAATGTTCTGACACAGTGCTGTCAGCTGCATATCCATCGAGATCGTTTATTATAATTTGTAGAGCTTCACTATGCTGTCTATAATGTTCTGATACAGTGCTATCATATGCATATCCGTCCAGTCTTAAATCAGACGATATCCTTATCTTCTCATCACCACCAGCATCGTCTATGGACAAAGATATTCCGTGTCCAGCGACTGTCTTGTCGAAAAGATATCCAGTTGTAGTGTCATCGGCAGATACCTTTACATTTATATCTGCTCCAGCCGCAGTAACATATCCGTCAAGCTCTGCAAGTATAGTTTGGATCGCATCACTGTGTTGTTTATAATGTTCAGTGCCAGTTACATCAGGATGATATCCATCTAGCTCTGCAAGTATAGTTTGAATTGCATCGCTATGCTGATGATAGTGTTCTGATATTGTTTGATTGTATCCATCCAGATCTTTAAAGATAGTTTGGAATACATCACCATATTGTATATAATGTTCAGAAACAGTTTGATCAGAAGCATACCCATCAAGATCATTTAATATGGCTTGAATTGCATCGCTATGTTGTCGATAGTGTTCTATTACAGTGCTGTCCGCTGCATAACCATCCAAGTCACTTAGAATAGTTTGTAATGCTTCACTGTGTTGTCTGTAATGCTCGGACACAGTACTATCATATGCGTAGCCATCCAGTCTTATGTCAGACGATATTCTTAATTTCTCGTCGCCACCGGCATCATCTATTGAAAGAGATATACCATAACCAGCAATTGTCTTGTCTGATAAGAATCCTGTGGTAGTGTCACCGGCAGATACCTTTACTTTTATGTCTGCACCAGACGCAGATATGTACCCGTCAAGCTCGTTTAATATTGTTTGAATAGCTTCGCTATGTTGCTTATAATGTTCAGATACAGTTGTGTCAGCTGCATAGCCGTCGAGTTCACTTACAATAGTACCAATAGCAACACTGTGTTGTAGGTAGTGTTCAGAAACCGTTTGGTCTGATGCATATCCATCAAGATCTTTAATAACGATTTGCAATGCATTACTTAATTGGTTATAATGTTCGGTTCCAGTTGAATCAGGATGATAGCCATCTAGTTCGCCAAGGATAAACTGAATTGATTCACTGTGCTGTCGGTAGTGTTCGGAAACAGTCGTGTCTGCCGCATAACCATCTAGTCGTAAGTCGGATGAAATTCTTAATCTTTCATCGCCGCCAGCCTCATCAATTGATAAAAAGATTCCATGCCCAGCAATAGTTTTTTCTAATAAGTAACCCGTAGTTGTGTCATCTGAAGAAACCTTTACTTTAATGTCGGACCCTGCAGCAACTGTGTTTGTTATTGTGATGGTTTCATCGCCACCATCATTATTTTCTACTAAAGATATTCCAGTTCCAGCAACTAGCTTGCCAAGCAAATAACCAGCCGTTGTATCATTAGAAGTTACTTTAACTAATTCGTCGCCATCTCCGCCACCACCACTATATCCATCAAGTGCTTGCAATATAGTTTGAATAGCATCGCTATGCTGCTTATAATGTTCGGAAACAGTAGTATCAAAGGCATATCCGTCTAGTCTAATGTCAGAAGAGATCCTTAATGATTCATCTCCACCAGCATTATCTATTGATAAAGATATTCCGTGCCCAGCAGTTAGCTTATCTTCTAGACGACCGGCAGATAAGTCGTCTTCAGATATCGTTACATAAACGTCGTAACCATCGGCACTTCCACCTCCGCCACCGCCTGACTCATGGGGACCGTCCCCAAATGCTTCCAGATCTGGAATAAGATCTTCAGGATCCCATTCTAAATACTCACGAATCGGGGCCCATGTATATGTAATCTGTATTCGCTCTCCTGGAGTTGTTGATATAGCCGTATATGTTTTGATCTGGAAGGTCTTATAGTTTATCGCATACTCACCAGGATTGGATAACGATAGTGCATAATCAATTTCTGTTTGGAACACATTGCCAGCTTGAGTTCCGCCATCTTCGCTATCAAATGATACAGATGTAGTCTGCCCTCCCTGGCATCCACCAATTTCATCTAACGCGGCATTGAGAATACTTCCTTCCTCAGTGTGTCCAGCACCAGGACCGCGTTGCAGTGTAATTAGGGAGCCAGGGGGAAGCGAGACTACGTCAGCAGCGGTAACAATTTCATTTGTTACCACTTCAACAATTCGCTCATCTGCGCTATGTTGATGCCCCGTTCGCGCCGCTGTGCGTTGCAAACGGACAACTCTGGTATCATTAATGATAGTCATAGATTATACCAACTTCTCCAAGCAATGACAATTTACCTTTACTCTTTCTCCGCACTCAAACTCGATTCGAGTCCATATGCGTCTTCCTCCCATTAAGTTCATAACAACATCTTTGCATTCGCAATAACAACGATGGCGATGCGCCTCTACAATCTTATTGCAGATAACAATATATTCTACGCTTTTTTCCATTTCCTTTTTAGGATGACGCTTGTTGTCCATTATTGTTCCTTATGTAAGATATGATAATCCAATCATATCTATCTGCGGAGCCTTTCCAGACCCATTTGTTGTTAGAGTTATTTCAATATAAATATCCTTGTCCACGACATCTGTAGATGGAGGACTGAATGTTAGATTGATATCTTTGGTCTTGCCAAACTTAAACGCCGATTGTGGCGAAACTTCATAATCTGTAGTTAGGAACCAATTCGCATTAGTGTATGGTGGCGTAGATGCAAATGGATCATCAACCGATATACGGATGTCAATCTGGCTATCGTTATTATTTAAATTAAACTTGTTTGCATTCTGATCCCAATCGGAAGTTGCAGAAATACTAACATTACGATACGATGTTCCTGCAGAAAAACCAAATACCATAAATCTAAGGTTTGATCCTTGCACTCCGGTCGGATTTGTTGTAAGTCTGATTTTCTTGCTCCTCCACACATATTTAGAGTCGGCTGCCCCTGTTGGATTCGCCTCTGTGCCCCCATGTGTATTTGGCACGCTTATCTTCGATCCCCAGAAGTTAGCCTCAAACAAATCAACACCAACAGTACCAGTATTATTTTCTGTAAGTTGATCGTTCGTAATGTGTTGTGAAAATGCTTCTGGATTAGCAAGGTCAACCAGTGTTAGATGTGTAAATGCGCCATCATCAATATATGCAACCAAACCATTATTAGCATCCCATGCTGCTATTTCAGCATTCGTCACCCCTAGTGGTACCGCTCTCGCACTTTGTGCAACTGTATATGCTGTCAACGTTCCACCATCTACAGTTATCTTTCCTTCTCCACCATCAATTTCCGCACTAACAATCGTGCGTGTTGTTGCAGAAGTATCGTTATCAACAATTTTAACTCTTCTTCCGGGCATAAATGCTCTGAAAGAATCTGTAGAAACTTTAAATGATGGATCGGATGTTCCATCAGAAGTAAATGAAACATATGATGCAATATCATCGATACCATTAGCAGATAGTTCATCCGTGTTCGCAGCACTATCGCTATTGAGTGCTAGATCAGTTACAGTTGCGTTACCGCCTGTGGCATGAAATATTGATGCCCTGCCTATTGCTGCACCCTGATCATCATTTCTTGTGCTACCAAGATTGGTTGTAAACGCCGCCTGGTATAGCCATGCACTATGTTTTGTTACACTAAACGAGCTACTGGCTCCCCACGGAGAAGCATCGAATGTACATGCGTCTCCTGTCTCAATTACCGATCCCATTTCAACACTTGTATATACAGTTTCACCATGTCTGGTTAAAACATCGTTAGCTGTAATCGACTGAACTCCAGAGCTGAAATCCAGCTCACACGCCTGATCTGTGTTATCTAAATTATCAGAATCATCATCTCTTACATTAGATCCAGAGTATCCATCATTCCAATATCCATCACTACTATCTATATCTATTTCAACTCTAATGATGTTTAAATCGGTTGTATCAATACAAAATTCCTCATCATTTGACGCTATTGGATCTGAAGCGAACGGCAACTTATGACTGCAATTTAATGCAGTTACTAGTTGCAGTTCTGTACATCCGTCCGTATCCTCTGAGTCTACGGTTAGTGTCGCATAAAATGTTGTGCCAGGCAATGTTCCTGTAATTGACGAAAGGGTTCCTTTATTCTCGTCCTTAACAATTATCTCTGGATATATTACTAGCGGATCATCAAATATAAACCTAACACCATGTGTTCCGATACCTAATGTTGGAGATGTCAAAACATAGGAACCCGCATCATTTCTTCTCCACCTAACAGATGTTATAGCTGGCGGAGTATCGTCAAAACGAACCTGAATATACCGATTAGATTCAGAGCAGTTTGTCCATTTACGAGCTCGTATCCTGACATTGCTGGTACTCAAACTTCCAATATTTTCTTCTATTCCGCTAGATCCTTGGTCCCAAGTATATTCTTTCCATTCGGAATAAGTAGATGGATCATTAATACTCAGCCTTCCATTTTGTGAGTAGTAGTATATTTCTGTAAAATCACTTGCAGACATATATGCATCTACCTTCTCGCCCCATTTAATACATGTTTGACCTGGAGGATATATAATGTCGGATCCCTCTTCATAACTTTCAATAACTGGGAAATCAGTATCAAATGAAACTAGCGCTTCACCAATTTCTGAAGTATTTATGGTGAAGAAATTAGACAGTGTATCAATGGCTGTGGCAGTAATATCCGCATAACCATTTCCTTGCGAAGAACTAGCTGTAACTGTTCCTGTCCATATACCAGAACCAGCAAATGTTTCTGTCAAACCAACTCCAGATTGCACGGCACCAGAGGCACCAATATTTACAGTGACAGCATCAGCGTATCCATCCGTAGAAGTTATGACCTCTACACTAAAAGTTTGCCCACCACGAACATCTGTTTGTTGCTGACTATTATAACTACAAGTAGGATATGTAAAATGAATATGTTCTATGTTCGGACCCAACGTTGATCGAGTTACTCTTATTGGTTTTGTATCAGGAGTATGATCGCCATAAAACACAAATTCAAATACACCATCTCCATATCCAATTGGCAAGAAAGAAGAACTTCCAAGATCTATTGAACCAGTTGTAAACCTAACAAATGGATCCTTTCTTCCAGCTTCACAACACCCAATTACTTCAGATACGGTGAGTGGCTCATCGCCCTTGATTAAAACACCATCTTTATAAATATTGTACCACATTGTTGGAACAATAACATCATCAACATAACTCCTTAAGGTAAGTCCTCGAAGCTCAATTGCACCGGCACCAATTGTAAATCTATTAAGTGCATTTCTTGTTAATGCACCATCTGTATCTGAACCTGTACTATTTGCGAGTTCTCCTGGATCAGCGCCATACATTTCAATTTGATCTATCTCAATAAAACATGTATAACCGTCACCAGTGATAGTTACGTCTCCACCACCTCCGCCACCAAATGTATCTACGGTTAAGTCGAACTCATCTCCAGAAGAAGTTCTCCACCAAATATGTCCATCATCCGAACTGGCCCACAATTTACCATATCCTGTGTCATCGGACGGAGAACCAGAAAGTTCTTCAAAACTCATTACGCCATCTAAAGTAAGTTCTGCGTTTGGAGATGTAGTTCCAAATCCGACGTTACCTTCAACTATTAATCCGTTGGCCGGAGCCCCCCATCCAATAAAGCTGTAACCAACACTCAACCCGTCCATAACACAAACTGTATCGGTTGCCGAATTTAATCTTAGCTGACGAGAATTTTCTGTGGCCAACACAACTTGGCCGGACCAAGTTGTAATCCTAAATGTTGTGTCTGGAGAAGTTGTTCCTAGTGTTGTTCTAAATACCGTTCCCTCTGACTGAGCAAAAACATGCAATTGTGCATCAGGAATGGCACTAGCACCATATATTTCACCAACACCTACTTTACGATTAGTAGTTATCCGAAGTGCAGAGGTATTTCCTAATCCAGATGACGCCTCTCCAACATCAATATTGTATTTTTGATATGTTCGATCATAGCCTTGAGCAAAAACATGTTCGGTTGTAGAAGTACTATACCGTATAATAGGGTCTGCGGTACCAGAATGAATATTTAAGGCATAATTTCCGGAATCGTAAACCTCTAATCGTCCATATGGATTTGTAGTATTAACACCAACATTGCCACTCCACAAATAAAGTCCGACCCAGCTTCCTGTTCCAATATACATTGGGTTACCAGAGTGAATCATCATATTATGATTCGCATCAAGAACCAAGGAAGAAGCTGCACTACGACCCATAATAGTCGGTGCACCAGTATTATCGTACATTGTCAGTGAACCATATGATGGGTATGAATCACTACCTAGCAATAGCCTACCATAATTACCACTACCAATACCACGTACATAAATGGTTGCATCATCGCTAGGATCTTGAACATGAAGGTTTATACCATAATCTGGAATCGTACCTATACCAACATTACCGTCTGGAGATATATATGTACTATTGACTTCCAGTCTATTTAACTCACGGTTCCAATATAAATCATTGTCACCAGATATTCCTGTAGCGGGTTCTTCGATAAAGAATGCAACGTATCCATCGTGTCCAGCAATCGACCTGGCATATCCATCGAGTTGTCCGCGAATGTTTGTTATAGCCTCACTATGCTGATGATAGTGTTCTGTACCAGTTATATCTGGGTGGTAACCATCGAGGCTCTTTATGATGGTGTTAAATATATCTCCGTGTTGTGTATAATGTTCGTCTATTACAAACCCATATCCATCCAGCTCTTTACGGATAGTATGAAACACTTCACTGTGTTGTTGATAGTGTTCTTGAATAGTTTGGTCTAAAGCATTATCAATTCGTAATTGTTCATCATATCCGTCGTTAATTTTAACTATAGATATTCCTGGGCCAGCAATAATCTTTTCTTCCAAGTATCCTGTGTATCCATCTTCTTCAGAAACCTTAACCATGACATCTTCTGTCATATATCCATCAAGATCTTTAAGAATAGTTTGGAAGACATCTCCGTATTGATGATAATGTTCGGTTGTGGTATTGTCTAAATTAGTTATTCGCTGATCATTGATAGCAATATCAGATGAATTAATAGCAATGCGCGAATCATAGCCATCAAGCTCTTTACGGATGGTCTGGAATACTTCACTGTGTTGTTGATAGTGTTCTGATACAGTACTATCAAAAGCATAACCATCAAGATGTAGCGTACTATCAATACGAATCTTTTCTTCATAGCCATCATCAACAACACTTAATGCTATATGATCTCCGCCGATTAATTTGTCTTCTAAAAATCCAGCATAAGCATCATCGGCAGATACACGCACCAATTCATCCTCGATGACATAACCATCAAGATCTTTTAATATAGTCTGAATTGCCTCAGAATGTTGTGTGTAGTGTTCGGACACAGTTTGATCGGATGCGTATCCGTCCATGTCCGATAGAATGGTATTAAGAATAGTGTTATGTTGGTGATAATGTTCTTCAATTGTTTGATCAGCACCGTATCCATCAAGTTCTTTAAGAATGGTTTGTAATATATCGCTCAATTGTGAGTAATGTTCTGATACAGTTTGATCAGAAGCATAACCATCAAGATCTTTTAATATCGTGTGAATAGTCTTACTATGTTGAGCGTAGTGTTCTGATACAGTTTGATCGGAAGCGTAGCCATCCAAATCTTTTAAAATAGTTTGAAAAGCGTCACTATGCTGTACATAATGCTCAATAACAGTTTTGTCTACAGCATAGCCGTCTAGTTCATTTATAATGATATTAAAAATGTCCCCAAACTGTTTATAATGTTCTGACACAGTTTGGTCGGATGCATAGCCGTCCAGCTCTTTTCTTATTGTAGTTATTGCTTCGCTAT